>Ga0187893_10004775_pt1 | contig 25325 bp, 17 predicted proteins | sample MA1701074metaG_FD_139574 | JGI IMG/M metagenome (GOLD analysis project Ga0187893, IMG submission 139574) | White microbial mat communities from a basaltic lava cave in the Kipuka Kanohina Cave System on the Island of Hawaii, USA - MA170107-4 metaG ... | reverse complement strand
GGAGGCAATACGCGCTTCATTGAGCCCACCATTGATCTGAAGTACTTCCGCCCCGGCTTCAAGAAGGGTCACGTGATCGGAATGCACGGTCTCGGCCGATTCGTCTCGGGTTACGGGGGTCGAGTCGCCCCGCCGTTCAACCGGTTCTATATGGGCGGCGAAAACGATATCCGCGGATTCGAGATTTGGGGCATCAGCCCGGTCGCCTATATCCCCAGCACAGCAACGGTTCCCGTGCTGAACGCCGACGGCTCCGCCCGTCAACAGAAGATTATCATCGACGGTGTAGAGAGCTTCTCCCCCGTCACCCAGCAGATCCCAAACTATCAGTTGATCTTTCCCGGAGGCGACACGCAGGCTGTTGGTAACTTCGAGTACCGGATTCCGATCGCGGGTCCCGTGACGCTGGCCCTGTTTTACGACGCCGGTTTCAACAAACTTACGCGCCCCAATCAGCTCGTCTTGAATCCAGGCCGTCTCGGTGAGTTGAACAGCCTGTTCCCGCAGGCGGCCTTCAACCGGCGCGCCGTCATCGCTCCCAAGACGCAAAACCTGCGCAGTTCCACGGGCATCGAGTTTCAGATCATGATGCCCGTGGTGAATGCGCCATTCCGGCTGTATTGGGCCTACAACCCGCATTTCCTGCAGGAGTTCCTGGTGCCGCCGGTCGTGGCTGATCGGTCGATGTTTCCCAACGAGGCCACGTTCCGAAACTCGATCGCCTCCATCGGCCAGGCCTATCCTTACTTTGAGCGCCAGCGCCTGTGGCGCTTCACCATCAGCCGCACGTTCTAAGGATTCTGCCCTTCTATGCTAGTATCGTTTGAGGTTTCAGGAGTTTCGCGAACTATGAACGTTGTCCGCTTCGCTCTCGCCGCCGCCGTGTTCAGCGGCTTCGCTCTCGCACAGCCCAACAAGATCGCCGTAATCAGCATCCAACAGGCGATCGTCACAACCAAGGATGGTCAAAAGGCTGCTAATGAATTAACGTCCCGATTCGAGCCACGGCAGAAGGCTCTCGAAGCCAAGCAAAGCGATATCGGTCAGCTCCAGAACGAGTTGAGCAAGGGTTCGAACACGATGGCCGAGGCCAAACGTGTGAGTCTGACTCGCGAGATCGACGCCAAGACCAAGTCTTTGCAGCGTGACACCCAGGACGCCCGCGAAGAGTTCGAGCAGGAACAGAACAAGATTCTCAACGACCTGGGTCAAAGGATGATGGTGATCATCGACAAGTACGCCAAGGATAACGGCTACGCTGTCGTCATTGATATAAGCCCCCAGCAACAGTCGCCTATTCTATGGGCCGCGAATGGCATCGATATCACCAAAGAGATCATCGACCTATACGACAAGAATTCCCCGTCGAACATCCCTGCTGCTCCCAAGCCTGGCTCCGCCGGCGCCCCTCCCGTAACGTCCCCGGTCAAACCACCGGTCCAGTCCCCGGCCGTCATCCCGCCCGCCTCAAAGAAGACTGCCCCTCCGAAATAGGCTTCTTGTAGTATTCTCGGGTGAATGCCGAGATTAGCCGCCAGCTTCCCGACCGTTATCCCCATCTTGGCGCTAGGCTCGCTGCTGCCGGCACAAACGGTTCCCTACAAAGGAACTCTAGTCCGTCACGACGTTACTCTTCGGATCACGCGCGCCTGCCCCTCCACGCAAGTCACCATAGAGAACGCCACTTTCAACGATCCAGCGAGATCGCAGTACTTCATCTTCAACCCATACTCCTGTTCCGCGGTAGAATTCTCAGGCCCACTGGATATTTCCGGCGAGAGGCCCCACGCTTCCCATGGTGCCGTCTCATTTAAGCTTCCGAGCATGGCCGTCAAGTCGCGATTCAAGCTTAACGATAGCTTCGTCACCATCGACCCCACTACCCGCCTTGATGTCGAGGCTTCCTTTACCGGAACCGCCACGATAGAGAGCCCCGGCGTCCGGGAGCACAATTTCTGGACCGATATCAAGATCACCGAGCTGCCTGACGGAGTAAGCTGCCCCGTTGCGGCTGTGGAGAAGTCGATCAAGGCGAATCAAACCGGCTCCGTTGACATGGCCGCCTCGACCAAATGTGCCGTCGGCGGACTTCGGATCGTGCGCGTCATCGGGGCTTCGACTCCTCCTGCGGAATTCGAGGCGTCCGTCGTATTCAATTTCACGATCGACTCGGGTCACATAGGCGTCCGCTGCTGCTCGGAACAAGGCGGCAAAGCTGATGTCACCGTCCGCTCGATATTCTTGTTCAAGCCGGATGTGGGTGATCTGCCGGGCCAAAAATCCGACGGGGTCCCAAAGATCAAACCGGTCGTGCCCGAAAGCGACCCTCAGGGCTTCCGCACCACATCGGCGAGCGCCTCACCCTATCTGAGTTTCGGCGCATACACCACCTCGCTCGTTGAAGAGGGCCGAGGCCTCGATACCGGCTGCAGATTTGGCAGCGATGGCGATCTTATGATCCAGGTCCCGGTCAGGCGCTACGTTGGTGAAACCGAATCCGACGGCCGTCTCAAAGACTGGCGTTCGCTTGTCGACCGGGGCGTTGTCGCCGAGTACGCGGTTCTAAGCATCGCCGCCTATGACGTGGACCACGCCGCTGCTCTCTCTCCGGACCGCAAGCCGGAGACCGACTCCGTCTACGTGAATGGAGAGCGGCTCATGAAGCGAACCGAGCCCAATCAGGCCGTTCAATTGAAGGGCTTCAACAATCAGTGGAGTGTCACACGATTCCTGGTTCCGGTGCGCATGCTCAAGTTTCCGACCGCTCCCCGCTCGCTCCTTGGACCGGCCGCAGCGGCGAACGAAATTCGCATCTCCGTGGATGTCGACAACACCGCTCACGATCAGTGGTGCACTGAAGTGGATTGGGTGACGTTGTCCGTGGCCGCCATGGCGCCGATAATTCTGGTGCACGGAATGGGTGATGATTCGAGCACCTGGAGAGTTGCCGCTCCACCACAGGGCATCGGACGTAGTCCCGCCTCTGAGCTCGAACGTCAGTCTATCCCCTATGACTTGGCGGACGTTTCGAGTTACGGCTCTGCGGAAAGGAACGCGTTCCAGCTTAGAGAACAAGTGGTTGCGACTACCACTCGCTTTGGAGCCAACAGCGTTCACATTGTCGGGCACGGGAAAGGCGCCACGGACGCGCGAGCGATGATTTCGCGTCACAACGGTCGTGTCCGGTTGTTCAATCTGGAGTCTACCGAGGTACAGATCCTGAGTTTGTTCGCCGTGGGGACGCCCTCCAAGGGCACGGTCCGGTACGATATTCCGCAGTTTGGACGGCAGCTCGCATCGAGGTTGGGTTCGACGGCCTATGCCCCCATCCGGGCCCTCGACAGCCTCGGTCAGGAAGCCCTCACAGGCGTTCTCCATCTGGTGGGCGTTGGGTCCACCATCGAGGGTGTCCTGAATGGGGTGAACGAAGTTGGAAACAAGGCCGAGAATCTTGTCAAAGACCTCTTCGGGCGGCTGCATGAAGATGTCCAGAATTACGTCTTTTACGCGTTCGTCTCAGACACGACCGCTCCCAAGGGCTCGGCACTCATGTCGGTGCAAGGCATGGCGGCTTTCAACGCTAAAACTCCCAAGCCTCCCGGCGTACTCTACTACTCCATTGGCGGTACAACGGATCAGAATGGCAACCGGACCGTCGACCTCCTCACTGAGGTCGATGGCTTCTTCTTGGAGAGTCCCTTCGGCTTCCAGAGTCTGACCCTGGACGCCGCTCGTATCGCGGCGGCCGATTTCCTCTATCAGGTGCTTGGGAAGTATTCCCAGGTCGCCGTTGTGGACCGAAAGTTCCTGGGCGTGGCCGAATACGCCGACTTTGTCGCGAGCACCAGCTCGAGCTTTCTCGACAACGACCTGTTGACCACCGTGGAAAGCGTCCATTGTGCCAGTCCTTGCGGATTCGTTCCGCTTGCCACCCTCCCAAGGAATCACTATGCTCTCAAGTCACCGCAAACGATGGACATCGTGCTCGAAACCATCCGAAGGGACTTCCCGCTGCCGAGGTAGGCTATGTCTCTTCCACAATCCAACCTGCTGCTGATCGCCTTGCCCGTTTTGTTGTCTGCTCAGACAAGCCGGCCGATCCCAGTCGCGTTGTCGGCACAGTACGGCGACCTGCTGATTCTGACGGACAATCCCGAAGCCGAGCGCGCCATCCCCATCGATTCTGCTGGCGCGGTCTTCCTGAGTCTCTCGGTGAATTCGCAAACAGCCGAACTCGTGTTGGTTGACCCCCAAGGGGGAACGCACCCGCCGGGAGTCACCGATTCGATGGTCACGATTAGCAGCACGAGCCCAGTCACGCTTAACCAGCAGCCTTACCAAACCTATGATTTCGGCCTCACTAATCCTGCTCCAGGCGAATGGAAGCTTCGCATCAAGGAGACGGGCACGCTTTCGAGGCCGCGCTTCGTCGCGTTGTCGATGTTGAGCACCAGCGACTTGGGCGCGGGCTTCCTGGGCTTATTACAGGACTATCCGGCAAACCGTCCGCTCGCCTTGAGCCTCGTGGTCGCGGACCGGCACGGAGCTCTTCCGACCGGCTCTATCTCTTCCTTGCAGACCACCATCCAGGTTGCCGGCCAGGAGCCACAGCCTGTCACGTTCGCCGACGATGGTTCAGCTAACGACGCCAATGCTGGTGACGGAATCTATACAGCCTCGTTCACACCCGAGAGGACTGGCGAGTATCTGGTCTCCGCCGTCATTCTGGGAAAGAGGGGCGAGGACGCGTTTGTGCGAAGCATCGCCGGCAAACTTCGGGTCGTTCCCGCTTGCGCTACCTTGGAGCGTAATTTTAGTTCCCGCCGCCTGGATACGAACAACAACAGTCGGCCTGATACGTTGGAGGTTTCTTTCTTTGCCGGCATTCCCGACACGGGCGAGTTTCTGGTTGAGGCCGAGCTCACTGCTTCCAATGGGGCCCGCGTGCGCACCTCTGCGCAAGTCGGGCTTAGCCCGGGAGGCAGCCGTCTCGCAACACTCCGCTTCGGCATGCGCGAGCTCCAACTACTCGGCGCCGATGGCCCCTACCGAGTTTCCGAAGTTTCCGTGAGCTGCGTCCGCCCTGAAGAGTATATCCTGGCCGATACTCAGTTTGATCTTGGGCAGACCGAACCATTTGTGTTAGCCAGCGCCGATCGTGCCGCGGTAATTCTCGCCGGAGCCAGCTCCGAGCGAACCGTGGACACCAACAACAACGGCCGGTTCGAGAGGCTCGAGTTTCTGGCCGGCGTGGATGTCCTTACGGCAGGCGCCTACCTGTGGACCGCTACGCTCTACACCAGCCGCGGTCCGATCGACATCGCGGAAGGCTCTGCAACCCTCGCCGCAGGTCGTGGAACTCTCACGCTCTCCTTTGACGGATCCAAGATTGGCCGCTCCGCGGTCAATGGTCCCTACTTAATCCGGGAACTCTATCTCAGCGGCCCAAATGGAATCGACATCACGATCCCGGAGGTCGGCCAGACCCAGCCATATCTCGCCACGCGCTTCGAAGCCCAATAATCGACCCCCGCACGCTACGATGATGTGTTGATGCGATGTCTGCCGGCTCTGGCTCTTCTCGTCTTCGCCTGGCTGACAATCTGTGGTTTGCCCGCTTTTCTTCTTGCCCAAGACCCTGGTGTCCTGGCTGAGTTCGGGAAGCAAGCCCTCGCCGCCGGCCGCTACGAAGAGGCAGTCCGCATCTATGCCGATCTCGTAAGGCGCATCCCAGGCAATCCAGGTTTGTTGTTGAACCTCGGCATGGCTCAACAGCTCTCCGATGACAACAAGTCAGCGGTCGCGACACTGCAATCGGCACTGGAGCTAGACCCAAAGATTCCACCCGCACACCTGTTTCTCGGCATCGCTTACATTAAGCTCGATCAGCCCGCGCGCGCCATTGCGCCGCTGCGAGCTTTTCTTGCCTCCGATCCGAACCATGAGGACGCGCGTCTGTTGCTCGCCGATGCTCTACTGACCACGGGCAAGCCCGAGGAGGCCGTCACTCATTACGGCAAACTCTCGACCCCGCGAGCCATTGTCGGGCTGGGACGCGCCCACGAGGCGGTCGCTTCCTCCGCCTTTGAGCAGATCGAAAGGCTTCAGCCTGGCTCGGCCTGGGGTTATGCGCTGGCCGGCGAGGCACGCTTCACCCAGCGACAGTTCTCTTCGGCGTTCTACCTTCTGCGTGAGGCCTTGAAACGCAACCCGAATATCGAAGGCTTACACTCCCTCATCGCCAACATCTATCGCGAAACGGGTCACGCTGACTGGGCCGCCACCGAAGAAGCACTCGAGAAGAAGGTCGTTCCGGCGCGCCCGCCCGCACGCTACACCAAGGCCCGGACTGCACAGAAACAAGCTGCCGAAGCCTATGGGCGGCTTCTAAAACTTCCGCCAACGCTCGAAACTCACCGGTTCCTCGCCGAGACGTTCCGCCTTCAGAAGCGCCACGTAGAAGAGGTTTCTCAATGGGAGGCGGCATTGAAGCTGGATCCGGACAACCCGGCGCTTCTCACCGAACTCGCCATCGCCAAGCACTACGCCCGCGACGATACGGCAGCGCAGGCAATCCTCGAAAAACTCCTACCGCAGAACCCCCAATCCGTGCAGTGGAACTTCATGCTCGGCGACACGCTTCTCGCTCAGCAGCAGGCAGACAAGGCCATCCCCTATCTCCGGAAGGCTGCCGAACTCGACCCCAACGTTCTCGCCGTCCACTCCTCCCTCGGCCGCGCCCTTGTGCTAGTAGGCCGGGGATCTGACGCCATCTCACACCTGCAAAAAGCTCGCCCCATCGATAAGGACGGTTCGTTGCACTTCCAGCTTTTCCGCGCCTATCAGTCGGCAGGCCAGGCAGATCTCGCCAAACAAGTGCTGGCGCGCTATCAGCAAATCCGCAAGAGTATGGACGTGGAAAAACAGATAGTAGAGGAAGAGGTGAAGATCACACCTCCCACACGCTGAACCGGAGACTACAGCAACTCCGCCACAGGTTCCCCGGTCCGGTCATCAAGCGAATTGGCGATCTTCACCGGCCGTCCGATCGGGCTCATGTACTCCTTGGTCCAATCGATGCCCATCGCCTTATAGATGGTAGCGTAGAGGTCGCCCATCGTCACCGCACGGTTAGTTACGTTATACCCACGCTCGTCGCTCGATCCCACCACTTGACCCACTTTGATACCGCCGCCCGCCAGCGCCATCGACCAGCAATTGGGCCAGTGGTCGCGGCCGAGGTTGGGGTTGATGGCGGGAGTGCGGCCGAACTCGCCCATCGCAATCACGAGCGTGGTGTCCAGGAGTCCCCGCTCCTCAAGATCTTCAACCAGAGCTGTCAACGTGCGATCGAGCGTGGGACACAAGCGATCGCGATGCCCTTGATCGTTATTGCTGTGCGTGTCCCATGACGTTCCGTGGTATCCGGCGGCGGTGACGAACCGGCTGCCTGCTTCCACCAGTCTGCGAGCCAACAGGCACGATTGGCCGATCGAGTCCTTGCCGTATCGCTCCTTGGTCTTATCCGATTCCTTAGAGAGATCGAAGGCATCGCGGACCGCGGGTGTCAGGATCATCTTCAACGCCTGGCTGCTAAAGACGTCCAGGTTGGAGTGCTCCGCGGTTTCATTCAGCGAGCGATAGCGGCGGTCCACCGCCTTCAGAAAAGCGGAACGGCTCTCTACCGAAGCCTCAGAAACGGATTTCGGAAGGCTCAAATCCGTCACCTGAAAATCCGGCTTGTTAGGATCCGGGATGCACATCGGGTCGTAATCGCCGCCCAGGAACGAAGCGCGGAAGTAGTCCTCATACTGCCGGCCGCGATCCCACTTGGGAACCAGCACATGAGGAGGCACGGCGTTCCGCGGTCCGAGCTCCTTGGTCACAATCGACCCCAGGCTCGGAAATTGCATTGCCGGATTGATCTCATGGCCCGTCACCACATAATGTGTGGCCTGCGGATGATCGTTGCCTCGTGTGTGCATCGAGCGCACGAGCGCGAACTTATCCATCTTCTTCGCCATCCTCGGCAGCAGCTCCGAGATCTGGATACCGGGAACGTTGGTCGAGATGGGCTTGAAGTTGCTGTTGCGCTTGGGATCCCAGGTATCGATATGGCTGGGACCGCCCTCGAGCCAAAATAGAATGACGGACGTCGCTTTGCCTTTGGCAGGCCCCTCTGCCGATGCGGTCGCCAGGAATTCGCTGAGAGTCAGGCCAACGAAGCCGAGCGATCCGGCCTTGAGAAAGTCGCGGCGGGCAGGATGATGGACCATGACGTCTCCTTACTAATGATTCTCCGCAAATTCACGAGAGCTGATCAAGGCCCAGACGAATTCACGAAGGCCGGCCCTGCGATCACCTCGCTGAGCGAGAATCCGCGCCAATTCCTGAACCTCTTGCTTTTCCGGCATCCGGGCGAGCGCAGCGAGGTAAAACTCTTCGAAGATCTTCGCGTCTGATGCATCCGATTCGAGCAACCGCGCAAGGCGGCTGTTCGGAGAACTCAGCCGCTCGACATAGGTGGCTCCCGCGAGCATGTGCAGCGCCTGGGCTAGATTGGGCTTTGCGTCGCGCTCGGGGATGGCGCCGCGACTGGGCCGTCCATACAACTCGAGGAAGCGCGAAAAGTACATGTCCGGATCCTTCAGGTGAATCGCACGCGTGCCAGCGGGAGCCTGACCCACCGCGGATCCATCGGTCACAGCAGTTGAAAAGGTTTCCGGCACGTCCGTCACGTCGACCACGGCATCGAGCAGCACTTCCGCGTCGACTGGCCGCGGCAGCGAGTGAGAGTAGTTGGTGACATCCTCACGATTGCCGGCATTGGGACTGTGAGAAAGCTGATAAGTTCGCGACATTACGATCGTCTTCATCAGCCTGCGAAGGTCATGACCGTTCTCACGGAAGCTTTTGGCCAGTGCTTCCAAGAGCTCGGGATGCGAAGGAGGATTAGTCGAGCGAAAATCGTCCACCGGATCGACGATCCCGCGTCCGAAAAAGTAACCCCAGATCCTGTTGACAGCCGCTTCAGCGAAGTGCGGATGAGAAGTCATCCAGCGCGCCAACTCCTGGCGGGGATTGGCATCGGGCGCGTGCTGTCCTACTCTGCCATCCAGAAAAGCGGGCTTCACCAGAACTTTCGTCCGCGGATGGATCAGCTCGATCTTGCCATCTACTTCCTTCGAGCCAAGGTCCATGTTGGTGGGATGGTCGACTACAATCGAGCCGATCTTGAACAGGCGTCCAAAGAACGCCGCCATCCCCCAGAACTGATCCTGGCTCCAGTTTTCGTACGGGTGATTGTGGCACTGCGCACAATCGAGACGCCGCCCGAAGAACACACGAACTTCTTCCGCCATAGCTTCGGCGGGAACGGCGATCTGGTTGTACGGGATAAAGTGCCGAGATGCGGGACCGTATCCTTGCGCCGAAATCCGCTCGCGCGCCACTTCATCGTAGGGGCGATTGGTCTCGATGTTTTCGCGGATCCATTCCCAATACTTCTGGCTCCATTTGGGCATCAGGCCGTTCGCGAAGATGGCAACCCGGAAGATGTCGGAGAATCGGAAAGTCCAGTAGTCGACGTACTCAGGCGATGCGATCAATGCATCGACCACTTTTTCCCGCTTCCGCGGATCGTTGCTCGCGAGAAACTCCCGCGCCCGGCCGGACGGCGGCAGCATTCCCGTGAGATCAAGACAGACCCGCCGCAGGAACTCGCCGTCTCCCGATAGACCGGACGGCACAAGATGAAAGCTCTTCAGCTTCGCGAAGATGTGCTCGTCGATGAAATTGGCTCGCGGGACGGACGGGTAGTTTGCGACGGGCGGACCAATGACGCCGACGCCTGCGCTCGAGACCTGCCCGGCGGCCCGGATCAGAATGGCGGTCTCACCAAGCCGCTTGCCGGTGACGATGCCATCCTCGCTCACCGTAGCGACCTCGGCGTTGTTGGATGAATAGATCACCTGATTCGTGAAATCCTCTGTATGGCCGTCGCGGAAGCGCGCGGTAACTCGAAGAGGCCGCTTCCCATCGACGGGAAGAGTGGCAAGGGAAGGAACAACCGTGATGCGATCCAATGTGACCTCAGCAGCACTGGCATTCCCATAAGGGGAGCCCTGCTTCACCCATGCGAGCAAGGTCCGATAGTCTTGCGAGTCGACTTCAAATCGCTTGCCACCGGCATGAGCAGTGACCATAGTGGGCTTAGTGAGTATCAGGCTTTTCTCCGGGTTCGCCCGATCGATCCGGGGAACGCGTTCGCCTTTCACCTCCGTCGTGAGGACCTGGTATTCTCCCCCTTGCACGATCCACTCGTAGTCTTCCGCCGGGTAAAGCCCGTTGGCGGAGAGCTTGAATCCGCCGCGGCCCTTGACTCCGCCATGGCAAGCCGTCGAGTTGCATCCGCGCTTGGTAAGGATCGAGCCGATGTCTCGCGGAAAGCTAAAGGGGCGGACCGATTGGGCGCTGGCCGTTACGGCGGAGAGAACGGCTATGCAGGCGAGCTTCACTGTTTCGATACCACCATGATAGGGATCTTCTTGGAGTAAATCACTTGGCCAGGTTTGCCGTCCATGATCGGCCGGACCGCGAGTTCCGCGATGTGAGGTTGTCCGGTGGCACGGGCATCGGCGGAGGCGCTGAAGACGACGACACTCCGTTCCGTCCGAGGTGTATAGCGTTCCCTCTTGGTCTTGGTGAGAGGCGGATCATTGTCCGGCTCGAAATCAGCCCCAGCGAGGGCCTGGATTCCCACGGGCAACGATTCGGCGGTTACGACTACGGCGCCACGAAAATTCTCTTCGCGGTCAAACGAGACACGAACGATGCGAGCATCGCCGGGTGTAATGTTGATGTGATCCTCGTCGATGCGGACCTGTCCGACATGAGGCATTTGGGGCCGGATCATGATCCGGTAACGGAAATCGGGAGCGGCAAGGTCCGCGGTAGCTTCGAGAATCTCTACGGTGTAGTCACCGGGGTCCCGCAACGGGACGATGGTCTTGGCTTGAATCGATTTGGACATTGCACCGCTGCAAGCGCCGCGTCCGACGAAGAGGCTGGTCGCCACTTCTTCGCCTTCCGCGTTAAGCAGGCGGACCAAAGGATTGAACAGAGGAGGCGCCGTTCCGGGTGTTTCCACTTCAATCGCGATGTCCTGCGGACCGTCCAAATGAAAGCTCGCGCGATGTTTCTCGCCTGGCTGTGCGATCGTGCCTTCGAGTGTCCCAGGGAGCTGGAACGACGCCGACCGGTATGTCTCAACCGATTTCTGGTTGCGAGTCTTTCCGCCGCGAACCGCGAGATCGTTGAGCCGGTCTCCGGAAAGAGCGCGGGTAAACGATCGCTCCTCCCACGACTCTCGCTCGGCCACTTTCTCGGGAGGAACCGCGCCGGGAAGGATCTTGAGTTGGTAGGAGTAGTCGGGACCGCCCTGCCCCGAGAAAGCTTCGATGCGAAGGTAATAGCGGCCGCTCTTCCGGAACGTGTGGACTAAATGGGCGTTGGTGAGTTGACCGATCACCCACAGGGGCTCATCGTTGAAGGCGAGTCGTTGGAGACGCTTGGGATCGAACCAGCTTTCACTTCGTTCCCAGATTGTAAGTGCTGGATCGAATCCGTTGGCGTTCCCCCCGGGTGCGCCGATCGAGGGAAGTCCGGAGAGGGCTTCGAAGGTCAGCGTTTCGCCGGCCGATGCATCGAAAGCATAGAAGTCGGATTCGCCCCTACGGAAGATCCTGCCTGTGAAAAGAGCGGGTACCCGCGCCACCGGGACCGCCGTTTCCGGAGTTTCATGCAAACCAGCAGGCTCGGCCTCCACGGAGTTGGGAGTAATGTGAATCGCCAAAGCATTTGAGATTCCGTGCGGGGTGACGAGCCGGAAATGATAGCGGCCAGGCTTAACTTCGGCGGCCGCTTGCACACGCAAACGTACGAGGTCGGTGGGCGTTCTGTTACGAGGGTTGGATTCGTTGGGAGGCTCGACCTCCACGCCCTCGATGATCATCGACATAACGGGTGGGGCCTGCAAAACGGAGGTCGCTTTGGCGATCCCGTTGCCGCGAACGGTTATGGCAAAGGACGAGCCCTGCTTACCGGCGAACGGATGGACGGAAACGGCGCGCGGATCCGGGGCTTTCGATTGCGCGAAAGCGCAGACGCAACTGACAGCCACACTTCCAGCTAAGGCCGGCCGGAGCCGGAATGCACTCATTACTTTGGAGTCTATCAAAACTGCTCCGCCGGGCGTTCCGGGCGTTGACCTGCGCTCAACATCATCCTGAGCCGCGGGCGTTAGCCAGGCGTGATGTCCCTTCGGGACACCAAAGGCAATAAAAATACGGACCCATTCGGCCGTGACTTTCAGCGGAGCGGTTCTTCGCCTATTTCAACAAGCTCCTGATAGCGAAGGCGATTGGGGAGTATACTTGCTCCTGGCCGATATCATCAATAGGCAGAAAAGGAGTTCCCCGATGAGAAAACTCAGCGTCTCAGCCGCTTTGAGCTTGGCCTGCATCCTGGCGGGACAGTCGCGCCGCTCCGCCGACCCAGCTCCCAGCGAATGGCAATTGACTTACTCCCCGATCAGTCATCTGCTGGACAACAATGACAACTTCTCGCGGGATGACCGGTTTTTGGTGGTCGATACGCGCGACACGGTGGGCGGCGGCATCGGAAATAGCATTGCCCTGTTGAAAGTCTCCGTAACCACGGGATTGGAGAATGTGATCTACGCGCCCCATGGAGCCGTTGTTGGAACCAGCGGCTCCGCCCCCGGGCTGGGAGCGGTTTCCTACAGCCCATTTACGGACGAAGTGGCGTTCATCCACGGCCCGTTGTTGAGCGAAACTGCCAAGCTCGGGTTTTATGGCGCCACCAACCGGCGCGGCGGAGTGGTGATAGCCGATGGAAGCGGCGATCTGAAAGGGTTCCTCGATTATCGCGACATCACGTCGGCGGTCACGACCGCCGGGGCGCACCGCGGCGGAACCCACCGGCATGAGTACAGCCTGAACGGAGAGCGAATCGGGTTCACCTACGACGACCATCTGATGGCCCAGTACGGTCGGACGATTGGGATGCTGGTTCCTCACCCGAAGGCGCCGGCGGGCGCCAGCCATTGGGCCGTGCTGCTGTTGCCTATGGCCCCCACCAACGGAGCCGCGCCCGGCGAAATCGAGAGGGCTGCCGACGATTCCTGGATCGGCGCTAAGGGATTGATGCGAGGCTTCATCGGACGCGTTCGTCAACCGGATGGCGCTTACATGAATTCATTATTCGTCGTGGATGTTCCGGCGGCAGTGGATGTGACGACGGCCGATGCCGGCACCGCCACGCGGTTTCCCAGGCCTCCACAAGGGGTGACGGTCCGGCGTCTCACGAATACGGAATCGGCCGGCATTGTACGTGGGTCCCTCGACGGCTCCCGGGTCGGCTACTACGCTACGGCTCCGAATGGAACCCGCCAGGTATTCATCATCCCGGCCAACGGCTCGGACCTCAGCACCGACGCCGCCCTGCGGCCGGTGCAGGCCACCGAGCTCGAGCGCGGTGCCTCCGGCGGCCTGCGTTGGCATCCCTCCGGAAACTCGATCGCAGTTCTCAGCGACGGAGGCGTATCCGTGACATGCGTCAAACCTGGACCTCTTTTCGGCAAGTCGGTATTCCTCACCACGCACGGCACGGGAATTCCCGCGGCGGAAGCCCTTGTCTGGTCGCGCAACGGAAAGTTGCTAGCGTTTAACCGGAGAGTACCCACATGGGACGCCGGCGGAAGGCTGGTCAAGGATTTTGGCAACAACGATTTCCGGCAGATCTTCCTCGTCTTCTTCCCGGATGAAAACGACAACGGGATTGCCGACCCGGTGGAGTAGGGTTTTGAAGACTTGGTCTCCTGTGAGGGACTCTTGAGCGTGACATGATAGCCTAATGAGCTTGTGACCAGCGCCCCACACCCCTCCCCCAACTACAAATGGCACGTGGTCGCTATGCTGTGGTTCATCGCTTTCTTCAACTACGCGGACCGGCAGGCGATCTTTTCGGTGTTTCCGCTGCTCGAAAGAGAGTTTGGGCTATCGCCTGTCCAGTTAGGGTTGTTAGGATCGTCTTTCGCGTGGGTGTACGGGCTCGGGGCCTTACTTGCGGGCACGATAGTAGACCGGGTCCGGCGGAAGACCGCGATCCTTGCGGGGTTGCATGCGTGGTCGATCATCTGCATGGCCACGGCGGTCTCGCGGAATTTCGGGCACTTGGTTTTCTTCCGCGCCGCAGAGGGATTGGGTGAGACCTTCTACTTCCCGGCGTCCATGTCGCTCGTCTCGGACTATCACGACAAGCGCACGCGGTCGCGTGCGATGGGATTTCACCAGACATCAGTCTATGTGGGGACGATCGGCGGCGGCTTCTTTGCCGGATTGATCGGCCAGTATTACGGATGGCGCTGGTCGTTCCTCGTGTTCGGCGGACTGGGAGTCCTGCTCGGAATCTTCCTGCATCGTTTTTTGATCGAACCCCGGCGCGGGCAAGCGGAAGGATTGATGGCGGGAAAGCCACTGTCGATTCCGCAGTTCCTGGGCCTCGCCTGGCGAACCCGAACCGTCCGGACTCTGGTTGCGGCATTCATTTGTTCGAACTTCGTGGCGACCGTGCTGTTGTCGTGGATGCCAAAGTTCCTCTACGACAAGTTCCAGATGTCATTGGCCCAATCGGGTCTTGCGGCAACGATCTTTGTGCAACTGGCGTCTCTGGCGGGATCGGCAATGGGAGGCTGGATGGCGGACTCGCTGAGACAACGCACACCCGGAGGACGCATGATCGTGCAGGCGATCGGCGTGTTTGGCGGCGCTCCATTCATGCTGTGGTGTGGAATAACGCAATCAGTGGGATGGCTGATCGTCGCGCTCACGGGTTGGGGGCTGTTCAAAGGCTTGTATGACGCAAACATCTTCGCGTCCGTGTTCGACGTGGTGCCTCCCGAGGCGAGAGGGGCTGCCGCAGGGCTGATGAACACGCTGGGATGGCTAGCGGGCGGTGGCACGGCGCCGCTGGTGATCGGCTGGATCGCCCAACAAAGCAGTCTTGGCTACGCGATTTCGCTCGCGGCGTCGGTGTACCTGCTGGCGGGCGGACTACTGCTGACCGCGGTGTTCTTCTTTGTCCGAAAGGATGTGGAAGCCCAGGGAAATCGCAAGCCGGAGGCTCACGCCACTTAATCCCGCCTGGTGCTCAGACCGAGCACCTTGGCCCCCACTCAAGTCCCGGAAGCCGCTTCCACCAACAGGATGATCCCGGCGCTCAACGTGGCCACGCGCCAGTTTTCCACTGTCGCGCCGTAGGCCGTCAACGCGCCGCCCAACACTGCGTAAATCCAGCGATGCCATCCAGCCATGTTCGTTTTCCAATCCATCTCGACCATTATGTACGAGGCAGGTACTCGGTTGGATCTATTCCGAGCATTTTCAGGATCACTCCGGCGATGTCGCGCTGCTTAGGCTCTGGCCATGGCGCAGGCTTGTTGGGACCCGCAATAGCGAGCCAGATTCGCTCGGCGCCAGGCACCCGGGAACCGTGGTCGCTGAAATCCTGGAGCGTGCCGCCGCGGCCGTGGTCGGAGGTGATGACCAGGGCGGTCTGGTCGCGGTACGAAGGCATGGACTGGATCGTGGACCACAGTTTTGCCAGGCACTGATCGAAATAGGCAGCCGACTGTAGGACGCGATTATACCGCCGCTGGTGCGCCCACTCGTCGGTTTCGTTGAATGCGATGTATAGGACGCGGGGTTGGATGTTCTTGAGATAGTCAAGCGCCATTTCAAACGTGAACCAATCATGGCGGGCTTCATCGTCCTCGGTAAGGATCTCGTGCTGGCGCTTGGAAAGCTCGGCAATCGAGGGAGTCGCGGCGGAATCCGCGTAACCGGCGTTGATGAACAGCGATCCCGGTTTCGATTCGGAAATCCATTGGAACGCCGCCCAGGAACCGAACACGGCGACTTGTTGCTTGGTCAGTTTGAGCTTTCGCTGGATGAATTCGAGGACGGTTTCCGTGGGCTGCTGCTTAGGTGCGTTGCCTTGAATCACATCATCCTGAGCACGGCCGGTGAGGATTTCCGAGTACCCCGGATAAGACACCTTGTAGCCGTTGGTGACCCGGACGGTATCGAGGATCAGGGCTTGGGGAGCAAGTTGCTTCCAGAAGATGGGCATCAGCGCTTCGCGTCGCTGTTGCGGGGATTCACGCCAGAGGCGGTCGCGAAGCGCGCGTGCGTTTTCCATATGCGCCGCACGCTCGCCCATGAGCGAGGGATCGATTCCATTGAACACTTCCTGCCAGCGGAGACCGTCGACGGTGACGAGAATGAGGTTGCGTGCAGCGGCTTGAGCCAGCAGCGGAAAAGCGATGAACGGGAAGAATTGGCGGCGCAGCATAGTATACTTTGAGACTAACCTATGGCGGAAACTTCGCGGCCCCGTCTCACAATTACCGAGTGGCTCATTTGCATCATGGCGGCCATTGGCTTCGCATTCGACATCTATGTGCTCCTGGTGCTGCCCCTCATCGTGGGACCCGCTTTGCTCGAGATGGCGCAGTTGAAGCCACAAACTCCCGAATTCAACAATTGGGTAAGTCTTCTTTTTTACGTACCGGCGGTAGCGGGGGGGTTCTTCGGTTTGATCGGGGGCTATCTGACGGATCTCCTCGGCAGACGTAGAGTTCTTGTCTACAGCATTCTCCTCTACGCCGTCGCGACATTGCTCAGCGGCTTTTCGACATCGCCGGAGCAACTGCTATTCTTCCGGACACTCACGTTCGTCGGCGTTTGCGTGGAATTCGTAGCCGCAGTCGCTTGGCTGGCGGAAATTTTCCCGGATCCGAAACGGCGCGAATCCGCCCTCGGCTATACACAGGCGTTTTCCTCGCTTGGTGGCCTGATGATCACCGGAGCCTACTATCTTGCGGTGAGTTGGGCTGATTCCTTGCCGGAGATCATGGGCGGCCATCAACCCTGGCGGTACACACTGATCTCGGGCCTGATTCCTGCGATCCCGCTGATCATCATCCGGCCGTTCCTGCCGGAGTCCCCTGCCTGGCAGGAAAAAAAGTCCAAAGGAACGCTGAAGCGGCCGAGCATCGCCGCCATCTTCTCGCCGCAGTTGCGCCAGACGACCATTGTTACCGCGATCATTTTCGCTTGCTCGTATGGAGCTGCGTTTGGAGCATTACAACACCTGCCGCGGATCGTGCCGGATCTGCCCGAGGTTACAGGGCTGGCGCGCCCATTACAGCAGAAGATCGTCGGCACCGTTCAGCTCTATCAGGAAATAGGCGGTCTGGTGGGGCGCATGCTCTTGGCATTTCTTGCAATCCGAATCGTCTCGAGGAGGTCGTTGCTCCGTATCTTCCAGGTCCCGGGACTGATCATCGTGCCGCTGGTCTTCTTCTTTCCTGCAACGAATAACCTCGAGTTACTGAAATGGGGTGTGCTGCTTGCGGGTCTATGCACGGTGGCGCAGTTCTCTTTCTGGGGGAACTATCTGCCGATGATGTACCCAGTCCACCTGCGGGGAACCGGGGAGAGTTTCGCGGCCAACGTGGGCGGACGCATGGTCGGCACGTCCTTTGCTGCCGTGACGGCGCAGTTAAGTAACTCGATGCCTCTCGCCTACGCGGCTGCGACCGTGGCATTGTTTGTGTATTTGGTCGGCTTTCTGAGCAGCTTCAAGCTGCCCGAGCCGGATCCTAAAACCATTTCGGAGTGATTCTCATTCATGCGACAGCTAGCCCTCATGTTGACGGCCATCCTTGTGTATTCATGCTCTTCGGGGCCTGCCATAACAACCGACCAGAAAGCTGTGGGAATGTTGGCGCGGCCCATAGGAGCATTCGTGGAGATCAAGGCGCCCCTCGGATTGCCACCCGTACCGCTACCGGCGGACAATCCCCCGACCGCGGAAACGATCGCGCTGGGGCGGAAACTCTATTACGACCCCATTCTGTCAGTCGACGGTACAGTTTCGTGCTCGTTCTGTCATAGCCCTGGCAAGGGTTTTTCGGACGCAATGCCAAACTCGGTCGGAGTTGGCGGCAAACGAGGGAATCGCAATGCACCCACGATATGGAACTCGGCATACAATACGGTACAGTTCTGGGACGGGCGCTCTCCGAGCCTCGAGCATCAGGCCGGTGGACCGATGCAGAACCCGATCGAGATGGCCCACACGGTCGAAGGCGTAGTGAAAAAACTCACTGGGAATGCCGAATATCAGGCGCTGTTTGACAAGGCGTTCGGGTCTGGTCCAGTGACCTTCCAGAAGGTGAAAATGTCGATTGCGAGTTTTGAGCGCACCGTAATCACCGGGAACTCACCTTTCGACCGTTACATGCATGCCGGCGATAAGAAAGCCATGACTGCGGCGGCGATCCGCGGGCTCGATGTCTTTCGCGACGCGAAAAAGGGGAACTGTGCGGTCTGCCACACCATCGAGAAGGACCACGCATTGTTTACCGACAACAAATTTCACAATCTCGGTGTGGGGCTGGATGCAAGAGGGAACCTGATCGACGCTGGCCGTTTCATGGTGACGAACAACGAGGTGGACCGCGGCGCTTTCAAGACGCCGACGCTACGGAATATTGCGCAGACGGCTCCCTATATGCACGATGGCAGTTTCAAGACGCTCAAGGACGTCGTGGATTTTTATGTCGGCGGCGGAAATTCGAACCCGCATCGCGACAAGGAAATCAAAGCAATCGAGCACCTTACCAAACAGGAGCGCGAAGATCTGGTGTCGTTTATGCAGGCATTGACAGGCGAAACTCCGCCCAACATTGCTCCCCTGGAAGCCAACTAGCCATGTGGACCAGAGCCATCCTAGTGGCCGCCGCTGTCATCCTTACTGGCTGCTCTTCAACCCCTCCAACCGAGAAGAAAGCTGCCGAGGCGCCGCCCGTAACAAAGGTGGATCCCGCCACGGCCGCTCGGATCACCGGTAAAGTCAGGTTCAGCGGAAAGAGACCGCAGCGCAAGCCGATTTCGATGGAGTCCGAAGAAGACTGCCGGAAGATGCATTCAAAAACGGTATTGAATGAAGATGTCATCATCGGTCCCGGCGGCGGTGTCGGCAACGTTTTCGTTCACATCAAGACAGGTCTGGAAGGAAAAACGTTTGCCCTCGTAAAGATCCCAGTCAAACTCGATCAGAAGGGTTGCATGTTCAAACCGCGCGTGATCGGTGTGATGACCGGGCAGACTCTGGAAATCCACAATTCAGATCATGTGACGCACAATGTGCATCCATCGCCACGTGAGAATCGCGAGTGGAACCAGGGCCAGCCGGCGGGGGCGCCGCCGCTCGAAAGGGAGTTCGCCCGGCGGGAGCTGATGATTCCGGTGAAGTGTAATGTGCATGCATGGATGCGGTCCTATATCAATGTTCTGCCGCATCCTTACTTTGCCGTCACGAAGGAAGACGGCATGTTCGAAATTAAGAACTTGCCACCGGGTGAGTACACTGTAGAAGCGCGGCACGAGCGCTTTCCGGCAGTCGAGCAAAAACTAACCTTGGTCGCGTCGGGTACCGGCACTGTTGAATTCACATTCAAAGGAGAGTAAGACTATGCGGTTGCGCATCGCCATTCCATTGTTAATGTTGCCGTTTCTAAACGCCGACGTCAAACTGCCGGCGCTCATTTCGGATCACATGGTGTTGCAGCAGGCAGTTCCGGTCCGCGTGTTCGGATGGGCGGATGCGGGCGAGTCCGTGACTGTGCAGTTTGCCGGGCAGACGGCAACAGCCATGACGGGCGCCGATCGCAAGTGGAGCGTGTGGTTGCAGCCATTGAAGGCGGGGACATCGGGCGATCTGTCCATCGCCGGCCGGAACGTAATCACTGTAAAGGATGTGCTCGTCGGCGAGGTTTGGGTGGGGTCGGGACAGTCCAACATGCAGTGGTCGGTGAAGGCCTCGATGAATCCCGACGAAGAGGCCCGCAGCGCGAATTATCCGAAGATGCGCCTGTTCCGGGTACCCTTGAAGACCGCCGAGGAACCGCAGGACGATGTCGAGGCGAAGTGGGTTGTCTGCTCGCCCGAATCAGTGCCCGAATTTTCGGCCGTGCTGTATTTCTTTGGACGAGCGCTGCATAAGCACCTGAATGTGCCGATGGGCTTGATCCAATCGGCCTATGGCGGAACGCCGGCGCAGGCATGGACGCGGAGGCAGACTCTAGCCGCAGATCCCGCCTTGTTTCCGATCCTTGGTGAGTGGGGCAAGGTGCTGGACAAGTTTCCGGAAGGACTAACTCAATATCACAAACAATTGGGCGAGTGGGAAGCCGGCGGAAAAACGGGACGGCGGCCCGTGCGGCCGTTGGGGCCCGGGCATGCGCATCAACCTTCAGGGTTGTACAACGCCATGATTCACGCGCTGGTTCCGTACACGATTCAAGGCGCCATCTGGTATCAGGGTGAGTCGAATGCTTCGCGGATTCAGGCGCCGCTCTACAAGCGGCTGTTTCAAGCGATGATTCAGGACTGGCGGGATGCCTGGGGTATTGGCGATTTTCCGTTCCTGTTTGTTCAGTTGGCCAATTTCGCCAAGGCTGGGTCGCCCAGCGATTGGGTGCTGGTGCAGGAAGCCCAGGAGAAGACGCTCGAATTGCGGCACACCGGCATGGTGGTGATCAACGATATTGGCGAGGCCAATGACATCCACCCAAAGAACAAGCAGGACGTCGCTGCGCGATTGGCTCTCTCGGCCCGTCACTTGGCCTACCATGAGCAGCGATTAGTCCACTCCAGTCCCCGGTTCCGGATGGTGACGACCGAAAGCGCGACGACCGGCGACCGAGGCGTCAAGTTGCGTGTTTGGTTCGATCAAACCGGCGGCGGGTTGAAGACACGTGGCGGCGGTGAAGTCAAAGGATTCGAGGTGGCTGGGGAGGACCGGGCATTTCATCCGGCCGAAGCGCGAATTGACGGTAAAACCGTCGTCGTGGCAAGTCCGAATGTTGCTTGGCCGGTGGCCGTGCGGTACGCATGGGCATCGTATCCAGACTGCAATCTGGTGAACGCAGAAGGGCTTCCGTCCGGCGCCTTTCGTTCGCATCCGTGGTAGGCCGCAAGGCAGTTACTTTTGCAAGGTGGCAATTGGCCAACGAACAACTGTACTTATCCATCGCCGTTTAGATCGATCGCAGCCTGTGAGCATGTTGTCCTCCTCAAGACTCTCGCCAAGCAGAACCTCAGTGGCGTGCCTCTGCTCTGGCGAGAGATTGCGAGCGTGATAGATGACACTCTTGAGCATATTTGCATTCATCGTAACCAGATGAATCGATCTATGAACTCACCCGCTCCTCCAGCCTCGCCACGATCCCACGCACGATCTTTTCATATCCCTCCTTCACTAGCTTCACCCGATACACACCCTCACTCCACACCCGCGGCACGAACCTCTTCCCAGCGATCCGGCAGCACCACACAAGAGAATCCGACCCTTCCTCACGCGACTCTTTCCACACTTGGGCGATCACATCCGCCACGTCACTTTCCACTTCTTCCAGCACCCACGCTGCCGTGGCCAGGCCATTGTCCATTTGCCGGATCGTGATGGGCCAGCCATCGAGCGGGCGGGCGGCGGGCTTCGAGACATCCACCCACCGCGGCCAGTTCGTAAACGTGATCTTCCGCGAATCCTTTACGAATTCGACCACACCGAACCCGGGGATTCGCTGGTGGAGCGATTCCGGCTCGATCCCCGTCTTGTGTGGGCTCGCCACCGCGTGCACGGTGATCTTGTTTCCGAAACCATCGATGTGCTCGCCCAGATACGGCGGTGCACCCGGCTTGCGGTTTTTCCCTTCCACAGGAGGAAACCAGCGCCTGGGAAAGATGTTCGAGATCGCGGGGGAACAGATCACCCACGAGGCGTCGTTCCAGGTGTCGACCCCGTATTGCAGAGTGCTCGGCAGATGCTGGTCGCCCGCCAGATGCACAGCCTGCGCCTTGCGCAACAAGCGTAGCGCGCGGTTGCGGGGAGTTTGCGGCCAGCCGTTGGAGTCGTGATCCATCACGGTCTTGTCCCCTTTGACGATCTCTCCTTCCGGCGGTATTTCGAGTTTCGAAACGACACTATCGCTCGTTGCCGATTGCGGCAGAGTAGCCAGATTGCAGAAGATCGTGGCTGACACCGCCGCCTTCATCCAGATCCCGCCCGACCAGTCGGCCGCCCACTGCTCGAGAAACTTCTCCTGCCGCTCGCCCAGTAGTTGTGCGCCGGAGATGTCCGCTTGCGCCGCCGTAAACTCGGGATTCTGAGGCCATCCATTTATGATCCGCGCCTTGGGCAGGAAATCTTTCGGCGGTGACTTCCACTTCCGATCCTCGAGGAGCGCGAAACTCACTCCACCCAAGACCAGATGCGAATAGTGGACCGCGATCCCTTGATCGACAAGCGAGCTGTCGGGCGGATCCGGCAAGTGGCTCGATTGTGTCCGCTGCACCAGGTTCACCCAGTCGGCGGGCATCGTGAATCCACCCGAATCCTGCCCAACCTGTCCGACGCCTTGCGCCTTTTTCCCGGCTGCACCCCAGACGTTGCCGTGATAGACATCGTGATCGTCCGGCAGGCAAACCGTTGGAATCTCGCGCGTCAGGTTCCCCCACGACCAACCGAACAGGAACCATTTGCGCAGATAATCGAGCCGGGCTGCCCATGCGGGTTCGCGTTGCGTGCCGTACTCACCGCTGCGCTCATAGAGTTGGTCGCCGGTGAAAAACAAGATGTCCGGCTTCAGGTGCGTGAGGTTGCGGGCGATGGGGGTGTGCGGGAAGCCAAAATCGTTCTGGCAGGTGAGGGATCCCGCCACGATCCGGTTCTTCTCCACAGGATCGTGCCGGATCACACCGGTGTAACCTGCTTCACCCAGAGTCACGCGGTAGGGCACGTCGCTCCGCTCGCGCCAGTTGTCGACGCGAAACCGCGCTGTACAAGAATCGGGGTCGACGCTCGTGCGCGCGACGGTATCCCAACTGCTGCCGCGCCGTACCTGCAATTGCGCCTCGGGGAATCGTTCGACCGGCGCGATCTGGGCTGTCATCTTCAGGACACCGCGGCTCAGCGTGTACATCGTAAACAGCACTGGCCCCCAGGCGCGTTGCTCGCGAGCCACCACCTTTCGCCCCTCGACCACCCAATCGCGAAACCAGAATCGAACGTTGCCGCCGCGCTGCGTGCCGGGTTTGTTGCCTCCATTGCCTTCGACTGGCGCCGTCACGGGCAAGGGCGAACGCCCGACTGGACCCGAATTGCAGACCAAAGCCAAGCCGCCAATCAGCGAGTCGGCCGTGACTCCCGGCCGCTTCACCTCAGCATGCTTCTGTCCGTTGGCGCCAAATGCCGCAAGGGTTAGTTCGAAGAATCCCAGGGCCGGTCTTCCTTCCAGCCGTAGCTCCAGGTCTTCCACCGTGACGATTCTCGGAGATCCTTCCGCTAATTCGCCGATAAAGAGCCGCCCATCGGCCGTTACACCGGCATTCAAGCCCAGTCCTCGCAATGCGCTGTCGCGGTAATCGCCAAAGTAACCGCGAATGCCAACCCGGAATCCGGCCCATCCCTCGCCCCCGGCATCTCCCAGCCTTCCCAACCTCACGCTTGCTGAGAACTCCAACGCCAAAGGGCCCAGCTCGCGCGTGAGCAGGCAGATGTTGCGGTCGCCCCCCGCCTGAATGCACTCGATCCTCTCGTCATGCAGCCGCCAGTCTTGTAACGGATTGGCCCAATACTCGGGACCGATCCACGGACGCGTGATACCAGGATCCAGGCGGCTGCGAAATTCTGCCCCGCGAACCGCGCGTGCCGCCAGCGGCAGTCCTGCCAAAGTTTTCATTATAGACCGGCGTCGTACAGGCATAGAGGAACATCTTACCGTGATCGCGGAGCATGACAAGACATTTTTCTGAATCCACTGGAGACACGGAAGGAGCATGGTATAGTCGTAAAGTTTCCCTCCTTATGCAAACCACGGAAATCCGAGAAATTGTCTGCGCGCATTCTCCGGACTCCGATGACGCGTTCATGTTCTATGCGCTGGCAACGAAAAAAATCCGCTCCCGACTGGTGAACATCCATCACGTTCTTGCCGACATCGAAACTCTGAACCGGAAGGCGATGGAAGGGGAATACGAATTGACTGCAATTTCCTACCACGCCTATCCGTACGTCGCGGACAAGTATTTATTAATGGCGTCGGGCTCTTCGGTCGGTGATGGTTATGGTCCCATGCTGATCGCCACGCGGCCAATGAGCGTCGAGGAGATCAAGGGCAAACGTGTCGCCATCCCAGGCAAATTGACCACCGCGTTCCTCACGCTCAAACTGATGGAGCCGGATTTCGAACCGGTTGTCACTCCCTTCGATCAGATCCCTGATGCCGTGCGGGAACATACGGTGGACCTGGGCCTGGTGATTCACGAAGCGCAGCTCACTTATGCTCGCGGCGGGTTCCAACTCGTGGCCGACCTCGGCAAGTGGTGGAAACAGAAATTCGGGCTGCCGCTTCCGCTTGGCGCAAACGCACTGCGGCGCGATCTGCCTCCCGAGGTGATGAGCGAATGTTGCCGCATGATGAAGGAATCGATCCAGCACGCGCTGGACCACCATGAGGAAGCTCTCGTTTATGCCATGCAGTTCGCCCGTGATATGGAGCAACCGGCGGCCGAGAAATTCGTGGGAATGTACGTCAATCACCACACGGTCGACTGTGGCGACGATGTTCCCGTGGCGGCACAAAAGCTCATGGACCTGGGGTTCGAGGCGGGCATCATTCCAAATCGTGTCCAGATCGAATTCGTCCGCTAGACTGCCTCGCGCAGTGCCGTCACGCGGCCTGTGATATCTTCGAGTCAATCTGGAGGAGGAGGTCCGCTCGCATGGTAAGGTTCTTGCATCTCGTCGCCCTGCTGCCGGCTGTTGCGCTGTGTCAGACTACCACCGCCCAGTTGACCGGTGTCGTGACGGATTCGTCGGGCGCGGCAGCGCCCGGCGCCAGTGTCACGGTCACGAATACGGCAACGGGGATGAAGCGTGTAACGCCGACCAATGAGCTCGGCTTCTACACGGCAGCCTTGTTGCCGCCCGGCAACTATACCGCTCGGATCGAGAAATCGGGCTTCAGGACCGTGACGCGCAGTGGAATCGTGCTGAACGTCGACCAGGTCGCCCGGCTGGACTTCCGACTGGAAGTAGGCTCGATCAGCGAATCCGTCGACGTCACCGCGGTGGCGCCGCTGCTTGAGGCGAGCACTTCGTCGCTCGGCCAG
>Ga0187893_10004774_pt1 | contig 25343 bp, 23 predicted proteins | sample MA1701074metaG_FD_139574 | JGI IMG/M metagenome (GOLD analysis project Ga0187893, IMG submission 139574) | White microbial mat communities from a basaltic lava cave in the Kipuka Kanohina Cave System on the Island of Hawaii, USA - MA170107-4 metaG ... | reverse complement strand
GATTCGAACCGCAATATCGCGTATCTGAACCAGCAGATCGCCGCGACCAATGTCGTGGAAATCCAGCGCGTGATGTACAACCTGATCGAGAGCGAAACCAAGACGCTGATGCTCGCCAATGCGCGCGCGGATTACGCGTTCACCGTGGTCGATCCGGCCGTTGCGCCGGAAGTGCGCGTGCGGCCCAAGCGGAAGCTCATGGTCGTGACGGGCGTCGCGCTCGGACTCATTCTGGGAGCGCTCGTGACGTTCGGGCACGACACCCTTCGGCGTTACCGCGCGCGTGCAGCGGCGGGAGCAGACGCAAGGCTGTGACCGCGTCCGCGGTGCCTGCCACGCCCCGGACCACGGGGCTGCCTGCATTGCTGGGTCGCCTATGGCATCATCTAGGCCCGCGCCGGCGGCGCCAGTTCGTTCTCCTGATGGCGCTCGTCCTGCTCAGCGCATTCGCAGAAGTCGTGAGTCTGGGCGCGGTGCTGCCATTCCTCACGGTCCTTGCGGCGCCGCAAGTCGCGTTCGAACAGCCGGTGATCGCAGGCATCGCCCGGTCTATGGGCATCGACTCGGCGCAAGAGCTCATGCTGCCGCTCACGATCGCCTTCGCAATGGCGGCGATCGTTTCAGGGGCGATACGCCTGCTGTTGTTGCGCGCCAGCACGCGTTTCGCTTTCAGCACTGGTTCGGAACTGAGCATTGAGGTGTATCGACGCACGCTGTATCAGCCTTACAGCGTGCATGTGGCGCGCAGCAGCAGCCAGGTGATCAGCGGCATTACTCAGAAAGTGGGCGGCACCATGCTGGGCATTCTCCTGCCGGCATTGACCCTGATCAGTTCGGGCGCCGCGATCATCGCGATCATGCTGGCCCTGATCGTCATCGATCCGGTCGTTGCGCTCGTCGCGGTCGCTTGCTTTGGCTCGAGCTATGGACTGATCACGTGGCGATCGCGCAGGCGACTGCAGAGCAATAGTCTTCTAATCGCGCACGAGCACACCGAGCTCGTCAAGGCCTTGCAGGAAGGACTCGGCGGCATTCGCGACGTCCTGCTCGACGGGACGCAGGCGGTTTATTGCGAGGTCTACCAGCGTGCCGACCGGCAATTGCGTCGCGCGCAAGGCGCCAATGTTTTCATTGGCCAGAGTCCGCGCTACAGCATTGAGGCGCTCGGCATGGTCCTGATCGCCGCGTTGGCCTACGGCCTCAGCCGCCAGCCCGGCGGGCTCGCGACGGCGCTTCCAGTGCTCGGCGCGCTCGCGATCGGAGCGCAACGACTGCTGCCCGCGTTGCAGCAGAGTTACGCCGCCTGGGCGAACATCGCGGGCAACCAGGGTTCGCTCCGCGACACGATCGAACTGCTCGACCAGCCCGTTGCGGGCGATCTCGCGCAACCGCTGCCGTCCCCGCTGCCGTTCCGCCACTCGATCCGCTTTGACCGCGTGCGGTTCCGCTACGCCGATGACGGTCCGTGGGTGTTGAACGACTTCAATCTGAGCATTGCGAAGGGGACCCGGGTCGGATTCGTCGGCAGCACCGGGAGCGGCAAGAGCACAACTCTCGACCTCCTGATGGGATTGTTGACGCCGACCGAGGGCGAGCTCCTGGTCGACGGCGAGCCGGTTCGCGGCGCGCGCATCCGCGCCTGGCAGCGGACCATCGCGCACGTGCCGCAAAGCATCTATCTGGCGGATTCGACACTTGCCGAGAACATCGCTTTCGGCGTGCCGAAGGAATCGATCGATCGGCTGCGCGTCCAGCAGGCGGCACGCCAGGCACAGATCGCCGACTTCATCGAAAGCCGGCCGGAAGGCTACGACGCATTCGTAGGAGAGCGCGGTATCCGGCTGTCCGGCGGCCAACGCCAGCGCATTGGCATCGCGCGTGCGCTCTACAAGCAGGCGAGCGTGCTCGTGCTGGACGAGGCGACAAGCGCGCTCGACAACGTGACCGAACAATCGGTGCTGGACGCAATCGGGGGGCTGGATCGCGAGCTGACGGTCCTTCTCATCGCCCACCGGCTCACGACCGTGCGCCGTTGCGACACGATCGTGGAGCTCGAGCGCGGCGCGGTCGTGGCGCAAGGCTCCTACGAGGATTTGCTCGGTTCAAGCCAGAGCTTCCGGCAAATGGTCGAGGCCACGCGAGTCAACTGAAAGGCGGAATCCCAGCGATGTTCGACGACAAGTCCATTCTGATCACGGGCGGCACCGGCTCCTTCGGCCGGCAGTACGTCAGGACGATACTCGAGCGCTTCCGGCCGAGGAAAGTCATCGTCTACTCGCGTGACGAGCTCAAGCAATTCGAGATGAAGCAGGATTATGACCGGGACTGCATGCGTTACTTCATCGGCGACGTCCGCGACCGCGACCGGCTTGTACAAGCCTTGAGCGGCGTCGACTTCGTGATTCACGCCGCGGCACTCAAGCAGGTTCCGGCGGCGGAATACAACCCGATGGAGTGCATCAAGACGAACATCCACGGGGCCGAAAATGTCATCCACGCGGCGCTCGCGAACGACGTGGAAAAGGTGGTTGCGCTCTCCACCGACAAGGCGGCCAACCCGATCAACCTCTACGGCGCGACGAAGCTCGTGTCGGACAAGCTGTTCGTCGCCGCCAACAATCTTGCGGGCGGGTACAAGACGCGGTTCTCGGTCGTGCGCTACGGCAACGTCGTCGGTTCGCGCGGCTCGGTCATTCCGTTCTTCAGGCGCCAGATCGCCGGCGGATGCGATCACCTGCCGATCACGGATGCGAAGATGACCCGATTCTGGATCACGCTCCAGCAGGGCGTGGACTTCGTGCTGAAGAACCTGGAGCGCATGCAGGGCGGTGAGATCTTCGTGCCCAAAATTCCGTCGGTGCGCATCGTGGATCTCGCATCCGCCCTGGCGCCCGGGCTGCCGCACAAGATAATCGGAATCCGGCCGGGCGAAAAATTGCACGAAGTCATGTGCCCGGGCGACGACTCACACCTGACGCTCGAATTCGACGACCACTACGTCATCAAGCCGTCGATCCAGTTCTCCGGCGTGGTCGATTTCTCCGTCAACCGCTGCGGGGAGAAGGGGCGACGCGTCGAGCAGGGCTTCGAGTATCACTCCGGAAGGAATCCCCACTTCCTCGCGATCGAGGAGATCGTCGCTCTCAACCGCGAGGCCGAAGGCGAATGATTCCATACGGCCGTCAGGACATCACGCAGGCCGACGTCGATGCCGTCACCGACGTCCTGCGTTCGGACTTCATCACGCAGGGACCGACGATTCCTCGTTTCGAGCAGGCGGTAACGAGCCGAGTCGGCGCCGCGCATGGCGTTGCCGTCAACAGCGCGACTTCGGCATTGCACGTCGCCTGCGCGGCGCTCCACCTCGGGCCCGGCGACATCCTCTGGACCGTGCCGAACACTTTCGTCGCCTCCGCGAACTGCGGGCGGTACTGCGGCGCTGATATCGATTTCGTCGACATCGATTCATTCACGTGGAACCTGAGCGTTCCGGCGCTGAAAGAGAAGCTCGTCGCTGCGCGGCGGGATGATCGGCTGCCGAGCGTGGTCGTGCCGGTCCATTTCGGCGGGCAGCCGACGGACCAGGAGGAGATCTGGAATCTCGCACAGGAGTATGACTTCAGGGTCCTGGAAGACGCCTCTCACTCCGTCGGCGCGTCGCGAAACGGTGAGCCGGCCGGGAGCTGTCGCTGGTCGGACATCGCGGTCTTCAGCTTTCATCCAGTGAAGATCGTCACGACCGCCGAGGGCGGCATGGCGCTCACGAACGATGCGGAACTCGCGGAAAGGATGCGGATGCTGCGATCCCACGGCATCACTCGCAATCCGGCGCGCCTTCAACTCGCCGCTGCACCGCCACCTGCGTGGTACTACGAGCAACATCTGCTCGGCTTCAACTACCGCATGACCGACATACATGCCGCGCTGGGCCTGAGTCAGCTCGCGCGACTCGACGGGTACGTCGAGCGCCGGAATGCGCTTGCCAGGCGCTATGAAGAATCGCTCGCGACGCTGCCACTGCAGCTACCCGGCATCCGGCCTGGCAACCATTCGGCGTTTCACCTGTATGTGATTCGGCTGGTAGAGCCGCGTGCCGGAGCGCACCGGCGCGTGTTCGACGAGCTGCGACGGCACGGCATCGGCGTGAATCTTCACTACACTCCGGTGCATCTCCAACCGTATTACCGCGCACTGGGATTTCGCGAAGGGATGTTCCCGGCGGCTGAAGCCTATGGCGAGTCGGCGATCTCGCTGCCACTCTTTCCGATCATGACCGAGCAACAGCAGGATACGGTCGTAACTGTGCTGCGGAAGGCGCTGTGAATCTCGCGATCATTCCCGCGCGTGGCGGAAGCAAGCGAATTCCGCGGAAAAACATTCGGCCATTCTGCGGCAAGCCGATCATCGTCTGGTCGATCGAGGCCGCCCGCGCCAGTGGTTGTTTCGATTCGGTGATCGTTTCGACCGACGACGAGGAAATTGCCGAATGTGCGCGGGGCGCGGGAGCCGACGTGCCGTTCAAGCGCCCCGCGACGCTATCGGATGACCACACCGGCACTGCGGCGGTCGTGCGTCACGCGATCGAGTGGTTGATCGAGCACCAGCAGGCTCCCGGATACGCCTGCTGCATTTATGCGACGGCGCCTTTCGTTACCGGCGCCGACTTGCGTCGTGGGCTCGCGGCACTCAAAGACAAGGGCGCCAGCTTTTCTTTTGCCGTGAGCCGATACGGGTTTCCGATCCAGAGAGCGCTGCGGATCACGGATAACGGGCGGGTAGAGATGCTTCAACCTGAGCACGCTTGTACCCGTTCTCAGGATCTGGAGCCGGCCTATCACGATGCCGGGCAATTTTACTGGGGAACCGTTGCGGCCTGGCTGTCAGGCGTCGAATTCTTTTCGGATGCAGCGGTCCCCATCGTGCTGCCGCGCTGGCGCGTGCAGGATATCGATACGCCAGAGGACTGGAATCATGCCGAGGCGCTGTTCCGGCTACAGTCGTCCGTAGTTGCATGAGAATCGTCTTCCGCGCGGACGCCTCGCGAGAGATCGGGACCGGTCACGTGATGCGCTGCCTGACGCTCGCCGACGCCCTGCGAGAGCGCGGCGCAACAATCGGTTTCGTCAGCCGCGAGCACGTAGGAAATCTTTTCGACGTCATCGAGCAACGAGGTTTCCCGGTCAGCCGCTTGCCTGCCGCCGGCTCCATTGCGGTGGCGGAGCCAGCGCCACCGCATGTCACCTGGCTCGGAGCGTCCTGGGAAGTGGATGCCCAACAGACGCTGATCGTGATTCGCGCTTCCGGCGCCCGCCCGGATTGGACGGTGGTGGATCACTATGCTCTCGATCATCGCTGGGAGCATATGTTGCGAGATTCCGTTGGCGGATTGACCGTCATCGATGATCTCGCGGACCGCGCGCACGATTGCGACTTGCTGCTTGACCAGAACGGCTTTCCGGACATGGCGGAGCGCTATTGCACACTCGTCCCCAAAGACTGCGAGTTGCTACTCGGTCCTCGCTTCACGCTGCTGCGGCGCGAGTTCCTGGATGCCAGGGCCAGGCAGCGCGGCCGCGATGGCGTCATCCGCCGGCTGCTCGTCATGCTTGGCACGGTCGACAGTGCGAACCACACCTCGGCCGCCATCGAAGCCATAGGCGAGCTCGAATGGCCCGATGTCGGGGTCGACGTCGTCACTGGCACCGCAAATCCAATGCGCGAGGAGGTCAGGAGACTCTGTGAACGATCAGGTTTCGACTATCACTGCCAGGTGTCGAATGTGGCGACGCTGATGGCCGAGGCGGATTTGGCGGTCAGTGCGGGCGGATTCACGAGTTATGAGCTGGCATTCATGGGGCTGCCAAGCGTGCTCCTGCCGCTGAGCGCCGTCCAGGAAGTGGCCGCGGCCGGCATGGCGGCGCGTGGAGCGGCAATCACGCTGGGGCGCACAGCGCGGTTTCCCCGCGAAGTGTTCGTGCGAACACTCGGCAATCTGAAATCCTCGCCCGATCGTTGCCGGGAGATGGGGCGAATCGGCGCGTCGCTTTTCGACGGATTGGGCGCTGCGCGCGTGGCCGATCGCCTGACGAGAAATGCATGAGCGAAACCGCTGCATGAGTCGTTGCTGAAATGAAACCTTCCGGGGGCCAAGCGCGGTGGAACGACTGGAACAACCACGGTGGTCCGAAGTATCCGCATGAGAAGGTTGTGCAGTTCATGTTCCGGAACTATCCTGCCGGGGCCCGCAGCGGCCTGAAAGTCCTGGATCTCGGTTGCGGCAGCGGCGTGCATGCGCGCTTTCTCGCTGCGGAGGGTTTCGAGGTCTACGGCACCGACATTTCCCCCGTCGGCATCCGGAATTCGGCTGCGCTGCTGAAAGAACATGGCTTGCATGGCAGCCTCAAGGTCGAGGGTATCGACCAGATCGGCTTCCCCGACGGCCATTTCGATTGCGTCCTGTCGATTGGTGTACTCGACTGCGCGGGACCCGCAGTCGCCTCCCGAGCGGTGGGCGAGATCGTCCGTGTCCTGAAGGCAGGTGGAAAGGCGCTGCTGTGTTTTGCGAGTGACAGCGATTTTCGTGTCAGGGGTGAGAATCCGCTCGGATTGCACGGATACAACGATGCAGAAGTCGATGCGCTGCTGCCGACGCGCGGACTTTCCATTCGGTGGATCGACCGCTACATCACTACCCAGAAGAATCGGGCCGAGGAGCAGAACGACTACCTCATCACGCTGCAGAAGGAATGAAGCGGATGCCCGACCGCATCGCCGCGCACTATCGATCGCTGCTGAAACAGCACGGTGACCGCGCGGAAGCGGCGCAGTACTCGAGCCGCGAATCGCAGGAGCGACGCTTTGAGCAGCTGATCCGCATCGGTCCGCTGCAGGGCTGCCGGGTCCTCGATTTCGGCTGCGGAACCGCCCATCTGGCGACGTACCTGCATGAGCGCGGGATCGCCGTGCACTACACGGGCGTCGATATCGTCGACGAGTTCCTGGACGTCGCCCGCAACAAGCATCCGGGGCACCGGTTCGGCCGATTCGAGCAGTTCGAGAGCGAGCGCTTCGACTACACGTTCGCCAGCGGCGTATTCAACAACCGCCGCCGCGACAACAGGAAGTTCTATCAGCACTGGGTGCGCATGCTGTTCGAGGTCTGCGAACGTGGCCTGGCCTTCAACATGATGAGTGCATACGTCGACTATCGGGATGATGGGCTGTTCTATGAACAACCGGAGCGGGCATTCCGCTTCGTGAAGCGGAACGTGACACCGTTCGTTACGCTGCTCCACGATTACGAGGTCAAGCCCGGTGTCATCCCCTTCGAATTCGTCGTCCAGGCGCATCGCAAGGCGGTCGCGTGAGATGCGCGATCATGCAGCCGACATATCTGCCTTGGCCCGGCTACTTCAATCTGATCGCGACGGTCGACCGTTTCGTGCTTCTCGACGACGTGCAGTACGAGCGGCGATCGTGGCAGTCGAGGAACCGGATACTGCTCAGCGGCGCGGAGCTCTACCTGACGGTTCCGGTGCGTCGCAGCCCGCGCGAGGAGCTGATTCGAAACATCGTCATCGACAACGCCCAGGACTGGCGCAACCGCCACCTGCAGTCGCTGCAACGCGCCTATGGCACGCTGCCGTTCGGCAGAGACGTGGTCGCCCTGGTGGAAGACGTTTTCCGTCGCGGCCACGAGCGCCTGGCCGCTCTGAACCAGGAACTTGTGGCGTCGATCTGCAGATACGTAGGATTGAGCACGCCGCTTGCGCAAGCGAGCGACTTCAACTGTGGCGGAAAGCGCGGTGATCATCTGGCGGCGATCTGCCATGCGCTCGGTTGCGACAGCTACGTTTCGCCGGCCAGGTCGCGCGAGTACCTCGAAGCGGATCGCTTCGCGGAAAATTCCGGAATCGCCCTGACCTACCAGGAATACACGCCTCCCGGCTATCCGCAGCGCGGCGCGGCTGCGTTCGTCAGCCATCTGTCGGTCGTCGATGTGCTGGCGCATCACGGCAGCGACTTCGCGCGCGCCTACATCCTTGCGGAATGCAGGTCATGAAAGCCGTGCCGCGAGCGGCAGTGATTCTCGGCGGACGGCGCATCGGCCTCGATCACGCCCCATTCATCGTCGCGGAGATGTCCGGCAATCACAATCAGTCGCTCGAACGGGCGCTCGCGATCGTTGCAGCCGCGGCCGAAGTCGGGGCACACGCCATCAAGCTGCAGACCTACACCGCGGACACGATGACGCTCCCGATCAGTGAAGGCGAGTTTTTCATTCGCGACGAGAAGAGCCTCTGGAAAGGCAGCAGCCTCCATGATCTCTACCGGCTTGCCCATACGCCTTGGGAGTGGCATGCGCCGATCATGCAGCGCGCGGCGGAGCTCGGCATCCTCTGCTTCAGCACGCCTTTCGATGACACGGCGGTAGATTTTCTCGAAAGTCTGAACACGCCAGCCTACAAGATCGCCTCCTTCGAGGCCGTGCACCTGCCATTGATTCGAAAGGTCGCGGCAACCGGAAAGCCAGTGTTCATTTCCACCGGGATGGCGACACTCGAGGAGATCGACGATGCGGTCACCGCAGCGCGCGACGGCGGCTGCAAGGATCTGATTCTCTTCAAGTGCACCAGCACCTATCCCGCAAGCCCCGTGGACAGCAACGTGCTGACCCTGCCGCATTTGCGCGAGCGGTTCGGTTGTGAAGTCGGCTTGTCCGATCATACGATGGGCGTCGGTGCGGCGGTCGCGGCCGTCGCCCACGGCGCGACGGCAATCGAGAAGCATTTCACTCTGCGCCGCGCCGACGGCGGTGTCGACAGCGTATTTTCGCTCGAGCCGGAGGAGATGCGCTCGCTGGTCGTCGAAACCGAACGCGCGTGGCAATCGCTGGGGCAGGTCCGTTTTGGCCCCAGCGCAGCGGAAGTGAAATCGCGCGAATACAGGCGCTCGCTCTATGTCGCCGAGGACATGCGTGCCGGGGACGTTCTGACACCGGCGAACCTGCGCATCATCCGGCCAGGGCGCGGCCTCGCTCCCAAGCATTATGAGAGGGTGCTGGGCCGGCAGGTTGTCCGGGCGGTCCGGCGGGGAACGCCCGTCACCTGGGAGCTGATCGGCGAATCGGACGGAACCCAATAGATGAGCCGGTTTCACGTCGTCACCGTGGGCTGGCCGCAGATGTTGATTGAGGAGCTTTGCGCTGACATCGCGGCCAGAAGTGACGCGAGGTTCTCGCATATCGTTCATCCTCGCCACACCGCGAGCGACTGGCCGGGCAAACCGGACCCGGATGTGATCCGCTTCTTTCGCACGAGCCAGAGCGAGAACCTGCCGCCCGCGGATCCGGAGTTCCTCGCCTCTCTTGAGCAGACGGGCGTTCCGACGGTCCACAACACGATTCTTGGGGACAGCGTCGTTTGCCGGCTCAATTACGGCGAAGCGCAGAAATATGCGACGTTCGTCGCGAGGAGGTTGTTCGATCTCTACCGCACAATGCAACCGTCTGTTGTGATCGGAGGATTCGACTCGGTGCACAACGGCCTCGCGCTCGCTGTCGCAAGGCGTATGGGCATTCCCTGGTTCGCAATGCATTTCAGCGTGATTCCTCCCGGCCTCGCTTGTTTCTGTGACCGAATGTCACCGGCGGCCCGGATACAGTTCGCCCCGCGGCCACGCTCGGAGCTGCAGGCTTTGGCAGAATCTTCGTTGCGGAAGTTCGAAGAACGGAAGATCCAGGCTGCGGCCTATATCGCGCCGCCGCGGTCGTTCGCGCGCGCGGTGTCGAGATTCCCGGCGCGCGTCGCCGCATTGTTCGGGACTCTTCGCAGGGGTCGGGACCGCAAGTTCGCGCGGTTCGTGGAGGTACGGACCCGGTATGACGCGGCCGCGGCGCTACGCCAGGTCTGGCGCTCGTATCGGGCGCACGCGGCGCTCGCAGGAGCCAACACCGTGGCAACGCCTCCGTCCACTCCCTACGTACTGTTCGGCCTGCATATGCAGCCGGAATCCTCCATCGATGTCTGGGCGCCGTTTTTCAGCAATCAGTTGTGGGTAATCGAACTGCTTTCGCGCTCGATTCCGCCCACGCACAAGCTCCTGGTCAAAATTCACAAGAGCGACGTATCGAACTACTCCCGCGCGCTGCTCAATCGCATGCGCTCATTTCCCGGCGTCGGGCTGGTGCGCCCGTTCGTGGACTCGCGAAGCTTTATTGAGCGGGCGGATCTCGTCGTCGCGATTCAGGGCACCATGGGACTCGAGGCGGCCTTGCTCGGGAAGCCCGTGATCATGCTCGGGGATTCGCCCGTCACGCTATTTCCCGGCGCGTCGCGAATAGGGGATATACAGGATCTGCCGGCGTTGATTCGACGAAAGCTATTGGAGCCGGCGCCGACGCGCCCCGAAATCGTGCAGGCTTACGCTTCGTACCTGGCGCCGTTCTCACCGGCCAGCACCAACGATTGGACCCGAAAAATAGATGAACAAGAGATTGCAGGGTATGTTCGCCTTTTTGAGCGGCTCAAGCAGCATTTGGCGGCGAAACCGGGTCACCTGGACGCGTTGAATGAAAGACTTCATCGTTAGGGCGATCAATGCCCTGTTGAGGCCTTTTGGCTTCAGCCTCGTGCCCAATCAGAGCTTGCTTTTGACGTATCAACACGACTACGGAGCGGAGGGATACGAGAAATACAGAAAGGCTCAAGAGTTTCACAACAAGCGGAAGATCAATGAAGTTTGGGCCGACAGGGAAACGCTGAGTGTCATCTCTGCTTACATCAAGAAACACGTGCCCGTGGTTCGTGCGGGCATCTGTCACGGTATGAGACGAGGCTACGAACAAGCTGAGTTTTCGAGGCAGCTCGGTTGTCCGGTGATCGGAACCGAGATTTCCGATTCGGCGCTTCAGTTTGAAAACACCGTGCAATGGGATTTCCACGAGCAGAAGGATGAGTGGCGTAATCGTTTTTCGTTTGTCTACAGCAACTCGATCGACCAGGCGTTCGATCCGAAGAAGGCGCTTTCAACCTGGGCTGCTCAGCTGGAGGAATCCGGCTTGCTGTTTCTTGACCACACGATGGTGCATTCGCCGGCAGCAGCCTCGGAAATGGATCCCTTTGGAGCTCATCCGATGGTGATGCCGTATCTGATCTTCAAATGGGGGCGAAACGAATATCGCCTCGTCGAGATTCTCGAATTGTCTCATGAGAGAAAGCATCACGTCTGGATCTTTGTCATTGGTCGAGTAACCCGCTCGGAGTATTCGCCTGGGCACACCTGAATTGTTGAACCCGGCTCGGATGTGGGCGCTGGGTTCGCTCGGCTCGATTGCACTGGCTTGCGTCGCTGGTCTGGCGCTGATGTTGAATGTCGTTTTCAACGAAGTCTTCAATTCGGCGCGCCTCGGCGCAGTAGTAGCAATTATTCTTGCACTTCATTTGCTGCGGTTTCCAAGGGTCGTGTTTACTCGCGAAGCTATTCTCTATGCGCTCTTTCTCGCTTATATGTTCGTTGAGATGCTGTGGACGTCGGACACGTTGCTTGCGCTTAACACGCTCGTACCAGCCAGCAATTTTGTACTGATCTTGATCCTATACGGATCGCTTATGGCCTTTCATGACCAACGTGCAGTGCTGGTCGGGTCGCTCTTCGGATTCTTGCTTGGTGCCGCCACTTACACGGCCATCGCAGGCTTTCCTTTCGCTTATCCCGCGGAGTTTTCCTACAACGCCATAGCGGCCATGTATCTTTTTGGCCTATTCGTGAGCCTGCTGCTGGCCTCGCATGGACGCTTGACAGCCGTGTACATCGCAATCGCGACCGGTGTTGTGTTGCACATCATGGCGACGACCTCGATCAAGACGAATCTTGGAGTTCTGTTCGGAATCATGGCAGTCGGCGTCGTCTACTTCCGGTATCTCGCCCACGCGCTGCGGCGAAACGTCGTCATAGTCCTGGTGCTGATCGGCGGGTTGATATTCGCGATGACAACTAACGAAGGTCTAGTCGAGACCGTACGCCGCGGTGCGGATCGCGTGAGTCTCGGCATCGAAGTGCTGCAGGCACGCGAGGATATTGCAGGTTACTCGTCTTTCGAATTGAGGAGCACGTGGCAGCGTGATGGTCTCGTGGCGTGGGCCGAAAACCCTTTGTTCGGATACGGCGTCGAAGCCTTTCGCTCAAAGTACGGAATTACGTCTCATGCAACGTTTATCGACCTGCTCTACAACTCCGGCCTTATCGGCTTCGCCCTGTTTTATGGTGTGCTGATTTCCGTGATGTTGCGGCTCTACCGGGCGAGTGAATCGGTCGGTCAGGGCGAGCGGGCGACGATCCTCGCGACCATCGTCTGCTATGTCTTCATCACTTTGTCGGGGAACATACACTACAGTTCTTTTTTGGCGGTCTTCATCGCAATCAGCGCCTCGATCCTGAGCCGCTCGACGCACCGGCAGGAATTGCACTCAACCGCCACGTAATGCGTTCGGAAATCGGCCTGCAACGACCAGCGAGAAACATCGCCCGGCCTCACTACCTGCTCGTCACGGGGACCCTTGAATGCGGTGGGTCCGAGCGGCAGATGGCGGATATGGCCAACTATTGGGCCGCAGAGGGTGTGCGCGTCACGCTGGCAACCTGGACAGGCCCCGGCAGCAAGGACTTCTATGTCCTCGATCGCAGGATCCGGCGCGTCTACCTCGACGTCGAGGCGAAGGGCAGGCTCCGCGGCAACCTGCGGCGGATCTTGAAACTTCGCAAGCTGCTTGCAGAGATACGCCCGGACGCCGTGTTGAGTTTTTTGACGCGCAGCAATGTCCCGACGATTCTCGCGAGTCTCGGACTGAAGCTGCGAGTCGTCATTTCGGAGCGGGTGCAGCCTGCGCTCGAAACAGGACTGCCGCTCGGCTGGCGAATCCTCAGACGCCTCGTCTATGGCCGGGCTGACGAAATCGCCTGCCAGACCGGGGCGTCGGCGGAATGGATCTGCAAGACCTGGCGTGTGAAGGCGATTGTCATTCCCAATGCGCTGCGGCCGCTACCGCCGCCTGCGGACGAAAGACAGCCGCTCGTCGTTGCCGTTGGAAGACTTGTTCGCCAGAAAGGCTTCGACCTGCTCTTGCAGGCTTTCGCTCAAATCGCCGCGGAGTTTCCGCAGTGGCGCGTCGTGATCATGGGTGAGGGTCCCGAACGCTCGAATCTCCTGCACATGCGAGACGAACTCGGGCTCGCCCATCGCGTGGAGTTCGTCGGTCACGTCCTGGACGTGGAAACTCGGCTGGCTCGCGCGGGTCTCGTTGTGCAGCCGTCACGCTTCGAAGGGTTTCCGAACGTCGTGCTCGAAAGCATGGGAATGGGCGCGGCCGTGATCAGCGCGGATTGTCCCGCCGGTCCTGCGGAATTGATCGAAGACGGCGTCAACGGTCGCCTGGTGCCGGTCGAGAATGTCGCGACGCTATCCCGAGTCATGGCCGAGTTGATGTCCGAGCCGGAGCATCGAGTGCGTCTCGGGCAACAGGCCCTCAAGGTGCGGGAGCGATACCGGCAGGAATCGATCATGGCGCAATGGGAAGCGCTGCTCCTGGCGTCATGAGCGTCAACCACGAAATAGCCGCGGGCGCGCGATTCGAGTTCGGCGAGAACTGGACGCGCTTTCTCGCGTTACTCGACGATCGGCGCATTGCGGACGCCGAGGCATCGCTCAGGGAAATGCTGGCAGTCGAGGACTTGCGCGATCTGCGATTTCTCGATATCGGCTGCGGATCGGGCCTCTTCAGTCTCGCGGCGCGCCGTCTCGGCGCGAGCGTGCATTCATTCGATGTCGATCCGCAGTCAGTTGCCTGCACGCGCGAACTGAAACGGAGGTACTTTCCAGACGGCCTGAACTGGCGGATCGAGGGTGGATCGGTTCTGGACGCGGCTTACATGACCCGGCTCGGCCGCTTCGACGTCGTCTACAGCTGGGGTGTGCTGCATCACACGGGAGCGATGTGGCTCGCGCTCGAACACGCGATCGCGCGCGTGGCGCCGGACGGCGGCCGGCTCTTCATCGCGATTTACGCGGACCAGGGCTGGAAATCGCACGCGTGGTGGTTCGTTAAATTGTTCTATAATCGCTTGCCGCGATTCCTGAGGCCGCTTTACGCGCTTGCCCTGAGCGCAGTGGTGCGGATTCTCGCAATTCTCAAGTACACAATCCTGCTCCGGCCGATGACGGCGATCGGTCCGCTCTTCGGCGATCGCCGCGAGCGCGGCATGAGCGCAAAGCACGACCGCCTGGACTGGATCGGCGGTTTTCCCTACGAATTCGCCAAGCTCGAGTCACTGACCTCCTTTCTGGAAGCTCGCGGCTACTCCATCGTCACGACGCGACGCGCGAGCAGCCTCGGCTGCCACGAGCTCGTCGCACGCCGCATGCCATGTGCGGAGTGACAGGCTTTTTCCGGCGGACCGGCGGGCTCGCACCGGGCGCGCGCGAGCAGCTTGCCAGGATGACAGCCTGTCTCGCGCACCGCGGACCGGACGCCACCGGCGAATGGCTCGATCCGGAGCCTGGAATCGCGCTCGGCCATCGGCGTCTTTCGATCCTCGAATTGTCCGCAGCGGGAAGCCAGCCGATGACCTCGCATTCGGGCCGTTACGTGCTCGTGACCAATGGCGAGATCTACAACCACCTGGAAATTCGCGAGGCGCTCGCCCGCGAGGGCAGGGAGCCTGCCTGGCGCGGCCATTCGGATACGGAGTCGCTGCTCGCCGCGTTCGACCGCTGGGGTACGGAGGCCGCCCTCCGCAAGACAGTCGGAATGTTCGCACTGGCCCTCTGGGACCAGCAGGCGCAATGCCTGACACTCGCCCGCGATCGTCTCGGCGAGAAGCCGATGTACTACGGCGAGCAGGGCGATATCCTGCTCTTCGGGTCGGAACTGAAATCGCTCCGTGCCCACCCGGCGTTCCGCGCCGGGGTCGATCGCGAACAACTCGCGATCTACCTGCATCGCGGCTATGTGCCAGCGCCTCAGTCGATCTTTCAGGGCATCCGCAAATTGCCGCCCGGATGCCTCGTGCAATTCGGCCGGAATCCGGCGCCGGGCCGGCCGCCGCAACCGCGAGCGTACTGGTCTCTCGGCGACGTCGCGGCGAGCGGCCTCAGAAATCCGTTCACCGGCAGCGATGACGAGGCTATCGATCGGCTGGAGGCGGTGCTTTCGCGCGCCGTCGCATCCCAGAGTGTCGCCGACGTGCCGCTCGGTGCTTTTCTTTCGGGCGGCATCGACTCGTCGACCGTCGTCGCGCTCATGCAGGCGCAATCGTCGCGTCCGGTGCAGAGCTTCGCGATCGGATTCCGTGAAGACGCATTTAATGAGGCGCCGCACGCGCGAGCTGTCGCCGCGCACCTTGGCACGGATCACACCGAGATGATCGTGACGCCGCAGGACGCGATGAACGTGATTCCGCGCCTGCCGCGGCTCTACGACGAGCCGTTCGGCGACAGCTCGGCAATTCCGACCTTCCTCGTAGCGGAGCTCGCGCGCCGGCATGTCACGGTTTCGCTCTCGGGCGACGGCGGCGACGAATTGATCGGCGGCTACACGCGCTATGCACGGGGCCACGATCTCTGGCGCCTGCTGCGACGCATTCCCAGGGCCCTTCGTGCAGCACTCGCATCCGCGTTCGGCCCGCATTACTCGCGCTTTGTCGCGGCCGGTTCAGCCCGGGATCTTTATGACGCCGTGATGCTGGACCCGGCGGCCAGTGGAATAGTCCGGGACAGCGAGGGTGAACCGCCCGGCGCATCCGTCGGCTTGAATGCTGAACTCGCGGACCGCGATTTCTACCACGCGATGATGCTCGCGGACACCACCACCTATCTCCCCGACGACATTCTGGTGAAGGTCGATCGCGCTTCGATGGGCGTCAGCCTCGAGTCGCGAGTGCCGATGCTGGACCACCGCGTCGTCGAGCTTGCCTGGCAGATGCCGCGCCGGATGAAACTGCGAAACGGCGAGGACAAATGGTTGCTGAAGCAACTGCTCCGCAGGTACGTGCCTGCCGCCCTGCACGATCGGCCGAAGCAAGGGTTCGGGATGCCGGTCGGCGAGTGGATCCGCGGCGGCATGCGCGAGTGGGCGGAGTCGCTCCTCGCAGCGGAACGCCTGCGGCAGCAAGGCTTCCTCGACGCGCGGCGCGTGCGCGAGCACTGGTCGCGGCATCTCGAGGGCAGAACGCGCTCGGGAGAGGGCATCTGGCGGGTGCTGATGTTCCAGGCCTGGCTCGCCGAAACGAGCGGGGCGTGATCGCCCGGTCGGATGGTCCTGCGCGGACCGTTGCTTTGTTCTTGCCTTCGCTCGCGGGCGGCGGCGCGGAACAAGTCTTTGTCGAGCTCGCGAATGAATTCGCCGCGCGGGGATTGCAAGTCGATCTCGTCCTGGGTTCGGCCAAAGGGCCGTGCCTGGGCGACGTTTCCTCCGCCGTGCACATCATCGATTGCAATGCCACGCGCATCCTGCGCGCGCTGCCGCCACTTGTTCGCTACCTGCGTTCCGCGCGACCGGCAGCGATGCTGTCGGGCCTCGATCATGCGAATGTCGTCGCCGTCCTGGCACGGCGCCTCGCCGGCGGCGCGACACGCTGCGTGATCTCCATGCGTTCCGTGCCGACGGAGGTCTACAGCCGGGACGGCTCGGGTGGAAGCCGGCTCCTGTTGCGAATCATGAAGGTCGCGTTCCGATTCGCGGATGCGATCGTCGCGAATTCGCATGCCGTCGCGCTCGATCTCTCGCGCCTGCTCAGGATTCCCGTGGATGAGATCGACGTGATCCACAACCCCTTGAATCTCGCCCGCATCGAGGCGGAGAGCCGTGCGCCGCTCGCGCACGACTGGCTTGCGGAGGGAGCGCCGCCGATCGTCCTCGGCGTCGGCAGCCTCGCGCCGCTCAAGGATTTTGCCACGCTGATCCGCGCCTTCGCGATTGTCCGTTCGCGCCGTCCGTGTCGCCTCGTGATTCTCGGCGACGGACCGGAACGCGAACGCCTGTTGGCCTTGGCGAAGCAGGCGGGCATCGCAGACGACGTGCTGATGCCCGGCTACACGCCGAATCCTTTTGCCTGGATGCGTCATGCGGACGTCTTCGTGAGCTCTTCGCTGACCGAGGGCTGTCCCAATGCGCTGATGCAGGCGCTTGCGCTCGGCATGGCGATCGTGAGCACGAACGCCGTCGGCGGATCGTCGGAGATCCTCGAAAACGGCCGGTGGGGCCGGCTCGTGCCTGTCGACCGGCCGGGGGCCATGGCCGCCGCGATCGGCGAATGCCTCGATGCCGGCGCAAATCCGCGCGCACGCGAGCGAGCGGCCGACTTCTCGCACGAGCGGGTTGCTCGCCAGTATCTTGATCTACTGCTTCGAGGCGAGACTCCCGCGTGACATCCGCTGCCATGGCGCGGTTTCCGGCGTACGTCTGTCCCGTCGACCACAAGCAGCTGGAAGCTGACGCTGCGCGGCAGATGCTCGCCTGTGCGGCGGGTCATGCTTTTCCGGTGCGCGACTGCATTCCGCGCCTGATCACGAACCCACGGACATATGCCGACGCCTTCGGCGAGCAATGGCAGCAGTATCGAAAGACTCAGCTCGACTCGTATACCCGGATGACGTGCTCGAGGGACCGGCTGAGGCGCTGCCTGGGCGAGGACTTGTGGCGCCGGCTCCAGCAGCCGGTGCCGTTGAACATCCTCGAGGCGGGTTGCGGAGCGGGGCGGTTCACCGAAGTTCTGCTCGCGACGCCGGCCGCAATGGTCACGTCGACCGACCTCAGCTCCGCGGTCGAGCCGAACCAGCTCAACTGCCCGCAATCGGCGCGGCACCGCGTCGCCCAGAGCGACATCAACCAGTTCCCGTTCGAGCCCGCGCAGTTCGACATCGTCATGTGCCTCGGCGTCATTCAGCACACGCGGGATCCTGAGCAGACGATCGCGGATCTCTTCCGGCAGGTGAAACCGGGGGGCTGGCTCGTGATCGATCACTACCGGCACGCGCTCTCGACGTATACGAAAGTGACGGCGGCGCTGATCCGGCCGATCCTGAAGCGGCTGCCGCCCCGGCGCGGCGTCGCGGCGACCAAGGCGCTCACGCGATGGTTCTTTCCGTTGCACCGCGCCGTGCGCCGGCACAAGCCATTGCTGACGATGCTGTCGCGGGTGTCGCCGATCATCACCTACTTTCATGCGCTGCCGGCGCTTTCCGACGCATTGCAGTACGAATGGGCGGAGCTCGACACGCACGACGCGCTGACCGACTGGTACAAGCGCCTGCGTTCGCGGAGATCAATCCGGAAGACCCTCGAATCGCTTGGCGCGCGGGAAATTTGGGTGGAAAGGGGCGGCAACGGCATCGAAGCCCGGTGCCGCAAGCCGATCGCCTGAGCGATGATCCTGAAGGCGAAGGCGCTCCTGTCCGGACTGGCAACCTGGCTGCCGGGTTACCGGTTCATGCGTCAAACCGGCGGCACCGATTCCGCCCGCTACTGCTATTCCGTGTGGCTTCGCCACCTGATTCTCTTGCACGAGAACCACCGGATGCCGGCTCGCGTCCCGCGAATCGTGGCTGAGTTAGGGCCCGGCGATTCCATCGGCATCGGCGTGGCGGCCCTTCTCACTGGAGTCGAAAAATATTACGCCTTCGACCTCGTGCGATATTCCGACTTATCCCGCGCCCGGGAAATGCTCGACGAGCTCGTGCGGTTGTTCACCGACCGCGAGCCCGTTCCGGGTGAACAGGAGTTTCCGTCGCTCAATCCCAAGCTCGAGAGTTACTCGTTTCCGCACCAGCTGCTCGAGGAGGAGAGGATGCGAGCGGCGCTGTCCCCACGGCGCGTCGCGGCGATCAGGTCGGCGATCGAGCACGCCGGCGACGCTCCTTCGATGATCCGGTACGAGGCGCCGTGGAACGATCCAGCCATCATTCCCGCCGGCTCGGTGGACTTGATCTATTCGCAGGCCGTGCTCGAGCACGTGGACGATCTCGAGGGCGTCTATGCCGCGATGCGCCGCTGGCTGAAGCCCGGCGGCGTGATGTCCCACCAGATCGACTTCAAGTGCCATCGCAAGGCCGACACCTGGAACGGCCACTGGACCTATTCGGATTTCGCCTGGAAGGTCGTCGTCGGGCGCCGCTCCTACCTGCTGAACCGCGCGCCACATTCCTGCCACGTTGCACTCCTGCAGAAGAGTGGATTCGAGATCGTGAGCGACAGGATGATCCGTTCCCATTCCGCGCTGCGACGGCCACAGCTCGCCGCGCGTTTCCGCGACCTGTCCGAGGACGACCTGACGACAAGCGGCGCCTACATCGTCGCCACGCCTCGTTGAAGATCCGGATCCTTTACAATGCCGCGGTGACAATCGTCGCAGGACGCAAGCACGAAGAAGCCCGGTTCCACGATCAGCGCGAGCTCGACCGCAATCGCCTGACGCCGGAAGAGTTCCTCCGCAAGTACCCCAACAATGCTTTCTACGCGATCGACCGCGAGCCCAAGGAATTCATGTACGACTGGTTGGCCGAGCGCTGTCCGGGAAAACGTGCGCTCGACTATTGCTGCGGCAATGGGCAGATCGCGGTCCGCCTCGCGCAGCTAGGCGCCGAGGCGCATGGCATCGACATTTCAGCCGAAGAGATCGAGACGGCCAGGAAGAATGCTGTTGCGGCAGGCGTGGCATCCCGCGCGCGTTTCGCGGTCATGGACGCAGAAGCGATGTCATTTCCCGACGATTACTTCGACGTGATCGTCTGTTCGGGAGTGCTGCACCACCTGGACGTGGACAATGCCTTTCCAGAGCTTGCGCGCGTTCTCAAGCCGACCGGCGAGATCATCTGCGCCGAGGCCCTCGGTTACAACCCGGTCATCGCATTGTATCGACGCTGTACGCCGCGCCTGCGGACCGCGTGGGAAGTCGACCACATTTTGACGATGAAGGAAGTTCGCAAGGGCCTCAAGCATTTTTCGCGCGTCGACATCCGATACTTCCACCTGTTCACGATTCTCGCGATCCCCTTCCGCAGCTCGCGCATGTTCGATCGACTGCTTGCGGCATTGCAGGCGATCGACCGCGTCGTCCTGAAGATCCCGGGCATCCGCCTGATGGCATGGCAGATGTACATGATCTACTCACATTGATCCGGGTGCTGCTGATCGGGCCGATGCCACCTCCCATCGGGGGCGATACCCGTCATTTCGCCACGCTCGCGGACGACCTGCGGGCTCACGAACACTTCAGTGTCATACTCGTCAACACGTCACGCGGGCAAGAGCATTCGAGCCTCTTGCGCAACCTGGGCACGGCGCTCTGGACCCTGCTGGCGGTCGCGCGCAACTGGCGCCGCTTCGACGTCGTTTCATTTCACGCCAGCGACAGGGGCATGATCCTGTTCGGTCCGCTCATCGTCACGATCGGCAAGTTGCTGCGCAAGCCGATTGTTCTGCGTGCATTCGGCGGATCGTTCGGTGATTTCTATCAGGCCAGCAACGCGTTGACGAAAGCAATCACGCGCATTTTCGTTCTGTCTGCCGACGTGGTGTTGCTGCAAACGCAGCGGGCGATCCGCCAGTTACAGCCGCAGTCTTCGGGCACGTTGGTCTGGTTCTCCACTTACATCAAGCGCGCAACGCCACCTACCAGCGGCGCTCGCAGCGCGCCCGACAACTGCCGCCACTTTGTCTTTCTCGGACATTTGTGGCGTACGAAAGGAGTCGAGATCATTCTCGAGGCGGCCCCGCAGCTTCCGCCCGGATGCGACATCGACATCTTCGGGCCCCTCGATGACTACACCGCGGAGACTTTCGAGCAGCGTGGACACGGGCGGGTCCACTATCGCGGCTGCCTGACTCACGACCAGGTCGACGCCGCGCTGTGGAACTACGATTGCCTCGTCCTTCCGACTCATCATCCGGGTGAAGGTTATCCGGGCGTGATCGCCGAAGCATTCGCGCACGGCCTGCCGGTTGTGACGACGAAGTGGCTCGCTATTCCCGAGATCGTCGATGACACCTGCGGCATCCTGATCGAGCCCAGGGACACACAGGCATTCGTTGCAGCGCTGACCGCTCTTCATCGCGACAATCGACTCTGGCACCGGCTCAGACAAGGGGCGCGCCTGCGGGCGGAACAATTCGATCACGCGGTGTGGTCAAGAAAATTCGAAGAGATCTGCGAAGCGTTGGTGCGAAGCTAGTGTGTGGCATCTTCGGTGTGCTGCAGTCAACCTCGCTCCGGCTCGATCCCGCAATACTTGAGGCGGCTCACCGCGTCCAGGCGCATCGCGGCCCGGACGGCCGCGGCTTGCAGAGCTATACGCTAGGCACTAACACGCTTGTGCTCGGGCACCAGCGGCTCGCCATCATCGATCTGAGCGATGCCGGACTGCAGCCGATGGAATACGGTGACGAGGGCAGCCTGATCTTCAATGGCGAGCTCTACAACTATCTGGAGTTGCGCGCCGAGCTCGTAAGCGCCGGACTCAGCTTTGCCACCCGCACGGATTCCGAAGTACTCCTGGCGGCGCTACATCACTGGGGTCCCGCGCAGGCGCTCGGGAAGTTCAACTGGATGGGCGCATTCGCGTGGCTCGACCGGCGCGAAGCGCGGCTCGTGCTTGCCTCCGACGCGGGCACGGAAAAGCCACTCTACTACTGCATCGACGGGTCGAGATTCAACTTCGCTTCGGAAATCAAGACCCTGCTCACCCTGGCCGGCCGCAAGTTCCCGCTCGATCGCGACGTCGTCGGGCAGTTCGTGTTTCAGGGATTGAGCGATGCCTCCACGCGCACGTTTTTCGATGGAATCCGGCGCCTGGAGCCCGGCAGCTACGTCGAGTTGGACGTGACTCGCGAGCGGCCGGAGATCCGCGCGACTCGATTCCACTCGCCCGCGTACGCAGGCGATCCCGCGTACATGGCCCTCGATGAATTCATCGGGGAGCTCCGGGACACGTTCATCGACTCCGTTCGCATCCGACTGCGCAGCGATGTTCCCGTTGGAGTCCTGCTTTCCGGCGGCGTCGATTCGTCCGCCATCGCCGCGGTCACGCGATCGCTGGTCGCGCACGACTCCCCGCTACGTCTGCTGTCCGCGGTGAGTGACGATCCAAGGGTGGATGAATCGTCCCACATCGCGACCATGGAGCGGCACCTGGCACAGCAGTCAATCAAAATCAATTTGAGGATCGCGCCGGAAACGCTGGTGAGCGAATTGGCCGAGGCCAATTGGTACAACGATGCTCCCGTCGCAAGTCTGTCGGCGCTCGCGCACCGAAATCTGATGCAACGAGCGAAGGAGCAGGGACTCTCGGTGATCCTGAGCGGGCAGGGAGCCGATGAGATTCTGCTCGGCTATCGCAAGTACCTGGGATTCTACCTCCAGGCGCTGCTAAGGCAGGGGAGCGTGCTCAAAGCCGCCGCCGTGCTGGCGGGGTTCGTCGCCAATCGAACAATCGTGACTCAATTCAATCTTGGCGATGCCAAACGATACATCCCTCACTTGCGGGAGTTCGAGTCGGGGATGCAGGGCAAGTGGCTGCGCGGATGGCAGCCCTGCTCGCTGGGCCTCGGGCCTGGAACACTGGTCGAGCGGCAATGGCTCGACATTCGCAACTATTCGGTTCCTTCCCTGTGTCACTACGAAGATCGGATGTCGATGGCCGCGAGTCGCGAGATCCGCCTGCCGTTCCTCGATCCCCGGCTAATCGATTTGCTGATGCGTGCGCCGGATTCCTACAAACTGCGCCGCGGCTGGACGAAGTATGCTTTCCGCCGCGCGATGCAGTCTTTGCTGCCGCGTGAAATCTGTTGGCGCAAGGACAAGAAAGGTTTCACCAATCCCGAGGGCGAATGGCTGAAGCATGAGTTGCGCGCAGCAGTCCGCGATGCGTTTGCACCCGATAGCCTCATCTGCCGCAAGGAGATCTTGAGCAGTCCGGCGCTGCTGCGGGCGTATGATCGGTATTGCGGACAGTCCGCGCGCGGCGGAATGATCTGGCACCGGGAGATCTTCGCGCCATTCTCGCTGGAGCATTGGATGCGTCGCTATGACGCGTGGATCGCGTGAGCAGCGCTGCGGCCGCCGGTCAATTCGCATCCCGAATGAATATCTGGCTGATCAAAGACGGCGAGAACTTGCCCATACAGACCGATGCCCGAAAGATGCGCACCTGGATGCTGGCCGAAGAACTCCAGAAGCGGGGGCACGAAGTGACCTGGTGGGCGAGCACGCATTCCCATCAGCGCAAGAACCTGCTGTTCAGAGAGGATCGGGAAATAGAGGTCGCTACGGGCTTCCGCCTCAAGCTCCTTTTCGCCGGTTCCTACCGCAGCAACAGGTCACTTGGCCGGCTGCTCCACCACGCGCGCCTGGCGGCGAAATTTCGCCGCCAGGCGCCCGCGTTTCCCGCGCCGGACGTCATCGTCAGCTCGTACCCGACGATCGAGCTTGCGTACGAAGCTGTTGCATTCGGCCGGCCACGCGGCATTCCTGTGATCATCGACATTCGGGATCCCTGGCCTGACATCCTCCTCGATCTCGCACCGCCGGCCCTTCGCGCGGCGGCCCGCCTCGCGCTGCTTCCATTGGAACGCAAGGCGCGCGCGGCCCTGGCGGGCGCCGACAGTCTCGTGGCGTGTTCACAGGGGTTTCTGGACTGGGGCCTGCGAAAGGCCGGGCTCGCGCGACGCGCCGCCGACAAGGTGTTCTATCTCGGCAGGGCGCGGCACCCATCGAACGACGCCGCGGACTCGCCTGCGATCGCGGAACTCGGACAAAAGCTCGCCGGCAAAGTCATATTCTGCTTCGTCGGCTCGTTCGGTCACGTGTACGAGCTAGACCTCGTCTGTGACGCCGCGGCACTGCTCGAGCGCAAGGGTGATCGGCGGATCCATTTTGTGCTGGCCGGAGACGGGCCGCAGTACGGCGCCGTCCGCGCCCGGGCGAAGACACTCGGCAATGTGACGGCGCCGGGCTGGCTCAGCGCCTCCGATGCGGACCGTCTCCTGGCCCTTGCCGACGTCGGAATGGCGCCTTATCGACAGATGGCGGGCGCGCTGCCCAACAAAGTGTTCGATTATTCCGCGGCGGGCCTCCCGATCCTGTCTTCGCTCGAGGGTGAAATGACGGAAATGCTCGCGAACCATCGGGCGGGCCTGTCCTACGCCCCGGGCGATGTCGGCGCCTTCACCGCGCACGTGTCGACGCTGGCGGAGAGCGCCCGTCTGCGCGAGGAATTGGCGTTGGGATCGGCCGCCATGTTCGAACGCGAGTTCCTGGCGGCGAGCATTTACCCGGAATACGTCTGTCATGTCGAATCCATCGCGCGCGCCCGGGCGCATTGAGCTCGCTGCCAAGCGGCTCTTCGACGTGGTCTCGTCGACCATCGCGCTCGTCGTGTCGTTGCCGCTCTTGCTCCTCATCGCCGTCGGCGTGAAGCTCACCTCGCCGGGGCCGGTCTTCTATCGCGGCCTCCGGACTGGCCGCCATGGCAAGCCCTTTCGGATCCTGAAATTCCGCACGATGGTCGTGGATGCCGCGACTATCGGCGGCCCGTCGACGGGCAAGGACGATCCCCGCGTGACCCGCTACGGCGCATTCCTCCGCCGATTCAAGCTCGACGAGCTGCCGAATCTCTTCTGCGTGCTGCTCGGGCAGATGAGCATCGTCGGCCCGCGCCCCGAGGTTCCCCAGTACACGAGCCTTTACGCGGGCGATGAAATGCTGATCCTGACCATGCGGCCGGGCATCACCGACCTGTCGTCGCTCCACTTCATCGACCTGGCCTCCCACATCGGCGCGGAAAACGTCGATGCCAACTTCGAAAGCCATGTCCTGCCGGTCAAGAACCGGTTGCGTGTCCAGTACGTCAGGGAATGGAGCTTCTGGACCGACATGAAGATCATCGGCTGGACTCTTCTCAAGCTGTTCGGAAACTCCCGCTAGTGCAATACGTATCGCTCCCGCGCGCGGGTGCGTCCGTCTCGCGCATCGCCGTCGGCTGCGAGCAGCTCGGCGGCACGGACTGGGGCGAATACGACCGGCAGGAGACGATCCGCGCCGTGGCGCGCGCAGCGGATCTCGGCATCAACGTGTTCGACACGGCGGACGTCTACAGCCTCGGCGAATCGGAAAGGGCTCTCGCGAAAACGCTGGGGCCGCGTCGCCACGAGATGTTCATCGTGACGAAGGGCGGCGTGCGATGGGAGTTGCTGCCCGGGCAGAAACGCGCTCGGACCTCCTTCGATCTCAGCCCGGCGTATCTCCGCAACGCAGTCGAAGATTCGCTGCGCCGGCTGTCGATCGACTCGATACCG
>Ga0187893_10004773_pt1 | contig 25343 bp, 25 predicted proteins | sample MA1701074metaG_FD_139574 | JGI IMG/M metagenome (GOLD analysis project Ga0187893, IMG submission 139574) | White microbial mat communities from a basaltic lava cave in the Kipuka Kanohina Cave System on the Island of Hawaii, USA - MA170107-4 metaG ... | reverse complement strand
GCCACCCCGCCAGCATCACGTCTCCGTTCGCTTGCGCGGCGATGGCCGTCCACCCCGCCTGCTCGTCGTCGAACGGGCCCTCGTCAATCCAGCGCGGTTCGCCGAGCGCATCGAACGCGGTGATCCACGGGTACTGGCCGACATCGGTCTGCTTCATGCCGACGCCGACGAACCCGTCACCGACGGCAGCGATGCCATGGGCTCGGTCCTGCAAGTTGAATTCGAGCCCCATCTGCGTCTTCGTCCAGCGGATGGCCTGAGCGTCCGGGCTGCGGCGCTGGTACATCAGCTCGGTTTCGTAGTTCGGGTCGATCGTGGAATAACCGATCAGCACGACGTCGCCGCCAGTCGTCCTCGTGACGTCGCGTGCGCTGTCGATCCGCGCCTGTCCGCCGTCGTAGATCGCTTCCCAGACGAGGGCTCCGTCGGCGCTGAGCCTCGCGACCCATGCGTCGTTGCCGGTCGTCGGCAGCGTCAGGTTGCCGGCGACGATGAACTCGTCGTTCTCGACCGAGATGATCGACCAGCCTTCCTCGGACAAGTTCGCACCGCCGTCACGCACCCAAGTCCACACTTCGTCGCCGTCGTCGGTGTACTTGCGGACCCAGACGTTGAACCCTTGGCCATCGACGCTGACGTGTCCGATCACCGCGAAGTCGCCGTGACTGTCGATCGCGATGCTGTACGTGCGGTCTTCGAAGTAGCCCGGGCTCGTGTACGTTCGGGTCCACACTTCCTGGCCGCCGGGTGTCGTGCACGCGCTGGCCAGGCCTTCGCCCGCGAACTCGTGGAACCGCCGATTCGATTCACAGTCGCCGTCCGGTCCGCTGCAGTATCCGACCCATTCGCAGCGCGCACCGTCACCGAGCGGCTCGCACTGCACGTCGGTTTCGCAGTCGAACACCGTGCTCGGCAGACATGCGAGCGTCGCCGAGGCCCCGCCGCCGAGCCCCGACCCGATGGCGATCGCGAACGCGCCTACGAACGCGATCGACGCTCCTCTGCGGGCTGGCACCGCGTCGGCCACGATCCATGCGTAGCACCGGGCTGCGATCGCCGTCCAGATGGGGGCGCATGGTATCCTCCGCTGACGATGGGGTCGGTTCACCCCCAGGCTGGCGAATCGGTCCCGGCCGATGTTCGAGGTCGTGTTCGCGACCTGAGCATGAGTGCGACAGCGGCGCGGCGCTACACCCTGTTGCGACGTCTCGCCGTCGGAGGCATGGGCGAGCTCTTGCTCGCGCACGCGACTGGAGCCGGTGGGGTGCAGAAGCTCGTCGCGATCAAGCGCGTCCGCTCGGAGTACGCCTCGGACCAGTCGTTCGTCTCGATGTCATGGAGTACCTGCACGGCGAGTCGTTGGGTCGGTTGCTCAACGCCGTCGCCGGCGAACGGGTCCCGCTCGCGCATGTCGTGACGATCGTGCTCGGTGTGGCGGCCGGGCTGCATTGCGCGCACGAGCGTCGAGGAGTCGACGGGCGCACGCTCGACATCGTTCATCGCGATCTCTCGCCGGGCAACGTGTTCATCACCTACGAAGGCGGCGTCAAGCTTCTCGACTTCGGGATCGCGAAGGCGACGAGTCGCACGTCGATTACCGTCGGGCCGGCGCGCAAGGGCAAGGTCTCGTACATGTCCCCCGAGCAGTGCGTCGGGGCGGAAGTCGATCGGCGCACCGACATCTTCGCGCTCGGTGTGGTGGCGTGGGAGCTGTGCACGGGAAAGCGCTTGTTCGTCGGCGACAACGAGTTCGCGATCATGAACCAGGTGACGACGGTCGACGCTCCTTCGCCGACACGTCACGTTGCCGACCTGTCGGCTGCGTTCGCCGACATCATCTTGCGCGCACTCCGACGCGATCCGGCTGCGCGTTTCCAGAGCGCGATGGAGCTGCACGATGCGGTCGAGGCGTTCGCACTCGCTCACGGGGTGTTGCCGTCGTCGGCAGCGCTGGGGCGCTATCTCGCCGACGCGTGCGGATGGCGGGAGTACCCTTCGGTCGAGGCAACCGAGGAGTTCCGAGAGCCGGGGGGCTCCACGCTGGTCGTGCCGGGCACGGCCACTGCCGTGCCGCGATCGCGACGCGGTACCGTGTTGCTCGCGATCGTCGGCGGTGCGTTGCTCGGCGCGACGGGAGTCGCGGCCGCGACGTCTCGTGCCGTCGAGCCGGCACCCGTCGTCGATAGTCCCGTGGCCGCTCCGGTCGTCGAGCCGGAGCCAGCCGTTGCAGCACCCCGGCCCGCGCCGGTTGCCGTGCAGCCATCCGCAGGTGCGGCAAACGTCGTCGCGCCCGCGCTCGCGGACCGCCCGCGAGAGACGCCCCCCACCGCGCGCCGTCGCATTGGCCGCGGCAAGCGATCGCCGGCACGTCGCGCGGCGGAGCCCGCAAAGCCGCCGCCGAGCGACAAGCCGGTGCACGGTGTCGACGGGTTGTTCCCGCGCGACTGATGGGGCTAAGTTGGTGGGAGTCGTTCGTCGATGACGAGATCGATCTCGTTCGTGCTCTCGCTCGTGCTCGCATCGCCGCGCGCGACCGACGCGCCCGAGGCCCCGCCGGAGATGACGGATCCGGCTGCGCGCGCGCGCTTCGACGCGGGCTGGAAGGCATGGCTCGGGGACGACTACGCGACCGCGCAGCGCGAGTTCGAAGTCGCGTACGCGATCGAGGCCGAGCCCAAGCTTCTCTACACGCTCGGCCGGCTCGCGCGCGCGCAAGGCCGCTGCGACCTCGCGCGCGAGCGGTTTCTCGCGTTTCTCGAGACGAATCCCGGACCCAACGCGGTCGAAGACACCAACGCGAATCTCGAGCGCTGCGGGGTGGTCGTCGTCCAGCCGCCTCCGGTGGAGCCACCACCACCGAAGCCGACGCTTCCGCCACCGGACATTGCGCCGCCGAAGCCTCGCAAGCCCGATGCGCTCGGCATCAGCCTCACGGCGATCGGATCGGTCGCGGTCGTGGCGGGGCTCGGTGTGTTCGGCGGCTCGTTCGCGGAGCAGCAGCGGGCGAACGAGCAGAGCGATCTGAACAGCTTCGATCGCCACGTCCGCACGGCGAAGGTCGAGTACGCGACGGGCCTGGCAGTCGCGAGCGTCGGCGTGGCGCTGCTGATCGGCGGCATCGTACGGATCGCGATCACGCGTCGACACAATGCCCGCACACGCGCCCGTTGACCGAACGATGTCGACGAAGCTCTGCGGGTGTCCACTGAGTTTTGACGTGTCCAGGAGTACGTTGCCGAACGACTTGCATTCGCAGAACGACCAGTGCGAGTGTGCCGCTGGTCGATCGGCCGCGAATTCACGCAGGACCGATGACGTCGAGCAGGTAGCTGTGAGCCTTTTGCTGGTCGACGGCACAAGTCGGGCCGGTGGCACACGTGGACGCTGCGAACTTGTCGTGACAGACGTCGGTGAACGTCGCTCCATTGAGCGTGTTGGCGATGGGAGTATTCATGAGATCGGCGTTCGCATCGGCCACCGACTCGAGTCCGAAGAAACCCCTGGCGATGAACTTGCTGACAATGATGGCCTTCGAGGTGACCGGTAGATTGGCCTCGTCGCTGGCGATGGCGACCTCGACGTTGTTCCCCTCTTCGTTGCTGCAGTCGGGAGGAGCCGAGGTACCCGGGAAGTTGGGGTCGTTGTTGTGGGTGGCGCTTTGGAATACGAGCATGCTGTAGTCGAGCGCTGTGGGTCGTTTCGTCGTGAGGCACACGTCATAGGGGGCCCAGTGCTCTCGCACCACTGCCATCACTTGGTCGATGTCCGCATTGCTGTAGGGGCCCCACGTCCCCAGGTGGGTTTCGTTCACGGTGATGTCCGAGGGTGCGTTGTCAGCCAAGCCTTTGGTAAGGGTTGCGCCATCGATGTTCACGTAGATGATGGAACCCAAAAAGTCGTCGCAATCGGCCTCCTCGCCGGTCGAGCCAGCGGTTTCTGTGGTGCCTGCGGTGGCGGGATCCGTTTCGCTGGTGGTGCTGTCGGTGTCGTCGGCCGCGGTGGTGTCCGTCATGGCGTCGGAAGCGGTGCTCGATTCTGTGCTGGGGGCGGTGCTCGAGTCGCTGGTGCTCGAGTCGCTGGTGCTCGAGTCGCTGGTGCTCGAGTCGCTGGTTCCGGAGGTACTCGTTCCCGAGTCGCCGGATCCCGCGCCACTGTCTGTGGTCGATGCGTTTGTCTCCGAGCCCGTGGATCCGCCTCCTGAATCGGCATTGGACGCAGGGTCGGGCTCCTTGAAGCAGCCTACCAGGGCCAGGGTCAACGCCCAAATCACGGGATGCCGTGAAGACTTCATGGACCGGTATCATAGACCGATCCCGCACGTGCTGCTACGAGGCAACGGCCGGCGTTTGCGATCATCTATAGTTTCCTCATGGTACGTGTCCGCCCGCGAACCACGAACACCCGCGCCAAGGCTTCGCGTTCACCGCGAAAGCCCCAGGGGACTGCGTCACGCGCCCGCAAGCCAAAATTGGTCGACGATGAGGTCGTCAATCGTCAGCTTCGTCGACTGGCGCGTGCATACCCGCAGCCACAATGCGAGCTCGTGCATCACAGCCCATTCGAGTTACTGATCGCCACGATTTTGAGCGCTCAGTGCACCGATGTGACCGTGAACAAGGTGACCCCAATGCTGTTCTCGCGTTATCCCGATGCCAATGCGCTTGCGCTGGCGGATCCCGCTCAGGTCGAAACGATTGTCCGTCCAACGGGATTTTTCCGCGTGAAGGCCAAGAACATCGTCGCATGCGCACGAATGCTTTGCGAGCGCCATGGATGCAAGGTCCCTCGCACGATGCCGGAGCTGCTCGAGCTTCCAGGCGTGGCCCGAAAGACCGCGAACGTGGTGCTCGGGACGGCGTTCGGCATCGCGGAGGGTGTCGTCGTAGACACACATGTGCTCCGCAATGCCGCCCGACTCGGTATCGCTCGTGAGGACAACCCGGTGAAAATGGAGCAGGCTCTGATGACCAGGATCCCGCGCAATCGCTGGATCGATTTCAGTCACCAGCTCATCTTGCATGGGCGTAGGATCTGCTTCGCGCGCAAACCTGCCTGTGATCGCTGTCCGCTCGCGCCCGATTGTCCGAGCGCGGAGGTGGGATGAGCGAGCTGGAGCACGAGATCACGCCCGCATTGTTCGAGCAGTTGACGCTCGTTGCGGAGCGTGCGGGCATTGCCCGGTTCGGCATCGTCCGACTGGATCACCCCGGGTTCGCTCCGGCCCGCAGCGCGTTCCAGGAGTTCGTGGCGCACGGATGGGCCGGCGAAATGCACTACCTAGAACGCACCCGCGAAGCTCGTTTGGATCCACGGCACATGCTCCACGGCGCCCGCTCGCTGCTCGTCGGGGTCGTACCTCACGCTGGTGAGGCACGGTCCATTGCTCGCTACGCGCAGACGGACGACTACCACACGATCGTGCACCAGCGCTTGTTGGCCGTCGAACGGAGCCTGCACGAACGGCTTCCGGGAGTCCGCACCATCATCTGCGTCGACACCAAGCCCATCCTCGAACGCACCGCGGCAGCGCTGGCGGGCGTTGGTTTTCTCGGCAAACACGGTCTGCTCATTACCCCCAAGTTGGGTAGCTTCGTGCTGTTGGGTGAGATCCTGACCACCGCAGGATGGTCGGGAATGGCTGAGAGCACGTCGAACGTGCCGTGGGAGGCGTGTGGAAGTTGCACGGCATGCCTCGATGCCTGTCCGACACAGGCGTTCGTGGCTCCCGGGCGGCTCGATCCCCGAGCGTGTATCAGCTACTTGACCATCGAGCACCGCGGCCATGTTCCCGATCATCTCGCCGATCGCATGGGCGAACGCGTTGCTGGATGCGACGCATGTCAGGAGGCTTGCCCGTACAACCATGGCATGCGTACGTCGCATGCGGTGTCGAACGCGTGGCTCGAAGCAGGCACCAAGCGCCGAGAGGTGCCTGAGCTGTTGCAGCTCGCTAGGCTCTCGCGAGGAGATCAGCGACGGCTGGTCCGTCGTTCGCCGCTCGGGCGCATCCCGAGGACAACGATTCGACGAAACGCGCTGTTGGCATTGGGCAACCGCAACGCTCCCCTGAGCTCGGAGGAACGCGAGCTCGCCCACACGGCGCTGCGCGACGGCGACCCGCACATCCGCGCAGCGGCCCAACGATTGTTGACTCGACGAGCGGAGCTCGACGAGAGCGGCGCGGGTTGAGACCAATCGTCGCGTGTGCCAACAACACGGTGGTGGAGCTCGGCCTCCAGACCTAAGCCCGAGTTAGACCAGGAACTCGCGGGCGAGCACTGTCCAGTCCGCGTGACCATGCCCTTGGGCGATGACCGCATCCATGCGCTCGGCGATCGCAGGGAGGATCGCCAGAGCGATACCCGACGCCTCGGCTTCGGCCTCGACGAGCCGGGCGTCCTTGCGTGCCATCGTGAGCTCCCATGACGGTTGGTCATGTCCACAAATCCGGCCGTGATGGCCATGAGAAACACATTTCCCATGAGCTTGAACGCCGCGGCAGCATCCACGCGAGGCCCGAAATCGACCAACTTGCCGGTCATCGGTGCGAGCATGGGTCGAGCCGCTTCGACGAGGGCTCGATCTCCCGACACCAGCATGAGGCCAGTCGATTCCAGTGCGCTTTGTGGCCCCATGAACACGGGTGCGTGCAGATACATGACACCCTGTGCGTGCCAGCGCGCGGTCCGTTCACGTACGCCTGCGGTGGACGTCGTCGAGTGATCGAAGATGCGCATACCGGGTCTCAATCCGGCTGCCGCAAGCACGGCATCGACCGCGGCGTCGTCGGACAGCACGACGTGGATGCGCTCGGCGTCGCGGACTGCCATGGCGGGATCTACAAACGCCTTGGCCCCGTCGGGCTCGAGCGCTCGCGCCTTCGCCAAGGTTCGATTCCACACATGGACGAGCTCACCGCGCCTACACAGCGCGCGCGCAAAGCCCGATCCGAGGAGACCCGTACCGAGGATCGCAATCATGCGTGAAGAGTACACGTTCCACCAAAGCACGCGGGTTGCTGTTTCCGGACCAGCACTTGGGCAGCGGACCGCCGTGTTACCCTGCCGGGCTCATGGATGGCGTCGCGAACCGCCTTGCCTGCGTGGCATCGATGTTGGTCGGCGCGTGTGGTGCCTCGCCGAGCGTCATGCCAGGCACGGATGACGACACCGGAGAAAGTTTGGGCTCGACGAGCACGTTGACGAGTGAGTCCAGCACGACCATGGTGGGCGTACCAGAATGCCAAGCGAGCGACGAATGCGATTCGGGTCGCCACTGCATTGCGGAGTACACGTCCGGCGTTCGGCCAGCGGCTCACGATTTTCGCTGCCTAGATGAGTGTTTGCCCAATGACTACCTCCCAGGTTGGTGTGCCGACGCCGCAGCCTGTTGCAACGCCGAGGCTCGATGCGCAGAAAATGGACTGTGCATTGGTCCCCCTGGAGGGAACGAAACGAGCACGGGCATCGAAGCGACCACGACCACGGGCACAACCGCGGACCCAGATACCGGTGTGACCACGAGCATGGATACCGGCGTGACCACGAGCATGGATACCGGCGTGACCACGGGCATGGATACCGGCGTGACCACGGGCATGAGCATGGACACGGCTACGGGCATGGCCACGGGCACGACGACCGAGACGGGAGACGACAGTGGCGCCGCCACCGAGACGGGCACCAGCACCGCGTCGTCAGTCCGGGTCGAGCGGCTGCACGATCTCCCGTGCACGCTTGGCAAATGCAATGCGCATACCGAATGATTCTGCGATTTCCACGAGTACCATGAGCGGGCCCATCAGGAACGCGACGGGATCCCCCAGCAGGACCGGCCGGTTTCTCTCGATGCGATGGCCGAGCACTTGGATCGTCCAGCCGAGCAACTGTCCACCCACGAACATGCGCCAATCGAGCATGACGAGTCCCGCGATGGCCGTGACGATCAGCAGGGGAATGCCCACCATGTGGCTTGCACGGTTGAACGGATGACGATGCTGTTCGAGATACGATGCGAAACTACGCACCCAAAAATCGTCTTGCGGGGTCTCGACTGGTTCTCGTACGAACTCGTCCGTGGCGACTGAAAACGAATCGCTGGCCGATGATTTACCCGCTGCGGGACGCTCGAGTGGCTGGTCTTGCGTGGGCGACATCATTGCCTCGAGGTGCTGGGCTGGCACCCGTGAACGTCATCTTGCCATGGATCGCTGTGCGCCACCACGAGCTATTGCCGGGTCCGGCGTGCTTCGAGTACGTCGGAAAGCTGATCGATGCGGTTCAGGATGCGCACGACTTGCTCGGAGCTGCGCACGAGAAGTGTGGCCGTCACCACCGCAGTTGCGCCTTTGCTGGACGCTGCTGCCGTAGAGCTCATGCTGACTCCCTCTTTGGATACTACATCGCTAATGTCTCGCATTAGACCCGGACGATCGTTTGCCAATACGCGAATCGACACGGGATAGGTGCCGGCATCGCTTCCCCAACTCACGTCGACCAGCCGTCCAGGCTCGCTGAAGTTGCGTACATTGGCACAATCTTGGCGATGGATCACGAGCCCTCGTCCACGTGTCACGAGACCGACCACGGCGTCGCCAGGTACGGGGTTGCAGCAGCGTGCAGGAGCACTCAGTACGTCCGACACGCCATCCACCACGATGCCTCCGGACGGCCGTGGCACGGAGGAAGGACGTGGTGACGATGGCGCGGGTTGTTCCGTCTCGAGCAGGCGCGCAGCAACTTGCTGCAAGCTGATGTCGCCGAACCCGAGTGCCGCAAGAAAACTCTGCTCGTCGTCGAATTTGCACAGCATCGCAAGATACTCAAGCTCAAGTTTGTCCATGCCGAGTCGTCGTAGTTCGCGCTCGACTAGCTCGCGTGCCTGAGCAATCACGGTCTCACGTTCTTGCCGACGAAACCACTGGCGGATTTTCTGCCGCGCGCCCGACGTACGTACGAATCCGAGATTCGCGTTTAGCCAGTCGCGGCTTGGGCCGGTGGTCCGGCCGGTGATGATTTCCACACGATCACCGGTAGTGAGCCTACGATCGAGCGTCACGATTTGTCCGTTCACGCGGGCACCACGACACGCGTGGCCGATGTCGGTATGCACGCGATAGGCAAAGTCGAGCGGCGTGGCTCCGCTTGGCAGCGCAATGACATCGCCTTTGGGAGTAAACACGTAGACCTGATCCTGGAATACATCGGTCTTGAGCGACTCGACGACCTCGCGAACGTCGTGCACGTCCTTGTGCGCCTCCATGAGCTGCCGTAGCCAGTCGATCTTTTCGTCGGCTACGCGCTCCGCTTTGCGACCCTCCTTGTAACGCCAGTGCGCCGCAATGCCGTATTCGGCGAAGCGATGCATCTCGTCGGTACGAATCTGTACCTCGAGTGGTTTGCCTTCGGGTCCGATTACGGCGGTATGCAGGGACTGATAGTGATTGTTCTTGGGCTTCGCGATGTAGTCGTCGAACTCGCCAGGCACCGGGGTCCACAACGTGTGGACGATCCCGAGCACTGCATAGCAGTCCTGGATGCGTCCGACGATGGTCCGCAAGGCAGTAACGTCGTAGATGCGATCGAACTCGACGCCTTTGCGCCGCATTTTGCGGTAGATGCTGTAGATGTGTTTGGGTCGACCACTGATCTTGGCCTGGACGCCCACCTCGCTGAGCTCTTGGCGAAGTATCGCGCTGCAGCGATCGATATATTGTGTCCGCGTCGATGTGCTCTCTGCCAGCAACGTACGTATGTGCTCGAACGCCGCTGCGTCGAGCTGGGCCAGGGCCAGATCCTCGAGCTCCCACTTGAACTGCCAGATTCCCAGCCGGTTGGCCAATGGAGCGAACAGGTCGAGGCTTTCTTGTGCGTGCCGGAGCCGCTCGGGAGCCGACACATCATCGAGGGTGCGTATTCGGGCCACGCGGTGTGCCAGCGCAACGATGACGCCACGGGCGTCCGCAGCCATCGCCAGGAACATCTTGCGAAGGTTCTCTGCAGCTTGCTCATCGGGTTCCGCCCAATGGATGCCCCGCAGTCTGCTCACGGTCTCGGTCAAACTGGCGGTATCACGTCCACACTGGCGCTGTATTGCCGTGATGGCGAGCTGTCCTGCAGCGAATACCGGCTCGAGCAACGCGGCGGCCACCGCTGGGGGGTCGAGACGAAGCTCGGCTAACAAGCTTGCCGCCTCACGGGCACGTTGCAACTCTCCCGAGTCGATGGCCTCGAGCCCTTCGATGAGCTCGATCGCGTTTCGAGCAGGAGCCAGTTCTGCCTCCCCATACGCTCGCGCAAGCGTCCCGAGCACATCGACCTGTTCGCCCGCGTCCATGTCAGGGCGAGCATAGCCGACGTGAGTAACGTAGCAAGGAAGTGGTCAGTGCGTTCGTGCGTGTATGCCCACGAACAACTCGACGACTTCGACATCGGGCGATCGTCGCAGAGCGAGGACCTCGAACACGTCACAATGCTCGGCAATCGTCGGTGATGCAGTGGTCAGGATCCACTGAACCCGAGGCAGGGCTTCTCGAAGTGCAAGTGGTAGGCGGGTCAATGTCGCCGTATCCTGATGAAGCTCGACATCATCGATCACCACGACGCCCTCGCTCTTGCGCGGATCTTTGTCGTGATAGGCCGCCCACAGTGCTCGTGTAGTCAACGCAGCGAACGCAACCAGATGTCGTACCTGCGTCGGTAGGCCGTCGAACGTTACGCGCGCCCCGCCCGAGCGCAAGAACATTGGCTCGAGGCTAATGGGATCCACACCGATGTACCTCACGCCAGACAGTGCAGCCAGGGTTTGGACGGCGTGCATCATTGCGTCACCGAATACGCGTGCATCGGGCTGGCCGACGCCTGCGCGCTGCCGCAGTGCTGCAGACACCGCAGCGTAAGCCAGCGCTTGTTTGCACTCGCGTGCCAAGTCGGTGCTGCTGCTGTCGTCGACGCTCGTGCTCGCACGCACATCGTAGCGCGCAACGCCTCGCAGGGGGGCAGTAATGGAGATCGGTGCGCGAGAAAACCAGCGCATGCTGGGAAACGCGAGAAACACGAAACCTCCTTCGCTGGCACGTTTGTCGAACAACGCTTGTTCCCTGCGTTGTAAGAGCGCGCGCTCGTCGTCGGAAGCAACGCGAAGGGTGGGTGTACACACGCTCAGTGCATGTGGGCGTTCGGGCTCGTCGTCACCGAGCTGCCACTCGCACAGCGCATACGTCGGACGATTGGGATCTTGCGATCGTGGCTGACCGAACGCCACGGCATGACCCGGCCGAGTGGCCACGATCGCAGCGAGCAGTGAAGTCTTGCCGACTCCGGCACCCCCATGAACAACCGTCATCAGCCGAGCTCGATCGTCCGCATCGCAAAACGGAAATGTCACGTCCTCGAATGGAGGTACTCGAACGAGCCTCGCCCCTACGAGGTACATCGATGCTTCAATGTAGCAGGCGGAGGTGCCATCACGCGAGCACCAATGTTCAATCGCTAGGTTCGTACGTGTGCACGCCGTAGACGACGAGCACGAGCGGCCCGACATAACAGCCCGACATAGATTGCCAACCATACGCGCCCAATGCGCGGCCAATTCGTGCCCGCATGTGTATGGATGAGCTGCCCGAGCGCTTGCAAAATGTCACGAACAATCCGGGGTCCCACGCTCTGGATCGCTCGCCAGCCGGCCTCGCGCACGGCCGAGTCGCCATGGTCCAGCGTTCGGGCGAGGTTGGGGATCTCGTAGACCTCGAGCACGACCACACCCGATAGACCCGTGACGACCGCAAACACACTCACGACGATGTAAAATGGCGCCATCACGCGCTCGATGACGAGCAGATGAACGTACCAGCCCGCGAATCCCACGCCAGCATCCAAACTCGAGCCCGTATGCGCTCATGACGGTGCCTGAGCAGCAATCGCTCGACCAGCAATGTCTCGGATTCGTCATGTTCACGAGTGGACATGCGCTCCGCCGGCCAAAATCGCGAACGTTCGTGCGAACGCCTCGATACCGCCACGAGCTTGACGCCAGTCGAAGCATTCGTTTGGCGCATGATATCCGTGCTCGGGCAGACTGAGCGCCAGCATGTGCACCGGAACACCCAGCATTTGCTGGAGCGTCACAACGGCACCGATGGCTCCTCCTTCGCGCATCAGCACAGGCTTGCTACCGAATGTCCGCAACACCGCCTCCACCAGCGCATCGTGAACGGGCCCAGCTTGCACGCCGTGAAATGGAGTCAGATGTGCGTGAACCTCTACGTCCACGTCGGGGTTTACGTGTGCGATGAATTGTCGCAACCCTGCTTCGATGTCGATTGGTACCTGCGGCGGAACCAGACGAAAGCTGATTTTGAGCTGTGCCGAACCCGGGATACTGGTTTTCACGCCACGCCCTTGGTAGCCGCCAGTAAGCGCATGGATCTCGAACGTCGGACGGAAGCCAAGACGGATCATCATCTCTTCCGGGAGCTCGGTCTCCAGTTTCTCGAGCTGATGCGCGGCACGAAAATACGCCGGATCGAAACCGCATGTGCGCAGGCCTTCGAGCTCCTGCGCGGTGGGAGGAACGATTCCAGTGCGCCAAAAGCTCGCCTGTTCGATCAACGTGGCGACGCGGCAGAGCTCTCGCACGGGGTTGCGGGCAACGCCGCCTGCGATGCCGGAGTGTACCTCCTGGCGAGCCGTACGAAGTGTGAGCACGGCTGCGAGCATGCCGCGTAGTCCGACCGAGAGTGCCGGTTGTCGTGCGCTTGGCCAAATCGTATCGGACACGATGACTGCGTCACATGCCATCTGTTCGCGTCGCTTGGCCACGATCTCGGGAAAGTGCGCGCTTCCGATTTCTTCCTCGGTCTCCCACACGAACGAGATGTCGATCGGCATACCCTGCTGGGCGATGAAGCTCGCTGCCCTCAACCCGCACAGCGCGGGTCCCTTGTCATCGGTGGCACCTCGCCCTCGGTAAACGAACCCCTTGACGGGGTCGGGCGCCACGACGAGGTCGAACGGATCGGGTTGCGTCCACGCATCCCCGTCTGCCGGCTGAACGTCGAAGTGATTGTAGATGAGTAGCTCGAGTGCGGGTTGCGGATGGGTAAAGCGGCCGAGAATGGCCGGCGTGCCACCACATTCCACCACCTCGGCTCGTGCACCGCATTCGACCATGAGATCACGGGCGATCTCAGCTGCAGCCCGTATCTCGTCGATGTTTTCGCCGCCTGGGCTGACGGTCCGCAAGCCGACCAACGTACGTAGCTTGTCGCGAAACCACGGCTCGGAATCGTTGGCAAATTGGACGAGCGCGGTTTCGAAGCTAGGCGAAGCGGGCATGACGGCCGCAGCCTATCACGAGCCATTCGCCAGACAATGACCCGCTGAACGAACGACTCAAAAACGCCCGACCAGACCGAAGCCCAGTTGATCTCGCGAGACGATTGGTGCGGGCATGAGCTTGAATCGGCTCATCCCATAAGAGCGAGCGTGGTTGTGGTACGAGGCTCCATAGGCCAACAGGCCAGTGCCCGCGGCAAGCATGCTGGCACCCAGTTGCACGCCGATCAAGTAGCCAGCGATCGAGCCTCGAGCGCATCCTGCCGAGGTGCATGTCACGGTGCCCGTCCAAGCGAGCGACCACGTGAGAATGGGAGTGATGATGCCCAATCCCATCAGCACGCCGCCGAGGGTCATCAGGGTGACGCCGTTTCGTTTGCGTGTAGTCCCACCCGCTGCTGCCTCGTGATAGGCATCGTACTTGCCCTTCACAGCACCTCCTCCCGCAGCCAAACCGATTGAGGCAGTGCCCGCTCCAACCGCAAGAGCGCTCATGGCGATGATGGCTCCTCCGCTTGCGAAGCACGAAAATCCAGTATTGTAAACCTCGCCCTCCGCGAGCGAATCCGGAATGCAGGTCGATCCCAGCAGGGCTCCACGAACTACGTTGGCGACGAGGCCGAGGCCTCCGGCCACTGCGGCTCCAATGATCAACCCCTTGCCGGAGAACGTTGGCGCTTTGCCGATATCGCGACCGGTTGCAGGTGCCGGAGCAGCGCCCGCTGCAGGGGGTGGTTGTGCCGTTGGATCGTCGGACGCTGGGGACATCGCTTGTGGAGGGCTCGCTGGTGGTGACTGTGCGGGCTGGCTGGACGGCGATGGTTGTGCGGGCTGATTCGAGCGTGCATTCCCAATGGCGGGCACCGTAGCAACCAGCATGATGGAGAGGGAGGTCGAGAAAGTTCGTTTCACGTATGGCTACGTACGGTGACGACGGTTGTTGGTCAAGTAAGCGTGAGCGGTTGGCGGCGCAGCGGACCGCTTCGACCAACGCCACCCACCGACCGTCCCGTTACCGTCCGAAGCGTCGACGATGAAAGCGACTACTCGCCGGCTGCGGACGTAGGATTGTCCGGCAAAACGATCTGTGCCCTGACCAGAAGGTTTTCACTGACGTCCCGAAATGGTTCGTGATCGACCGGCAGCTTGGACCACTTGCTCCCCTCCGGATCTACGTCGCCGCGAAAGATGAGGTTGCGTGACGAAGCTGCTGCGCTCCTGAGATCGAGGCCGCACACGAAAATGCGATGGGTCGCTTTGCCTTGCCAGTCCGTCATCTGAGCCGCTTCATAGTAAGCGGAATCCTTGCAATCATCCTCGAGTTTGGACGGCGTCGCCGCTCCCGACAGTAGACCCTCGGCGGTGGCCTTGTAGCCTTCCTGTTCCGGCGCGAGCTCGCCGTTGACATCCCCTAGCACGACGACTGGCTGATCTTTGCGAAGTTGGTCGACAGCGCGCTTGAGCGATTTCGCCTGCTTCATTCGCGCTTCGATCTGGGCACGATAACTGCCCGCACGCAGATGCACGACCAGCATCGTTACCGTGCGATCGTCTGGGAGCTTCACGTCGGCAGCCACGTGACGTGGCAGCGAGATGTCCAAACGCCGTTTTTCTTGCAGTGGATACTTGGACAAAAGCGCGACTTGGAGACCGGTGATGCGATCCTCGCCGTCGACGAAGGCATACTCGTACTCGAGCTTGGATGCTTCGCGAAGCTGTACGACGAGATCGATGAGCTCGCGCTCGCCTCCGATGCCCTGGAGCGCCACGACATCGAGCTGCTCGCGAGCTAGCACCTTGGCGATCTCGTTGCGCTTCCACTCCCAATCGGCCGGTGTCGCGGCATTGTTCTCGTTGGCCATCTCGGTGCGGTCATCGGTGGCATCGAATGCCCATCCGAGATTGAACGTTCCTACCATCAGGGAATTGATCCTCACTGGTGCAGCGACCGAAGCAGCTTGTGTCGTGGCTTGGGCCTTGGCTGGTTTGTCGACCAGTGAAGGTGTGGTGGTCGAGGTTTGTGACGCCGGCGAACACGCGAACACGAGCGCGAGAGTCGTGAACCAAGTACCGGGACGGGGACGGGGGCGAGTTGCGGCGGGAATCATTGCGGGAGTACATCGTTCGAACCAGTTCGGGCTTGAGGGTCCCAATGCGAGTCCAATATTGGCGTGGCTCCGCTCCCACGCCACATGTGGCATGAAAACCGACGTACGCATGGTACGTAGCTTGCTTGAAGCTTTCGCGGGAGATGCACCATGAGGACAACCATTCGTCTAACGACCATCGCCGCACTACTGGGCCCGTTTGCCGCATGTGCTTCGACGCCCGAAGAGCGTCAGGAGGCACGCACGGACTCGCGTGAGGACATTCGCGAAGCACGGCAGGAAAAACGCGAGACGCGCGAGGATCAGAACGAACGGATCTCCGATGCGCGTGAGGAGCGTCGTGAGAAGATCATCGGGATGGAGGACGAGGAAGACTCCCTCACCGGAATGGCCGCGAACGACCCAGACATCGCCGACGAAGGTGATAAGGAACGCTGGCGCTGGTCGAAGCAAGGTGAAACCAGGCAGCAATTCGTTGCTCGCGCCGAAGCCGAGATCAACCATCTCGAAAGCGATCTTCGGCAGCTCGATGCGCACCTTGCGACAGTCACTAGCGAGACGCGCCGTGAAGTCAAGGATGAGCTACAGGATGTTCGCGAAGCGCTCGCAGAGGCACGCAAGGATACTGACGAAGTCGAGCATGCCACGGAAGAACTGTGGGGTGACGGTCGAGCCGGTGTGGGACGAGCGATCAACAAGGCACGACGTTCGATTCTAGATGCTCGTGACGAGCTGGAGGACAAAACGAATCGCGAGATCCGCCATCGTGGTCGGCCGGCTACGTGAGGCATCAGCGCAAAACCCCGAGGGGCTCGTCGAGTCGGCGAACTGGTACACATCGCTCGGCGAGGCCCTCGCGGGAAACCACATAGACGTACTCCTTGTTGGTCAGATGACTGACCCTGCCGACCTTTTGGCCGCGCGGGTTGTAAATGCCGATTTGCGCGCCAACGTAGCGCTTGAAATCGCTCTCGATGGTGGAGACCTTGCCGTTGCCGTTCCACAGCTCCGCGAGCATGGCTTCCATCTCGGTCCGCGACAGGTAGCCTTCGTTGTTGAACGAAACCACCAGCACGCGCGCATGTACCGTGTTCAAAAGTCGGCGCATCGCGCCTGCGAAGCGCGGACGGGAGTTGAAGATACTCTGCCGCATTTTCACGTCTACCCGCTTGCACGCGACGCCGTACACCTCCGGTTTGTCCCAGCGCACCAATGATTCCCAGATGTGGTAGTTGCCTAGGTACGAGTGCTGGTTGTATGGGGGATCGATGTAGGCCATGTCGGCTTCCAACGCGTTGGCTGCATTCAGCGCATCGAGGCAGGTCGCTTGCCCCTTGCCATATTTGGCGCGCGGAAGCAGGTCGGGGACGCGCAGCTCCAAGTTGTTGTGTGCTCGCGGCGCCCAGGTCTTGAGATACGCCATGTGAAGGCCCGTGGTGGAATCGACGCGATCCGCAGCTTCCATGACAGCGACCAACATCACGGCTTCGAGCTCCGGCTCGAGCCCTTTTGCCGCGATGGCCTCGCGAATCGCGTCGATGCGCTCGCCGTTTTTGGGTTGGAAGAACCGGGATTTCACACAAAACGTGTCCGTGAAATAACCCGGCTTGCCCTTGATCCCATTGAATTCACGCACCAATCGTTTGGCATCATGCACCACGTCCTCGGCATCTGCTTGCACGTAACAACGGGCAAGCGTAGCTGCATAGAGGTTGTGGTCGTTCGACAGCACGCGGTACCCTGCCGCCTTGAGGGCGTGGCCAACGCGCGACGTGCCCGAGAACAGGTCAATGACCGAATGGACGTCGGCGGTGCGCCGCACCGCTTCGAGGATGACTGGAATCAAGGTCCGCTTCGAGCCGATGTACTTGATCAATGCGCGCTTCCTCGGGGTGTTACGCTGGCGATGCTAACACGCCAGCCCGACCGAGCGGTCACACCGTCGCTTGTACGAGTACACGTGCGAGGTGGCTGGAACAGCGGGCCACGAGCTAGTGGCTATTCGGAATACCCGACGAGGATTCCGAGCACGAATGACTCGAGTCGCGCGGCCGTGGGAGCGTCGAGCTCGAGGAAGCGGACCGCGAGCGCGGGGGCGGTGCCGTGTGCGATGACACGGGCCACTTGTGCGGGGACCGGGAGGATGTCGCCCGGTCGTGCTTCCATCGTCACGGTGCATGAATCTCCCACACCTACACGTGGAACCTCCGCGATGGCGTCGGCGACCAGCAGCGCGCCCGCCATGCTCACGTTTCTCAGCCGCAAGCTATAGATCCCCGGCGGCAGATGGATCTCGACCAGCTCGTCGGCGTCGACGCGTGGAATCACACGTCGTTCTGCGCCAGCGCGAGGAATTGTCGGTGAACGCTCGGTGGACAGCTCGTCTACGCAACCCTGCAACACGATCTCGAAACCGCTGCCCAGCGCGTCGCGGGGATCTAGCCGGGTTGCCGTGACGAGCGATGCGTAGGCATGGCTCGCATCGTTGGCAAAACGAATCTTTAGACGGGTACCGACGGTAGGTGGGCGCAGCGAGTGGATCCACCAGAGATCTTTCCCGGTGTTTCCTCCCACCAGCAAACGGGAATCGCCGCCCTCGAGCTCACAGGTCATTGCGGTATTCGATCTTGTCATGGGCCACTTCGACACGGACAGCCGTTAGGGCCTGTCGTCGAGCGTCTCTGGTGCGATTCCGTCCAACAGTTTCTTGATGCGAGTACTTCGGCGTTCGAGCAACGTGAATTTCTCCGGGAGCACTTCTTTCATGACGCGCTCGAACGAGAGCGCGAACGTGAACGTGAAGTGCTTGAGACACCAAAGGTCGAGCTCATCGGTGGGTGTGGGAGGATTGCTACGTCGCACGATATCGTCGATGAGGCGGTCGGTGCCCACCGCGAACATGTCGCTTGCCCGATCGTCCCATTCCGTTCGCACATGCACGCACGCACCCGCACGTGCGAGATAGCGATAGGTGACAATCTGTTGCCGCATCAACAAACAACCGAGCTCTTCGAGCTCGTCCGTCCCGAGGTGCTCGGACACCGTACACAAACCACGACCATCATCGGTTTTCCCGCGAAACAGCGCGAAGTGAATGTGTCCACGTCGTTCGAGCACCTCTCGACGAACCTGCAAGTCGAGCTCACTGGGAGCCGGATCCATGCGAAGCTTCGTGAGTCGCACACGATCGAACACAATGGGCTCGAGGGGTGTAATCACCAGGCCGACACGGGGTCCAGCGGGCGTCACGATGGCTCGCTCCGAGAAGTGCACCGACACTCCCATGAAGGTACGAGGATCGAAGCGACAAACCAGGGCTGTTTTGAATGATCCGGAGGTCCGGGTAAGTTTCCGGCCGTCGGACAGGAGCACTTGGGCGGCCCTATTTGGAGGTGAGTTCCCAACTGGGACACGTTGACGTAACCTTCGGCCAACGGAGGGCTTACATGCCACACCGGTCCGCTCACCAGTCGTCGTCCTCGAAAGCCCCCGTGCTGCGCCTGCTACTGCTTTGTTGCACGGGCGTCGCCTTGTCTGCCGCTGGATGTGCCTACGGCGTTTGCAAGACCATGGATTTCACGTATGGACGCGTGAAGACCGTGTGTGCACAACGAGGTCAGGAAGGCGCCAAGCACCTCATGATCGAGCTCGTTGAAAAAGCGCGCGACGACGGCGAAAAACTCACTTGCTTCACTTGTCACTCGCGATTGAGCGGTGCGTTTCCGCGCAAAGAAGGTGGACAAGAAAAACTCGGCAAATTGCTCGATCGCTACTATCCCAAGCCGCACAAATAGCCGCGCTCGGATCATCGCCTTGGCGAGCCATCGGTGCCGGGGCCCCGTCGGGTCATGTCGGGCATCGACGGTCGCGCCGTTCGGACGGGCAACGGCTGCTCGGGCGGCTGGACGTCGGGAGCGCTGAGATCGATTTCGAGCGGTTCGGATTCCTCGATCGCGACCATGACCATGCCTGGTATCACCCGACGCTCGGGCGCCTGAATCGCCTGCACAGCTCCACTGGACAGCGCAGGCTCGATGGTTTCGCGTACGATTGCCCACAGTGCGTGACCAGGTAGGTGCTCGATCAACACGTCGAGCGAAATGATGGGTTGGTCGTTCGTTCGGGGTTTCCCGGCCTGGCAAACCAAGTTGTCGAGCATGGTGGCCAGTGCCCAATGCGGCAGGCATTCCGCCAGCTTGGATGCCCCAAGCTGGTCGACGAGCGCGAGCGAGTGGACCAAGCCCACACGAACGGCTTCGTCCAACACCAGCAAAAATTCTCGAGCGGCTTCGTGTGATCGTTCCGGCTTGGGTGCCCAAAATTTCCGTGCCGTAACGTAGCCCCACAACGTTTGCTTTTCGAGCACACGAGCGCGATCGTCGGGACGGAACAGCCGCACGAGAATGGCTGGGTCGAGCTCTCGATTCAAAAGCGCCATTTCGAGTACGCGTCCGCAGGCACTGGCGGTACGGTGTAGTGCCAGACGACGGCGCATACCGACGGCGACCTCGAGGATGTCGGCCCGACGTTCGGGCTCGTTCCTGAGCGCCTGCGCGATTGACAATGGCGAGAAGTGACGGAGGAATTCCTCCGGCGTACGCACTCCAAAAATCAAGCCGTTTTCAACTACTTGGGCCAAAAAGCGCTGGATCGGATCCCCGAGTCGCGAATCGAACCGGTCGGCATCAGCGCGATGGCGCATTCCCGCCTAGGCTAGCAGCCCGTGGTGGAAGGCTGCGATTAGCCTTGCACCGCGGGCTGCTGGCCCATCTGCCCGATGATCCACGCCGACGGGTCACGAATCAGGCCACCCCATGGCAAGGGCGGTCGGATCACGTAACGTTGTGTCTCGATGGTGACCCTGCCACCCGCCCGGAAGCCCGTCGTGCTCGTTGCCGATGACGATCCGTCCGCCCGCGATTTCGTCGCGAGGGTGCTTTCCGATCACGGAATCGTGGTCGAAACCGTGGAAGATGGACAAAAAGCACTCACACGAGCACTCACCGGATCCGTCGACTTGGTGTTGCTCGATGTCGTCATGCCGGATCTCGGCGGCATGGAATGCTGCCGCCTGTTGAAATCCGGTACTCGCGAAGGTTTCTTGCCGGTGATTCTCCTCACGGTCCGCAACGACACCGAAAGTCGTATCGAGGGCTTGCGGATCGGTGCAGACGACTATGTTGGCAAGCCATTCGACGAACGCGAGCTGGTGGAACGTGTAGGAGGTCTTCTTCGCATCAAGCACATGCACGATGAGCTCATTGATGCGAAGACCAAGCTAGAGCAGTTGGCCATCAACGATGAGCTGACGGGTCTCTACAACTACCGTTATTTGCATACACGGCTGACCGACGAATTCAGACGCGCGGAACGTTACAACCTCGCGCTCGGTTGTGTGATGGTCGACGTCGATCGGTTCAAGCAAGTGAATGACTCGTTTGGGCACGATGCTGGCGATTCGGTGCTTCGCCAGGTGGCCAAACGCATGCTCACGTGTGTGCGTACCGTGGATATGGTTGCCCGCTACGGTGGTGAGGAATTCGTCGTGTTGTTGCCACACACCGCGGCTCCCGGAGCCGTGCGCGCTGCCGAACGGATCCGCATCGCGGTTTCGGAAAAACCGATCGACGTCGGAAAAGCGAGCTGCAATGTCACGGTATCGGCGGGCGTTGCGGTGTGGCCGGCTCCCACCATCACGTCCCGAGATAATTTGCTCAAGGCAGCCGATCGTGCGCTCTATCGTGCGAAAGCCGAGGGCCGAAACCGCACCTACGCGGCGAATTTTCGTTAGAACACCTGTCCCGATCACTCGGCGGGAGGGATCTCGTTGCATTTTTGCGCAATGACTTGCGCGAGTGCGTCGCCGACGACTTGGCTGTAATCCGGGGGTGTCCCGACAGGTAGCCCAATGTCACCGACCACCGCAGGTTCTCCGAACGATTCCAAGAAGGCGGCGAGTGTCGGGTCGCTTGCGCTCCCATAACATGCCTGTGAGACGATACCAGCAGTCAGAATGCAGTCGATGCCACCACACGTTGCTTTGGCGTGTGAGAGCATGTCGACGTAGGGTGTCACTGGTTCGGGTGACTTGTCGGGCTCGTCCGAGAGCACGAACACGACAAGCACCGACCCCGCATCTCGGATGAACCCTGTGTTCCATGTCTGGTTGGCAGGGTGAGCCACGTATCCCACTGCGGCTGATGGCATCTCGATGCTCGTCCCCGCTTCCCCGCGTGTCGCTGCGCCTGCAAACCAATTTTTGATCGGCGTGCGGTCCTCGTTCGTGTTCACTGCGAAGAAACGTTTTCCCTCGTGCTCGTAAAGACGACCTCGAGCGCCGTTTTGACTGCTATCCACTTGGTCGGGAGGTGTGAAGTTTTGCAAGATTTCCTCCGGGCTATGGTTGCTCACGCAGTTGGTGGTCGACTCCCCGGTCCCAAGCCCGTAAAACCCATGTGTCGTCGTGACGCCAACGTGAAGATCCGTGCCGGATGGCAGCGCTTCCCACATCGCATCCACGAAGCCCGGAAACGCAGCGGCAAGCCGGTCCTGGTAAAACCCCATGGACCCCGAGTTGTCGATCACGAAGAGCAGGTCGACCGAAGTGCAACCATGTTGGTTCCCGCCGTCTGCGGTTCTGCCCTCGGTGACACCACTGCCGACGTCGAACGCCACACCGTCGTCGCTGCTGGAGCTGGCAGGGACCGAGCTGCCGGTTTCCGTGTCGTCGTCGTCGCCGGTGTCAGGCGCAGCCGATCCGCCGCTCGGGTCTGACTCGGCCGAGTCGGCATGGTCGGATTCCGTGTCTCCCGCGTCGTTCCCGGCGCTGCTGGACATGCTCGGCAGGCCCACCTCGGAAGCGGAGAATGGGTCGTTGCGGGGGGCACTGCCACAGCCAACGCCGCCGAGCACACAGAGCGTACAACACAGGTTGTGTCGGAAAGCAGGAATCCTCATGAACCGCAGGTTGCCTGTGCCACACTGCCGGTTGCCGCAAAAATGGTGGCCGTCGATTCTTATCCGCCGGATGATTCGCGCATCCTGCACACTGACGTCATGGCAAAGCCCTTTGACCTCATCATCCTTGGCTCGGGCTCGACGGCGTTTGCCGCAGCTTTGCGGGCCCAAGAGCTCGGCAAGTCGGTGCTCATGGCCGAGGAACGCACGATCGGAGGGACTTGTGCGAACCGGGGTTGCTTACCTTCCAAGAACCTCATCGAGGCTGCCAAGCGGATCTTCGATGCACGACACCCGCGCTACCCGGGTCTCGTTCCTGCACGGCTACAGTTCGATTTCGAACAGCTCATCGCACAGAAGGACGCCATCGTCACTTCGTACCGCGAGAAGAAATACGACAGTCTCGTCGGCGAAAAGATTCTGATCGAACACGGACACGCATTGTTCGCCGACGCGCACACAATCGATGTCGACGGAAAACATTTCACAGGAAAAACGATTTTGATCGCGACGGGCTCCCGGCCAGTACTTCCCGACATTCGTGGGCTTGCCGACGTGCCATACCTCACGAGTGATCTACTCACGAGTGGAGAAGCGGTGGAGTTGAAGCGACTTCCGCGCTCCCTTCTGGTCGTCGGGTCCGGCTACGTCGCGCTCGAGCTCGGACAAATGTTCCATCGATTGGGCGTCGACGTGACCTTACTCGAGCAAAGCGAACGGCTGCTTTCGCGCGGTGGGCACGAGCCCGAAGTGGGTCACACGATACGAAGGATATTCGACAGCGAAGGCATCGAGGTCTTGACGCAGGCTGTGGCGCAATCCGTGAGACGTGATCGGGACGGCATCGTCGCTACGGTGACGATCAACGGCGCGATACGGGAGCTCGCGGCAGAACAACTGCTCGTGGCGACCGGACGCCGTCCGAACAGTGATGGTATCGCGATCGAGCGGGCAGCTGTCCTGGTTGGCGAGCATGGACATATCTGTGTCGACGAAACGCTCCGAACGAACGTTCACCACATCTTCGCGGCGGGCGATGTCATTGGACAGGAAACTGGCAGCCAGATGGCTACACCGGTCGGCAGTCAGGACGGTGGCATCGCAGCCGACAACGCGCTTTCCGGCCGGCCGTTACGGTGCGTGGATCATCGCGTGGTTCCACGGGTCATTTTCGTCGATCCACCGATTGCGGTGGTGGGGATGACCGAAGTCGAGGCGGTCGCGGCGGGTCGCGCGTGCTGGTGTCGAAGCCTTGCACTCGAGCTGGTCCCCCGTGCGGCCGCCATCAGGGACACGAGGGGGTTCGTGAAAATGATCGCCGATGCGAACACGCACGAAGTTCTCGGGGTGACCATGGTGGGCAATTCCGCCGCCGAGGTTATTCACGAGGCCGCCATGGCGCTGCGTTTCCGCGCAACCCTGCTCGACTTCATCGAGCAACTCCACGTCTATCCGACCATGGCCGAGGCGCTGAAAATCGTGGCGATCTCGCGTTTCAAGGACCCCGCGAAGCTGTCGTGCTGCGCTCAATGAACGGTGGCGATCGATCGGTGTTGCGCTATACACACCACGGTCACTTCAAATGCCAGAGATTCGACCGGGAGCATCCACGTGAGCGACAACTTCCAGGCGGCAGATCGAGCGTTACAGATGCTGGAATGTTTCGTGGCCGAACGACGTGAGCTTCGCGTGGCCGAGTTCGCGGCAGAGCTGGGGATCCACCGCAGCACGGCCTCGCGATTGGCGGCCACCCTGGCTCGCCGGAACTTCCTCGAGCGGGTTCCCGGAAAGAAGACGTTTCGCCTGGGACCTCAAATGGGACATCTCGGATTGCTGGCGCTGGGTAGCCGGGATCTATTGTCAGTGGCTCGGCCCACCATGGAGCGCTTGGCCGAACAAACCGGCGAGACCATCAATCTCGCTACCCGCGATCGCGACGAGGTCGTCAATGTACTGCAGGTCGAAGGACGTCACCTGCTGGGCGCGGGCGTTTGGACGGGCCGCCGAACACCGCTACATTGCGTAGCCAACGGCAAGGTATTGTTGGCGTTCGGAACGGGTGACATCGTGACCGGTTCGCTCAAAGCGTATACCCGTCACACGATCACCAGCGTCAAGCAGCTACGCGCCGTGATCGAAGAGGTACGACGGACCGGCTGGGCCTACAACGTGGGGGAGATCGAAGAAGGCCTGAATGCCGTGGCGGCACCGGTGTTCGACGCCTTCAAGCGTTGCCAGGCCGCCATCAGCGTGGACGGACCGTTCTATCGCATGCCGCCCAAGCAATTTCCCCGCTTGGGCAAGCTGTGCGTGGCCGCGGCTCGCGAGATCAGCCGGCAACTCGAGCGTCGGTAATCTGGGATGCGCTTGCGGTCAAAACTTTCGCGCGACTCGATGCGCCTCCATGATCGCGTGATGCAGGGATCGCGGTGCATAGCTGTCGCCCACGTTCTCGATGGCGGGCACCCGACCTTCCAGCGCCCTGAACAGCTGGTCGTGTGACTTTCCACCATAGCTGAACACGAGCGTATCCACGTCATTGCGCTCGACCTCCACCCCCGCGTGGACGTTGCGCAGTATCACGGTACCGTTGTTCACGGCCCGCAGTTCCCACGTGGATTGCATCTTCACCCCTTTGCCGAACAGGCGCGCGTACACCGGGGGCTTGCTGGTAGGTCCGATGTCCTCGCCCACCGAATAATGGGGCGTGACGATCTCGACCTGCTTACCCTGATCCAGCAAGAACTCGGCTGCCGAAGTGCTCTCCTGGCCGCCTTGGTCGTCGATGAACAGCACCCGCTGTCCAACGGATCTCGTCTCGAGCAACACATCCCAGGCCGAGATCGCGTAGGGGCAAGTGCCGAGGCCGGGCACGGGAGGAACGAAGGGAGTCGCGCCAGTCGCCACGACCACCACGTCCGGTTGTTCGGCCAACACCGCTTCG
>Ga0187893_10004772_pt1 | contig 25353 bp, 17 predicted proteins | sample MA1701074metaG_FD_139574 | JGI IMG/M metagenome (GOLD analysis project Ga0187893, IMG submission 139574) | White microbial mat communities from a basaltic lava cave in the Kipuka Kanohina Cave System on the Island of Hawaii, USA - MA170107-4 metaG ... | reverse complement strand
GCCTCCCTGTTCGAGCGGGTAGCGCGCAGGGATAGCCGCCAGGGCGTAGGCGCTGATGAAATTAATCTGATAGTTCTCTTTTGCCAATACCTCTGCTACCAATTCCTCTGCAAGCTTATCCATTCCTTCCTGCATGTATGAGTACATTACATAGTCCATTGCGTGCAAATAGTGGAGAGAAATAGAGCCGTTTATCGGCTGCTTCAATGCCGCGTCTGCGGAACGAAGATTCCAAGAGGCTGTCTCCGGCCAGTATCCGAGCCTTACAAAGATATGAGAGGGCATGTGCAGCGCATGTGGAACTTCAGGGGCTATCTTATCGTAGCCACGAGCTGCCTCAACTCCCCTGCTAGCCAGCGGTGGGACGTCATATGCGTGAATAGTGTAATAAATGGCCCCGGGGTGAGAGGGCTCCTTCTTGTAAACTACCGCGAGAATCTCTCCAGCTTTTTTCTGGTGAGAAAACGTCTTATCGGTTTTGGAAGCTGTTGCCAGATGTGACAGCGCATATAAAGCTGCAGCGTCGATATCATCAGGATAGGACTCGTAAACCATTTTCATTCCGGCTTCAAAGGCCATAAGTCTGGTCTTATAATCAAGCTTATCCGAGTCTTTATAGAACGCCTCGACAGCACCAATATAGGCTTGCTCGCGCTCAGCCTTAGGCTTAAGCGCCTTTGCTTTTTCTACAGCAGCCAAACCCTTGTTCAAATCTTCAGCGCTGGGCTGCCCGGGCCAAAGCGGATGGAAAATCGTCATTGCGATGCCCCAGTATGCCAGGGCGCAGTTGGGGTCGGCTTCCGAAGCGGACACAAATTCCTTCTCCGCCTGCTCATACATCATGTGATGGAGCAATGCTAGTCCACGGCTAAATTTGCCCTTCGCCTCCTGATTACAGGAAGGTGAAAAATCAACTTTGCCCAAACCCTCTGTGGAAATGCTTCCAGTATAAGCGTGTTGATGCTCATCTGCATCGACTACCTGGAGCTGGTTCTCCACTCGATCCCGATGGTAGACCTGAGATAAGACTGAACGCGCATTAAACACTGACAAGATTGAGAATATGATTATGGAACTAAGTCGAAACGTTTTGGTCATGGCTCCCTCCCTATCTCAATTATTTTTAACGGCTTTTTAAGCTGACAACTTTATGAACTATATTTCGTCATCATACTTCTCTTAGCCTACCATCGGCAGGCGGTCAGCTCAATTTCTAGTGGAGTAAACTTCTGCGAAAGTTTTACCAAACCATGATTTAATTAGTTTTCTTAACTCTGAGGGTATCTTATAATTTAGCATAACTCTAACTTAGGGCATAGGTAATATCAAAAGGTGAATCATAAAAACCCCCGGATGATCTACACCATCGGCCATTCAAACCGTTCTCTCGAACATTTCATTCAAATTCTAGAACATTACGACATCGAAGTTCTTGTAGACGTGAGACAGTTCCCACGCTCCAGGCACAATCCTCAGTTCAACAAAGAATATCTTGAGCGTGAGTTTCCAGAAAACGACATCCAATATCTATGGATCGAAAAACTTGGGGGATTCAGGAAAGGTGGATATGAAGCATACATGAAAACAGATGAATTTAAAGAAGGGTTAAGAGCATTAGCACAAATTGGCGAGCAGAAAACGTCTGCGGTCATGTGCGCCGAGCTATTGTGGTTTAAGTGCCACAGGAGTTTGATCTCCTCTTGGCTCTCCAAACAAGGCTGGAGCGTCGTTCACATCCACGACGAGAAAAAATTAGTACAACACAGGTTACTGTTCTAGTTGATTTTTCAAGTCGGCGAGAGCTACGTATTCCCACTCGGCATAGAAAGCACTTCAAGTTTTACCTTCGCTATTCCATCATTAACTATTCCTATGGATTTTGCAGCCGCATATGAAAGATCTATCATGCGTCCTTTTATATAAGGTCCCCTGTCGTTTATATCCACTATGGTATCTTTTCCGTTTTTCAAGTTGACAACTCTAACTCGTGTTCCCAAAGGCAGGCTCCTATGGGCAGCAGTTTGATTGTACATATCAAAATTTTTGCCACTCGCAGTTTTTTTGCCGTGAAAACGCTTGCCATACCAAGAAGCAATACCTATCTTGGACTGGCTTTTGTGTTCAAGGTTTTCTTTTGCTGTACCACCGCTGTAAATTGAAAGAGAGAAAAAAGTTAGCAAAAGATACAACAGAACAAAAAATAGAGCTTGATTCTTAATCATGTTATATGTCCTCTCAACGTCAACCTCACATGCACCATCATTTTTTCCACTCGTTATTTTGTGCTTTTCCATTTGATTGACCGTTGTGGCACAGCTCGAAAGCCTTAGGCCACAACGGCCGCTGAGGAAAGATGGTTGATTTGTTTTTATTTTAAGGCGAAGGAGCGGTTGGTTTCTTGACTCGCTCCCTCTCAGCGACTTCAGCTTTTATTAGTAGTTTTCGGCTGCAGGCACATTCTCGCTGTTGTCTTTCATAGGCTCGGTCTCATCGCTGTTTGGTGCTTGCTCCTGATTCAATTCGTTGGGAACCGCTATTTGTTTTGTGTTTGAAGGAATAGACAAGCGCTGTCCGACATAGATTTTATCGGGGTTATCAATGTTATTTGCTCTTGCAATCAGCTTCCATTCCGCTTTGGACCCAAGCTGCTCTTCTGCGATATTTCCGAGAGTATCGCCCTGCTTAACGACATACTCTCCTTCGCTCGCTGTTTCGGGTTTCTCTTTCCCTTCAAGAGACTCCTCAGGCATTGCATTATCATCCCGCTTCATGCTCTCATCGTCGAGAGGATCAAGCGCTGCCGTGGTGGAGGAGTTTTCAGAAGAAGCATCACTCTTTGCCTCAACTTTCTCCATCAAGATTGCTTTCCCGCTATCGATTTTCACTCTAACCGTATCGCCTGGCTTAATGGATTCTGCCTCAAGTTCTTCTAGATTCTGTAAATCTGTCGTATCAAACGAATGTGTCTTACCGGTTTCGTCCTTGATCTCAACCGTTTTGTCTTGAACATTCGTCACCTCACCTCTAACCTCAGTTGTTGATGTCTTGGCGCCATGTTCTGCGCCTTCCTGCATATGTTGTTCTGTTTGTGCATCCTTGGGCTGCTCTTCTAGAGCGAATGAGCTCGCTCCAGAAATTGCAAGTCCTGATGCTATCAGTGTGGATACAAATAACTTTTTCATTGTATCTTACCTCCTTAACGTTTTTGGCTATCTAAGTTCGCAATATGCGTGCCAGTTAAGATTGAGATCATCTATATCGAGTATTTGAAGGAAGTTATGAATAGTTCGAGGAATTTTAGATGATATGGAAACTGGTCTAACTGTGAGCTAGTGCACAGAAGACACTGTGGCAAATCACACAACTAGCTCTCTAACGGTAACATGGAGAGAGCTAGATAACACGGCAGATTAGACTTAGGTATAACTCTTTGGCGCGCCCGGAGGGATTTGAACCCCCAACCTACGGATCCGTAGTCCGTCACTCTATCCAGTTGAGCTACGGGCGCATGATAAATTAGATAGAAAAAACCTACATTAGTTTAACCAAATTGTTCACAGTAGCGGTAACTGACTGAAAATTAACTGCGAAATTTTTGGCGGAGAGGGTGGGATTCGAACCCACGAAGGGGTGTTATCCCCTTCCTCGCTTAGCAGGCGAGTGCCTTCGACCACTCGGCCACCTCTCCTTTTTCTACAGGTTTATAAAAATTAACCAAATAGGATATAGGTGTCAAATTGGATTGACCAGAACTTGGATTGTTTACTTTTCAGCGGCCTTGGGATAGGTTTTCCCTTTTATATGAGCTTTGATCAATGTGTATTTTGCAGCACCTTTTGGTGATTTGTGCTCATGATAAACCAGACCTATCCCTTTTGCGTATATATCTTTGAACCAAAATTTATCGTTCTGTGCAACGGTTACGACCATAAGTTCATCGAATTTTCCAGCCGGCGTTGATAACTCAGATTTTTTAATATCTTTCTGAACTCCCGGAGTATAAAAATCGCCCGTACCGCTTTTGGATGAAACCAAAATATTTCCATCGGGATCAATTCGCATGGCAATATCTTTCTTACCGAAAAAATTGTCATAAACAGACCAGCCGTCCTGGGATATAGAAAGTATCGAATAGGTCTCTTCATCTACCTTTCCTTGAGTTTCAATTTTGTAAGTCCAAAAGTTCCCCTTATCGAGCGGGAAAAATAGAACTGTAGCTGTATCTTCGTATTGTTTTAGCACATTGGTATAGTTGGGCGCCCGGCCTATTGCGGTATTCACAGGAACCGGAGGAAGCGGGACATCCTCGACAAATTTTATTCTTGATTTTCCAGCATCAAGCCGAGAGAGTTTGACTACGATGTAGGGAAACATTTCTGACCTCTGGTTTGAGACAGATTGTGAGATTGGTTTTACCACATATCTAACATCAACAGCATCCTGCGCCGTTCTTTCGACTTTAGAGATTTCAATCGAGCTTCCAAGTTTGCCCTTGGATATGAGCACAGCTACCAGTTCTTTGTTAAAGTCGATAGTAGGAAGCTCATTCTTTATTCCCAACTGGCTCCATATCTTTTTGAGTTCATCTCCGCTCTCTATAACTTTATTTTGAATGCTCGCGGGCTTTGTGCTAAAACCCTGAGCGATTATGTCGACCTTTACATCCGAGGACAAAGTAAGTATCGAGGCAATAATAATAATCAAGGCTTTGGTGGTCATCTTTTGGGCTCCTTTTATTTTTAATTATACGTCAAAACCCGGGAATCGTTCATGTGCATTTCACCCCTTACACAAAGTTGATACTTTGATTTTATCCATTCCAGCATGAGAATTGAAATGCTACACGAGAGCTACTTATCGAATAGAATTTTATCCTTTGTAATGAAGTTAAAGTCAATAAAGTGAGGTAGTTCCGCATCTTCTAAAACTCCGAGCTCATCCGGAAGGTTAATTTGTCCAAGTTCCTTCATCTTGCCCCATCGATTCACCAATTCCCTTGCGCGAGAAACATTCCCCTCTGCAAAAATTTGGAACAGCTCTCCAGTCAAATTTTCTATGCAGTTTTCTAATGTGTCAAAATCCACTTTAAACTTCTTCTTTGTTGAGTCAAAAGTAATCGCGCCGTTTTCTTTTAAGTAGCAGTACGAGAGAAATGCAGAAGCCGTGTCGGGATAATTATAAAATCTGCCGCGCCTTATATACCTGAACATCTCGGCACTAAAAACAACATATGCCGTTATCAACTGGCAACTGCTGAGCAAATCGCCTTGAAGATGCCGCAAATTGTAGAGCGATACCATGTCAGATTTAAGCTCGTGCAGAATCAAATAATCTTTATCTAATTCAGACATATTTTCCCCTAGAGAGTCGTCTCCATAAAAATGCCCGAGGTCGTGCCCTCTAAGCCAGATCAGCAGCATTTTGGCAATATCAGAGTAATCAATGTTTTCAATAACCGGGTAGTCAACCATATAAAATCTGGCGAACTCTTTGGATATCAGTAGAAACCTGAGAACATAGAAGTTTATAAACACAGTCAGTTTTGAGAGAGAGGAAAGGCTTTCAAAAACGCCGCCTGAAAAGAAAACACAAATAGGCTTATGCCTGATATTCAGCTCTCCGGCAAGAGAAACTACATCGATACACCTCATAACAGGAGCTCTTTCTCCAATAGAAGAATTTTTATTCTTGGCGGAGAATGGAAGCTTTTCTGCAAAAAGGTCCAATTTACTATCGTAAACTTGGATTAAATTATCAAAAGATTTATTGACTAAACCGACTGCCCCTGAGTAGCGTCTGCTGTTCTCCACATCTAAAGAGAATATCTTTCCGACTATCAAGTCCATGTAATCCTCTCCACAACGCTTTAAAGTAATCGGGAATAAATCATATACACCCTTTGACATGAGATTAAGCCTCTCTTCCAAATCAGATTTCTCTTCGCCAGACAAATATTGACTACCTCTCTTGAGAGAATTTATTATTTTTTGAAAAAAGGAATTTTCAAGTGTCTGAGAAAAATCACTGGAATTTTGGAGATGATATAGCGCCTCTACATACTCAAGGGCTTCAAGAAAGCAATGAACTGTTTCTTTCAATCTCTTATCAATTTCAAAATCTATATCGACTACTGCACTCTTCTTATGTTTGTCCATGAAGATCAGTTGAGTATCACTCTAGTTGAAGATTCATTCTACTTATCGATACCTTCGAAAAGCTAGTTTACTACTGATAAAGCTTTTTCTCCAATGTGTTGGAAATCAATACCGGCTTTAATTATTTTCACACAATTTTTTAAAAACTTTCTTTTTATTTCTATCCTGTTAATATTAATGAATTTTCATACTGAATTTTTGACGCTTTTTGTCATATAAAATGCTGATAAATCTTGCTTTAAAATACTAATTCTCAATGATTTTAGGAAGTTAGTTAAGACAAAACCTCATGGCAATATGCATGGCATAACTTTTGCAGAACAATATAACGGAAGGAAGGCAGGATGAAGCTCAAGAGATCGAAGAGGAACGTTAACGATATTTCTACATTTCGTAGATTGATTCGCTACCATATCAAATATTCCAGAGGAAAAGAGCTGGATCAGATATCAAAGAGTGATATTTTCCATGCAGTTGCGCTCGCTGTCCGAGAATGGATGATAGACGGAATGTTAAAAACCGAAGAGCGCTTCCAGGAAAAGGACGTTAAAAGGGTTTATTATCTCTCGATGGAATATCTCATGGGACGATCCCTGGGTAACAATCTCTACAATCTAGGAATCTTCGATCTTTGCAAAGAAGCCCTCGACGGAATGGGTATTGATCTTGAAGAAGTTATGGATAGCGAACCGGACGCTGCATTGGGCAATGGTGGACTGGGGCGTCTGGCCGCATGTTTTTTGGACTCGCTTGCCACCCAGGGAATGCCTGGTTACGGATACGGGATCAACTATGAATTCGGTCTTTTTAAACAAGAGATCGACAACGGTTATCAGAGAGAAAGACCAGATCAGTGGCTGAGCGAAGGGTCGCCTTGGCTTATAGAGCGACCCGATGAGGCATGTATAGTGCCGATCTACGGCTCTGTCGAGAACGACACGGATTTAAAAGGGAATTACAACCCTATGTGGATGGACTGGAAGGTGCTGATAGGAGTTCCACACGATATGCCTGTCGTGGGATATGGAGGCAAGACCGTCAATTTCTTGAGACTTTATTCTGCCAGGTCTTCAAACGAATTCGACATGCAGATATTCAACAGGGGAGACTACCTGAAGGCGGTGGAGCAAAAGATGCTCTCAGAAACCGTCTCGAAGGTTCTCTATCCATCCGATTCAATTGATAACGGCAAGGAACTTAGGTTGATTCAGGAATATTTTCTCGTAGCATGTGCGTTACGCGATATCGTGAGAAGGCACATGAAAAAAAATGACAGCTTCGATAATTTCCACTCAAAAGTTGCCATTCAGCTAAACGATACTCATCCCGCTCTAGCCGTTGCTGAACTCATGCGTATCTTGGTAGATGAAAACGGTTTACCTTGGAATAGAGCGTGGGAGGCCACAACCGCGACACTTGGCTATACAAATCATACCTTGATGCCAGAAGCACTGGAGAAATGGCCGGTGCCGCTGATGGAATACGTGCTGCCTAGACATCTCCAGATTATCTACGATATCAACTACCATTTCCTAAAAAAAGTAGAGTCCACCTGGCCAGGCGATGTCGATCGCATGAGAAGAATGTCTATTATAGAAGAGGGAAGCCCAAAACAGGTGCGTATGGCTTATCTATCTATAGTCGGCAGCCACTCGGTCAACGGCGTTGCTGCGCTTCATTCTGAACTCATAAAAACCTCCATGGTTCCGGATTTTTATGAACTCTGGCGGGAGAAATTCAATAACAAGACCAACGGTATTACCCAACGACGGTGGTTGTTAAAGGCTAATTCTTCGCTCGCCGAACTTATAACAAAGACTATTGGAAAGGGATGGATTACAGATTTAAGCAAGCTCAATGAGCTTGAACGATACTGTGAGGACGAGTCTTTTCAGCAAAGCTTTCTTGAAATTAAACTCCGCAACAAAGTAAAGTTAGCTAAGGTCATTTACGATAAAACTGGCGTAGAAGTGAATCCTAATTCTCTATTTGATATTCAGGCTAAACGCATCCATGAATACAAACGCCAACTTCTGAACGTAATGCAAATAATTAATCAGTACTTCAGCATAATTGAGGACGGGAAAGAGCTAGTCGTTCCCCAGACTTGCATATTTGCCGGCAAAGCGGCGCCTGGCTACTGGGCAGCCAAACAGATCATTAAACTGATCAACAATGTCGGACAGGTTGTCAATAATGACCCGAGAGTTAGAGATCAACTAAAGGTGGTATTCATACCAGACTACCGTGTTTCTCTTGCAGAGAAGATCATTCCCGGGGCAGACCTCAGCGAGCAGATTTCCACTGCAGGTAAGGAAGCTTCGGGAACAGGCAACATGAAATTCGCATTGAGCGGAGCACTGACGATCGGCACTTTAGACGGCGCTAATATTGAAATCAAAGAGGAAGTTGGTGAAGAAAACGTTTTCATCTTCGGCCTGAGGTCTGAAGAAATAACTAAGATGTGGAACGACGGCTCATATAGACCAAGGGACTACTATCACCGCAGTCTAAGCATTAGGAGAGTAATGGATTCATTCATTTCCGATACTTTTTGCCCCGACGAGCCGGGTTTGTTCAGATGGATTTATGAAGCTATAGTGAATAACGGAGACGAGTATTTCCACCTGGCAGACTTGGAATCCTATATCGAAACCCATGAAAAAGCCGTACTCGAGTTCAGAAAACGGCCAATCTGGACGGAAAAAGCGATCTTGAACGTGGCACGTATAGGCAAGTTTTCGAGCGACCGCACTATATCGGAGTATGCAAAAGATGTATGGAATATTTGAAACTTGTTTCAACAGAATGATGTCAGCTCGGTATTGGTTAAAAGGCATCAAGGAGCGGAAACCGTCAGGTTTCTATACTAACAAACTTGGTCATTGTTAAAATATTTTTCCCCTGGCAGGTTCTGTAATTTAATTCGTCCATTATGCTATTTATTATGAAAAGCCCCATACCGCCTTCCGGAAGGTTTTTGAGGTCGGCTGGGTCAAAATCCAAGAATGTTTTGTTCTCCTGCTTCATCGTCCTACCTTCATCGCAAATATCAACTATAAGTTTATTCTGATGAAGAGTAATCACGACTTCGACTTCATGTCCTCTTTCGTTTCGATAAGCGTGTTTAATAGCGTTGTTTAAAGCCTCGACAACACAAACCTCAATCTGATATGATGCAACGTCTGATAAACGGATAAAAGAGCATAGTTTGTTGATTGTGACTGCGACAAGAGGAACGTTCTCCAGATTACTATCAATGGCTAGCGTTATTCTTCTTTCCGTCATATCAATTCCGTTAAAGCAATAAAAGATCAGTTTCTAGAGAAAATATTCAAAGGAAGTTTTTCAATCTTTTCCCCGATTGTCAAAACAATTTTTACTCAGCCTGATGTTCTTGTCTCAGCAAATCAAACACCGTTTTTACAGGATTAAAAGTGATAAGCGGAGTTTCAATAAATACAGTATTCCAGTTTGCCATCGCTCCGTTCCAGAGACCCGGGAGTTCGAGTGCTTTTAGTTCTCTACCTTCGTACGATTTAACAGAGATAAATCCAGTGTTGGGGTCAGAATAGTTCGACAAGTCAAAAGGGTTCCCAAGATAATCACGGACTCCGCACACCAAATCGACAGGATTAAAGTGCGTTGAAGCCAGCCATACGGCGCTTTGTTCAGATGATCTAATGTCGACTTGAGAGGATTCGACTATTTGCAAAGAAACCGTATTATCTTCACCCTCGACCCAGAATGGTCCTCCTCCAGGCTCACCCAAATTTCTGACCATTCCACATACCCTCAGCGGTCTATTCAATATGAAAAAAAGGAATTTTATCTTTTCTCTCCTCGATCCTTTCTCTACGGCTTCTGATTGAACTATCGAAAGCTCGTTTCTTGCAAAGTCAGATATCTCTTCCAGTTGCCGGTCATTCACATCGTTTCTCGATAGACTCTCTAAATAGCCGAACAACTTTTCCTGCAATTCGACTAAATATCCACCCAAGACCCTTTTGTGCGTGTTAGTCTCATGCTTAAGCTTGTCGGGAACCACGTTGTCTATGTTTTTTATGAACACTATATCAGCCCGGAGATCATTAAGATTCTCGAGCAAAGCACCGTGTCCTGAGGGGCGAAAAACAAGTCTCCCATTGTTATCTCGAAAAGGCGTATTGTCCAAGTCCACAGCCAGTGTGTCGGTGGAACCCTTTTGTGTGGAAAACGTTATTTCATACCTAACCCCAGTTTTCTCGTATAGAGACTTTACCTCCCCTATATAACTCTTTATCGTGTCTTTGTGTTCTTCATGAACTGTGAAATGCAAGCGTGCAACCGTGCTTTTATCCTGGACATAGCCAGCCGCTTCGACAAGATGTTCCTCAAAAGCAGTTCGTGACTTGTCCTTATACCGATGAAACTTGATAAGCCCTTTCGGAAAGTCGGCATAGTTAAGACCATCGGGATTCAGCAAATAGCCCAGAATCTTCTTGTATCTGCCCTCCGATATCAAGCCCTCTATATCGTGCCCATCCATAGACACAGCGGATTTCAAGTCGTCATAAAACGCGAATCCCTTTATTCCATCGATAAATTTAACAAAATCCCTCCACTCAGAATCACCGTTTTCAACTAAATCAGACAAATATTTTTCATCATTTGGATTGTGACGACTATTGATAGAAAGTAGCAACTTGAACATGCGGCTGGCCGCTCCTGAGGCAGGGACAAACTTCATAGCCCTGCCGGAAGAAGCGGCTCGAGAATATTTAGTGATCAATCTCTCAAAATCGCTTTTTTGGACAGATTTGATACCATCCCCCAATCCGCAAGGACGCACCAATTTCGAGAAAGGAAAACCTCTCTTAAAAATCTCTATTTGTGACTTGACAGTTTCGGGATCAATTCCTCGAGCTTTAATTTGTTCACTATCTCTAAAGTCAAACGAATGAGCATCCATCTTCGGTCGTTATTTAGATAAGGTAAGAATTGCTTCTTCTTCGTTCTCAAATATCCTAAAAACCCTGTCCATTCTTGTTAAATGAAACATCGTAATTATCGTCTCTCTCAACCCACAAATAAATAGGTCTCCTCTACCCCTCATTCTCTTCAGGCTTGATACTATAGCTCCTAAACCGCTGCTGTCCACAAATTCGACCTCGGAAAGATTCAACAGAATAAACAAGTTCCCGCTCTCTATGAATTCACCCATCTTGTCTTTAAAGTCAGTGGCCACTTTAAAGTCTATCCTTTTCTCCATAGGTTTGACGACTAAAAATTTGCCAATCAGTTTCTCCTCCAATTGCATCTAGAATGCTCCTTTATCAATTAGTATATTTTACCAATTTCTCTATTACTCACTCTTGACAACAACCTCGACTACGGACAAGTACTCGGCAAGCCTATGGTTCAAACTCTCTATCTGGTCTCTATCTCTACTCTTTGCCGCTTCTTCCATATCCCTGCCTATTTCACTAATTTCATCAAATCCATAGCCTCCTCCCGAGCCCTTCATACTGTGAGCCAGTCTTCTTATCTCGTCGAATATTCCATCTCTCAAGAGCTTCCTTATATCTTCCACATCCTTGTGACGATTCTCTAGAAACATAGGAATCAAATCCTCCAGATCCGAATCTACATAAACCACCACTCCATTCTCATACATCTGCTTTTACCTCCTCTATTCTCAGTTCACTCGAACCATCGCGCAATTGACTCTTGGTGAAAACCCACTTTCCAATCGTATCGAGCAGTACCTTCTTTTTTAAAGGCTTAGTTATATAATCATCCATCTCATTTTCCAAACACTTCTCCCTATACCCTACTATCGCATGGGCGGTAAGCGCTACTATCGGAGTTCTTTCAATATCTCGACCTCTTTCAAACTTTCTTATCTCTCTAGTAGCGCTGAATCCATCCATTATCGGCATCTGAACGTCCATGAGTACCAAATCGTATCGACTTTTTGTAAATGCATCGATTGCCTTTTCCCCATCTTCCGCTACGTCCACCTTGTAACCGGCGTTTTCAAGTATCCTCTTTGCCAAATTTTGATTATCTACAGTATCATCAACTACCAATACCCTTAACGACTCGTTTCCATTAACTCTAAAAGGTTCAACACCCCCTGCAATTTCCTCTTCCCTAAACTCAGAGAGCCCCTGCTTGAGCACATCAAGGAGTTTTGACTGTCTAATTGGCTTTGAAATAAACTCTGTAATACCCAAATCTTTCATCTCCGCAGATCTAATGCCTCCTCTTGAAGAAAGCATAATTATCCTTACATTTCCGAAACCGTCGAGTCTCCTTATCTCCTTTGCTAAATCCATACCATCCATATCAGGCATCTCATGGTCAAGTATGACTAAGCTAAATTCCTGAGAACCGTCATTGAAGAGGGATAGAGCTTTTTCTCCGCTCTCAGCTTCAGTTATCCGGAATCCCCATGCAGAAAGCGTCCTCGATAGTATTATCCGATTTGTCGTATTATCATCGACTACCAAGACTGATAAGTCTTTGAAATCTGGATATACAGGTCCGCACTTTATATTGTTCTTCTCGACGTGTTCATAAATGAAAGACAAACAAAAATGAAACACAGATCCTTTACCCTCTTCGCTTTCCAGCCACATGCTACCGCCCATAAGCTCAACCAAAGACTTGGATATGCTCAATCCCAGACCAGTACCGCCAAACCTTCTTGTAGTTGAACTGTCTGCCTGTGAAAACTTCTCAAATATCCTCGCTTGGTTCTCCTTTGATATCCCAATACCGGTATCAGATACCATAAAATGCAATCCCATTTTCTCAATATCATCGGACTCGGCTTTCTCAACCTTAATCGAGACCTCGCCTCTCTCTGTAAATTTTATAGCATTACCTATCAGGTTCACCAGCACCTGGCTCACCCTTGTTGGGTCTCCTATCACCAAATCGGGTAATCCAGGGTCGACATAACACAAAAGCTCAAGTCCCTTGTTATATGCCCTGACGCTCAGTATTTCTGCCACTCCCTCTACTAACTCGGTTAAATTAAACCCAACTTCTTCTATCTCCATCTGACCCGCTTCTATCTTCGAGAAATCAAGTATATCGTTTATCAAACCCAGAAGAGTTTCGGAAGACGACTGAACCACTTTGAGAAAATCCCTCTGCTCTGCTTTGAGCTCGGTATCCAGAGTCAGCTCCGTCATACCCACTATCGCATTGAGAGGGGTACGAATTTCATGGCTCATGTTCGCTAAAAATTCAGATTTGGCATGGCTCGCAGCTTCGGCTGCCTCCTTGGCGTTTTGCAGTTCAGCCTCAGCCAGCTTTCGTTCCGTGATGTCTATTATAGTTCCGAGAACAGCTTGTCCGGTTCTGTATTGGATAGAAGTAGACGTCTCCATGATCCACTTAACTTCCCCATTCTTATCCACAATTCTGTACTCATATGCGGGTGAACGCTCGCCTCTTAGCTTCATTAGATTCTCCCTGAGAACCTCTCTGTCCTTGTGAAAAACCAGCTTCCAAAAACTGGTATCCAGGAGGTCATACTCGCTGTAGCCAGTGTATTTTTGAAACTGAGGATTTACAAATTGAAACTTGCCGTCCTGCACGATATAAACCCCTATAGGCGACCTATTTGACAGTGTCCTAAACAACTCTTCGGTCTGTTTGTGCTCCGTAATGTCCATGAAACTGCCGAGGACTGCTTGCTTCCCCTGGTACTGAATTGAAGTAACGGTTTCCATAACCCACCTTAGTTCTCCTTGCTTATTCACTATCCTGTATTCATAGGGAGATACCTTCTCTCTCTTCAGCATCTTCATTACTTTTTCTCCGACCATACCCCTGTCTTCGGCAAAGACGAACATCAGAGAATTCGTACCTATCAGTTCATCCTCATTGTATCCCGTGTACCTCTGGAATTGGGGATTTACAAACTTAAACTCCAAATCCTGGACAATATAAATACCGATGGTTGAGCTGTTAGACAGGGTTCTAAGAATCTCCTCAGCGCGTCTTCGTTCAGTAATGTCCACAGTGCTTCCCAAAATTGCCTGTTTCTCCCTGTATTGAATGGATGTCAGCGTCTCCATGACCCATCTGATCTCTCCAGACTTATTCATTATTCTGTACTCGTAAGACGAAGAAGGTTCTCCATTCAAAACCTTTCTCGTGTTCTCTCTGTAGAGTTCTATGTCATCTAAAAAGACGATTCGATCGGGGCGAGCGCCCAACAGTTCATCTTCACGATAACGGGCGTATTTCTGAAACTGATGATTGACATATTTGAATTCTTCATCCTGGAGAATATAGATTCCTATAGGAGAATCAGTGGACAGAGTCTTGAGTATTTCTTCCGCTCGTTTTTGTTCGGTAATGTCGATAGTAGCTCCCAACAACGCGGCTTTTTCACGATATTGAATTGAGGTTATCGTCTCCATTACCCATCTTATTTCTCCAAATTTACTGACAATTCGGTACTCATAGCAACCAGGAAGCTCCCCATTCAAAGCCTTTATCGTATTTTCCCTTACATAATGCCTGTCCTCAGAGTAAACGATCCGCCTGGAAGCCGTATTCAATAATTCCTCTTGGCCATAGCCCGTGTATTTTTGGAACTGTGCATTGACAAACTGAAACCTGCCTTCTTGAATAATACTGACCCCGATGGGCGAGTGAATAGACAAGCCGTCGAACATGGTTTCGACCCGCTTGCGCTCAACGACTTGTTTCTCCAGTTTTTGTTTAACTAGCTCTATCTGTTTGTTCAGTATGATTAAATTACTTTGGGTTTCGTCCAGCTGTCCCAGGGCAGCCTCTTTTTGTCTACTAGTTTCCGCATAATTCAAAATCAATCCTATAAATGGAACAAGGTAGGCCGCAACCTTGAGGAAGTGGGCTATGTTAAAGTGGTTGTCATGAATCGCGTAAGACCCAAAAGCCATGTGGAACTGAGCGACCACCTGAGGAATGAGGCTAATAATTAGGGCTTGCGATAACAAGGATCCCTCCAGCCTATGTATGCGGAAAAAAACATAAGACCACCCTAAAAGAAACAAGCCTAATGGAACGACATCCCAGGGTCTAGCCACTATCGAGTTTGGAAACGGCGTTTGTGGGAGGTTCGAGTTGTGCATAAAGATATAATAGGCCAGTGCGCAGGCGAGAAAAGCAAAAAACAAACCCGATATAATTACGAACCCATAACCCACCTTCTGCTTCTTATTGTTCCTACTCATCAGTAAAACAGTTAAACCAGAAACCATAATGAAGGCATTCATAGAACGAGAGAGTATCCATGTAGAGTGGTCAATATCCCAGTCTATTCGCACTTCACCGATAAGGTGTTCGGTGGAAAGAATATGAAAAACATCCAAGGTTCCTGCACACAGAAGAGCCAAACCAATTACAGGGCTGACGGCATCGCGATATAAGTTGAAGTGGACCAGACATAGAACTCCCACAATGAAAGATACGGAAAAGGCAGTCAACTCAAGGGTCATATGAACAAAATTCCCGGTTTCCTCAGATCTAAAATCCACGCCAGACAAATTGAGAATAGATGGAAGGACGCATATTGCGACGGTTGGATATAACAGGTACTTGGAAATGTTAATCTCTTTCATTGTTATCTCTTTTGGAAATTGTAGGGTTAATTCTTAATTGCCCCGAATAATCCGATATAGAAATAAGAAATCCCAAAACCAACCTACCAAAATTACCATTGTACTGCGCTCTTCTGTACGTTTAAGTTACAGCTTCTCACCCTGTTACGACCCTCTTGTTTTGCTCTATAGAGAGCCTGATCGGCTGCTGTGACCAGGTCAGAGGGCGAAAAGCCCTGACTTGGGGTTGCAGTCGCCACTCCTAAACTAATAGTGACATGCTCGCTTGCTTGAGAGCTGGAATGATCCATACCCATCGCTTCTACACCTTCTCGTAGTTTCTCAGCTATAAACTCGCCTCCATTTAAATCCGTATTCGGCAATATTATCACAAATTCTTCTCCGCCATAACGAGCGGCAAAGTCTGCTGGTCTATGCAAACCATCATTGAGCACGCTTGCTACCTTCTTTAAACAATGGTCTCCTCTCTGGTGACCGTATGTATCGTTGTAAGCTTTGAAAAAATCTATGTCCACAAGTATCAAAGACACCGGTACTTCGTATCTCATTGCGCGTTTCCATTCCTGCTCCAGGTAATTGTCAAAACCCCGTCGGTTGGGAATACCCGTCAGCTCATCCTCAGATGAAAGCCTTTTCAAGACGAAAATCGTATCCTCAAGCTGCTGTTTGATGACCAGTAGTTCCTTTTCTCTGGCTTTCCTACGGTCTATCTCGTACTTCAACCTCAAAGCTGAACGCACCCGGGCTAGCAATTCAACTTTATTAAGCGGTTTAGTGATATAATCCACAGCGCCCATTGCGAAAGCCATCTGCAAGTACTTTATCTCGTCTTTGACCGTCACCACGATGATTGGAATATCTTTGAGATAATCAACAGCTTTGATCAATCGACATGCCTCGACTCCATCCATTTCCGGCATTATGATGTCCATTAGGATTAAATCTATGTCGCTGTAAATACTCTCTCTACTATCCATCCCAAGCTGTTTGAAGGCATCAAGCGAGGATTCCGCGGTCAGCAACTCTGCGTAACCCGCATTTTTGAGAATGGATTTAATTAAGACCCTTTCGTCGGGCGAATCATCAACAATCAGCACTTTCATCTATTACCACCTCTAATGGATCTATTAAATTTATATTTCAAACCCTTTCAATTCCCAGGAGAGTGATATCATCCTCGAACATATTATCTCCCTTCCAGAAACTTAATTTTTGCTCGATTCCTTTAATCAACTCCTTTAGAGGAATACTTTTCCACTCTTTTAAGAGTCCAATCAAGCGCTCGGTCGAAAAGCGATCAGAGTTCGCATTAGGGCATTCCGTAATTCCGTCTGAGTAAACAAAAAGTCTATCACCCTGATAAAGATAAAATTCATGCTCCTCGTATTCTATATCTGGAAGCATGCCTATGGGAAAACCACCACTTCCTATTAACTTTACTTCTCCTTCCCTCTGCTGATAAATCGGACAAGGATGGCCTGCCTGGACGAGTTTCGTCTTTCCGTCTCTGACATCAACTACCCCATAAACCATCGTGAAATATTGCATAGCGTCAGCAGATTGAAATCTCCTGTTGAGTTCACCGACTAACTTCTCTGGATTATTTATTTCAAAACGCTCAGCATCGGTAATCGAACGACTGGGAAAACCGTGCTGGCTCACAACCGAGGACAGCATCTTACTGAGGGTTACAGAAAGCATAGCAGCAGGAATGCCGTGCCCAGCTACATCGAGCAAATAAAAAACCACATGATTATTTCCAAACTCAAAAAAGTTAAAAATATCTCCTGCCAAAAAACTGGACGGGCAGAATATCCAATCAAAACTCAAACCAAATACGGTCTTCGCAGAAGCAGGAAGCAGGCTCCTCTGCATCTTAGCAGCCGCTTCTAGGTCTTTGCTGATTCTATGGTAAGCTTCACCAAGCTTCTCATTACGTTCTGCCAGTTCTTTTTCCAACCTTAGTATGCGCTCGCCGGCTCTTATTCTCACGTCAAGCTCGCTAATATCAAAAGGCTTAACAATAAAATCATCAGCGCCAGCCGTCATCCCCTCTATTATTTCATTCTTGTTATTTTTTGCGGTCAGCATAATGACGTATATGTATCTTTCTAATTTAGTTGCCCTAATCCTTCTACATAGCTCTAAACCATCCATTCTAGGCATAATCCAGTCGCTGATTACAAGATGGATTTGTTCATTTTGTAAAATGTCCCATGCTTCCGCACCGTTTGCAGCAGAAACTACTTCATGTTCCAATTTTTCAAGAATTCTAGTAAGTAGAATTCTTGCTTCATTTTCATCATCAACAATGAGAATACGCATATGAAATACCCTTGGCATTAGTAGTGCAATAACTATGCCATTGATATTATGTTCTTAACTCCCTTCAATTCTTGATATTTTTGACTGAATTTCAAGATATCCCGAAGAGTTTGAACAAATTTTGTCAACTTAATTATTATGAATAGGTTGATAAGACAATTATAGGTAGCACCGAACGACTTTATTAACAAGAGAAAAAAATAACTTACGTATTTGGAAAGTTGTGTTAAGGAAAGTATTTCAAATCTATAACAGGTGACGATAAAACAGAGAAATAATTTTGGTGGCGGGGTCGACGGGACTTGAACCCGCGACCTCTGGCTTGACAGGCCAGCGTTCTAACCGAGCTGAACTACGACCCCTTTTTTCTATTTCGGACTTCAAATTTCAGAATTCACTATTCAAATAGTTTACTGATTTTAAAACCTGAAACCAACGATTTACCTGGTGGGCGGTACCGGGTTTGAACCAGTGACCCCTTGCTTGTAAGGCAAGTGCTCTCCCGCTGAGCTAACCGCCCGTTAACTCAAAACTTACTCATTTTCAATAAACCAATTCTGAAATAACAGCGGCTTAATTTATAACTGAATTTACTTGCCCTGTCTATAGAAGTCAGCGAATGATAATCACTCAAAATAAAAAGGGAAAGAGAATATGACTCTTTCCCCGGCGAATTATCAAAAGAAATTTATTTCAAGAGAGATTTACGTTTGTTCCAACCCCTTCACCAATTGGGATAGAAGGGGGAGGGACTACAATGTCCTGTTGTAATATAGGGCTATCGGAAACAATGGCTTCCTTTAACACTTCGTCCATATGCTCCACCAATTTCAACTTTATATCTTTTAGGATATTTGCAGGTATATCCTTTAGGTCTTTCTCATTCTCTTTGGGAATAATTACCTTCTTAACCCTGCCCCTGTGAGCAGCCAGTATTTTCTCTTTGAGTCCGCCGATTGGAAGAACCCTTCCGCGTAGGGTGATTTCACCCGTCATCGCAATATCATGGCCAATAGGTTTCTTCACGAGAGCCGATACTATAGCTGTCCCGATCGCAATCCCTGCAGATGGTCCATCCTTCGGAGTAGCACCCTCTGGAACGTGAATGTGTATGTCGACTTTTTGGTAGAATGCGCGTTCAAGCCCTAGTTTCTCTGCCCTTGACCTAACATAACTCATTGCAGCTTGAGCTGACTCTTGCATTACCTCGCCAAGTTTACCGGTAACAGTAAAAGTTCCCTTGCCGGGGACGATCGAAACCTCTATTGTCAAGAGCTCTCCGCCTACCTCAGTCCATGCAAGCCCGGTTGAAATCCCGACTTGATCCTTTTCCTCTATTTCCCCAAATTTAAACCTGGGAACCCCAAGATACTTTTGGTCTTGAATATTATTTGAGTTGATCTTCACAGTATGGTCCGTTCCGTGTTTTACAATCTCTTTTGCTACTTTCCTGCAAAGCGTTCCGATCTCACGCTCAAGAGTTCTTACACCGGACTCACGGGTGTATCTCCTTATTACGTTCAAAACCCCGCTATCAGAGATTTTAAAATTATCCTGTTTGAGACCATGTGCCTCTAACTGCTTCGGAATCAAGAACCTTTTCGCTATCTGGAGTTTTTCGTCTTCCGTATAACCTGGAATGCGAATAATCTCCATCCTGTCCTGAAGCGCCCATGGTATAGTGTGTAACACGTTCGCTGTAGTAATGAAAAGCACGCTTGAAAGATCATAATCGACCTCTATGTAGTGGTCGTTGAAGGTTTTATTCTGCTCCGGGTCAAGCGCTTCAAGTAGAGCGGATGCCGGGTCTCCTCTGAAATCCATACCGAGCTTATCTATTTCATCCAGCAAAAACACCGGATTTTGAGTTCCTGCCTTCCTCATGCCCTGAATAATCTTTCCGGGAAGAGCGCCAATATATGTACGACGATGGCCTCTTATCTCTGCCTCATCTCTCACGCCTCCAAGAGACACCCTGACGAATTTCCTTTCCATAGCACGGGCTATTGATTTCGCTAGGGATGTTTTTCCGACCCCGGGAGGACCTACAAAGCAAAGTATCGGCCCCTTTATTTTCTTGGTAAGAGCCCTAACCGCAAGGTATTCGACAATCCTCTCTTTCGGTTTTTCAAGACCGTAATGGTCTTCTTCGAGTATCTTCATCGCCTCATCTATATCGAGCCTATCCTCTGTGGTTTCGCCCGTCCAGGGAATCGAAAGAAGCCAATCAATGTAATTTCTCACCACTGTAGCCTCTGCAGACATTGGAGACATCATTTTAAGCTTCTTGAGCTCACGTCTGACTTTTTGCTCAACATCCTCAGAAAGGGATTTTTGTTTCAGCCTTTCTTCGAATTCCTGAATCTCGGATTTGAGGTCGTCCTTTTCACCCAATTCTTTTTGTATAGCCCTCATCTGCTCTGTGAGGTAGTATTCTTTCTGAGCTTTTTCCATCTGTTTCTTTACTCGAGTCCTAATGCGTTTTTCTATCTGAAGGATTTCAACCTCTGCCTGTATTTTTTCATAAAGCTTTTCCAGCCTCTCGGCAGGATTGAGGGTTTCCAGTATTTCTTGTTTGTCCTGAAGCTTAAACCCGAGATGTGAGGAAATAGTATCGGCTAGACGACTAGGCTCCTCGATCGAAGAAATTGTAACGAGCACTTCCGAAGGAATCTTTTTGTTGAGTTTCACATAATTTTCAAATGCTGTAACAAGGGTGCGAATGAGCGCTTCTGTCTCAACACCCACATTCTCATCTTCCGCGATTCTCTCGGCCTCCACCAAGAAGAAACTTGGATTTGGTATATAGCGAAGAATCCGGGCTCGTCTCTTCCCCTCGACCAGAACCTTCACAGTCCCGTCCGGGAGACGGAGCATCTGAACTATAGTTCCTACAGTGCCTATCTTATATATATCTTCTTCATTAGGATCGTTTGTTTTTGCGTCTTTTTGAGCTGATAGAAGAATTTCCTTATCCTTTTTCATTGCCTCTTCAAGAGCCCTGATCGATTTCTCACGGCCCACAAAAAGGGGAGCTACCATGTGCGGGAAAATCACCACATCCCTGAGCGGAAGAAGAGGTATGACGGCTATCTCTTGCTTCTTATCTTCATCAAGCTTAAAGAACATTGGCATTTTTTTTCTCCTTAGTACAGTATTATCCAGAACTTAATCGTCTTTCCTCTTCATAGAAGAAAAGTGGATTGCCAGCGCCTCGTATCACGTCCTCAGTTATTATGCAACGCCTCAGATTGTTTATTGATGGGACCTCATAAGAGATGTCAAGCATAGTGGTTTCAATAATCGCCCTCAGCCCTCGTGCACCGGTCTTTCTCTTTATTGCTTCGTTGGCGATTGCCTTCAGCGCGTCTTCCGTGAATTCAAGCTCTACGCCTTCGAGTTCCATAAGTTTCTGGAATTGCTTTATCACGGCGTTCTTGGGCTTCGTGAGAATCTCAATGAAAGCCTTTTCATCCAGTTCATCCAGAGTTGCTATTACTGGAATTCGTCCAACGAACTCTGGGATAAGTCCGAATTTCGTAAGGTCTTCCGGTTGAACCTCTTTGAGTATCACTCCCAAATCCTTTTCCTCGTTCTTTCCTATATCGACTTCGAATCCAATTGATTTCTCACCGATTCGTCTCTTTATTACGTCTTCGAGTCCGCAAAATGCTCCACCGCATATGAATAGAATATTCGTAGTGTCGATTTGAATAAACTCTTGTTGAGGATGTTTCCTTCCTCCTTTTGGCGGAACATTTGCTTTTGTACCCTCTATAACTTTTAAAAGAGCCTGTTGAACGCCTTCTCCAGAAACATCTCTCGTGATCGAAGGGCTATCACCAGACTTACGGGCTAGTTTATCCACTTCGTCTATATATATAATACCTTTCGACGCTCTTTCAAGGTCATAATCCGCTGCCTGAAGCAAACTGACAATCATATTCTCAACATCTTCTCCCACATAACCCGCTTCCGTGTAGCAAGTTGCGTCAACTATCGTGAACGGAACATCCAGGAATTTTGCAAGGGTTTGGGCTAGAAGAGTTTTGCCACATCCGGTAGGACCGATGAGCAGAATGTTGCTTTTTTGAATATCAATGTCGTTATTTCTCTTTCCGTTATAGTTGCTGAGCTCAACTCTCTTATAGTGATTGTAGACGGCAACGGCCAATATTTTCTTAGCTCTTTCTTGACCGATTACATACTCATCCAGGAAAGATTTTACATGAGATGGAGTAGGAAGCGTTGAATACCGTTTTCTAAGATGACCTTCTTTTGCCTCTTCGTCCGCGATTATCTCATTGCACAACTCTATGCATTCGTTGCATATATAAACAGTTGGACCTGCGATGAGTTTTCTAACCTCTTTTTGACTCTTTCCACAAAAAGAGCAATACAGTTTGCCGTCTTTGCCCTCGCGTCTCGTGGTCACTTTACCGTTTCCTCCCTTCTTGTAATTATAGCATCTACGATACCATACTCTAATGCATCTTTAGCATTGAGAAAAAAATCTCTTTCGGTATCTTTTCCTATCCTATCGATCGGCTGTCCGGTGTGCCTTGCAAGAATGTGATTGATTTCCTCGCGAACCCTGAGAATCTCCCTGGCGTGAATTTCTATATCCGTAGCCTGTCCTTCAAAACCGCCCAATACTTGGTGGAGCATCACACGAGCGTGTGGGAGAGCGTATCTTTTACCCTTTGACCCTGCCGCAAGAAGCACCGCAGCCATGCTAGAAGCTTGCCCGATACACATCGTCGCTACATCCGGTTTTATGTACTGCACGGTGTCGTATATGGCGAGTCCGGCAGTGACAAGACCGCCGGGGGAATTCACATACACGTAAACATCTTTTTCAGGATTTTCGGATTCAAGAAAAAGGAGTTGAGCAATGACTACGTCGGCAACCGCATCATTGATAGCCGACCCAATAAAAACTATTCTATCCTTGAGTAATCGGGAAAAAATATCATAGGCCCTCTCTCCCCTGTTTGTCTGCTCGATCACGATGGGCACATAGCTGGTCATTTCGCAGTTTTAGTATACTGATTCTAGCTTTCCTTGTCAATTTGATTTTGGTCTCCGGAGACCTCTTCAATATTAGATTTTTCGAGAAGAAAATTAAACACTTTATCCTCTATCAGACCGGCTTCCAACGTGCCGATCATGTCGTTGCTTTGATATACCTCTCTCACTTTTTCAAGAGGTGCTCCGAATGATTTGGCAATTTCCATGAGCTTATTATCAAGTTCTCCGTCTTCTAATTTAATTCCCTCTTTCTTCGCAATCTCCCCGATAATTATCGAGGTCTTTAAACTGCGTACGGCTCTTTCCCTGAATTTTTCTTGAGATTGCTCATTCAAGGGCGGAGCCTGAACTCCGTGTCTCTCTAAATTATGAATAAATTCTCGTCTGAGACGAGCTGTCTCTCCCTCAACGAGACTCGCCGGAACATCCACAGCGTTTTTCTCCAGAAGAGATTTAATGATTTCCCCTCTTAGCTTGTTTTGAGATTCTTCATCCAGTTTCTTTTCCAAATCCTCGCGGATCTTTTTCTTCAGGTCCTCCAGATTATCCTGTCCCAGGTCTTTTGCAAAATCATCATCCAGTTCCGGCAAGACTCTATCCAGAATGTCCTTCACTCTCATCTCAAAATTTACAGTTTTCCCCGCAACCTCCTGCATCTGAAAATCCTCTGGATAGCTCACGTCAAATTTCTTCTCCTCACCCTTTTTCATCCCCGCCAAATTGTCCTCGAATTCTGCCAGAAGCCTCCCCTCTCCCACCAAAAACTGTACGTCGTTTCTTTTAAGGTCTTTGATAGACTTTCCATCGAGGCGCCCCTCATAATCAACTATGACATAATCGCCTTTTCTAACCTCCCTCTCCGTCTCGAGCGGTTTAGCTTCTGCAGAGCGTTCTCTTAGCTGATCGAGGGCTCGATTCACGTTTTCATCTTTGACCTCATATTTTTCTCTTTTTAGCCCGATCCCGGTATAGTCTTTAACTTCGACCTCCGGGATCACCTCAACAACCGCCGTATAACGAAAATCGCTGTCCTGCTCGACCTTATCCGCTGTAATCCGGGGCCTAGATACGGGCGTCAATGATACTTCCTTTAGGGCATCTTCAAACGACTCTGATATCAGCCTCGATGACAATTCTTTCAATATGTCGTCTTTGTAAACAGACTCAACAAGGTTCCTCGGAATCTTGCCGGGACGGAACCCCCTGATTTTCGCCTTCTTTTGGAATTCTTTGAAAATACCCTCCATTTTTTCCTTCACTTCCTCTGAAGGAATAGAAACCTCTACCTTTTTCTCGGTGCTGCTCAGCGCTTCAAGATTGACTCTCATCTTACAAGACTCCTTTAAAATGATGCATGAAATATGATACACGATTGGATATTTTTACCTGCATCGTGCATCCTGTATCCTGATTAATTTGATTCGTGTTCATTTGTGTTAATTCGTGGCTAAACAGGTAAAAATTTCGTGCGAGAGGGGGGAGTTGAACCCCCACGGGTGATGCCCACTGGATCCTAAGTCCAGCGCGTCTGCCAGTTCCGCCACTCTCGCTTTACCTCCGCAAAATCCTTGCTTTTGATTGCCACCCGTGTCTTATAGAGTGGGCTGCGAGGGATTCGAACCCACGACCCAGTGATTAAGAGTCACTTGCTCTACCAAACTGAGCTAGCAGCCCATCGAAAAAATGTTTACAAGTTTAGTTTAGCCTATAATCAAAACGAATCTAATCCGATCTACTACGACAAGGCCTAACCTTTCCATTCCACACGATAATTGCGAAGGTTTTTATTATAAATGCCCTATTCCCAAAATCAACATCACTTTCGTATAGATTCTTACGTGAGGCATTAGGGCTTGGTAATCTGATCCGATAAAACTTCACAGTTACTGACAAATTTTGTTATGTATAGTTTGTATGATGCTCCAAAATGCTGGAAAGGTTGTTTGTGTAGATTGTTTTCTCAGCTCTTGCAGCGTCGGAATGGCTCTTCACGGTAAGCCTGACACGGATTTATCTGTGCTCAAGACAGGCGAAGATAGAGCGGTCGTAAGAGCAAATCTCGGCAGTCCGGAATCAGTCACAACAAACACGGATACCTTTATTGCGTGCAAGGGGAAGGAGGCTTCAACTGGACGCGCAATAGGTCACGGCATAATGGATGTTTTAACACTCGGGTTGTGGGAGGTAATCGGCACTCCTGTCGAAGCAATAAGTGACTCATCTGGAGAGTGCCG
>Ga0187893_10004770_pt1 | contig 25355 bp, 26 predicted proteins | sample MA1701074metaG_FD_139574 | JGI IMG/M metagenome (GOLD analysis project Ga0187893, IMG submission 139574) | White microbial mat communities from a basaltic lava cave in the Kipuka Kanohina Cave System on the Island of Hawaii, USA - MA170107-4 metaG ... | reverse complement strand
CCTATGAGTGGCCTTCCCCATTTGCTCAGATTGATCAGGGCGAGCATCGCGAATGCGCGATTGGCGTTCTTGGCCAGGCCACGGTAGCGAACCTTGGCGAAGCCCCAGATGCGCTTGAGCGTCTGGAGTTGCCCCGTTTCAGTGGACGGTTTGGCGCTTGGGTCACAAGCGGTTATCCACAGGGCGCGCGCCGGGCGCCTCAAACGCTACCGAGCGCGCGGCCCTGTGGGTAACCGCGCACTCGTGCTGCATGGAATGACGCCGCTCGAACTCGATCGGCGAGATGCGGCCAAGGCCTTTGTGACGCCGGATGGGGTTGTACCAGCCCTCGATGAACTCGAAGATCGCCATTCTGGCTTCGGCCTTGGTCGCGAAGCGCCGGCGATTGAGCAGTTCGCGCTCCAGCGTCGCGAAGAAGCTCTCGGCCATCGCGTTGTCGTAGGCATCGCCCACCGTTCCCATCGAGGGCTTGATCTTCGCCTCCTGGCAGCGAAGCCCGAAGGCGATCGAAGTGTACTGCGTGCCGTGGTCGGAGTGATGCACGACGCCCCGAGCTTTGCGCTGCCCGAGCGCCATGTTAAGCGCAGAGAGCACAAGTTCGGTTCTCAGGTGCTCGGCCATCGCCCATCCTACGACCCGGCGGCTGAAGGCATCGAGCACCACCGCGAGGAACAGAAACCCCGCCCAGGTCGGAATGTAGGTGATGTCGGCGACCCAAAGCCGGTCCGGGGCATCGGCGCTGAACTGGCGCTGCACCAGATCGGGAGAGGGCTCGGCGTCCGAGTCGCGCGTGGTGGTCGTCACCCATTTCTGGAAGCACGCGCCTTGGAGACCCTCGGCCTTCATGAGGCGCGCCACCCGTTTCTTGCCCACCCGGACACCGTCCAGCTCGCGCAGATCGGCATGGATGTTCGGTGCTCCGTACCTGCCCTTGGAGCGCGCGTGGTAGTGCCGGATGCGCGCAGTGAGCCTCGCATCCCCCAATGCGCGCGCCGACGGCCCGCGCGCATTCCACGCGTAGAAGCCACTGGGGGAGACACCAAACACGCGACACATCGCTCTCACCGGAAACATGACCTGGTGCGCCGCTACGAACCGGAAGACTTCTTCGGGTTCGTATCGGCCTCCCTTGCGAACCAGGTCGTGGCCTTTGCCAGGATCTCGCGCTCCAGCTTCACCTGGCGCAGCTCACGGCGCAATTTCACCAGCTCCTCGCGCTCAACGCTTGTCAGGAGGTCGCGGCGCTTGCCACCGTCGGCCTCCGCTCGCTTGACCCAGTTTCGAATCGTCTGCGCCGAGGGTTCGAACTCCTTCGCCAGCTCCTCAGGACTGCGGCCGGCACCGACCAGCTCGATCAGCTTTTGCCGAAATTCCGGCGGGTATGCAATGCGACTGCGGGGCATCGTGGACCTCCCTTTCGACCAACATTGGAAAGTGTCCACGAAACCGGGTCAACTCCAGCGGGAACCGAAATCCGGCCTCACCTGAAGAACTATAGACCGTCTTGGACGACGGGTGGCGGGCGAGTACCCCCAGCGGTACCCGCAACGCCGGCGGTGCACGCACCGTGCGGACGGATTGGTCGTTCGTCCTCCCTGGCGTCAGGAGGTCTTGACGCCTTCGTTCACAAGCGTATTATTTACAAGCAGGTCAGACTGTATGTTAACGGGAAAGGGTCCCAGAATGACAGCAGGAGCCGCGCGGCAACCCATCGTCTTGGTCAACAGAGAAAAAGCAACATTCAAAGTCGCGCGGCGCGCCTTCGTCGATTCCGCGATTCTGAAAGCAGAGCAGGCGGCCATCTTTGATCACAGTTGGCTCTATCTCGGCCATTCCTCGGAACTCGCAAAGGATGGGGACTTCGTCGTGCGCACCGTCGCGCATCGCGGCGTCCTCTTTACCCGGGACGGGAAGGGAAAGCTGCATGCGCTCCTCAACACCTGCGCCCACCGCGGCGCCCAGGTCTGCCGCGAAAAGAAGGGCAACGCGAAGTCCTTTCAGTGCTTCTACCACGGCTGGGTATACGGTCCCGACGGCACGCTGCGCAGCCAACCTGGGCAGGATTGCTATGCGCCCGACTTCAACAAGGATGGCAGCGCCAACCTCACCCCGGTGCCCCGATTCGAGGGCTACAAGGATTTCTGGTTCGTCTGTTTCGATCCAGCGGCGCCGTCGCTTACGGACTATCTCGGCAAGGCCAAGGAGTATCTCGACATCGTCTACGACCAGGCCGAAGCGGGCATGACGGTGGTCGGCGGAACACAGGAGTATGCGATCCGTGCTAATTGGAAACTGCTGACCGAGAACAGCATCGACGGCTTTCACGCAGCCACGACGCACGCGACCTACTTCGACTACATCAAGAACGTTACCGGCGGCCTCGTGAAGGTCGCGCTGGAAGGCAACGCGCTTGACCTCGGCAATGGCCACGCGGTGCTCGAGTACCGCGCGCCTTGGGGCCGGCCGATCGCGCAGTGGATCCCGATGTGGGGCGAGGACGGAAAGAGGGAGATCGAACGCATCTACGGTCGGTTGACCGAACGCTTCGGCAAGGAGCGCGCTGAAAGGATCGCGCTCAGCAACCGCAATCTTTTCATCTTCCCGAACCTCATCATCAACGACATCATGGCGCTCACGGTGCGCACTTTCTTCCCGCAGGCTCCCGACTACATGCAGGTGAACGCCTGGGCGCTCGCGCCGAAAGAGGAAAGCGAATGGGCGCGCAAATACCGTCTCTACAACTTCCTGGAGTTCCTCGGGCCGGGCGGTTTCGCCACGCCGGATGATGTGGAGGCACTCGAGCAGTGCCAGCGCGGCTTCCAGAACATGAAGGAAGCCGGTTGGAACGACATCTCCAAGGGCATGCTAAAGACGCAGCCCTCGTACGATGACGAGGCACAGATGCGCGCCTTCTGGACGCGGTGGAACGAGCATGTCGAGCCTGCGGTCGTTGTGGCGAAATAGGCGGGCGCCATGACGATCCAGCGCACGCAGGTTGAGGATTTTCTCTTCCAGGAAGCCGACCTGATCGACGAATGGCGGTTGCCCGAATGGCTCGCGCTCTTCACAGAGGACGCGCATTACTACGTGCCGTCCACCGATGTGGCGCCGGACGCATCCCCCGACAACAATCTCTTCTATATCGCCGACGACCGATTCCGCCTCGGCGAGCGGGTTGCGCGCCTGATGAAGCGAACCGCGCACGCGGAATTTCCGCGCTCGAAGGTACGTCACCTGGTGAGTAATGTCAGGCTCGATTCCGCGAGCGACAAGGAGGTGCGGGCTCGCGCAAGCTTCGTCGCCTACCGCACCAAAGATGGCATCACCGACCAGTACATCGGCAGCTATCGCTACCGCCTGATGACGAGTAACGGCGGTTTCCGCATCAGCGAGAAGCGCTGCATCCTCGACATGGACGGGCTGCGACCGCAAGGGCGGGTCAGCATCATCCTCTAGCCATGCCGGTCCCGTTCCATTACCAACGGCTTGGTTACGTCGCGCTCAACGTCACTGACGTCAAGCGTGCATTGCCGTTCTATCGCGATCTCGTCGGCCTGGATGTGTCGGAGGCGGCCGGCGACTTCGCTGCGCTTCGGTGCGGGCCCGATCGCCAGAACGTGCTGCTATACCAGGCGGCACAGCCCGGATTGAAACGTATCGGCTTCGACCTTGGTAGCCAGGAGGAGCTCGAAAAGGCCTACCGACATATCGACGGGCTGAAGCTCGATCCCGAGTACGTTGCAGCTGAGGAGTGCAAGCGGCTAAGAATCGTGAAAGCGTTTCGCTTCCGCGAGCCGAATTCGGGCGTATGCCTCGAATTCTTCATCAGCATGATGCAGATGGCGGCACCGTTTGCCAGGCGTGTCGCCCATATCGAGCGCGTCGGCCACGTTGTATTCAACGTCAAGCAGTTCGACAAGGTACTCGAGTTCTTCGTCGAGCGTCTCGGCTTTCGGGTGTCGGACTTCGTTCCTGGGTTCGCCGCGTTCCTGCGCTGCTACCCGAACCCGCTGCATCACTCGCTCGCCATCCTCGCTGGCGACGAGAACCGGCTGAACCACGTCAACTTCATGGTCCATGACATCGATGACGTCGGCAAGGCCTTGCATCGCATGCGCAAGGCAAACGTGCCGATCGTTTTTGGGCCGGGCCGCCACCAGCCCTCGGGCAGCATCTTTCTGTACTTCCTCGAGCCCGACCTGATGACGCTCGAGTACAGCTTCGGCATGGAGACCTTCCCGGCCGAGGATGCGCGCGAGCCGAGGATGCTCGAGCCTGTGCCGGAAGCACTCGACCAGTGGGGTGGGATGCCTGCGCCCGAGTTCGGCAAGATCGGCAGGATCGAGAGCACCGCGTGAGCGCCGCGCTGAAAGGCCAGGTAGCGCTGGTCACCGGTGCGGCGCGTGGCATTGGCTACGCGATCGCGGAGCGCCTTGCCAGCGAGGGAGCGAAGCTCGCGCTCGCAGATACCGATGGGGCAGCGCTTGCCGAGGCGGCTCAACGCCTGGGCGGCGTGCCGACGACGACTGGCGATCTCGCCAAAGAGGACGTTGCAGGCGCCGCGGTCGAGCGAGCGGTCACAGCGCATGGCACTTTGGATATCCTGATCAACAACGCCGGCGGCGGAATCATCAAGCCGTTCCTCGAGCATACCCCGGAGACCCTGCGCGCAACGATCGACCGCAACCTGTGGACGGCGTTGTGGTGTACCTGGCACGCTCTGCCGATCATGCGTGCGAAGGGTTACGGCCGCGTGGTCAATATCGGAGCGGACTCGGTACGCAACGGCCTTTGGGACCACGCCGCCTATAACGCGGCGAAAGGTGGCGTGCACGCGTTAACCACGGGACTCGCGCGCGAATTTGCGTTGGACGGCATTACGATCAACACCGTTGCGCCCTGCGCCGTAAACACCCCGCAGATGGAGGCGGTGGTAAAGCGCGATCCCAAGCTCGCGCAGAAATTCGTCAGCGTTATTCCTCTGGGCAGGCCGGCGGAGATGGCTGAAGTGGCCTCTATGGTGAGCTACCTTGCATCGCGGGAGGCGTCCTTCGTCACTGGCCAGGTCATCAGCGTCAACGGCGGCAGCACAATGCTATGACCAGCGTGCTCTGTGCTGAAGCCGACGTGGTGGAAGGCCAAATCAAGCAGGAGATGCTCGACGACGGAACTTTGATCGCGCTCTACAGGGTTGAGGGGCAGATTTACGCGACGGCCGACACCTGCACGCACGGAGGCTCGTCGCTTTCGGAGGAGGGGCGGCTCGAAGGCCAGGTTGTCGAATGCGCGTGGCACTTCGGCCGGTTCGACATTCGCACTGGCCGGGTCTGCGCGTCGCCGTGCACGATTCCCCTGCGCACCTACCCTGTAACTGTGATAGGTGGAATGGTAAATGTCGACGCTTAGGAAGCAGAAGAAACGCCGCACGCAGGCCGAGCGCTCGAAGGACATGCGCTTGCGCCTTCTCAAGGCGACAACGGTGGTTCTGCGCCGCTATGGCTACGCCGGTTTGCGCACTGAGGAGGTGTCGCGGGTAGCCGGCGTCTCCCGCGGCGCGCAGCTGCATCATTTTCCGAACAAGGAAAGCCTTGTTCTCGCGACGACAGAGCACATCTTCCAAGCCAGCACCGAGCGTGGGCTCGCACGCGCAAAAGCCGCGCTCAAGTCCGATGACCCCCTCGAAGATCTGATCCAGGACGGAATGGATTTCTTCTTCTCGGATGATTTCCTTGTTCTGCTCGATCTCGTGCTGATGGGAGAAAAGAATCACAGTATCAGGGAGCACATCTACGCGGTTGCGCGCGAGCATCGCCCTGCCGTTGAGGCAGCCTGGTTGCAGGCACTGGTGGCAGCTGGCCTGAAACGCTCTCAGGCCGACCAAGCGATGTGGTTCACACTCGCCCTGATTCGCGGGATGGTTATCCGGGGGCTTTGGCAACCGGACAAGAAGCTCGTCAGACGATTACTGGACGAGTGGAAGAGCCTTCTGCGCGCCCATCTCTATCGCCAGCTTCTCGAAGGCGAACGCGCCGGTACCGGCGGCCGGCCCACCGTTCGGACGAAGTAGCTTCGCGAACGCTAGCCGGTCTTGTCCCCGATCTGGATCGCGCCCTGCGCTTGCAGCGCGCCGATCTGATCGGCAGTGAACCCGGCTTCCAACAGCACTTCCTGGGTGTGCGCGCCGTGCGCGGGCGGCATTCTACGCAGCGCCGTCCGCACGCTGTCGAACCTCAAGGGCTGCGCGACCATGCGCATGGCGCCGTATTTCGGGTCATCGACGCGATGCACCATGCCGCTCTCGGCGGTGTGGCGAAGCTCCGAGAGCTCGCCCAAGGTATGCAGCGGTGAGCACGGGATGCCGGAGGCATTCAGCAGCTCGAGCCATTCGTCGCGGCCGCTGCGCTTCAACACTTCCTTTACGAGCGCTACAGTCGCCTCGCGGTTCGATACCCGGTCGGCGTTCGTCCGAAAGCGCGGATCGTCGACGTGCTTCTCGAGGCCAGCGATCTTGCAGAACGTCCGCCAAAGTCCGTCATTCGCGACGCCAAGGATGATCGGCTTGTCGGCGGTATCGAAGGCCTGGTAGGGGCAGACCGACTCGTGACCCGAGCCCGGGCGCTCCGGCTCAGTACCGCGTTCCCAGTATCCGTGCAGGAAGTAGCCAAGGAAGGCGGTGGCGGTATCGAACAAGGCGGCCTCGACAATTCCTCCTTTGCCCGAGCGCGCGCGCTCGTGGAGCAAGGAGAGAATCCCTATCAGCGCGTGCAGCCCGGTCGCCTGGTCGACTGGGGAGAACGGACTTCTCACCGGCGGGCCGTCGCGCTCTCCAGTGATCGCCAGCATCCCGCAATAGGCCTGCAGAATCAGGTCGTAGCCCTTGCCCTCGCGCATCGGGCCGACGCTCCCATAGCCTGAAATGCTGCAACAGATCAGCCTCGGGTTGCGCGCGCGCATCGTCGCGACATCCACTCCCAATCTCGCGGCGACACCCGGCCCGAAGCTCTCGATCGCTACGTCGGCCCAATCCGCAAGGCGCAACACGACGTCGCGGCCGGACGGCTGGCGCAGATCCACCGCAATGCTTCGCTTGTTCCGGTTCGCGCTCAGATACACGGTTCCGTTCTGCACCCCATCGGCATCCCGCCGGAACGGGGGCCAGCTCCGCGTTTCGTCTCCCGCCCCCGGCGATTCGACTTTCACCACGTCGGCACCCATGTCGCCCAGGTACTGGGCGCATAGCGGCCCGGCCAGTACCTTCGAGAGGTCCAGTACCTTCAGTCCCTGCAGAGGAGACGCGCTCATGTACTTACTCGGGTGTGATCCCCGCGTCCTTCACCTTCTGGCCCCATACGGCCAGCTGCGCGCGCAAATAGCGATCGAATTCAGCCGCGGAAGCCGGCGAGACGTCCGCTCCCAGGGTCGTAAGTCTTTCCGCGATGTCCTTACGCGCCAGGCTGCGATTGATGTGTTCGCTCAGTTTGCCCGTGATCTCGCGTGGCAGGCCGCTGGGCCCGAGTACACCGACCCAAGCGACAAGGTCAAAGCCGGCCAGACCGGGCGTCGCAGCAATCGTCGGGAGGTCGGGCACCTGCGGGCTGGGCTGTGCGGAGGTAATCGCCAGCAAGCGCAGCCGGCCGGCACTGAGATGCGGCCGGCTCGACGCCAGATCAACAAACATGAACCCGACCTGGCCGCCGAGCAGGTCGGTCAGCGCCTGGGGCGTGCTCTTGTACGGAATGGCAGTGGCATCCAGCTTTTTTAGAGACGCGAACGCGGCACCGGCGATCTGGCCAGTGCTGTTCCCAAAGGCGTAGCTCAAGCGCGCATCTGGCGCTCGTCCAAGCGCGATCAACTGGTCTACGGACTTGACCGGCGAATTCGCGCTTACCGCAAGAACGAACGGGAAATAGCAGACCCGGGCGATCGGCGTAAAGCTCTCAACAGGCTCATAGGGCAGCTTCCTGAACAGGTGGGGGTTCACGGAATGAGCCGTATTCGTTCCCAGAATCAGCGTATGACCGTCGGCCGGTGCCTTCGCAACCGCCTCGGCCGCGAGAATTCCGGAAGCGCCGGGCTTGTTCTCGACGATAAACGGCTGGTGAAACGCAGCCTGGAGCTCCTCGGCCAGCATCCGCGCCACGATGTCGCTCGCGCTACCTGGGCCGAATGCGGTCACGATTCGCACTGGCTTTGCCGGCCATGACTGCCCGGATGCAAAGCTCGCGAAAGCCACCGTCAGTACCGCTGCGGCTGCGAGCACGGTTCTTGAGGTCATATAGGTGTCAGTCCTTTCGCAACAGACCGAGCCGTGCCAGCGTGGCGCGCTCGGAGTCCACTGTTCGTCTTGCAAAAGCCTCGTACTCGGCTGAGTTCATGGGAATCACGGGCAGCAAGAAACGCGCATAAACTGTCTGCACGGCGGGGTCATCGAGCGACGCACGGAAAGCGTCGTGCAATACCTTGATCACTGCCGGATCGGTGCCGCGAGGCACGCCGATGCCGAACGGCGACTCGTTGACGATGTCGACCCCGGATTCGCGCAGGGTAGGGACGTCAGGAAACGCGGCAGCTCGCTTCGCCCCCATAGTGGCAAGAACACGCAGCTTGCCGGACTGCACGTGGGGCACGAACTCGGTCGTGCCGCTCATCATCGACACCTGGCCGCCGAGCAAAGCCGTGAGCGCCTCGTTCGACCCCTTGTAGGGAACCGGCGTCAAGGCCACACCGGTTTTTTGGGCGAGCTCCTCTACCGCGAGATGCGGCGTCGTGCCGACGCCGGCGTGTCCGTAGGTAATCTCTCCCGGGCGCTTGCGCGCGAACTCTAGCAACTCCGGCAAGGTTCGGTAGGGCGCGGATGCCGGGACCGCCAGCCCGAAAACGAAACCTCCAAGGCCGGCGACGTAGGCGATGTCGCGCAAAGGATCGAATTGCGTGCTCTGCATGAGCGCGATGCGGAATACGCCAAGCGGCAAGAGTGACACCGTATAGCCGTCCGGCCTGGAGCCGGCCAGTGCGAGGGCGCCCAAAGCGCCGCCGGCGCCGGCCTTGTTCTCGACGATCACGGCGACACCGAGCCGGCGCGCGACCGATTCGGCTATGGCACGGCAAATCAGATCCGTCGACCCGCCTGGCACCGACGGGGCGATCAGCTTGATCGGCCGGGAAGGGTAGAGCTGCGCCAACGAAGGACAAGGGAGCGCAGCCGCCAACAGGCCGAGGACAAACGTGCGTCGACCGATCGCGATCACGTGAAACGCTGGGACTTTTCCAGCGCAGCCTTGCCTCGGACGAGTGCCTTTGCCTCCGCCCAGTCCTCCGGGGTCAGTCTTCCGAGCGCCGCGAACGTGCTTGGCGCGGCCAGGTGGTGGCCGCCGTCGATGGCGATGTTTTGCCCGGTCAGGTACTCGCAGCCGTCCGCCTGCAAAAACGTAAGTAGATTGCACAGCTCGTGCGTCCGTCCGTACCGCCGCATGGGAACCTCGTCCGATGAGGTGGCGCCAACATTTGCTTTGGGAATCGGTGCAAGCTTTTCCCAGGCGCTTTCCGTCGGAAAGGGGCCCGGCGACACGGCATTGACGCGGATGTTGTGCCGACCCCATTCCACAGCGAGCGACAACGTCATCGCGTGCACGGCGGTTTTCGCCATGGTCGACGGGAGCACGTACGCAGACCCTGTCCAAACCCAAGTGACGAGCATGCTCACGACCGAACCGGGCAGTCCCCCGGCAATCCAGCGACGGCCGCAGGCGAGAGTGGTGAACAAGGCGCCGTCCATGACGGTAGAGCGGACAGCTGCAAACCCGCGCGGGCTGATCTCGGCCGAGGGTGAAATGAAATTCGCAGCCGCATTGTTAACGAGCCCTGTCAGCGGCCCGCCTTTCCAGATCTGTTCCACCATCGCGTCGATTTGATCCGCTTCGCGCACGTCGCAGATGTGATGCTCGATTCCACCGCCATGCTTCGCTGCGGTCCGGAGCTCCGCCACGCATTGCTGGAGCACGTTCTCGCGTCTGCCGCAAATATGTACCGAGGCCCCGTGTGCAACAAAGTGACGCGCCAGTTCTTTGCCGAGACCGGTTCCACCTCCGGTGATGAGGATGCGCTTGCCGGCAAGGACGTCGCTGCGGAAGGTGGATAGGGACATAAGAGGCGCCTAGGCCGGATTGATGCCGGCGACTTTACCCACCACATCCCGGCGAGGTTTGTAGCGCGCGAACATCTGTCGTCCGATGATGTGCTTCATGACCTCGATCGACCCCCCAGCGATCTTCACGACGCGCGCATCCGCGTAGGCTCGCGCTATCGGGTACTCCCACATGTAGCCCCAGCCGCCGAAGAGCTGCAGGCACTCGTCGACGACTCTGCAGTGCAAGTTGGAGAGCCACATCTTGGCCATCGCGGCATCCACGGCGTCCAGCTCGCCCTTCATGAAGATTTCGATGCATTTATCGGTGAACTGCCGCCCGACGACCGCCTCGGTCTGCAACTCGGCGAGCTTGAACTGCGTATTCTGAAAATCGCCGATCGTGCCACCGAACGCCTTTCGGTTCGCGGTGTAATCAACTGTCCATTCGATGACCGTCTCGGCGACGGTCGCCGACCGGATCGCCTGGGCGAGCCGCTCCTGCGCGAGCTTGGTCATCATCAGCTGGAAACCCTTGCCTTGCTCGCCGAGCATGGCTGATGCAGGCACGCGCAAATCGTCGAAGAAAAGCTCCGATGTGTCCTGCCCCTTCATGCCGAGCTTGTGAAGGTTCCTGCCCCGGCGGAATCCCGGCAAGCTGGTGTCGACAAGGAACAGTGTGATGCCCTTCGCGCCTGCGGCGCCATCCGTCTTGGTCGCGAGGACGACCAGGTCGCACAGCTGGCCGTTCGAGATGAACACCTTCTGACCGGAGATCCGGTAGTGGTCGCCGTCTCGTACTGCCTTGGTTCTAATCGCTTTGAGATCCGAGCCCGCGTGCGGCTCGGTCATGCCCAGAGAGCCGATCGCCTCGCCGGCCACCATCTTTGGCAGCCAGTGTCGTTTCTGCTCTTCGGTGCCGAACGATTTGATGTAGGTCGCGACAAGGTCGCAATGGATCATGAATCCGGGACCCGTAAAACCCGAGCGAGCCATCTCCTCGAAGACGACGACATCGAAAAGGTAGCCGGCGCCGATCCCGCCGTACTCCTCGGGGATCGTGCAGCAAAGCATCCCGGCGGCGCCTGCCTTTCGCCATAGTTCGCGGGGAACCATCCCCGCGCTCTCCCATTTCGCGTGGAACGGCGCGATTTCCTTCTCAATGAACTTTCGCACCGTGTCGCGGAAGGTCTCGTGCTCCGGACCGAACAGCTCTCTCTTGATCAAGTCGCTCTCCTGAAACTCAGTAGGATTTCGGCAGGTCGAGCACCTTCTCCGCGATGAAGGACAGGATCAGCTGCTCGGTGACCGGTGCAATTCGCGTGACGGTCACCTCTCGCAGCAGTCGCTCGACGTGGTATTCCTTCGCGTAGCCAAAGCCGCCGTGCGTGAGCACCGATTGCAGGCATGCGTCGTATCCGGCACGCGCACCGAGGAACTTCGCCGAATTGGCTTCGGCGCCGCAGGGCTGCTCATGGTCGTACAGCCAGGCGCCTTTCATGACCATGTTCCATGCGGCCTCGAGCGTCATCCAGCACTCGGCGAGCGGGTGCTGGATTCCCTGGTTCTGCCCGATGGGACGGTCGAACACGACCCGCTCTCTGGCGTATCTGGCCGCGCGCCGCAGCGCGTCCTGGCCGATCGCGATCGCCTCTGCCGCGACCAGAAGACGTTCAGGGTTGAGGCTGTGCAGGATGTAGGAGAACCCTTTGCCTTCTTCTCCGATCCGGTCGCTCTCCGGGATAAAGAGCCCGTCGATGAAGATTGAATTCGAGTCGACTGCTTTGCGCCCCATCTTGGGGATGCGTCGCACTTCGATCTTGCTGCGGTCGAGATCCGTGTAGAAGATGGTGATCCCGTCGGTTGGCCGCGCGCAGTCCTCAAGCTTCGTCGTGCGCGTCAGCAGCATGATCTTGTTCGCGACCTGCGCGGTCGACGTCCAAACTTTCTGCCCTTGAACGATGTAGCCGCCCTTCGTCCGCTGGGCAAACGTCGTGATCGCGGTGGTATTCAGACCGGCGTTCGGCTCGGTGAAGCCGAAGCAGCATTGATCCTTGCCTTGCACGAGCCCCGGGACCCAGCGCTTGCATTGCTCCGGCGTACCGAAAACAACAATTGGATGCGGCCCAAAAAGATTGATATGCACCGTGGAGGCCGCGGCCATGCCGCCGCCGTGGCTGGCCACCTCGTGCAGCATGATCACCGCCTCAGTCACGCCCAGGCCCGCGCCGCCATATTCCTCCGGCATCGTGATGCCCAGCCAACCGGCCTCCGCCATTGCGCGATGAAAGTCGCGGGGAAACTCGCCATCGTCATCCCGCGCGAGCCAGTATTCGTCATCGAACGAACGCACGACTGCGCCCACGCCATCCCGTATTGCTCTGTGGTCCTCGCCGATCGAGAAATCCATTGCTCCCTCGCGTTCGCCCTAGCGCGCCATGCCCAGCGTTCGCAGGGCTTGCGTGAGATGTGGCTTGTCGACCATCACCCCATCGATGCTCAGCGTGCCGGCGTCCGGATTGGCCGAGAAAGCATCGGCGATCCGCTTCGCATGCGCGATTTCAGCCGCGCTGGGCGCATACGCGTCGTTGATGGTCGCCACTTGGTCCGGGTGAATCGCAATGCGGCCGCGGAAGCCGCGACGGCGCGACGCCTTGCAGGCCGATTGCAGGCCGGCCGCGTCGCGGAAGTCCGCATAGAGTGTGTCGATCGGCGGAACGCCGGCCGCGGTCGCCGCGCAAAGACATAGGGAGTTCGCAAGCTCGTAGAGCGGCGACCAACGACCGTCCTCTTCGCGGTTCGACACCGCTCCGATCGCGGCCGAAAGGTCTTCTGCGCCCCAGGTAATCCCGGCGAGCCGCGGGACCGGACCTGCGAAGCTCTGCATGTTCAGCATTGCCTGCGCGGTCTCGGTGGCAACGGGCAGGATCTGGACGCTTCCAGGGGAGACGCCGGCGGATGCTTCCAGGGAGTCAAGGCAATGGCCAAGCCTGACCACGTCGGTCGCACTCCGGATCTTTGGAAGCACGATGCCCGCCAAGCCAAGGCGAACCACGGCGGCGAGATCGCGCATGGCCAGCGGCGTCTCGAGCGGATTGATGCGAACAAACAGCCGTGCGGCGAGTTTCCCGGCTTGGCCGGCGATGAACTCGGCGGCCATCCCGCGGGCGGCGTCTTTGCGGGACTCGGCGACGGCATCTTCGAGGTCGAGAATCAGGACATCCGCGCGGCTGGCGGTGGATTTCTCAAGTTTGCGCTCGCTGTCGGCGGGCACGAACAGCAGAGAGCGCAGCTTCATTTGGGCTTCCTGAGCATCAGGGCCTGCCGAACGCAGGTGCAGACTTCCTCGTCGCGTTGATTGAACCCCTGGTGAAGGAACGTCACGATTCCGGCGTTCGGGCGAGATTTGCTCTCGCGCACCTCTTTCACCGTTGTGCGCGACCGTATCGTGTCGCCGGCGAATACCGGCTTCGGAAAGCGGGTGTCGGTCATGCCGAGGTTGGCAACGGTAGTGCCGAGCGTTGTCTCCTGTACCGACAGCCCGATCACGAGCCCCAAGGTAAAAATGCTGTTGACAAGCGGGCGGCCGAACTCAGTCCCCTTGCAATACTCGGCATCGATGTGGATCGCGGCGGGGTTGTACGTCGCGCTGCTGAACCACACGTTGTCCGCCTCGGTGACGGTGCGACGAATCTCGTGGTCGAACGTCTCGCCGACGCTGAATTCTTCAAACCAGCGACCCGCCATGATCTCCTCCTGGAAGCGACAGCCGGTCCAAGCGTAAGTATGTACATTGTACGCATGTGTACTATACTATTGCAACCTATATGGAGGAGCGCTGCCCGAGGCCGGACGTGAATCGTCAGGTGCTGCTCGCCAGGCGTCCCGAGGGCATACCGCAGGCGGAGCATTTCAGGATCGAGGAATCGGCCGTCCCGACCCCCGGACCTGGTCAGGTGGTCGTTCGAAACGAGTGGCTGTCAGTAGAGCCCGCGATGCGCGGCTGGGTGAACGCCGCGGCCAACTACTCGCAGCCAGTCGCTATCGGCGAGGTGATGCGCTCATTTGCCGCGGGCAGGGTGGCCTCCTCCAATCACCCGGAGTGGCCCGTCGGCTCCCCGGTGACCGGAATGTTTGGTTGGCAGGACTACGCGCTGGTGGACGGAAGGGCAATCGAGCGTCGCATCGATGAAGCAGACCTGCCCCTGTCGCTTGCCTTGGGAGTCTTGGGAATCAACGGGGTGACTGCCCACTACGGGCTGCTCGAGGTTGGGCAGCCTGGGCATGGCGAAACAGTGGTCGTTTCGACCGCCGCCGGCGCCGTCGGGTCCTGCGTTGGACAGATAGCCAAGCTACTCGGCTGTCGCACCGTCGGCATAGCAGGCGGGGCGACCAAGCGGCAAATGTGCCTCGAGCGCTTTGGTTTCGACGCGGCAGTGGATTACAAGGCGTCGGATTTTCAGGAGCGGTTGGCGGAGGCGTGCGCAGGCGGGGTAGACATCTACTACGACAATACAGCGGGACCGATCAGCGATGCCGTGATGCCTCACTTGAACACAGGTGCTCGCATCGTCGTCTGCGGCACTGCATCGGTGGCGAGCTGGGATCCGCTGCCCAACGGTCCTCGTGTGGAGCGGCATATGCTAACCAAGCGAGCGCGCATGCAGGGCTTTGTCATTTTTGACCACGCCGGCTATTACGCTGGTGCGCGCGCCAAGCTTGCCCAGTGGGTGCGCGAAGGAAAGCTCCAGTACGAGGAGGACATCCTCGATGGCATCGAGCATGCGCCGGACGCGATCGCCGGGCTGTACCGCGGTGAGAACCTTGGTAAGCGGTTGATCCGGCTATGAGCGCGGGTATCCGCGTTGAGGCGATGTGCTAGTTAGACGACCAGGCGATCGGACCGCCGCTCCAGGCGGGCGCAACGCCTGCCAAACACGCTGCGACGTCCAGCAGGGCGGGATCCTGGACCTTCCGGGTTTCAACGTACTGCCGCGCGATGCGTGATTTCTCCTCCATGGGGGCATCGCGCAATCGCTGCAGGATGCTTTCCGGACCTGGAGTGCGCCATGGGAGGCAGCGAAGCCTCGTAGCGAGCGCCGAAAGGACTGCCGCGGTTCCATCCCCCGCGCCGACAATCTCAACTACGCGGCCATAAGGGCCGTCCGGCGAAAGCACGACGACCGGGTAGCTCAAATCAAGAACGGGCTCATCGAGCGTGCGCAGCGACACGCGGTGGTGCTTGCCGTTCAGATCGACCAGTTCGATCGTGTCGGGGGGAATCGAAGAGTCCTGGGCCTGGGGCAGCTTTGCTCGGAGAAGTGCTTTTGCCCACGCATCACGGGAGCTCGAGATCGCTCCGATGAATAGGCGCTCGATGCCGACTCCGACGGGCGTGGCGTGTTCGCGCTCCAGTCGCAAGCGATCGAGAAACAGAGTTCGCACCATGCGTCCGGCCACCGGGTTGAACATCAGCCGAAGGAACTGGTGCATTTCGACATCGGTGGCCTCGCGCAACGGCAGCCGAGCGCCCTTAAGCACGCTGTCTACGATGGCCCCGTAGGCCGGGTAGTGGAGGAAATCGTCGTCACTGACGCCGTGGTCAGTCGCGATCTTGCGCGTGGTCGCATCGCTATGCGGCGGCACGTCTTGTTGGGCGAGTTCCAGATACTTGATATTGGGATCGTGAAGCTGGCCAATCATGCGGTACGCACGCGCGCGCGCGGTCGCGAGCAGATTTGCCGCGGGCACGGCGGCCGAGAAGATTCCCAGCGACACGGCATCGGCGGGCGCAATCGAGCGGCCGCTCAGGAGAAGATCCATCGCTGCCTTCATGCCGGCTAAGCGCGGCAACCGTTGCGTACCGCCAGCACCGGGCAGCAGGCCCCAGCGGATTTCCGGAACTCCGAGCTGAATGCGCCGATCGTCGGCCACGATCCGCTCGCGACACGCGAGCGCGAGCTCAAGGCCCCCTCCAAGCGCAGTCCCGTTTACCGCGGCTACCCAGGGTTTCGCGGAAACGTCCAGCCGCGCGAACTGTCGGCCGAGGCGGCCGCAAAGCGCGAACATCTGATCGGGCGTCGAGGTCTTGGCGCTCTCGGTGAATCCGCGGACCATGACCAGATCCGCGCCTGCAAGGAAGCTCGACTTGCCCGATGTGAGCACGACGCCGCGGACTGCAGGATCGCTGTCGACCCGACCCATCAAGGCATCGAGCGCGTCCATGAGTTCGAACGAGAAGACGTTCATCGTCCGTTCTGGCATGTCGATCGTCGCCAGCAGGATGCCGTCGCCCTCGAGTCCGGTTCGGATCAGATCTTGCACGCTCTCAACCTGCGTATTTCTTGAAGTCCGGTTTGCGCTTTTCGTTGAATGCGCGCACGCCTTCCTTCGATTCCTCTGTCTGGTAGTAGTGTTTCACGGTCTGGATCCCGAGGAACCCGATGCCGCGGATGTTCTCGCTATCGGCATTGAAAGAGCGCTTCGCGATTGCCAGCGCGGTAGGGCTCATCTCGTTGATTTCTTTGCACCACTGATCAACCTCGGCGTCGAGCTGGTCGTGCGGCACGACTTTGTTGACGAGCCCCATCGCGGCGGCCTCGGCTGCGCTGTATCGCCGGCACAGGAACCAGATCTCGCGCGCCTTTTTCTCACCCACGATGCGTGCCAGGTATGCGGTGCCCCAGCCCGGATCCACGGAGCCCACCTTGGGGCCGACCTGACCGAACACGGCTTTCTCGCCAGCGATCGTCAAATCACAAAGGGTCGCAAAGACATTGCCGCCACCGATTGCGAAGCCCTGAACTCTGGCGATCGAGACCTTGCGTAGGTCGCGCAGCGCCGTCTGCATCTCCTCGATCGGCATGCCCACAGTGCCGCGTGGTCCATACAGTCCGTCTTCACTGAGATGCACCTTCTGGTCGCCGCCGGTGCAGAACGCCTTGTCGCCCGCGCCGCCGAGCACCATGACGTTCGCGCTCTTTTCCTCGTCGGCACGCCGCAATGCGTCGATCAGCTCCTCCAGCGTTTGATTGCGGAACGCGTTATAGACCTCGGGTCGATTGATGGTCACGCGGACAACGCCGTCGCGTACCTCGTAAAGAACGTCCTTGTAGGTCTTGCTCATGGGTTGCTCCTCCTTTAGCCGTGCATGGTCAATCCGCCGGAGACGCTGATGGTCTGGCCTGTGATGAAGGCCGCATCGTCGCTGGCAAGGAACGCAATGATTCCCGGGTAGTCGTCCGGAACGCCGATCCGTCCAAGCGGCACGCCGCGGACCATTGCGTCGCGGATCTTCTGCCCCTGTTCGCCCGTGCCGACAAAGGAGGCCATTGCTGGCGTCTCGGTAGGTCCCGGGCATACGGTATTGACGGTGACGCCGCTGCGGGCGAGCTCACGCGCCAGCGCTTTGCCGAACGCAATCGTGGCGCCTTTGCAACCGGAGTAGACCACCTCGCCGGTGGACCCCACTCGGCCCGCGTCTGACGCGATGCTGATGATGCGCCCGCCCTTACGGGCCGCCATACCCTGCGCGACCGCGTGCGTGACATGCAGCGGACCGAACCAGTTGATCGCCGTGACCTTCTTCCAAAAGACCTGGTCCGTCTTTAGAAACGGGATTGGTGCGTCCCAGCCGGCATTGTTGACCAGGATGTCGGTGCCTTGGCCCGTCTGCTTCTCAAAACTACCCACCGCCGCCGTGACCGCCGCGTAATCGGTGATATCGCAGGCAACTGCAACCGCCTCGCCGCCGGCGGCGCCGATCGCCTTCGCGGTTTCCTCTGCGCCGGCCGCATTGAGGTCGAAAATCCCCACTTTCATGCCTTCCTGCGCGAGGCGCAGTGCGATGGCGCGACCGATGCCACTGCCAGCGCCTGTGACGATAGCTGTCTTCCCTTTCAAGCCTCTCATTCGCTCCTCCTGTTGGATTACGCGCCCAGAAGACCGACGATCGATACGGCGCAGACGTTCTGATGGGGGTGACCCCCGAGGTTCTGGGTCAACCCTAGATCGATGCCCGAGAGCTGCCGCTCGCCGGCGCGTCCGCGAAGCTGCAGATAGATCTCGTAGACCATGCGCAGACCGGAAGCGCCGATTGGATGGCCGAAGCATTTCAGACCACCGTCAGGCTGCACGGGCAAAGCGCTGCCGCGATCGAACACGCCATCGAGAACGTCATATAGCGCGCGGCCGGAGGCGCTAAAGCCGAGATCCTCCATCAGGACCAGTTCCGTGATGGAGAAGCAGTCATGCACCTCTGCCATGCCAATCTGGCGGCGGGGGTCAGTGATGGCGGCGCTGGCATAGGCACGCTTGCCGGCCTCGCGTGCGGTCGCGATATGAGCGCCGTCCCAGCGGTTAAAGCCTGCTTCGTCTCCGTTGCTCACGGAAACCTCAAGCGCCTTGATGGTGATGACGCCAGCGTCGGGCTTCAGGCTGCGCGCGATCTCGGGCGTAGTAAGGATCGCGCAGGCTGCACCGTCACTGACTCCGCAGCAGTCATACAGTCCGAGCGGATCAGCTACCGGAGGCGCCTTGAGTACGTCGGCCTCGGTGATCCTGTTCCGCAGGTGCGCTTTCGGGTTTATGGCACCGTTCGCATGGCTCTTCACGGAAACGTGCGCCATGGCCCGTTTCAGATCCGGCATGGATACGCCGTTCTTGGCTGCATACGCGGAAGCAAGCTGGGCGAAGGCGCCAGGAGCGGTCGCGTTGGGCAACCAGAGATCGTTGGCGACGCCCCGTGTCCGTACCGGCAGGCCGCCGTAGCCAGTGTCCTTCAGCTTTTCAACCCCGAGCGCGAGCACGATGTCGTAGGCCCCGGCTGCTACGGCGTAGGCCGCGCCGCGTAGAGCCTCAGTGCCCGTGGCGCAGGCGTTCTCAACGCGGGTGGCAGCGATGCGTGGCAAGCGCAGGGCTTGCGCAAGCGGGCCTGCCGTCTTGCCGACATTGTTCTCTTCGAGGCATACGCCGAGCCAGGCGGCTTCGATCTGAGGTACGCCTACACCGGCGTCTGCTGCGGCTTCGTTGAACGCTTCCAGCATCAGGTCGTCAGCCCCACAGTCCCAGCGTTCGCCGAATCGGGAGCAGCCCATTCCGACAATTGCAACCTTGTCCCGGATACCTGATGCCATCTAGCCCTCCCGTACGGGCGTTGCTTTCCAGAAGTACCGTCGAAAACCGCGCTTCCGGTCGAAATCCTTGACGCGGTAGACCATCCGAAGAGGCAGTCCAACGCGAAGCTCGTCGTGATCGGTGTCCGTGAACTCCATCAAGACGCGCCCGCCTTCTTCGAAATCGACGTGCCCGAACTGAAACGGCGGGTTCGGCGTATAGGCGAGGAAATCGCTGGTGTGCGACAAGACGCGCGCTGGCTTGTCCGAGAGGCTGACCGCGGTCTGGGAATCCTGCGCTCTACAGTCCGGGTTCACGCACAAGCGGGCACGTGGGAACTGCACGCTGCCGCAGCGATCGCAGCGGCCGCCCTCGAACCTGGCCGCCCTCGCATGGTCGCGCCATGCAGCGGTGAGCGCTGTCTTGTTGTCCATCTCCGACCGCATTCCCCATTCGAGATCGACCTGGCCGGTGAAGGACAGATACTTCATATAGCTGGATTCGACTTTGCCGGCGCCCGGTATTGACCCTGAGCATGGTTGCTCGGTTCGCCGCAGGAGGAGCACGTCACACCCGCTGCCGAATGTCGCCACCAATAGGAGCGCGCCTGGCGCAGCGCCACGAAGCGCGGCATCCAGCATTGCCAGTGGCTGCGCGCAGCCGAAGTCTCCCGTGGTTTCGTGTTCCGTTGACACGACGGCGTCCGGCGCAATGCCAACGCGCTTTGCTACAGCCTCATTCACGCGAGGCAGCGGCGCAGGCATCGAAAAGTGAGTGATATCGCGGGCGTCCGCGCCACTGTCGGCGAGGCATTGGCGGATGGTGTCGGCCGCGATGCCGAGATAGCCCGCGTCCCGCACCCACCGCTCCTCCCACCCGTATTCATGTTCCCGGCCGGTTTCGCGAAAGTGATCCACGAGATCGGCATGGGCGCCGCGCGCCGCCACAATCGTCGCGATAGGCGAGCCGGTACCGACGACGACGCCTGCGGCACCGTCCCCGTAGATCATTTCCTGTGAGCTCGCCGGACGCGGAATTCGGCGCTCTGCTGCGAGCAGCAACCGGCCGCCCGCCTGTCCATCTGGATACTTCAGGGCCGCCGCCAGTTCACCAAGCGCCGCCCGGGCGCTGGAGGCGACATCGCGAACCGCAACAGTCGGCGCCAGTCCCAGCGCCGCAGCCACGATGCCGGCGTTCAGGCGCTCGGCAAAGGGAAGGGTAGTAGAAGCAAGTGTCAGGTCCTTGATCGAGGCGTCCGGGACGGCACGCTGAAGCAGCCGGCCAGCCTCCACGGCCATCGTGACACTGTCTTCGTCCCAGCTGGCCACGGATCGGCACCCCTTGGCGAGGGTGCGTAACGCCGGTGCCATCCAGCGATGCTGGGCAAGGATCTCGCCGCGCGATAGACGGAGCCGCGGGACGTAGCGCGCGCTGGCAAGTATCCCGTAGCCGGGCTTTGGCGAATTCACGGCCTGTACGCCGCCTCCTCACGGCAGCACATCATAAGGTGCCACATGATACACTAGTGAACTAAATGGAAAGAAGGGTGGCTGGGGCGATCGACCGGTCGTCGGACCAGTTGGGGGCGAACACCGTCGCGCTCCGCGAATGGCTGCGGCAGCGACGCGGCGTAGACCTGTCGGACTACGAAGCGCTGCGCCGGTGGTCCGTCGAACGGCTGCCTGAGTTCTGGCAGGCCCTGTGGGATTACTTTGGGATCGAGTCACCGTCCCCGCATGCTGCAGTCCTCACGGATGCCCGGATGCCGGGTGCCCGATGGTTCGAGGGCGCCCAGGTCAACTACGTGAGCCAGTTCCTGCGGCATGTCGTGGAAAGCGACCAGAACGGCGTACCGGCGATCGTCTTCCGCAACGAACGGCTGCAAAGGGACGGGAGAAGCCTCGAGATTGGCTGGAAGGCACTGGCCGATCAGGCGGCGGCGCTGGCCGCTGTCCTCGAGGGCGTAGGAGTCCGTCCCGGAGATCGTGTTGCCGCCTACCTGCCCAACGTTCCGCACGCGGTCGCCGGGCTACTGGGCTGCGCTTCCCTAGGTGCCGTTTGGAGCCTGTGCGCGCCTGACATGGGAGTCGCCACGGTCTGCACGCGATTCCGGCAGATCGACCCTAAGGTGCTGATTGCCTGCGACGGCGCGGTTTACGGCGGCAAGGTGGTTGATCGCCGCGAAGCTGTCGCTGAGCTGCTCAAGGAGTTGCCGAGCGTAGAAGTCCTGGTCTTGGTTCCCTACCTCGAAGAAGCCGGAGCGCCCGGTGCTCGTTTCCCCTTCGACCACAAGGGCTGGACGGGCGAGGTCCTGAATTGGGACCAGATCCTCGCTAGTCCCCAACGGGTTGAGCCTCGACCGGTCCCTTTCTCGCATCCCCTTTGGATCGTCTACAGCAGTGGAACGACCGGATTGCCGAAGGCGATCGTTCACGGGCATGGCGGGGTCATGCTCGAGATGCTCAAGCTCCATGCCTTCCATCTGGACCTTCGGCCGAGCGCGGGTAGCGGCGAACGATTTCATTGGTACAGCAGCACGGGATGGGTGATGTGGAACCTTCAGGTATCGGCGCTGCTTCTCGGCACCACCGTCTGCCTCTACGACGGTCACCCTTCCTATCCGGCGCCCGACACACTCTGGAAATACGCGCAGGAGGTCCAAGCGACCTTCTTCGGCGCCGGCGCAGCCTACTACGGCTCATGCATGAAAGCGGGCGTCGAGCCTCGCAAGTCGGTCGATGTCTCGAGGCTGCGGGCGCTCGGCTCGACCGGATCACCTCTGCCTGCAGAGGCCTATCACTGGGGGTGGCAACAGGTGCGCGAGGACCTTTGGTGGGCGGTGATCTCGGGTGGCACCGATATAGCCAGCGCATTCCTCGGAGGCTCGCCGGAGCTGCCAACAGTACCGGGAGAGATGCAGGCCCGGTGCTTGGGAGCCGACATTCAGGTGTGGAACGAGGCGGGCGAAAGCGTGACGGACGAAGTCGGCGAGCTTGTGTGCGCGCAGCCGATGCCTTCCATGCCGCTTTACTTCTGGATTGACGAAGAGAACCGGAGGTACCGGGAGAGCTACTTTGATGTCTATCCGGGCGGAAACGGCAAGCCCGCGGTGTGGCGGCACGGCGACTGGCTTCGCATCACGCCGACAGGCGGAGCGATCGTATATGGACGCAGCGATGCCACTCTCAATCGCCACGGCCATCGCCTAGGTACGAGCGAGCTCTATGGTGTCGTAGAAGCTGCGCCACAGGTCCTGGAGAGCCTCGTCGTCGACATCGAATACCTTGGCCGGCCTAGTTGGATGGCGCTGTTCGTTGTGTTGCGGCCCGAATCTGGGCTCGACGCCGCTCTCGAAGCCGAGCTTCGACAGCGGATCCGCGCGGGCCTCTCGCCCCGGTTCGTCCCGGACGAGATTCTCCAGGTCACAGAGATTCCGCGCACCTTAACGGGGAAGAAGCTGGAGGTGGCGGTCAAGAAGCTGATGCTAGGGCGCGAGCTGAGCGAGGTGGTCAACAGGGATATTTGCGCGAATCCGGCAGCTTTCGATTGGTTTGTCGCATACGCCAAGAAACGAAGGGAGATGGAAACATGAGTAGGCTGCTCGATGGAAAAGTAGCTTTGATCACGGGAGCAGGGCGTGGTGTTGGTCGCGGCATCGCTATTGCAATGGCTCAGGCAGGCGCGAGTATCGTGGTCAACGACCTCGGCGCCTCTCTAGATGGCAAACAGGAGACCGAGCAGCCGGCGCGGGCGGTCGTCGCGGATATCGAGAGGATGGGTGGACGCGCGATCGTCGACGGCGGTTCGGTCGCGGACTGGAGAGCGGCCCATCGCATGGTCGAGGGGGCCTTGGGCGCCTTTGGGCGGATCGATATCGTAGTCAACAACGCCGGTATCTTGCGCGACGCCATGTTTCATCGGATGAGCGAAGAGGAATTCGACGCAGTTGTTGCCGTACACCTGAAAGGATGCTTCAACGTAAGCCGGGCAGCCGCGCCCCATTTCAAGGCGCAGAACGGCGGCTGCTATGTGCACATGACCTCGACCTCGGGGTTGATCGGAAACATGGGCCAGGCGAACTACAGCGCGGCGAAGCTCGGCATCGCTGCGCTATCGAAATCCATCGCCATCGACATGCAGAAGTTCGGCGTGCGCTCGAATGCCGTCGCCCCGTTCGCGTGGACGCGAATGATCGACTCGATCCCGGCAACCACACCCGAGCAAAAGAAGCGCGTCGACGGCCTGAAGAAGCTGGTCCCCGAGCGCGTGGCACCGTTTGTCGTGGCTCTCTGCGCGGATTCAGCGAGCGACGTGACCGGACAGGTGTTTGGCGTCCGTAACAACGAGATCTTCCTATTCAGCCAGCCGCGACCGGTGCGAAGCGCGCACCGCAGTGAAGGCTGGACTCCGCAAGCTGTTCTCGACTCCGCATTTCCGATGCTGCGGCCGGGCTTCCATGGGCTGGAGCGCTCGGGCGATGTCTTCACCTGGGAACCGGTCTAGTCCTATAATGTAAGCATCTTTATAGTAAAGAATCGCCCCCTAGTGGACATGTCGGCCAATCTGCACGGAATAGACTGGGAGCTTCGGCTCGGTTTCCTGATCCACGATGTTTCGCGGCTGCGCCGCAGCGCGTTCGACCGATGCATGAGGCCGCTGAACATCACCCGGTCGCAGTGGTGGGTACTTGCCTATCTGTCGCGCGAGGACGGCATGACCCAGTCGAAGCTCGCCGAGGAGCTCGACCTGGGCAAAGTCGCGATCGGGGGACTCATCGACCGACTCGAGAAATCTGGCTTTGTGCGCAGGGAGGCCGACGCTGGCGACCGCCGGGTCAATCGGATCTACCTGCAACCCAAAAGCAAGCAGCTCGTCGCGCGGCTGCGCAAGATCAACCACCGCATGAACGCGCAGATCCTCGCCGGCCTGGCGGATGACAAGCTCGAACATACCGCCAAGACGCTGGCGGCAATGAAGAAGAACCTCCTCGATTACCTGCAGGCCCCCGAGGCCTGAGTTCGGCGGCGGCCCCCCAGGCCGCCTTCTGCCCCCTTTGCACGCCGGCCAGCGGCCTTTGCCCGGCGTATGCTGGCTAATAATGCACTAGCGTATAATAATCTAGTTGCCCTATTGCCAGATCCTGCCTATACTGGCTGGAGGAGGGGCTTCTGGTGCGCCCTGCAAATGGGAATCACGATCAATCGATCGCGGTCGAGCATGTAGACCTGCGGTTCGGCGGCATCCACGCGCTTCGCGACGTGTCGTTTTCGGCACCCGCGGGGCAGATCACGGCCATCATCGGTCCTAACGGCGCGGGCAAGACCAGCGTCTTCAACACTATTTCCGGGTTCTATCGGCCCGCGGCCGGCCGCGTGGTGCTGGGCGGGACGGACATCACCAACGTCCCTGTCCACGCGCGCGCGGCATTGGGGATGGCGCGGACGTTCCAGAACATCGCCTTGTTCCGAGGACTGTCGGTACTCGAGAACATCAAGCTGGGAGGCCACCACGCGATGAGGGCGGGGGTGCTCTCGGCGCTGGCGTTCCTGCCCCGGGCGCGCGAAGAGGAAATGGCGCTGCGCGACGAGGTCGAGCGCAAGGTCATCGATTTTCTCGAGATCGATCACATTCGCCACAGATCGATTGACGCGTTGCCGTACGGCCTGCAAAAACGCGTGGAGCTGGCGCGTGCCCTGGCGATGCGCCCGCGCGTTCTCCTGCTGGATGAGCCCGTTGCCGGCATGAACCGCGAGGAGACCGAGGACATGGCGCGCTTCATCCTGGACGTGCAGGAGGAATGGGGCGTCACCGTCCTGTTGGTCGAGCACGACATGGGCATGGTGATGGACATCTCGGCCAGGGTGGTGGTCTTCAACTTCGGCCAGGTGATCGCGCAGGGATCTCCTGCCGAAGTCCGGCAGCATCCCGATGTGATCGAGGCGTACCTCGGCGCCGACAACGCGGTCGCGGCATGAGCGAATTCCTCGAATACAGCCTGCTCGGCATCCTTTCCGGAGGCGTGACCGCGCTGATCGCGCTCAGCTTCGTGCTTATCTACAAGGGAACAGGCGTCGTCAACTTCGCGGTCGGCGAGGTGATGATGCTGGGCGCCTACCTG
>Ga0187893_10004769_pt1 | contig 25355 bp, 16 predicted proteins | sample MA1701074metaG_FD_139574 | JGI IMG/M metagenome (GOLD analysis project Ga0187893, IMG submission 139574) | White microbial mat communities from a basaltic lava cave in the Kipuka Kanohina Cave System on the Island of Hawaii, USA - MA170107-4 metaG ... | reverse complement strand
TTCTTGGCCGATGACGAAGCAGGCTTGCCGGCCAGGGGGAGAAGTGTATACCGGTCCTATCCCGCGGTGCTCTGGGGATGCACCGAAACCCCGCAGAAACCGCGCATAGCCTTCTCAATGACCGGCTTATCGGAGAGCATCGACCGGCGTAACGTTTACGCGGATCTTGATTTCGCTCTCTGCGAAAAAGCCGAACGGATGGGGCCTTTTCCGTACGCTTTCCACGAGTTGAAGCTGCATGATTTCGGAGGTGGGCCGTTGAGCGGCCGTTTCCGCCCGAAGCGGGCAGGTCCGATCGAGTGCTCGGCCGACTGGGGGAATTCTAGAGCGTTTCCCTTTGAAATCCCTAAAGGTTTTACCTCGGATGTGCCGATGTCAAAAGCACAGGCGGATAAAAAAAGGCTTAGTGGAGAACGAGAAATGTCGGAAACGGTGAGTCGGGTCAAAGGAGCCTCAACGGTGAGCCTTACGGGCGGGCCTCCAAACCTGGCTTTACACACGGTTCGGCACAGCGCGCAGCGACTTGCGGAGAAACGCTGGAAAACGATTTCCAAAAGCAACGGAGGCGTGGAGCCGATTGACTTTCAGGCTTCCCTCGAATGGCTCTCCTCCATCCAGGTCTCTTTTGAGCCTACGGGATTTAACTTTCTTGGCGATCCACCTGTAAGACGGACGTCCAGGCAGATTCACGACGGCCCCATCGCGGACGTAGCGGCACTTTTGGAGGAAGAGGAACCGGCAATACATGCCCGCGCGGCTTCCACGCTGGAGCCGCTGGTTTGGGAGGACATCGATCCGGCCCCCGCACAACCGGAGTCACCGCGGCCTCTGAGTCCCGCCAACCTCGAACTCTATCAGCCGCCCGTGCCGGCTCTGAAGGCGGCTGCCGCGCCGCCAAAACAGGAAGCCAAAGCCGAGCTTGTCATTGAAGTGAAAGTGGAGGCGCCCGAGCCGGAACCGGAGATGGCGGATCGGCTGTCTGTGGCGTTGCCTCTCTTACATAAGCCTGCCGCGCACTCCGCGGAAGGCATTGCAGAGCCGCTCGCCCCGCCGGGCCCTCGTGTGCAACTGCCGTCGGTTTCCATTCTGCCTTTGCGTGCTCCGATGTGCTACGGAAAGGCGCCGGTGCCACCCAAGCCTCCTGCTGAGCCAGCGCCGAAGCCTGTCGAGAAGGTAAAGGTCGAGGTCGAGTTCGAGACAAAACCGCAGCCGGTGATTCCCGTTGCGGCCAAGATCGAATCACCCGCCGCAAAGACGGAGGTTGCAAAACGCAAAGGCAAGCGTAATCAGAAGCATGCGGCTGACCGCCATGCTCAGGTTGAGGAGCCCATCGAAGAGCCGGTGGAGCTGAGTGAAGAGATAGAGGCCGAACTGGCGGCGCGATCAAGCAGCCCGGAGGTCATTGAAGCGCAGCCAGAGCAGGCGCCGGCTGTCGAAGAGCCAGCTCCCCTGAAAGCGCCCCAGCTTCGGAAAGATCCCGAGCCGCCGCCGGTCCCGGCTCCCGGTTCAGAAACAGAAAGCATGCCGCGCGCGAAAGAGCCGGCTGGATTGGGACTGAGCGCCGCAACCGTGGATACGCTTCCCCCTCCGGCCAACTCCATGGGGCTCAAAATCGGCATGGGCGTCGTTGCCGCCGCGCTCATCGGCGGCCTGGCTTTGTGGCAGTTCGCCGGCACGGCAGAGCCGAAAAAAGGTCCAGCGGGTAAAGGGGCCTCCAGCATTGTGGAAACGATGGGCGCCGTGGTCGGGGAGGTCGGATGGAGCACCGATTGGGCAACCGATCTGCAAGGCCGCAGAGTGCGCCAGCTTTCCTTCTACCGGCCGACAATGCCTATCAGCGATTACAGGGTGGAATTCGAGGCTGAAGTCGAATACAAAGCGGTCAGTTGGGTTGTCCGGGCTGCTAACACTAAGAACTACTTCGTGCTTAAACTCAATCGCACCGGCCCGGGGGCGTATAACCTGCTGCGCTTCCCGGTAGTCGACAACAGACCGGGACCGGTGGTGGAAAAACCGCTCCCGTTCCCAACGCAGGTCGGGATGTCGTTTCGCGTGAGAACCGATGTGGTGGCCGATCGATTCAGTGTCACCATGCAGGATAAATTGGTCGACGAATGGATCGAAAAGGCGCTTCCATCCGGTGGATTCGGCGTGGCGAACGAAGGCGCCGAGCGAGGGCAGGTGAGAACGATTCAAGTCTGGCACCTGCGTTCCCGGACGATGAAATGATTCGGGTACGAAAAGCTGGGGGCATCCAACCAGACGGACCCACCAGCCAACAACAAGGAGGCCCCACGGGTGACCTTCAATCAGGGTGCGGCGACTAAAGGGCTGACGGCCCACAACGGAAGCCGCCACAAGGGGAGATAGCGATCATGCAGGAGATCAAGGATCAGTGGATCTGGTTCGTTGACGATGAGTTGATGCCCGCGCTGCTCAAGCTGGTGGAGAACGACCCTCAGGTCAAGAAGCGGGCGGCTTCTTCGCCGGCCTTTGTCAAAGCCGTTGGGCTGCACTTTGAAAAGCAGAGCGGACAGGCGCTCGAAGAATTGGCCCGCGGCGCCAGAAATCCCAAGCACGCCGCTGAATGCTACTCCGCCATGGGGCACATCCAGTTCGAGATGGAGCTTTTTGAGGAAGCGGCCGCCAGCTACGGCAAGGCTGCCGCCGCCGACCCGGACGACAAGTCCGCTCATTTTAACCAGGGGATCTGTCACGAACGGCTGAAGCGCCATAAAGAAGCCGCACTCGCTTTTGAAAAGGCCTCGCAGGTGGATCCCAACCGCCCTGAGCCAAGGCTGGGGCTGGGCGTCAGTCTGCTTCATCTGAAGAAACCCAAGCAGGCGCTGGAGAGCTTCGAGCAGTGTCTTAACCGCGATCCCAACAATGCCCCCGCGCAGTTCGGCAAGGCGGTTTGCCTGCAAATGCTCTGGCAATTCGATCAGGCTTCCGAGATCTACCGCAGCCTGCTCAAACGGAATCCGAATTCCGACGAGATCCTGGTGAACCTGCTCGCCATCGGCGTGGCCCGCAAAGACGCTGTAAGCCTGAAAGAGTTCTGCGATAAATTGCAGCGCTTACGCCCCAAGTCGCGCGCCGTGCTGGAAGCCCAGGCCACGATCGCATTCCTGAATTCAGATTGGGACGCCGGGGCCCGTTATTGCGCCCATTTGACCGAAGCCGATCCGGAAAACGGGGAGGCGTGGTATAACCTCGGCTACGCGAACTACAAGCTCGGCCGCTGGGACGCGGCGATAAAGGGATTCACCCAGGCAGCCCAATTACGGCCCGACCATAAGAGCGTGCACGCCTCGCTGGGCAGCGCTCTGGAGCAGAAGGGCGATTGGGAAGCCGCCGTGAAGGCATTCGAGCGAGCGATTCAGACGGCCCCGGAAGAACCCGCGCCTTTGTGGAGTCTGCTGCTTGGATTTGAAAAGCACGGCGACAGCAACGCCGCCGAGCGTGTTCTGACGCGGCTGGTAAAAGTCTCGCCCGAATCGGCCGAAGCCTGGTTCCGGCTCGGTCACCTGCGCGCCGGACGGGGCAACTGGAAAGGCGCCGCCAATGCGTTGGAGCATTGCACGCGGATTCGTGGCGATTGGCCCGATGCGCTCATCAATCTCGGAGTGGCCTACTGGCAGTTGGGGGATCGCGAGACGGCTTCGCAGGCGCTGGAAATGGCGCTGGCGGCCGAGCCCGATTCCGTGGAAGTCATGCGCGCGCTGGGCAACCTCGCCATCGAGAGAGGCGATATTGATAAGGCCGAGGAGATGGCCGGCAAGCTTTCTCAGGCTGGTGAGTCGACGGCCGAGCTGCTCTACCATGTGGCTCTGACGCGCCAGAAAACCGGCTTGCACGAAGACGCCAGCAAACTTTACAGAAAAGCCCTCACCGAGAAGCCGAAATTTTCCGAGGCTCTGGTGAATCTCGGTCATGCGCTAAAGGCCATGGGCGACGAGCAGGAGGCACGCGCCTGCTGGCGCAAAGCCGTGGAATTTGAGCCTTCCCTCGCCGATACCTACTTCGCGAAACTGCGGTAACGAGGACCGTCTCAGAGTCCTGGTTGTCCCCCTTGCTACGGCAGCGCCGGCTCGGTAACCGCATACTCGGCGTCGAGTGCGCGCAGGAACTCCAGCAGGTCGCCTTTCTCTGCCTTGGTCAGTTTCGCCGGCTTCAGGTTTACCGTGTCCAGGTGCTTGTTCTTCTTACCTCCGTTCACCATAATGTCGACCGCCTCTTCGAGTGTCGCGACGCTGCCATTGTGAAAGTAAGGCGCTGATTTGCTGATGTCAATCAGAGTCGGCGTCTTGAAGGCGCCGGTATCCTTTTCAACCTTTGTTACGGTGAATCGCCCAACATCGGGTTTTGGAGCATCCATTCCAATTCCGGCATTGTGATATTCCTGGTCGGTCAGCAGCCTTCCGTCGTGGCAATTGGTGCACTTGGCTTTCTCACTGAAAATCAGCCATCCACGCTTGGCGGCGTCACTGAAGGCGCTCTCGTCACCGGACCGGAACCGTATCCAGGCGGAATTGCCGGATACGATTGTCCTTTCAAAGGTGGCGATCGCCTGAACGATGTTATCGGGCGTGGCCGGTCCGCCGAACGCCTTTTGAAAAGCCGTTGTGTAACCCGGAATCTGATTCAATTTGGCTGCAATATCAGCCGCGCTCGGGCGCCCATCTTTTCCCGATGCGCCCATATTTCCGCCGGTCCAGGCGGCCATGGCCTGCTTCTCCAGCGACGCACTTCGGCCGTCCCAATACAATGCCGAATGGTAGCCGATGTTCCAGAGCGTTGGACTGGAACGTGTCAGCTTCGCTTCATAGGCGCCGACCGCGGTAGGTTTTCCGTCGGTGAGCCCGTTCTCCTTTAGGTGGCAGGAATAGCAGGACCGCGATCCGTCTCCGCTGAGCCGCTTGTCGTAGTAGAGCATCTTGCCCAGATCGATCTTGGCTTGTGTCATTACATTATCGGCAGGCACCGCCATTGCCTCATAGCCGGGCAGGGACGGAGGCTGCAGTTGTACCGAATCGACCACTACCGGAGCTTCCCGGGTTGAACAACCATGCATTGACAGCAGAACAGACGCCGCCGCAAAAAGCCAGAGTCTACGCATCGATTTCATTCTCCTTTGCATCGGTGGGGCAACTGCCGTTGGCTGACGCGTGGCAGTGATTCCACACAATAATCATGGCAGGACAAGTATACACCCGCCGGGCATCGGGTTCGCCGGGCGCTTTTTTGCGCTCTCAGAAATGACGGTCTGATTGCGGGGGAGATCGTGCGGAGTTAGCTCACTCGCCGGTGGGTCAGGTTCACTTAGCCCGCCCGGGGCGTGGTGGAGGCGCGGGCGGGAATCGAACCCGCGAATAAAGGTTTTGCAGACCTCTGCCTTACCACTTGGCTACCGCGCCTGAATGACATTTTCAGTATAAGTGGACATGCGCTTGCACAACAACAGCCTCCTCAGGAGCGTCAACGCTGTGCGGCATCCTCCAGTGCGCGCTCCAATGCCTCCTTGCCGAGGCTGGTGCTGATGAACAATTCCTGGCGCGCGCCATCGCTGAGAGCGATAGCCTTCCAGCCGTTGGTAACCGGTACGGTGACCCGGACCTTCACTTCGCCCCGCGCGTCGCGCACGCGCCGGATGACGCCCGGAATCACGGCGCGGATTTCGGAGTTGGACATCAGCAGCCGGTCCAGCATCCCGCGAACCCCATCCAGAATGCTGTGCTCGATTTTCAACTTCCCCTTGTGCGTGCGAAGCTTCATGGCCTACTTCAACCGTTTGCGGAAAAGAATATCCGCGCCGATCACTCCGTTTTCGTCCCGTACCGCCGAAACCGACCAAGCCCGGCTGAGGTCCCATTGCAGCCGTACCAATTGCTGAAGCGCCCCGGTGAGGTTTGTAACGTAGGTCAGCGTGATCTCGCGCGAGATTTGCTGCTCAATGGTCATGCGCGCCTGAGGAGTAGTGTCGACGCTGATCTGCTGCGGATCGATCTTGACGCGGCTAACCCCAAAGAATCGCTGCAGCCTGCCGGACACCCCGGCGCTAATGGCCTGTCCCAACAGCGCGTCGGTTCCGGCGAAGAAAGAGTTGCCGCGGCCGCCGACATTGGACTGCGTGGCGACGGCGGCTTCGGTCGGAGTCCGGCCCACCGCCAGTAGGGCGATGATGTCGGAGGTTTGTAGCGGTGGATCCGAGCGGTAGGTGATATTCGGCTTCTCGATGGTGCCCGTGATGTTCATGTTGACGATAACCGCTCGAACCGTCGTCTCCAGGTCCAGCGCGAGCACGGGTTCAATCCGCGCGGTGTTGAAAAACGAAACCGTTCCGCGCGTGATGTCATACGTCGTTCCGAAGAAATTCAGTTCGCCCTGCGTCACCGACACCGTCCCGAGCAGCACGGGTTTAGCGGGACTCCCGCGGAGCCGCAAATCCACTTGCGCCTGCATTCCTTTGGTAAGCGAAGTTTCCAGCATCAGGTTGGGCGCGTTGACCAGCCTCACGTCGAACTGCATGCCGCGCAGAACCGGGCTGGCCGCCGGCGTCTGCACGGGCCGTGACGGCTCCAGCAGCAGGGAGCCGATATCGGTACGCGGCGTGAAACCGGAACGCAGCACGGTGACCACGCCGGACACCAGGCTTTGATCGTTTCCGCCGGTCAGCGTCAGCCCGGCGTTGACCGTCGTGCTAGCCCCTTCCGGATAGCGAATGCGCACTCGCTCAAGCTGCCCGTTGACGCGGTAGCTGATGCGGTCGTCCTCGCCGAAAGTAACAAAGCCGTTCAGCTTCATCTCACCCCCGCCAGTTTGGGCGGTGAAATCCTGCAGCAGCGCGCTTTGCCGGTCGAAGGCGACCGTCCCGTTGGCCCTCTCGATGCCGTTGGTGAAGTCGCGGTGATAGAGACTGGCGTTGCGAATCTCCATTTTTCCGCCGAGCATCGGGCGTGACAGCGTGCCGCGCACGGTGGCATTTACTGTAGCGGTGCCCGTGGTGCGGACCCCGGCTACATAATTCTGAAGAATGCCCAGATTCACGCCGCCGATCATGACGATGTTCCAGGGAGTGCGCACCCCGAGCGCGATGCTTCCGGTCACCTGAAGGTTGGTTTCCTTACCGGTCAGCTCCGCGCGCTGGACGTGCAGCCCGCGCGAATCGATTTCAAGAACGATTGGACCTGAGTTGCGCAGTGTGAGCTCCTCCACCACAGCTCCGCTCAACTGGCCATCTTCATTTGAGGGTTTGAACTCAACGCGGCTGAGGTTGGCGAGCGCCCGCAAAGTAGCGGGCTTACGCAACGCGCCGGTGAACACAACTTCGGTCTGGAAGCCGCCATCGAAGGGCAGACGCTGTCCGGCGCCGAAGGCATCGAGCAACTGCCGGGCCTTGGCCAGCGTGAACGCCCCCAGTTCCAGGTTGCCCAGCCCGTTGGCATCCCCGCGCAATTGCCATTCGCCTGATCCGCTCATTGGCGCTCCAAGCAGGGAACCCGAGGCCGAGACGTTGAGCCGCTCTCCTTCCGATTTAACCCGCAATTCGATGGCGCCCAGTTGCTGATTGCGCATTGAAACTCCGCGAAGGGAGAGCGAGCCGTTGATGCGCTCGATCACGGGCGCCCCGCTCTGAATCAGGATACGGCCCGATGACTCCAGGTCGGCCTTCCCGCCGGCTTCTTCACGCCACTTGCGAACATAGGCGGACGCGCCGATCGAGGCATCCTTGGCGGTAACCGTAAAATCGAGAGGCCCGGTGTAAGAATCCTTCTCCGAGGGCAAATAGCTGCATTCAAACGCGATCGCCCCACCCGGATGCGCAGCCCTTCCGGAGCGGACATCAATCCGTCGCGGCTGCAAGTTCAGATCGAACTGAATGCGCTGGAACCGCTCTTCGGCGATCATGGCGTCGCTGACGCTCAGTTTGCCGGTAACTCGAGGGGCTCCCATTTCCCCGGCAATATGCAGCGTGGCCCCGGCGGTCCCTTTCAGCGTTAGCGGCAGTTTGTAATCCTTCAGTATTTCTTCGACCCCGGCGCGCCGCACTTCTATTTCGCCCGCAAGCGCGCTCGCGCCGGTGATTTTCCATCCGGCAAGGGAAACCTCCATCCGGCCCGCCAGCGCCGTCCCGTTGTAATCCGCCGATAGCTCTGTGGCGCGAAGACGCGAGGCATCCACGTCCACGATTGCCGATACCCGCGCCAGTCTCCATTTCTGGTACACGCACTCGGTAGCCCTCACTTCTCCCTGGATTCGCGGCTCCTGGAGCGCGGAAGAGATGGTTCCACGAAAGCGGGCCATGCCGCCGTCGATTTGAACTGGTATCTCGAGCGGCGGAGTGGCGCTGAGCAGGGCCGCGGCGGGCAGGAATTCGTTTACGTTCTTTGATTCCAGCGTCACATCCATTCGATCCGAGAGCGATCCGGAGAATTCCACGCGGTTGGTCGGCGTTTGCAGATAGGAGCGGTCAAAGACGGCGCCTGCTTCCGTGTAGCGCGTGTTGACGCGGCCCTGCAAGGGAATCCGGCCGGACAGCGGCTCCAGGTCAAGCTGCGTGTTCACGATGAGATTGGCGACTCCGGAGAGGTCGAAATCTCCCCGCAACTCCACCGGGCCGGAAACGTTCGCGGACCAGGCCAGAGGCCGCACTGCATTCTCAACGTCACGAATCTCATCCAGAGACAAATTCGTAACGGCGCCGTTCACCGTAAAGCTTCGCCAGCCGCGAATCTCAGCCGAACCGTCGAAGTGGCCGCCCAGCGCTTGGGAGATGATGTTTCGAACCGTCACTAGATCCGGCGTAAGCACCACATCGCCTTCCAATCTCGCGTCTGCCACCACCCAGCTCTTGCGCCGGATGGCCAGTTTGTCGCCCCGCAGTTTCCCCCATAGCTTATAGAGACCGCCGCCGTATTGAAAATGCCCCTCAAAGCGCGTATTGCCTTCCGGGCTAATCGGAAGCCGCATGAGCGGAACAAACTCCCGCATGTCAAAGCTGCCGCTCACATCGAGCTCGATCTTCGGGGCACGAAAGCCCAGCAACGTACCCTTGGCCGAGGTCCGCGACCCGTTCCTTGTCAGCTCCGCGCGCTGGAGCTCAAGGCCGGCCCGGTCCATCGCCAGGTCCACGCTGGCCGCAAACGCCATTGGGGAGAGTTTGGGCCAGTCGAACCGGAATGGGGAAGCCGACACGGTCCCTCTGTAGCGTTTGCGCTCCGCTTCCCAGCCGAAGCGAATGTTGAAGTGCTCGGCGGCAAGTTGGAGTGGGACACGCTGGTGATCGATCTCGAATATACCCCCGGAAAGCTCGAATTTCCGCGCCGAAAGTGAAACAAAATGCTCGAATACGCTCTTGGGATCCCTGGGCGGGATTTTGGGGCCGGGGATGTTGGTTGTTCCATCCGGATAAAAAACAATGCGGATGCGCGGCTCCTGTACCTGTAGCGATTCCAGATACACATCGCGCCGGAGTAGCGAAACGATTCGAATTCCCACTTGAATCCGGCCCACCCGCGCCAGTGGCGGATCTGTGGCGGCTTCCTTGCCGCGCAATACCAACCCGGTGACGGTGGCGCCTAGCGAATACGGATCGAAGTCGAAGGAAGAGATAGCGACTTTGCCGCCGGTCGCCTTTTCCGCCTCAAAGATGATCCGCTCGCGCACCTTTTCGCGCAGCCATGAGGTGTGAAGCAGAACAAACACCCCGGAGCCGGCGAGAACCACAACAACGGCCGCCCCAAGCGAAATCCGCAACAGCCATTTCCACGGACGCCTCATGGAAACACCTCGTCACGGAAGCGTACGTCCGCGGCGGCGCGGGTTTGTTTCAGCCAAGATTCGCTGGCCTCGGTGATGCGATCCTGTGTAATCCATTCTTCAATCTCGTCGGCTATTTCATCGATGGGCGGCTGTGGCTTGCCGCCTCCGGTGCGTTTCCAGTATTCCGCAAACTCAGCGTCGTAGTAGCGGGCGATTTCCTCCGAGCTTACCTGCACGCCCGCTCGAAAACGCAACTCAATGAAGTTGACCGAGCGGAGCATCGACTGCATAAAAAGCCGGACCTCTTCCGCCTCGAGCCCCCGCCGCGCCAGATCCTTCAGATAAGCGTCTTCGCCCGGGTAACGCACGATGAGCATCTCCCGGGCCGTTTCGACCACTTCCCGCATCTCGGGCGCCGGGTAACGGGAATCGTCCATTTCCGCCGACAGCAGGATTCGCGAAACCAGGGTCTCGGCGGCCTTGCGCCGGGACTCTACGGAAAAATCGGGCTCCTGATTGTCGTAGAGAGCCGAAAGCCGAAGCTGCTGCCGGATCATGGTGTCGGTGATCACCTGATTCCCGACAGTGACGGCAATCCGGTCGATGATCTCGGCCTGCAAGGCCGCGCCGAAACCCAACAGACATAGAATCAGTGCTGTCATCAGAACGCCTGTCCCAGACTGAAATGAAACTGAAAGCGGCTCACACGCTGGTCGATGGGCGTGCGCCTGGGATCGTTAAGGAGATCGTTAAGGCTGCCCGGAAAACCGAAAAAACGGGGCGAATTTAGCCCGTAAGCAAGATCCAGCCGCAGCGGACCGACGGGTGTGCGGTAACGGACTCCGAATCCGACCGCGTGTGTCATGTAATCGAATTCGTACTTGACGCGCTGGAGGCGCGCGTCGAATATCTCGGGCTGCCGGTACCGGAGACTGATCGCTCCAAGCTTGGAATAAACATTTCCGGCGTCATGGAAAAGCACACCTCCCAGATTGCTGCCGACGAAGGGAAAACGCAATTCGGTCTGGTTGAAAAGCAGGGCCCTCCCCCCCAATGGGAAGCCAGTAGTGCCGTCCCGCTCTCCGGCCTGGTTTTCCGGAAACCCACGGTGGCTGACCGCGCCTCCGGCAAAGAAGCGCTCGGGCAAGGGGATGTCGGCGGCGCCATAATTGCGAATCCAACCAAATGTCGTATTGCGTGAAAGTATCACGTCGCGTGCGACGCGATGATAGCTCGAGTTGCGCGCAAGGACTCTGCCAAAGGCCGTTTCCGAGGCGAGAACCTTGTTCGCAAGCGATAGGTCAAGCGAATAATATATGCCGCGGGTGGCGTCCAGCGGATCGTCGCGCCGGTCGTTGATAAAGGTTGTGGAAATCAGACCGACTCGCACTGGCTGCGATAACACGGAGATCAGCGCGGGATCGATCTTCAGGTCCTTTACCGAAACGCGCCGGAAGACCAGCCGGTATTGCGCCGAAAGCGCCCGTGAGAACCGCTGTCCGAATTGGAAGGCGCCCTCCAGGCGCCGTGAAGTGAACGTGCGCACATTTCGCGAAACGTCAAGCAGCGCCGCCACTGTTAGATTGAAATCCTCGCGGCCCTGGAACTGCGGCGCCAGGTAGGTGACCAGTCCGCGGCGTTGCAGCGTCGAAAGACGCGTCTGCACTCCCACGGTGTGGCCGGCGCCGAAGAAATTCAGGCGGCTGACGCCGAGCGAGACGCGGGGTGCGAATGCCGCGCCGCCGGCCGGAGACGCCAGGCTCGTCTGGCTTCCCCCGAAGCGCCCGAACTCAGCCCCAATGCCGGTGTTGAAGGAATAGCGGCTGGCTTCCTCTAATTGATATAGCACCCGCTTGTCGCGCGTTTCCCCCATCGGATTTTGCAGAGCCATATCCACTTTGGCGAAAACTCCGAGGTCGTACAAGCGGCGCTGGCTGAAAACCATCGAGCTCAACGAGAGCGGCATCCCGGGCTCCAGGCTGATCCGGCTGTCCACCAGGCTCGGGCGTGTCACCGCAAGTCCATTCACCTGCACGTCGCGGACATACTGGCGCCGGCCCTCGGTGACGGTGTATTTCAAATCCATCATGCGAGGGTTTGCCGACGGCGTCGAGACGATCTCCATTGAGGCCTCGGGGTAGCCGTTGTCGTAGTAGAAGCCCAGAATATTGTCCCGGTCGGTAGCCACGTTGAAAGCGCTGTAGGCCTGGCCTTCGGTTGAATTGAGCAGGGATAGGATGTAGGTGTAGATGCGAAGGTCCACGCCGGAAACATCCAGACTGTTGACGAACCACTGGTCGCCCTCCACGATATCGAGCGACACGGCCAGTTGCCTCTCCTTCCCCCCATAATTGCGCTCCACTCGCGATGTCACTTTCACATCACGGAATCCGTTGGAACGATATAACTCCCCGATCGCTCCTATGTCCCGGTTGAGCATGTCTTCGCTGAAACGGCCGTTGCGATTGTAGAAACGGCTGGCCGTCATCATGCTCAGCCGCTCGCGGATCGTAAGCAGGTCGAAGTAGCGGTTGCCTTGAATGCCGATGTGGACAAGCTTGTATCGTTCGCCCCGGTCGACGGCGAATTCGACGGCCTGCTGCTGTGCCGATGCCTCCCGCCGCTGATATTGGACGCTGGCGTCAAAATATCCCTGCGACTGGAAATGCTGCCGTATATTGCGAACCCCCTCTTCGAGCAGATCCCCGTCGATGGACTGCTCCTGATAGATAGGAACCAGCGCCTTGAGACGCCCGCCGGAAAGCTTGGCCCCGGTCGAGGAAACGGCGACCTCGGGTCCGGCCTCTATGTGCAGATGCGGAGTGACTGTGTTTTCGTCGCGATGAAAAGCCAGATCTTTCAAATCCACTTTTGCAAGAAGGAAGTCCTGGTCCAGGTAGGACCGGCGCACCCGTTCGAGGCCCTGCTGGAGCCGGGAATCGGTGAGTGCTTTCCATCCAAGCAAGCCCCACAGCCGCTTCCACCTTGTTGTGTTGAGAATTGAGGATTCCTCAATTCTCAGGTCCCCGGTGAACAGCGGACGTGTGAAATAGGCTCGATCACCTGGCTGGATCAGGAACTCTATGTGCAGCTCGTCGTAAGCCGGATAGCGTTCCACCAGTGGCTGGATGCGCGGAGTATAGAACCCATTGGCCCGCAACACTTCACGGATTCCTTTCACGGCTTCGACGATCTGCTCCTCGTCATAACGCCGTCCAAGCTGGAGCTTTGTCGCTCCCAGCAGTTGCTCCTTGTTGGGGGGTTCATTGACGTTCTCCACGGACACGCGGCTGATGAACCAGTTCTGGCGGGTAATAAAGGTGAGCATTACCTGCCCGTCGCGAAGAGCGGCGTCGACGGCGATGTCCTCATAGCGGCCGGTTCTGTATAGCCGCTGGATCGCCGATCGAACCGCGGACATGGTCAGCGGCTGGCCGGGCTCGATTTCGACCAACCGGTTCAAATCGAGGCTTGACATAGGCTGCAATCGAGGTTCGAAGCGCACCAGAGCGACAATGCGGCCTTCATAATCGGATGGCGCGGCGGTCAAGACACAAAAAGTAAGAAGGAACTGGATAGGGAAGGAGACACGCAAACCCTTGCCACAAAAGGCCACTCGGCACTATGATACGACAAGTAGCGGCTGGCTGGCTCAACGCGTACTTTGCCGGCCGTCATGTTCCAGTGGTAGCTTGAATCGCGGCAGCATCCACAACCAGGCGCGCGATGCGCTCGCGGTGATGCGCCGCCGTTCCGTAGGCGTTCTCCGATAGCTTTGCCCTGCGGTAGTACAGGTGCACGTCGTTTTCCCACGTAAAGCCCATGCCGCCGTGTATCTGAATGCCGCGGTTTCCGGCCTCACGGTAGGCTTCACCCGCATACACCTTCGCAACCGAAACCGCCGAGGCGGCCTCGGGCAGCTTACGGTCCAACGCGTAAGCCGCATAGTAGACCGCCGACCGCGAGCTTTCGGTCCATAAGTACATATCGGCGCACATGTGCTGCACGGCCTGAAACTGGCCGATAGGTTTGTCAAACTGCTTGCGCGTTTTCGCGTAAGCCACCGTGATGTCGAGCACGCGCTGCATCCCTCCCACCATCTCCGCGGCCAGCGCCACGATCGCCACATCGAGCCCCCGGGAATAAGCCTTTTCGGCGGCGCTTCCGGCGGCCAGCAACTCTGCTTGCGAATCTTCGAATGACACTTCGTAGAGCGGGCGCGTCGCGTCCATTCCTTTGAGCGGCACGACCTGCACCCCCGCTGCCGTCCGCGGCACCGCGAACAAAGCCAGCTTTCCCTCCCCGCGCGCGGCGGTCACCAGCAATGTCGCCGCCTCCGCATCCGTCACGAACATCTTCCGGCCGCGCAGCTTCCAGCCGCCATTCGAACGCAGCGCCTCCATGCGAAACGACGAAGGCTCCCAATCCGCCCCCTCTTCGATCAACGCCGCGGTGGCGCGGACGTCTCCCGCGCAGATTGGCTCAAGGTAGCGCGCCTTTTGCCCCTCATCGCACGCCGCATCGAGCAGCGCTCCGGCCAGCGCGACAGTCGAGTGAAAGGGGCCGGGCAGCAGAGATCTGCCCATCTGCTCGAATATGGCCGCCAGCTCCACAATGCCCAAACCCATGCCGTCATGCTGCTCGGGGAAGATGATCCCCGTCCAACCTTGCGCGGCCATCTTCTTCCATAAACCTGCGTCGTAAGCCGTAGTGGTTTCCATCATTCGGCGGACCTCGGCCATGGGGCACTCATTGGTTAGAAAATCGCGAGCGCTTTTTGCCAGCAGCTTCTGAGTCTCGTTCAAATCGAATCGCATGCTTTCCGATCTCCTCTAATAGCTCTTGGGCAGGCCGAGCACGAAGTGCCCGATAATATTGCGTTGGATCTCGCTGGTGCCTGCCTCGATCGTGTTTCCGCGCGTTCGCAGAAAGCCATACGACCATGCGCCGTCATCAATGGCGTGCGGCGAGCCTTCCTCGATCATCCCGCGCGGTCCCAGAATCTCCTGCGCGATTTGCTGGAAGCGCTGGTTGTACTCGCTCCAGAAGATTTTGAGAATGGAGCCTTCCGGTCCCGGGACGCCCGTGCTGGCCCGCGCCACCGCGCGCAGTTGAATCAGCCGGAACACTTCCAGCTCCGCGTATGCCTGTCCCAGCTTTTGCCGCACGACAGGATCCTCGCTGAGCGGACGGCCATTCTTCCGCATCTGGCGCGCAAGCTCGCACAACCGGTCGAATGAGCGTCGATAGACGATGGTGATCGAGGCGCCTAGCGTTGCACGTTCGTGCATCAGCGTTCCCAAGCCGACGTTCCAGCCATCGCCGACTTTTCCGAGCACATTCGCCGCCGGAACGCGGACATCGTTGAAAAATAATTCGGTGAACTCGGATTCCCCGGTCATTTGCCGCAGCGGCCGCACCTCGACACCCGGGCTCTTCATGTCCACAAGAAGATAAGAGAGGCCCTTGTGCTTGGGCACGTTCGCATCGGTGCGAACCAGCAAGGCGCACCAATCTGCTGCCCATCCATAGCTGTTCCAGACTTTGTGCCCGTTCACCAGGAAGTGATCGCCCTCCAGCCGCGCCTCGGTCCGCAGCGCGGCTACATCGCTTCCGGCGTTCGGTTCGCTGAACCCCTGACACCAGATCTCGTCTCCACTGAGGATTCTGGGGAGAAACCGCCGCTTTTGCTCTTCAGTTCCGAAATGGATGATGGTCGGTCCGATGAGGCCAAGGCCTAGTGTGTTGGCCAGCGGCGGGGCCTGCGCGCGGGCCATTTCTTCGAGGAAGATAACTTGCTCGATCAATGAAGCTCCCCGTCCTCCGTATTCTTTGGGCCAGGAGATTCCGACCCAGCCGGCCTCAAAGAGCCTGCGCTGCCAGCCGCGCAGCCGCTCAAATCGGGCCTCCATCGTTTCCTGTGCGCCCCGCGGCATGGGAGGCGGAACATTGGCGGTTAGCCAGGCGCGCAACTCATCGCGAAAAGCTTCGTGCGCGGCGCTCAGAGTAAGGTCCATGTTGTCGAGTCTCGCTAAATAGATCTTGCTTTCCGAAGCAGTCTCCAATCTTACGCAGCAAGGTAAGCCTTGTCCAGGACCTTGACTGCCCGGTTCGCTAAGATTGACGATATGCGCCTGGCCGCGGCCATAGGATTCCGTGTACATTCCGGCTGGGCAGCGTCGGTAGTCATCGCTGGTCCCACCGCCAAGCCGGTTGTTCTACGTCGCGAGCGCATCGTGTTGTCCGATCCGTCTCTCCACGGTTCCGTTCAGCCTTATCACGCCGCCGAGTATCGGGAACTCTCACAGGCGAGCCGGCTCATTGAACAATGCCGCGACAGTTCGCGCCAGTTGGCGGATCAGGCCTTCTCACGATTGGCGGACGATGTTGGGAACACGCAGCACCATCTGGCCGGCTGCGGCATTCTGCTTGGCTCGGGCAGGCTGCCGGACACGCTCGAAGCCGTTCTGCGGTCGCATGCCTATATTCACACGGCGGAAGGCGAGCTGTTCCGCGACGTCCTCCGCTGGGCCGCGGATCGTCGCGGCATCCCGCTGACTTTGGTCAAAGAGCGCGACGCGATGATCGCCGCATCCAAAAAACTGCGGCTGGCCGGGCAGGAGCTGCAAACACGGATTCAGGAGCTTGGCCGGCCGTTGGGCCCGCCCTGGCGTCAGGATGAGAAGCTCGCCGCGCTCATTGCCTGGCTGTCCCTTTTGGGCGCGGCGGCTTAAGAATTGGCGAGTTGGCGGCGCGCCGGCTACATTTTTCGTTACGATTCCCGATATGTACTCCCGGCTTGCTTTCCTGCTGTTGCTTGCTTGCGGCGGTTTCGCCCAGCAAACTCGCTTCATTCTTACCGGTGACTCGATCATCAATCGCCGCCTTTCGGTCCACCAGGAACCGGGATTTGTTGGCATGATCGAGCGCATCCGCTCGGCCGATGTGGCTTTCACCAACCTGGAGACATTGATCCACAACTTCGAGATGCCCGGGGCGCCGGCCAGCGGCGGCACCTACATGGGTTCCCCCGCCTGGATTCTGGACGAGCTTAAGTGGGCCGGATTTGATTTGTTCTCCTTCGCCAATAACCACGCCATGGACTTCGGCGCGGAAGGTCTGCTGAGCACTCTGCGCGCGCTCGATGCGGCGGGCGTCGCGCACGCGGGCGCGGCGGAGAACCTCGCCCGCGCGCGTGCGCCCGCATACCTGGACACAGCCAAGGGCCGCGTCGCGCTGATCGCATGCGCCTCGACATTTCCACCCGGATCGCTGGCCGGACCGCAGCGGCCGGACATGAAGGGACGCCCTGGTCTGAATCCGCTGCGATTCAACACGACGTATTCGATCAGCCGCTCCACGCTCGACGAGCTTCGCAAGATCGCCCCTTCGTCGCGCGGCGGCGCCGGCACGCAGCCGGCTTCTTTGCAATTCCTTGGGGCCCGCTTCATCGAAGGCGCTCCCGGTGTCCGCACCGAGCCCAACGCCGCCGACCTTAAGGAAATCGCCGCTTCCATCCGCGAGGCCCGCCGCCAGGCCGACTGGGTCGTCGTTTCCATACACGCTCATGAAGGCGCGCCGGGCAATCGCGAGACGCCCGCCGAGTTCCTGGTCACCTTCGCGCGCGCCGCCATCGATGCCGGCGCCGATCTGTTCGTTGGTCATGGCCCCCACGTCTTGCGCCCAGTGGAGGTATACAATGGCAAGCCCATCTTTTACAGCGTCGCTAACTTCATCTTTGAAAACGAAACCGTCCGGTTTCAGCCCGGCGAAAATTTTGAAAGCCTCTCACTCGCCGCCAACGCCCTTCCGGCGGATTTCTTCGACGCCCGTTCCGCCAACGGCACGCGCGGCTTCCCCGCCGACAAGCTCAATTGGGAAAGCGTCATCGCCGAAGCCGTATTCGACGCCACGCGCAAGCTGACCGCCATGCGATTCATCCCCATCACTCTGGGCTTCGGCGAATCCCGCACCCGCCGCGGGCGGCCCATGCCGGCCACCCCGGAAGCCGGGCGCGCCATTCTCGATCGCCTGGCCGGCCTCTCAAAGGCCTTCGGCACGAATATCGCGGTGGAACAAGGCGAAGGAGTCTGGCCCGCCAAACCATGAAGCTGGAAAAGCTGGCATCGATCCAATCGACGGGCTACCGAAGCAGTGTCGCCGAAGGCATATAAGTAATCACCAGAACTACACCCATCAGGATAATAAGAAAAGGAAACACCGACCGGTAAACCTCCGTCAACGGCTTGTCAAAGCAAACCGCGGAGAGAAACAGGTTCTCTCCCATCGGTGGCATCAGGTAGCCCAATTCCATGTTCACCAGGAAAATCACGCCAAGATGAATGGGATCGACACCGTAGGCTGCCGCCATCGGAGTGATGAGTGGGACTACGACCAGGATCGCCGAGTAGATGTCCATCAACGCGCCGGCGGCGATGAGGAATAGATTCAAAGCGAGGAGAAACACAAGACGCGATTCAATGTGCAGGCGAACCCATTCCAGAGCTCTCATCGGAACCTCGGCGGTCACAAGGAAATTCGTAAACGCCAGGGCGGCGGAGACAATGATCAGAAAACCTCCAACCACCGTGGCGCACTCGACAAACAGACCGGCCAGCGCCTTGCGGAGCTCGGGATCGCGAAAAATCAGAAGATTTACGAGCAGCGCGTAAAGAACCGTGATGGCCGCCGTTTCCACAAGGGTCGCGTAACCGCCGAAATAGCTGGCCAGCACGACGACCGGCAGAAGTAACTCCCACTTTGATTGCCAGACCGCCCCCACGGCTCGACGCAAGCGGAAGGGTTCCGACGCCGCCTTGTGGAGCCTTCCTTCCCGCGCCCCCCAAGCGGCAACCGCGGCAATCAACAATACGCCTGGCAGCAGTGAAGCAAGAAAAAGGCTCGGAACCGGGATCTGCGCGGTGATCGCGTAGAGAATCACGGGTAGACTCGGTGGAAGAAGCAATCCTATCGAACCCGATACCGTTACCAGTCCAAGCGAAGTGTGGTCCGGATAGCGTGCCTTGACCAGCAGCGGGAACAGCAGTCCACCTAGGGAGAGGATGGTAACGCCGGAAGCTCCCGTCAATGGCGTGAAGAAGGCAAGAAGCAGTGTGATTACAATTGCCAGCCCTCCTGGAAGCCACCCGAACAAGGCGGTGAACATTTCCATCAACCGGCTGCTTGCCCCGCCTGCCGCCAGAATGTATCCGCCCAGGGTAAACATCGGAATGGCCGGCATAAACTCAGAAGCGCTGAGTTTGTACATCTCGTCCGGAACCGCTGCCAATGGGATGCCATCCTTCCAGAACAACAACAAAGCTGCTCCTCCCATTACCGTGAAGAGTGGCATCCCCAAAGCGCATGCAAGCAGCAGCAATCCCATTGCTGCCCACTGCACGCCGTCGCTGCCTGGGCCATGTAGTAGCCAGGCCCCGGCCACAACCCCGGCCAGCGTGGCAAGCCTGGATTTCCAATATTCAGAGGCAAGCCAGACAATCCGCACGGCGATTAGCGACAACGCCAGAGGCATGATCGCCACCGCAAGCCAGAAAGGAATGCCCCAAGCAATCTGCCCTTCCTGCTTTTGAGCCAGGAGGATCCATTGAATGCTTGCGACGGCAAGCCAAAGGCAAACCAAGGCTCCCGCGCCGGACGTGAAGCAGCGGACCGGTGAACGGAGCCGTTCGGGAAGCAAACCGGCCGTGGAAAGAGCCAGCAGATTTCCGGAACGCGCGGCCAAGGCCGCGCCAAGAAAGGCGATCCACAAAGTCAGGTGCTGCACCATGGAGCCCGATCCCGGCACCCCCCGGCTGAAGAATTTCCTTCCGGTCATCTCCAGCACGGGCAGCAACCCGATGACAGCCAGAATTGCGATGGCGAAGCCGTTTTCCAACCTGCCGGTAAGACGCATAAGGCGTATCACTTGGATCGGGGTGGAGCGCCGGACCTGCGAAACTCGTTGCGGAGGCGGACAACTTCGTCGAATATTTCGGCGGGCACAACGGCTCCCCGCAGTTTTGGATAGGCCGCCTCGGCCTCCGAGCGCCATTTAGCCAAAGCGGCACTATCCGGCCTGATGACGTTCAGCCCTCGCTTTTGCATCTCGATGACGGCTTCATCGCCGAGTTTTCGGATCTTGCCGCGAGACTGCTCCCCCGCCGCCCGCGCGGCTTCCAGCAGGGTGGGCCGAAGCGCGGGTGCGATTCCCTCCCATGCTTTCCTGCTGATGACCGTTGCCGCCGCCAGTGGCGACCACCGGACGTCGATCATGTGGTTTGCCAGCGCGAAGGATTGGTTGGCCAGGGCGAACAATGGAGGAACATCGAAGGCTTCGATTACGCCGGTTTGCAGCATGGTAAGAATTTCTTTTGATGCGATAGGCACCGGGTTGAAGCCCAACTCCTTGTAAATTTGTTCGGCCTGCGGGTCGCTATCGGAGATGAATAGCTTCATCCTCCTGATCTCGGCGAGCGTGGTGGCGGGCCTCTTGGTAAAAAAATGTATCCAGCCGGCGTCGCTCCATTGCAGTACGATAAATCCCTGTTGTTCCAGGCGCGCTTCCAGTTGTGGCCGGACTCGCTCCAGCACATAGTCGAACTCTTCGTAGCTTTCATAAAGCATGGGCAGGGCAAGACACTGAAGCGATTTATCGGCTTCGGGCAAACCAACCCCCGAAAGCGCAACGGCGTGAAGCTGGCCGAAGCGAACCTTGCGTAGCATCTCGGCCTCCGTACCCTGCACGCCGCCGGGAAAGATGGTCATGCGAACCTTGCCCCCCGAGATTTTTCGCCACTGCTGGGCGGTCTCGAGCAGAATCTCATGCCAGTAGGTGCCCTCGGGAGCGATAGTGCCCAGGCGAAGCACTTGTCCGCTCGCCGGACAGACGGCGGCGCTCAGGGCCAGGACGACTGCCTGGACGGCGATGCTATTTCTCATTTTTTTCTCCGGTTGGCTGCGATTCAGATTCCAAAACAACCTCGTCCAAACGCTCGAGCAGCCACTGCGCCCGCTGCCGCGCCAGCAGATTCGGCAGTCGCTCTTTTTCGTGCAAATCGGGATCCACCGCCAACGCCTTATCGAGAAACGCCTGGAACTCGGCTCGGTTTTGTTTCGGCAGCCAGGCTGCTTCCGCGTACGCCACGTGCAGTCCAGCCCGCTTGCCCCCGGACAATTCGAGGGCGCGCAGGTAGTGCTTGCGGATAACATCGTAGTCCGGCGATCCCGGCTTGGCGGAGGCGAAGGTAACGTGAAACTCGTGCAGGGCGCCCTCGCTCCAGGATTCATCGAGCGCAAGCGCGCGCTCAATGAGCGCTTCTACTTCGGGGATGCGCGCAACCATCGCGACATTATTCTTGGATACGGAAACCCGTAGGCCCAGGGCAACCGCGCTCCAATAGAGCAGCGGCACATCGCGCTTCCTGTTGACCACGGCGATCGCCTGACGAGGTTCCTTAAGAAGCTTGTCGCCGATGCGCGGATAGCTTACCTCAAGGCCCCTCAGGCAATACCGGCTTGCACGCTGGTAGAATCGTCCCGCGCGTCTTCGCAGGGCGGCTGCCTGCCTGAGATCGGCGCCAGCAGTCAATTCCGCTTCGCGCTGCACATAAACATAGGAATAGGTGGCGAAACCCTGGCATGCCGTCTGGAGCAGGCCTCTGTGCCGGGGCGCCTCCTCCAGCAAACTTTCCATCAGCTTCAAGGCGAACGGCAGCGCGTCCCCCACCAGTTGGACATCGTCGTCACTTTGGTAAGTTGAGCCGCCGGAGGCCAGCGCGTCGCCCATGCGGTTTACCGCGAAGCGCCTTATGGAGCATCCCTGAAACAATACGGCGATCAACAACGCCGCCACACAGAATTTTTCCCCCTTCATGATCATTTGGTCCTATTCTTTCCGGTATTCTTCGGCATCCTTAGGCCGGAACGCTTCGGTGTTTTCTGCATGCTGCAACACAAACCGCCGCAGCTCGGACGTGTTGCAGATGAACAGAAAAGCTTCATTGAAACTGTAATGGTTCACCACACGGTGAGCCGCATTGAGCTTCCCCTGCCTGCTCAAGCCCTTCAGCCACTCCTCGTGCATGCCGCTCAACTCCAGAAAATCCGGCCCCAAATCCGCCTTGTAGAACGTGTGCGTCCGCACGAAGTGCCATTGGTGGAAGTCCCCGGCTGGCTCGGGTCTTGATGGCATCAGATCCACAAAGAGGTACTTACCCAGCCGGACCAGCCTTGCCTCAAAATGCACCTTCACGCCCTCGTCGACCATGGAGAGTTCATACCGTTTGGGTCCAATCCGGTCAAATGTGAGGACATCCTCGCCGTTTGTCTGCTTCCAGCGGCCTTCCAATCGCTTGTCTTCCAGCAGGTCGGCATCGGTGTACAGGGGCGACAAGGATGGAATACAGCCCGTATTGAGCAGTATGCTGATCAGGCCGATGATAGCTTTAGCTTTCCAAGGCGATTTCATAAACCCCCTCATGAAGTCAAAGTGTGCGGCCGGCTGCGCCCGCAATAAGCGTTCCAGCTGCCACCACTCGCTGAGTGTCTCCATTTGCGACCACATTTGGTTCAAGTTTCCGGGATAAGTTTGGCCGGAATTTGCCTTTCAAGTCTTTCCGGCAAGCTGACAAAACCTTTCCAGATGCCGAATTGTGCTTGCCGTAGTAGACTCATATACATAACTCGGTGGTCACAGCCGGGGTTTAGGCTTGAACGTGGTGTTTACCGAGTTCTTACGGAGTTCTTCGCGTGGAAGCTGACAAGCAATCAAAGCAGTTTTACGAGTTCGGGCCATTCCGGCTGGAAACCACCGATCGGCTCTTACTGAAGAACGGCGAGGTTATCCCGCTCGCTCCCAAGGCGATAGACACGCTTCTGGTTCTTGTGAAGCATGCCAACCACGTGTTGACAAAAGAAGAGTTGATGAAGGCGGTCTGGCCGGACACCTTTGTTGAGGAAATCGGGCTGCCGCGAAACATTTCCGTGTTACGAAAAGCTCTGGGGGATGGTCCGGAGGACACCAGGTACATTGAGACTATTCCCCGCCGCGGCTACCGGTTCGTTGCCGAGGTACATGAGGGCGGCACAGCATCCGCTGCGCAGCCCCTCCCTGTTGTGCCGAACCTGAGTCGTCGCACAATGGTTTTCGGTTCCCTTGCCGCTGGGGCGGCGATCACGGGTAGCTACGGTGCCCTACAGCTTCGAAAAAAGCTCTACGGGGGCAGCAGAATCAGGTCCCTGGCGGTGCTTCCACTGGAGAATCTTTCTCAAGACCCGGCTAGAGATTATTTCGCGACGGGCATGACCGAGGCCTTGCTGACAAGTCTATCGAAGGTATCCGCCCTGAAAGTCGTCTCATACCCCAGCAGGAACTATAAGCAGATTGGCAAGACGATGGCCCACCTCGCCCGGGACCTGAATGTGGATGCGGTTCTGAACGGCTCGATTCTGAGCACCGAATCGCGCGTTCGGGTGAGTGCGAGACTGCTGCTTGCCGGAACTGGCGAGGTGATTTGGGCCGAGGATTACGAACGGGATCTTCGCGACATAATGGTCTTGCTCAACGAAGTACCGCGATCCATTGCAAGCGGCATCAATCTAACGCTGACCGCGGCCGACCAGAAGCGGCTCTCCGCTTCGCGAGTGCTCAACAACGAAGCCTTTCAATCCTATTTGCAAGGCCGGTATTTTTGGAACACAAGAACCACGGATGGGTTCAGGAAAGCCGCCGGTTACTTTCAAGAGGCGATTTCGAAAGATTCCACATACGCCCAACCGTACGCGGGACTGGCGGACGTTTTTGTTCTGCTCGGCTCCCTGCCCGCGGATGCTCTGCCACCGGGCGAAGCCAGGGCGCGAGCCTTGGCTGCTGCTTCCGCTGCGCTGAAGATGGACGAAATGCTCGCCGAAGCCCATACATCGCTCGGCAATGTGAAACTCTCGTTTGAATGGGATTGGAGAGGGGCCGAGAGGGAATTCCTTAAAGCGATTGATCTTAACCCTGGTTACTCAACAGCACATCATTGGTACGCCCATGCTCTCATCGCGGCCGGCCGGTTTCAGGAAGCCATATCCCAAATGAAGTTGGCCCAGGAGTTGGAGCCGCTTTCTCTGATCATCAACACCGGCGTCGGTTGGTGTTATTACCAGGCTCGTAAACCGGACGAGGCCATCAAACAATTTCGCAAGGTCCTGGAGATGAAACCGGATTTCTACCTGGCTCATTTGGCGCTCGGCCTGGCCTACGGACAAAAGGGGTCCTATCAGGAAGCGATCACGGAACTGCAACAGACGCTGCAACTCTCCGGTGGCCAGATCCTGACAGCTAAGGCTTCCCTCGGCCGCTATTACGCGCTGGCCGACGGGAAACAGGAGGCAGAGCGCGAGCTTTTGGAGCTGAAAAAGATGATGCAAGCCCGGTACGTTCCGGCGCTTTATCCCGCCGTGATTCACGATGCTCTGGGGCAGCACGCGGAGGCCTACGGCTGGGTGAAGAAGGCTTTTGACGAACGCTGCGAATACCTCGTATACGCCAAAGTGGAACCCATGCTTGACGGAATGCGGGCCGATCCCCGGTTCCTTGACCTGATGCGCAAGCATAAGCTGGATCTGTAAGAGGGTTCCGGAGGACTCTAACGGAGGTCCAGCCGCCGAAGCAGGGCCCGCGCCGGCGCTCCATCGGCCCCTTCCAGTTTCAGCGGCAGGCAGATCAGCTCATATTCCCCCGCGCTGACGCCGTTCAGATTCAACCCTTCCAGAATCACGACCCCAGCCTCGAGCAAAACGCGATGCGTTTCGGCGCCCTGCTCCGAGTCAGCGCCAATCGAAAGCGAGTCAATTCCGGCCAGCCGGACCCCAGCCTCGACAAGCCGCCGCGCCTGTTGTAACGTAATCGAGTCAAACTCCGGCGTGAACGGCTCAAGCCACCACTGCCGTAAGGAATTGCCCGTCTTGAACAACACCCGTTCGGCGCCGCGAAAATCGCCGTCCATTTCGACGACGCGCGCCGGCCCGATCAGTACATCGAGCGGAATCCGATCCACAGAGAGTCCCTCCACGAAATAGTGCAATGGCGCATCGACGTGCGTGCCGCTATGCGCACACATCGATAAGGCCGTAACGTTGGCGGCATCGCCACGCTCCATCGAGGCTGCCTTCCAAACTTCCAGCACGGGATCGCCGGGCCATTGCGGCATCCCTGCGCCAAGCCCAATGCCGATATCGATCCACTGGCTCATGCTCACGGGCCGGCCAGCGCCGGATTGTCGAGCAGCTTCTTCACTTCGCGCATCGCCGCCGCGTGGCGGGAATCCTTTGCCAGGTTCCGGTACTCCTTCGGATCGAGCTCGTGATCGTACAATTCGGCGACTTCCGGCCCGCCCCACTCCGTGTAACGGTAGCGATCCGTTCGCACGCTGCGCCCGACGGTTTGCCTGTGTTTCACCACCGTGTAAGCGGCTTTCTTCCAGCGCCGCTGCGGATCATCGAGCAGCGGCGCCACGCTTGTGCCGTCCAGTCCTTCCTTGCGGGGAACGCCGGCCAGTTCTACCAACGAGGGGTAAATATCCACAAACTCCACGAGCCTCGGACTTGCC
>Ga0187893_10004768_pt1 | contig 25355 bp, 18 predicted proteins | sample MA1701074metaG_FD_139574 | JGI IMG/M metagenome (GOLD analysis project Ga0187893, IMG submission 139574) | White microbial mat communities from a basaltic lava cave in the Kipuka Kanohina Cave System on the Island of Hawaii, USA - MA170107-4 metaG ... | reverse complement strand
GCCCTGCTGCAGCGGGCCGGTGTCCGGAGCTTCCACTACACTCGCGCCGCGCGGATCCAGGTTGACGGTGAGCGACCCGCCGGGCGCTCCGGGCGTTGCCAACGGCGCACCGTTGCTCCCAAAGAACCGGACCGCGAACGATGACGCCTGCTCGCGCGTGCTGGCGAAATACAAGGCGGAATACCACCCTCCGCCGAAAGCGAACTGCGGCAGCAACGCTGATCCGAAGCTCGTTGCCGGAGGTGGCGCCGGATTCACCCGCAGCGATGCCGAGTAGATGCGGTCTCCGGTGGGGTTTCCATTTCCGTTGGCTGCGTTGGCGGCGACGTAGAACATCGCCGGCCCAGCGCCCTGCGGCGGCGCGGTCCAGTCGATCTCCCAGGCCGCCTCGTTGCGAGTGCCCTGCTGGGTGCCGGCGGCGGTGTGCATCACGAACTGAGTCGCATTAGCCCCACCCACTGTCTGGGTGGGCGGGCCGCCCGCGACGCTGGCAAGCACTCCTAGACCCATGGAGGTGACATCACCCGAGCGAGCGGTCAATTGAAATCCCCAGCGGACTGCATCCGGATCCTGCAGGACTACCCTGAATCGCACTCGTTCCCCAGGCGTATACGTCGCCGAGGGGAAGATGATCTGGACGCGCCCGCTTCCCGATCCCCCGCCCACGTGGCAGGCGACACAAGTTCCTTCACTCGGCGCACCCGTCGTGCCTAGCGGCGGGCCGCTGCTGAAACCGAAAACTGCAGTGATGCCCGCCAGCCCGAGGCTCACTTGCCCGAAAACGATCGCTTTTGTACCCATGATTGCCTGACACGATTAGAGGGCGCCGACGTTTCGTTTACAAACGTGAACCCTGGCTGGAACGACAAAATTAGGCCGCATTAGCACGAGAGCGGGATAGTTTCTGCCCGCCCTACAATGCGTCCCGTATCGCTGCGAGCGACGAGCTAAACTAATTACTATCAATGAATTAAACGCTGGATTGCAAACACGCGAGCGCCCTGCACGAATCACGGCCACACAACGTCAACTACTATAGGACCAGCCGTTGGTGTGTCCCCGGTTGTTTACCACTACTATGGCCGTTGCCCAGGAAATTGCACTCGCCAAGAAGCTCGCCGAGCGATATCGCTGCGAATTCGTCGATCTTAAGGAAGCCCACATCGATCATGAGCTAGTTCAGTCGGTGCCGGTCGACCTGATGTTCCGGTACAATTTCGTGCCACTGGCGGCGCACAATGGAACACTCGAGATCGCGCTGGCGGACCCGAAGAACTTGAACCTGATCGACGAACTGGCGATTCTTCTCGACAAGAAGCTGCGCGTAAAAGTGGCCACACTGCAACAGATCTCGGATCTGTTGAAGAAGACCGAACAATCGCAGCGGGTGCTCGAGGAAGTGACCGAGACGTTCACGCTCGATGTCGTAGCCGACGAAGAGAGCACGGATGAAACGCTCTCGATCGATAAGCTGACAGCAGCCGACAGCGACATCGCGCCGGTGATCAAGCTGGTGGATACCACGATTTTCAATGCGCTCGAGCGGCGGGCGAGCGACATCCACATCGAGACTCGTGACAGCGAAGTAGTGATCAAATACCGGATCGATGGTGTATTGAACTATGCCATGCCGCCGATCTCGAAGGACTGGCATTCGACCATCATTTCCCGCATCAAGGTGATGAGCGAGCTCGACATCGCCGAGAGGCGCGTGCCGCAGGATGGCCGGTTTCGCGTGCGGTACAAGAGCCGGCTCATTGACTTCCGCGTGTCGATCATGCCGACGGTTCATGGCGAAGATGCGGTTCTGCGCGTGCTCGACAAGGAGTCGATGAGCGAGAAGTTCGCCAAGCTGTCGCTCGAAGTAGTGGGGTTTTCGCCAGGCGACCTGACGAAGTTCCGGCGCTACATCAAAGAGCCGTACGGAATGGTGCTGGTGACGGGTCCCACCGGGTCCGGTAAGACGACCACGCTGTACGCGGCGATCTCCGAGATCAAAAATGATGAGGACAAGATCATCACGATCGAAGATCCGGTCGAATATCAGATCAAGGGAATTACGCAGATTCCGGTAAACGAGAAAAAGGGGCTCACGTTCGCGCGCGGCTTACGGTCCATCTTGCGGCACGACCCCGATAAGATTCTGGTGGGCGAGATTCGGGACCAGGAGACGGCGCAGATCGCAATCAACGCAGCGCTGACGGGGCACTTGGTGTTCACTACTGTCCACGCCAACAATGTGCTCGACGTGCTGGGCCGCTTCCTGAACATGGGAGTGGAGCCGTACAATTTCGTTTCGGCGCTGAACTGCATTCTGGCGCAGCGGCTGGTCCGCGTGATCTGCGAATTCTGCAAGCACCCGGTAAAGTATTCCGACGAGCAATTGCGGGAAGGGGGTCTCGAAGCATCGGAATGGCGCGGGTTCGATTTCTCCGAAGGCGCCGGGTGTTTTGAGTGCGGCGGCACGGGGTTTCACGGCCGGACGGCGATTCACGAGCTGCTCGACTTGAGCGAAAAGATTCGCGAGATGATTCTCGACAAGCGTCCGGCATCGGAGATCAAGCGCGCCGCTCGCGAGGAAGGAATGACGTTCCTGCGCGAGTCAGCCATCGAGAAGATGCGGTTGGGTGTGACGACGTTTAAAGAAATCAATAAGGTAACGTTCATCGAAGGATAGGAATGGGAGTGCTGGCGCCATTGACGCGATTGCTGGAAGAGTCGCCCCCGGTTTACGCATTCGAGATCTCGCCGGCCGGGATTGCGTGGGGAATTCGCCCGCAAAAGCGCGGTAGAGCTCCGGAGATGGATTTCCGCGCGCTACCGGAGGGAGTGGTGACGGTGTCGCCGGTGAAGGAGAACGTCGAGCAACCGGAAGCCTTGGCTTCGATGGTGGCGGCGCTGGCGCCGGTGAATGGGAATAAGCGGAAACGCGAGGCGGCGCTGGTGTTGCCGGATTACTGCGCCCGCGTGGCCATTCTCGACTTCGAGTCATTCCCGAGCGACAAGAATGAGCAGGCGAGTCTGGTACGGTTCCGAATGAAGAAAACCGTATCCTTCGATGTGGACTCGGCCGCGTTGAGCTTCCATGCCCATAAAGGTTCAGGGAAGAAAGTTGAGGCGATCGTAGCGGCTGCCGCAGTCGAGATCGTAGCGCGCTACGAGGCTCCATTCCGCGCCGCTGGATTCGTGACGGGATTCGTGACGACATCCACGCTTGCTTCGATGAATCTGATGCCGGAGAGTGGAATGAGCGTGCTGGCCAAGCGGAGTGACCGCGCGCTAACGGTGGCGGTGTCTGAAGGACGGCATCCGAAGCTCGTGCGGTGTGTGGAGTTGACGGAAGGGCATATTGGGGAGATTCTGGCGGTGCTGCTTCCGACTTTTGCCTATGCCGAAGACGAACTCGGCCGGCGACCCGAGCGAATGCTGGCCTGTGGTTTCGAAGACGAGCAGGCCGAGCTGCGCGAAGATTGCGAACGGGAATTGGGGATCAAAGTCGAGCCCTTGGTGTCGCTTTGGGGTGTGGCGGGAGCCTACAACGCTGGGTTGCTGGGATGGTTACAGGCGCAGGAGAGAGCAGGATGAGAGGCGCCATCCCGATCAATCTGGCAAGCTCGCCGTTCCGCAGAGACCGGCCGTTTGTGGTCGCGGCGCTGGCCGGTTGCGCTTTGCTCGGCGGGCTGTTCGCCTATCTCACGTCGATTGGGTTGGTGGAAAGAAGCCAGCGGAAAGAGTTGGAGGCCTCGATCGAAGAGGTCCAGTCGCGGTTGTCGAAGACGCAGCAGGAAAAGTCGCGTTTGGAAGAGACGCTGCGAAAGCCGGCGAACGCCGAAGCAATCGACTACTCGCTGTTCCTGAACGAATTGATCTTGCGCAAGGGAATCAGTTGGACGCGAATCTTCGGAGATCTGGATGCTGTGATTCCGCACAACGTGCGGTTGGTGAGCGTGCGTCCCCAGGTGAATCAGACCAATCAAGTGCTGCTCGATATGACGGTGGCGTCGCAAACAGCCGAGCCGGTAATCGAGATGCTCATGCGGTTGGAGGGGTCCCCTGTGTTTGGCGCCACGGCGGTGGCGACCTGGCAGCCTCCTTCGCAAAGCGAACCGCTCTACCGCTACCGGGTGAATGTGAACTATGCGCCGAAACTTTGATCTCGGAGCCTTACGGGAGAAGCTGACCGGCGGCGGCACGCCCGATCCCCTGGCGCGATGGAAGATCGCGCTCCTGGTTCTCGCGCTCGCCAATCCTGTTGTCTACTTTGCACTGGTGTCACCGCCGGGCGGATCGGCGGAATACCTGCAGGAACAACTCGATACGATGCGGCAAACGGCTCTACGGGAGCAGGGATCGCTGATGCGCCTCCGAGGATTGGTGAAGAAGATCGAGAAGGCGCGGTCGGATCAGGACGCGTTTATGCGGCAATATTTCATGGACCGGCGCACGACATCCTCGACGATCCTGACGGAGGTAGGCAACTCGGTGCAGAAGGCGGGGTTGAAGTTGCGCGAGCACGCATTCGTGATCGAGCCCGTCGAGGGCAGCGAGAACATCAGCATGATGACGATCACGGGCAACTATGAAGGGAGCTATGCGGATTTAGTGGAGTTCGTGAATCTGGTGGATCGTTCGAACCGTTTTCTGATTATCGACAGCATTCAGGCCGCACCGACGCAGCAGGCAGGCGTGCTCGCCTCCCGGTTCAAGATGAATACATTCATGCGGGACAGCTCTTCGATTCCGCCGTCGGCGACGAAACCGGCCGATCCGGCGCCGGTGCAGGAACCGAACTTTGACTCACCGCCTCCGGCGAGGAGCATGGCCAAGGGGGACGACGACTGATGAAGATCGGCGCCGAACCCAAGAAGACGGCGATTCTCGCAGGGTTGCTGGTGGTGGCGGGCTATCTGATGTATGCCAATATTTTCGGAGGCACGGAGGCGACGATTCCGGCAAACGCACGCAAGAGCGTGGCGCGACCCGCCGAAATGCCCGAGTTGGCGCAGCCGCCGGCCGAAACAGCGCGGAAGGGCACTTCACGCCGGATTTCCGCCAATGTTCAGGAGTGGGTGCCGCGAGTGGGGGGAAGGCAGCAGGATAAGCGTCCGGATCCCGCCACCGTTGACCCGGCCTTGCGGCTGGATCTGCTCGCGCGCCTACAGAGTGTCACGCTCGAAAGCGGCGAGCGGAGTCTTTTCGAGTTTTCAACGGCTCCGGTGAAACTGCCCCCGGACACGATCATCAACCCGAAGAAGAAGCCGGATTCGAAGGGAACGGAAGAGGCCAAGCTGCCGGAAATCAAGCCGACGGAGGGCATAAAGCCGATCGACACCAAGCCGCCGGCTCCGGCGATTCCGCTGAAGTTCTACGGCCATGTGGCGGCGAGGGATGGAAGGCGTGCCTTCTTCTTGAGCGGGGATGAGATTTTTATCGCGGGCGAGGGGCAGATCGTGCAGTCGCGGTACAAGATCGTGCGGATCGGCCTGAATTCGGCCACGATCGAGGACACACAGCACAGCAACACCCAGACCATCCCACTGGTTGAAGAACCTGCGGGATCATAGGAGTATAGGTCTAAGCCATGCGGCGATTGCGAAAGCGGAAACAGAGCGAACATGGATTTGCGCTGCTATTGGTGTTCGCGATGGCGGCCGCGGTGGCGGTGACCCTCTATATCGAGGTGCCGCGGGTGGCGTTCCAGGCACAGAGGCAGAAAGAGCAGTTGCTGGTCGAGCGCGGGGAGCAATACAAGCGCGCCATTCAGTTGTATGTGCGGCATATCAAGAAGTACCCGGCGCGCATCGAGGATCTCGAGAGCACGAACAACCTGCGGTTCCTGCGGCGCAAGTACAAGGATCCGATGACGGGCAAGGACGAGTGGCGCCTGGTGCATGTGGATGCCATGGGTGCGTTTACCGACTCTCTCGTGCACAAGCCTCCAAATCCGTTGACAGGTAAAGACGGAAAGTCCGAACAGCCTCCGGGGATTGGCGGACCTGGTGTTCCGGGATTCGGAGTGCCGGGAGGGCAACCGGGTTTCCCACCATCCATGCCCGGCCAGCCTGCGATTCCTGGGCAGCCGCCTGCTGTCACACCGGGATATGCACGGCGCGGAAGCGATCGTCCGGCAGTAATCGCGGGTATGGAGCCCCAGAATTTTCCGGTGGATCCGAATCAGCCGGTGGATCCGAATCAGCCGACCGATCCGAATGCCCTGCAAGCCCCTCCTATTGCGGACCCGAACGCTCCGCCAACTCCATATCCAGGCGGAGACCCGAACAATCCAGGATCGCCGGCTGCGTATCCGAACCAGCCTTACCCGAACCAGCCTTACCCGAACCAACCTTACCCAAACCAGCCGTATCCGAGCCCAACGAATCCGGTCCAGCCATATCCGAACCAGCCGTATGTCCCGCCTGGTCCGATCTCCGGACCCGGTGGTCTACCACAAGGGAGCCCGAGTCCGTTTCCGCTACCGGCGTATCCGCAGCCGGGACAACCAGGCGCGTATCCTCCAGCGCCCACGTCTCCGATTCCCGGCCTTCCGGGATTCATCCCAGGCGCGGGATACGGATCAGCGAACCGAACGGGAGTTGGGAACATGATTCCTCAGCCAGGCGGCGTGGCGAACTCGCAGACGGGTGGAGTTGTTCCCACTCCCTTTCCGGCCGGAGCGGGTCAGGCCAATAATGCGGCACTTCAGTTGATCCAACAGATCCTGACGCAGCCGCGAGGTGTGCAGGCAGGGACTACGGCAGGAGGAGCGGGTTTGGGCGCAGGAATTGCGGGAGTGGCGACGACGATGGAAGCCGAGGGAATCAAGATCTACTTTGAGCGTACAAAGTACCAGGAATGGGAATTTCTGTACGACCCAAAGCAAGATAAGTCGGGGATGATCGCGGGGCGGGCAGCCGGGAATATGACGGGATTACCGGGCCAGGGGCAGGGGAATCGTCCGGGAAGTTCGGGGGGGGTGCAGCCTACGACTCCAGGCAGCGGATTCGGACAGGGACAGCAACAGCCCGTTTCTCCCCGAACCGGGCGGCAGTAAAAACGAACATTCTCATCCACGCGGCTTATAGCCGATAAGCCAGTTGCGGACTGGCTATGGATTTTCAGCAGGATCAGGAAATTATCCAGGAGTTTCTCGTCGAGACGACACAGAACCTGAGCCAACTGGACCTGGATCTGGTTGAGCTTGAGCAGCGCCCGGGTGATCCGGAGTTGCTTGCGAGGGTATTTCGAACGTTTCACACGATCAAGGGGACGTGCAGCTTCCTCGCGTTCGAAAAGATGCAGGAGACCGGCCATGTGGCAGAGAACGTCCTGAACCTGATGCGGGGCGGGAACCTGCGGCTGACGCCTGTACTTGCCACGCTGATTCTGGAGACGGTAGACGCGCTGCGCCGGGAGCTGGCAGCGATTGAAATGACGGGGAAAGAAAGCCAGGAGCCAATCGATGAGTTGATTGCGCGCCTTCGGGAGGCCGAGTCGGCGCCTGCCGGGCTGGAAGCGTTGAGCGCGGCGCAACCCGCCGTGAGTACAGCGGCGCCTCCCAACCAAGCCAAGCAACCGGCCGCCGCCGACAATGTAATCCACTTGGACATCGCGCTCGCCAACGAGCTCGTAAATCTGGTGGGTGAACTTGTCCTGGTACGAAATCAGCTGCAGCAGACGCGGCCGGGCGAGGGCAGCTCCGAACAAGCACAGGTGGCGCATCGGTTAAACCTGATCACATCCGAGTTGCAGGAAGCTGTCATGAAGACGCGCATGCAGCCGGTGAGTATCGTGTGGAACAAGCTGCCACGCGTAGTGCGGGATTTGGGCGTATCGCTTGGAAAGCAGATCCAGATCGAGATGCACGGGGCAGAAACGGAAATGGATCGAAGCATCCTCGAGGCGATCCGCGATCCGCTCACGCACATCGTGCGGAACTCATGCGATCACGGGATCGAGACGCCGGATACACGGAGGAGAGCCGGTAAACCACCGCAGGGGACACTACGGTTGCGAGCGTTTCACGAAAGCGGACAGGTCGTGATCGAGGTCAGCGACGACGGCAGCGGGATTCCGATTGAGAAAGTAAAGGAGAAGGCGCTCGAGAAGGGTGTGGTCAGCCAGGAAGTGTTGCACGAGATGGGCGATCGGGACGTACTCGATCTAATCTTCCGCCCGGGATTCTCGACAGCCGAGCAAGTGAGCAACGTCAGCGGCCGAGGGGTTGGGCTGGACGTTGTGAGGAGTAACCTCCAAAAGATCAATGGTTCGGTCGAGTTGCAGAGCCGATCTGGAGAGGGTACGACGCTGCGGATGCGGATTCCGCTAACGCTCGCCATCATTCCAGGATTGATGGTGATATCAGGAGGCCAGAAACTCTTCATTCCACAGGTCAGCCTGGTTGAATTGATGCGGTTGGAAGGGAAAGCCGTTGAAGACCGGATGCAATGGGTGGGCAGAAATCTCTTCTTCCGCGCGCAGGATCACCTGCGGCCCGTTGTGTTTCTCAACGATGTCCTGGGATTGGCGTCCCTGCCGGCGTGGGAGACAAGATTGCCGGATGTGCTCCTGATTGCGTTTGTGCATTCCGAAGGACGACAGTTTGGGCTGGTGGTGGATGAAATTTCGAGCACACGCGAGATCGTTGTGAAGCCGCTGGGACGGCGCGAGAGGAAACTGGGAGTCTATTCAGGCGCCACGATCCTGGATGACGGACGAGTGGCGCTCATCCTGGACATAACCGGGTTAGTGCGGCGTGCCGGCTTGCTGCGGGAAAAAATCGAGCACACGGTTGTGGAGCAGCCCGGGCCGCGCGTGGAACCGGTGAATGTGCACACTTTGCTGCTGTTTTCGGCCGGGCGCTATGGGAGTCTTGGGATCCCGCTGGGCTTGGTGGGGCGGCTGGAGAACTTGGACGGGAAGAAGATCGAGAAGTCAGCGGGACAATGGGTGGTTCAATACCGCGGCGGAATCCTCGAGCTGCACAGCCTGAGTCATATCCTGGACTCGCAGCCACAGCCAGAGCGGCCCGACTGGAATCAAATACGGGTGATCGTTATCCAGGATGGCGAGCGAAGTCTGGGGCTGGTGGTGGACCAGGTCCGGGACTTCCGGACAGGGGAAATTGCGGCGCGCAAGACAACGAGTCACGCCGGGTTGATCTGCTCGGTGACGTTCGATGGGAAAGTGTGCGACTTGGTGGATCTTCCAGCGGTTCTGCGGAAGGCGGACCCCTCCTTTCTTCGCAAGCGCGCCCGGGCAAGGCACCCGGGTGCGCGATTGCTGTTGATCGATTCGGGCGAGATAAACCGGGTCACGCTCAGACATGGCCTGGAGGTGGCCGGCCACAGCGTCGTGGAGGCATCGTCGCCCGAAGAAGCCGAGCGCAAGCTGATGTCCCACGCGCTGGAAGCGGTGGTGATCGTCGTGGAAAGCGGGCAAATTCCGAAGATTCCAGGACTGGATTCGCTCCCTACCTTGGTCGTCACAGATTCCGATTCCGTGAAGGATCTGGTTGGCGGGACCAGATTCCTGTGCGCAAACGAGCGAAAGGCGGTGCTCGGGGCGCTCGACCAGCTATTGGGACCGGGCACTGAAGGCAGTGCGCATCAGCGGACGAAGGAATAAACGATCATGGCTGTGCATGAAAAACAACAGATCCAGTTTGCCACGTTCTGGATCCAGGAATTGCTGTTTGGGATCCGGGTGGCGGAAGTGCAGGAAGTCCTTTTGGATCAGCCTATGACGCCCATCCCGCTAGCCCCCCGGGCAGTGTTGGGATTGCTGAATCTACGTGGGCAGATCGCCACGGCCGTGGATCTGCCGGCAATGTTGAGCCAAATGCAGGAACCGGATGACGGGTCCGGGAAAAATGTGATTGTACGACTGGACCTAGAGCTGGTCAGCTTGCGTGTCGGCCGGATCGGTGGCGTGATCGAGGTGCTGCCCACGCAAGCGCGACCCCACGCGGACGGGATCCAGGGTCCGGTGAAAGATCTGATCGCGGGTATGTACGAGTTAGGAGGAACCGTAATGCTCTGGCTGGATACGGAGGCGGCAGTAAAGATCGCCTGGGGAGAAGCGCATGCATCCTAAGCTGCGATGGTATGAATTCCGGAGTCTGAAGACGAAGCTGCTCACGCTGTTCGTGATTCTTGGGGTTCTGCCAGTGGCCTTTATTGCCACGACGAGCTGGCGGAGCAGCCGCCTGGCATACGAGGAGGCGGGAAAGGAAAGCTCCCGAATTGCGGCATCGTTGCTGGACACGATTGACCGCAACTTTTTTGAACGATACGGGGACGCGCAGGCGTTCGCGTTTCATCCAGCGGCGCGGTCGCAGCACCGGCGCTCGATCGAGAATGCCATGAACTTCTACATGACCGCCTATGGACTTTACGATCTCATGGTGGTGGCGGACCGCCAAGGAAGAGTGGTCGCATCGAATACCGTGACTTTCGACGGCAAGCCGTTAGCCAATCCTGTCACCGTGGGCGTGAAGGTGAAAGGGCAGGAGTGGTTCGAGCAATGCATCGCCGGCCGCATCCGGAGCGGGCAAAGCTATTACAGCGAGATGAAGGCGGATCCATGGGTGGCGCAAGTCACGAATGGGCCTGGATATGCCATGAACTTCTCGGCTCCTATCTTCGATGGAAACCGGATTGTCGGAGTATGGTCGAATCGAGCGTCCTGGGAGCGCGTGGTGGGCATGATCGTAGGAGAGTATGAGCAGACCGCGAAAAAGACGACCCCAGGATTGCGGCTGGCTATGATCTCTCCAGGCGGGCTTGTCGTGCAGGCGTCGCAGCCGGAGGACATGCTGACCGTGAACCTGGTTCACAAGGGAATGGCGGCGGCAAAAGCGGCCGTGGCAGGCCAAAATGGATTCCTCGAGGAGAGATGGCCCGAAAGCAGGGAAATGTTGGTCGGCTACGCATCGTCGAAAGGGTTTGGTCCCTATCGGGCGAACAAGGAGGGCATGCTTGTAGCGATTCCGCCGGATGAAGCGGCATCGGGACTGATGCTGAATGCGCGGTGGACCCTCCTCATCGGATTGCTTCTGAGTGCGGCGTGCACGGCGGGCGGAGTCTGGATCTTCGAAGGCTCGGTGAGAAACCTCGGCGTAGTAGTGGAGTCGCTGGAGGCGGCGGCGAGCGGCGACTTGACACGGCGCGTGACCGTAGACAGCCAGGACGAAATCGGCCGCGTATGCCAGGCGCTGAACAGGATGCTGGATAACACCAAGTCAACGGTGGCGGCAGTCGTTTCGAGCGAGCGAAAACTGACATCTTCCTCTTCGGACCTGGAGCAAATCAGCCACTCACTCGCGTCCGCGGCGGAGCAGACGGCGGCGCAAGCGAAGTCGGTTTCCGAGTCAAGCAATCTGGTGGCCCGCAACATGACGGTAATGGCGGCCAGCTCGGATCAAATGATGAACGCCATCCGGGAAATCTCCCGAGCAACTTCGGAGGCGGCGCAGGTCGCCAGTACGGCTGTGGACGTGGCGCATCAGACCAATCAGACGATCGAGAAGCTCGGAGCGAGCTCGAGTGAGATCGGCAACGTCGTCAAGGTGATCACGTCGATCGCCGAACAGACAAATCTACTGGCTCTGAACGCAACGATTGAAGCGGCGCGCGCCGGAGACGCGGGCAGGGGCTTCGCGGTCGTGGCCAGTGAGGTGAAGAACCTGGCCGAGCAGACCGCGAAGGCGACCGAGGATATCGCGCGACGGATCGAGGCAATTCAAGCCGACTCGAACCGTTCCGTCGAGTCGATCGCGACCGTGGGCAAGGTGGTTGACCGTATCCACACCATCAGCGGCGTGATCGCGGCTGCCATTGAGGAGCAGAGCGCCACAACCTCCGAGGTTAGCCGCAACATTCAAGAGGCTGTGCAGGGCGCCAACGAGATCGTGCAGAGCATTTCCGAGGTGAGCGCGGCGGTGGGAGAGGGGACCAAGGCCGCGACCCGGACCCGTACATCGGCAGAGTCCCTGGCCTCACTTTCCACGGAATTGAGCCAAGTGGTCTCGCAGTTCAAGGTTTGATAAAGGGGGGCCACGATGCGCATGCCGATTCGTTAGCCGTCAATGCGGCCCACCGCCGCATACCTTTGCTATTCTCGATCCTATGCGATTAATTGTTTCGCTCCTTCTTGCCGCCACTCTTTTCTCCGCTAATTGGCCCACTTGGCGCGGGCCGAAGGGAGACGGCACCAGTGACGAAAAGAATCTGCCTGTCTCGTGGTCAACCACAAACAACATCACCTGGAAACTGGCGATGCCGGACGTGACGGGCTCGAGTCCGGTGATCTGGGGCAATCACATCTTCATGAACACCGCCGAAAACGGTACCGTCGCTCTCTGGGCGATCGATCGAGACAAGGGTACGGTGCTCTGGAAGCAGCAGTTGGCGCCGGCCGATGAAAAGGTCCGCAAGGGCAACATGTCCTCACCGTCGCCGGTCACAGACGGCAAGACGGTGTGGGTGATGTCGGGAAACGGTCAAGTGAAGGCCTTCGACTTCGCGGGCAAGCAACTCTGGCACCGCGACCTGTGGAAGGACTACGGCCGGTTCGGCTTGAACCACGGATACGGTTCGTCTCCGCTGCTATTGAGCGACGGTCTCGTGATTCAGGTTCTGCATGGGATGAAGACGGACGATCCTTCCTACGCGATAAAGCTCGATCTCAAGACCGGAAAGACGTTGTGGAAGGTAGAGCGGCCCACTGATGCCGTGGTCGAGTCTCCGGATTCCTACACGACGCCCACCACGATCACGCACAACGGCAAGCTCCAGGTGGTCATCACCGGTGGAGACTATGTCACCGGCCACGACCCTGCGACTGGAAAAGAACTGTGGCGAGGCGGTGGGATGAATCCTCGTGCCAATCCCATGAACCGGATCGTCGCATCTCCCCTCGTGAATCAGGACCTGATCTATGTGCCTACGCGGGTGAATCCGCTGCAAGCGTTTCATCCTGTCGATAGCGGAAAGCCGAATCTCGCCTGGGCGACTCCCAATGGCCCGGATGTGCCCACGCCTGTCAGCGATGGCAAATATCTGTACATGATCAACGATCGCGGAATTACCTGGTGCTTCGATGCGCGAACGGGCAAGGAAGTCTATGCGGGCCAGCGCATCAAGCCGGCCATCTATTCGTCCTCGCCGGTGCTGGCCGATGGCAAGATCTACATAATGAATGAAGACGGGCTGACCACCGTGATCAAGGCTGGACCAACCTTCGAAGTACTGGCGGAGAACAATCTCGAAGACTATACGTTGGGCTCGCCCGCGATCTCGGACGGGCAGATTTTCATTCGCACCAAGCAGTGGCTGCACTGTATCGGCAAGCGAGCTTCAGGGGCGCGGAAATAGCATTCCCACGCGTTTTCTGTAGTCTTCATAGAGCGCGCCATGCTCGCGGAGCAGATCACGCTCCTCGAACCATACACCGATCAGAATGTAGACGGTTATTCCAACCGCGAGGAGCAGGTGTCCTTGGGACATCTCGGGCGTAAACCAGAATCCGAGCAGCAACCCGAGCATCATGGGATGCCGCAGCCAGCGGTATGGTCCCGGCGTCTTGAACTCCGGAGTTTGTTCGCGTTCACCTCGCAGATATGCCCGTACCTGACTCCAGCCGAACTTGTCGAAGTGGCCTATCGAGAAGGATGCAATCCCCACCAAACCCCATCCAGCCCAAAAAAGCGCTTGTAATAAGAATCGACCCACCGGATTATCGACGGACCAGACGAGACCGGGGATCGGCTCCCATTTGAAGAACAGAATCGCGAGCACGATACTCGTTGCCAGCAGAAATGTCGCGCGTTCCATGGGCCAAGGGACCACGCGCGTCCAAATACGCTTGAACCCGCGGCGGGCCATGATGCTGTGCTGGAGCCCGAACAAGGCGATGAGGCCGAGGTCCGTTGCGGCAGCCTCGTGCGGCGGAATCTGCAAACCGGAATCGACGCTGCTGAATGTGTAGTGATTGGCGGTGAATCCTACCAGGTAGAGGAAGGACACCAGAAAGGTGAAATAGGCGAAACTCCAGTAGAGTAGAACGAGAACTCGCGCGATCGTTTTCATTCCGAATCTCGCTTTCCCCAGTCCGTGTCGAGACACCAGCGGACCACGGAGGCGAAGGTATCACGAATCGGGGGCAGCGCGGGAGCACTTTCCAGCATCCGCATGGTGGCCGAGTTTTCGAACACCTGCCGGAGGCCGAGATGCGGAAGGTAGTAGCCGAGTACCCGGATCAATTCCATCAACAGCGGCTTCTCTTCCCGCCGCGCGCGCAGACTCCACTCTTCGTATTCGGCTAGCGGAACCAGCTTGGGAAGACGGATCGGCAGCCACTTCGCACCACTTGGATGGAGAGCGAACAAGCGGTGCGTTTCCGCGAGCATTTCTTCCACCGTGAAGTTCTCGGTATCGGAAGCACAGAGGTGATACACGGCGCCGGACGCGAAATGATCCTGAAAGAGCCGGGTCAACGCCTCGGCCACCCAGTCCGACGGAACCACATCCACGCTGGCCGCGGGATCATAAGGGGCCATCGGAATCGCGCACTGGGGAAATAACTTCAACAGTTGGTGAATGTGGTTGAACTGACGGACACGGCCAGTCCCGGATTCACCGATGATCGAGCTGATCCGCGCAATCGCGACCGGTAGCGACCCGGAACACGATCGCACCAGATCCTCGGCTTCGTACTTGGACTGCTGGTAGGAGTTCGAAAACCGCGCGCTATGGGTCAAAGCCGCCTCCGGGATGCGGCCCGCACAGCGACCAGCCACGTACACCGTGCTCACGTGCAGAAACTTCGTGATCCTCGCGCACTGCTGCGCAAGCCGGAGCAGATTCCCGGTGCCGAGCACGTTGACGCGACGCGAGTCTTCGAGGGGCCGGTCAAACCGCGTATCGGCGGCGCAGTGAATCACTTCCGTGAGTGACTGGCGCAGCGTGGCGAGCTGGTGGGCGCTCAGGCCGAGTTCGCTCCGCATAATGTCTCCCTGCAGAGGAACGATCTGGGGACTTCGCAGATTCGATGGAATCCGTTCCGGATCGCGCGACAGGAGATACACGCGCCGGCCAGGCGTCAGCGGGAGAAGCCGCGCAACCAGGTCGCTCCCGACAAAGCCCGTGGCGCCGGTTACGAGAAGAGCGGACACTCGCTAGGTTTTCACCCCTCCGCCTACTGGAGCAAACGTGTACCCGCCCGTGATCGCTACCCGATGCGTTGCGCCGCCGAATTCATCCGGCAATCGCAAGGCAAGGCGCGGTTCGTCGGGGGTGAATTGCCACGATACAGACTGTCCACTCTCCAAAGCCTGCCGCACCTCGGCGCCCGACCGGGCGCTGGATACGGGCTGTCAGGTTCCCGTGAGGACTTCGGCGGAAGTCTCGTGTTTCGGCAACAGATCGTGGTCTTCGAGCTCACAGCGGCCAGTGAACTGGAAGCTGTGATCTTCCAAGATCGGACCGGCGCTTCGAAGGACCGCGCGAACAGGCCGCAAGAAGCGGTCACACACTCCCAGAGAACGCAGGTACCCTGCAAACTTCGGGAATGAGAGGAGTACATGGAATTCGGCCTGCGCCTGCGAACTCGCATAGTCGAGTTGGCCGCGGCTCGCTTCCCGATGAGCATCCGGATTGAGCGATATCTCCAACCGTCCCGAATTGAGTGTTTGTCCTTGCCAAGTGATGGGAACGCCGTTTTCGACGGCGGCGGCCAGTTGAGTGACTTGAAATTGGATCGTCTTCATGGGATCTCCGGTGGTCTGAATCATTTTCGCTGGCAGGAATACCAAACGCAAGCCCGTTACCACAGCGGGCGCTCCTCCAGCAATTCGAGATTCAGCCCTACGATCCGCCTTCAGCAGCTTTTGTGCCTTGGCAAATACGCGCAAACTTTTTGTACAAGTCCGAGGTGGGCAGGATTTCATCCTGCGGGCCGCATGGGCGAATGGAGAAAGTCCCAGTCTGACGACCGGTCAGGTCGCCGCTTCAAGGACGAAGCCTTGCCTAATACCGATTGCCCCGATCGCCGCGGTCGAAACCGCCACGACGTTCCCGGCGCTCTCCGCGATGACCACCGCCGCCGGCGCCCGGAGTCATCGGGCGGGCTTCGTTGATCACCAGAGCGCGACCCATGAAATCCTTGCCATTGCAGAGCTTGATGGCGGTTTCGCCGGCTGCTGCGTCATTAATGTCGACGAACCCGAAACCACGGGCCTCGCCGGAAAATTTGTCGCGAACAATCGACACCTGGTCAACGGCGACGCCTGCCTGTGCGAAAAAGCTTTGAATGTCTGATTCGCTGGCGCGGAAGGGGAGATTCCCCACATACAGTCTCATCTTTCTAACTCCTAATTGCGGAACCCGCCGGCATCTACGTGGACCCGTGTTCCTACACTTGCAGTCACCAAAGGATGAGACGGACGACAGGGAGGCGGGAACGAAACGATTCGAGACTCGATGGACCAACTCAGACCTTTCAGTGCTATCAACATGGTGGCAGAGTTAGGGATCGAAGTCAAAGGGGACCTCCCCCTCGCCAGATAGCTCCTGGTCCACCTCAGAAAATTAGTTTCAGGCCGAACTGGAATGGTTCGCGACCATTGTGATTCGCCTGTCACCGCATTGAACTATTGATCCAAACTTCGCAAGTAGGAATTAGATTAAGGCATGGCCCGCTGGCTTGGCGGGCCAGCCACTGTCTGGAAGCTCAACACACTGCAACCTTGGCCCTGTTCCCTGATGCCTTGCGTTAAGCGGCGACTCCCTACCGTCCTCTGGGCTCGGTAGTGTCTACCAAATCAGAACTGAGAAATGGTGGGTTTCGTTATGGATATAACTTCATCTCCAGGAGAGAACGCGGAGATTAGAAGTTGGGTTCAATGTTGTGCTGCGCACAACGGAGGCGGGCTTCGAGTGTGGTCACAAATGGATTCTTACTGACTTGAACCAGACGAGAGGCGCCCAAGCTCTCCTTATGAATGATGGGAGAAGCACCCGGTATCAGCGCCTCTTTGGGAACCCGATACAAATCGCCAGAGCCGCGCTCGACATAGGCGCCAGGCTCATTGAGATCATCCCAGCATATTTCCGGAAGCGTAAACCGCTGTTGCGGCTCAACCGATTTCGTTTTCACCTGTTCCATCGCAATCAACTCCTTAATCATGTCGAATTTTTGGAACAGATCCCTGCGCATCTCACACCGCGATCCTGAACATCGTCCCCCACAGATTAGTCGCGGCCTCGGATGCTGTCAAGAAAAAAAACAATGGAAAAATAACTGGCGCATTTTGAGTACGCTGAGAGGTCGCTCATGGCGCTTGACAGGCCGCCTTTCTGATGCATCATGCGTTTCCATGGCTAGCCAGTGGCTTAAACATAATTCCTTTGGAAGAACATTCACCCTTCGCGGAAAGTCTATCCTGTCATTCGAGTTGTAGTTTTAGAAATCTGCCGCAAGTTCTTTCATCGCGCTTGGGACCTTCTCGGAAGATGCCCGATACCTTCTTAGAAGTTGTCTGATTATGATACGGCAGCGCCCCGCCGGTATGCATCCCACAAGCGGACGAAATGCGGTGTGGCCATCCAATAGCTGAAAAGTGAGCAGAACGGAAAGAAGGCGAGTCCTCGCGCACATAAGATCACCTCCCAGCGGCGCTGATTTCACCGGGTAGATACATTCGGCGAACATGGGTGTCAATGCCGCTTCGGTCATGTTGCCTCGGTCGAGAGCTGCGCTCGAGAGCTTCAATTGAGGTCGGGCTAGCTCGACCGCGTGGGCTCGCGGTCTCTCAGACTTTACCCGACGCCAGTTCCTTCAAGCCTTGCAACACTCGATCCACCTGCTCGAACGTATTGTAGTAGTGGGTAGAGACGCGCACCCCGTCCATGCCCGCAGGATCGGATGGATAAACCGGGCCACGCGATCGGGGCGAGACATAGGTGTCGTAACGCTCGCGCAGGTAGTTGTGGATCACCTGCCCGCTGAGGCCTTTGATGCCCAATGTTGTGATGGCTCCGGCGAGGCGCGGATCATTTGAAGTGTAGAGGACGACGCCTGGGATATCGGCGGCGCGACTCCGCAAATACGTCGCCAGGCCGCGCGCCCGGTTCTCGATGCGCGCTCGCCCGATCGCCAACTGGTAGTCGAGCGCGTCCTCGAGAACTGCAACCTGGGGCCAGGGGCGGCGGCTCAGGCGGTCGTACTTGCGCGCACCCTTGTCTTGGTACCAGCTCTGGGTGACAATATTGGGCCAGATGCGGTCGATCAGCCCCTGGCGAACATATAGCAGTCCCGAGCCGGCCGGAGAAGCAAGCCATTTGTGAGCCGGTGAGGCATAGGTATCAACGTCCAGGTCATGGAGGTTGTACTGGATCATTCCCAGCGTGTGTGCCCCGTCAATCAGGCAAAGGATGCCTTTGCTCCGCGCCAGTTTTGTCAGCTCCTTTACCGGCAACAGGCATCCGGTCACGGTGGTGCAGTGAGACACTGTGATGACGCGGGTGCGCGGAGCGATCGCGTCGTTGAACTGATTCAGAATTTCGTCAGGGCTTTTGGGAGGGGTCGGGAAAGGAACTTCTTTCAGCTCGAAGCCGTAGCGTTTGGCCTGGAGCTTCCAGGGCTGGACGTTGCTCGAATGCTCGTGGAAGGAATACAAAATCTGGTCGCCCTGTTTCAGTTCCAGGCCTTTGATAACCGTCACCAGACCTTCGGTGGTGTTCCGCGTGAGGGCGATTTCGTCCGGGGAGGCGCCGACGAATTGTGCCGCTTTGATCCGAATCGCCTCCTGACGCTCTTGCAACATGTTGCTGTTCTCATGGGGGTTCACCGCCATCAGGCGCCAGTATTCGACCATCGCGTCGTAGACGGGCTTGGGCGTAGGTGCAAGAGTGCCCGTGTTCAGGTAGGCGAAGCCTTCGGGCATCATGAACTGGGAGCGTACCCGCGCCCAGTAACCACCGTCAAAGCGCCAGTTTTCGCTAGGCGGTCCCAGCTTTTGCATGGCTTGAGCGAACGCCATCTTCGCTGCCGAAAAACCGGCCATAGTGGCGCTGCCGGTCAGCAAGCCCCTCCGCGATAGTCTCATTGTGGTTCTCCTTATCAGAATAGGAATTTTATCCCAAACTGAATCGACTATTGCTTTGCTTCGCCAGCCAGCCGTAGATAGACTCTGCGCGCCTCCTCGAACTGGGCATAGACGTGGTTCTTTTCGGCTTGCGACCGCCAGCCCGGCCACTTCTCGGTCAAGCCGTGGAGCTTCGCGATCCAAGCGATGAAATACTCAGCCGACTCGCGATTGCGGATCTTCTGATCGCCAACATAGACTCGGACCGCGTTAGTCCCAGCTTGAGGAAAGGCAGGGTCTGCCGGAAGGCTCACCGGAGCGCCTTCTGCGACGAGAGAGAACCAGCCGCTCTGCCCGACTTTGACCTGTTCGCGGAAATCGGCCCCGACCTCTTTCCAAAGCTTCCCGTTGTGGTAGATGGCGATCTTGTTGAGTGGGAGCCACGACCAGACTTTCCCTTCGAGCGTCACCGTGCCGCCCGACGCCGGCAGATTCAGAGTTTCTCCGGGGATGCGACCGTTCACCTTGAAGTCTAACAGTGGGCCGTTGCTGAAGAACGTGCGACCCTTCTTCACGGCGTCGATCCACGCCTGCGCGGTGAATCCTGGCCTTACGAATGCGTATGTGCGCATGCTGGCGATCATGGTGTGGTTATGGAGGCTGGTGTTGGCGTCTTCCCCACCGACCGGAGCGATCGGGAGATCGTTGTTCCAGGCGTGGTGCAGGACCGTGTGTGTGGCGCGCCCCGCGGCCGACCACTCCACCGCGTGTATTGTCCCCAATGCTGCGTCCACAGCGAATCCTTTACCGCCTCCCAGATTGCCCCTCAGCGGATCGCTGTTGCCGCCGAACGCATGCACGTAGCCGGTGGCAGCCCCTTGGGCAATCGCCTTGCGGAACATGTCGGTATTGCTGGGATAGAGACTTTCGATGGCGGTACCCTCGTAGCCCGTGGTGAACGGAGAGATCAGGTGATCTTTCAGACCAATAAGGAAGACATGGCCCCAAAACGCCGGACGGTATTCTTCGCCCACGATCACCTTCATCCGAGGATCGTTCTGTGAGACCGGATGCTCCCCACCGCCCTTCACAAAATGCTGCCAGTCGAGGATGCGGTTGTCCTTGTTGGCGACGAACACGTTGACTACATCCTGATCTTCGGCCCGCGACATCATCATCATGTTCTCGAGCGTGTTGCGCAGATTGCCGCCGTAGTTCATGTGGGTGTGCGTAGAGCCGCTGTACCAGCCTTTGGCGTTCATATCCACGATGGGCTTGAGACTGAGCACGACATCCGCCACTTCCCCGGCCTTCACTTCGACTTCCTGGCTGGCCGGACGATATTCGAAACCCTTGACGGCCTCGATCTTCATCTTCCCCGGAACCGCCGGCAGGGTGAACTCTCCGTCGCTATGGAACACGTGCTCGCCCAAGCGGTAGGTCATGCGGGGCCAAGCGATGCGAGCGTAGGCGTCCTCAGGAGCGTAAAACTTTCCGTCCGCGGCAGGAGCGTAGATGCGAGCCGCCGTCCTGTCTCCCGTGCGCTCATCGAGCACCCGCACACGGACCGTCCCGATCGGCCGTTTCCACCGATGCGCTCGGATCCGCACCTTTTTTTGGGCGCCACCGTAGGTTTCGAGCAGCCGCAACTGCGGGAGCCCGCCTTCATTGGAAACATAGGCAATCCATTCTCCGTCGGGCGACCAGCGGGGATGGAAATCATCGTGAGATCCGAAAGTCATCTTGTACGGCTCACCTCCGGCGGTGGGCAGCACGTAGAGATGGCTGTACTGATCGGCAGCCCCGCGCGTGGAGGAGTAGATGAACCTCTTGCCGTCGATGGAGACATCGGGGCGGGTGCGGTAGAGAGTCTGCTCGCTAAGGATCGATTTCGCCTTGCGCATGCCGTCGGACTCCAAAGGAACTCCCCACACGTTGCCGGAGCCTAGAAGAGCGTCGCGATTGGAGACGACGAGTAGCTCCTTGCCGTCGGGCATCCAGGCTGGCTGGGTGTGCATGTCCCATGGCCCGAAATACAGACGGTCTCTGCCGAAGCTGTGGTCCGTGGTCAACGCTATCTCGTCGCCGGTCCAGCGGCCGTCCCGGATCTCCCGCACGTAAATATTGAAATAGCCCTTTGGCCTCGTCGAAACGTATGCCAGACGAGTCCCATCCGGTGAAAACACCGGATCAGCGTAAATCTCCTTGTCCTGCGCCAGGCTGTACGACTCACCCGTGTCTGCGTTCACGATCTCCAACCCGATGCTCGCCCCGTCATCGTCGGCCGTATAAACGATCCATTTCCCGTCCGGCGACCAGTCTGGCGAAGAATGGTACTTGCGGTTGTAGCTCAGCTCGTATGCGGTCCCAGTGTGGGGGTCCACTTTCCAGATGGACCCGTGCATCGCCACAGCGATCCACTTCCCGTCCGGCGACCAACTCGGCCACCATGGAGTAGTGCTCGGCGCCGGCGGAAGGTAGTAGTTGTACATATATGTCCCACCGTGCTTCGACGCCGGGTAAACGGGCTTCTGCGCCCACACCGATACCGCCGCGATCAGGAGCAAGATTGGGACTGGCGGCATTTCAGAACAGGTATTTCAACGCAAACTGCAATATCCGAGGACTCCCCGCCGATTGAATGCGCCCGAAGTTGCGGTTGGCCTGCCGCGCTTCCGGGCCCGCAAAGTTCACCTGGTTCCAGGCATTGAAAAACTCCGTGCGAAACTGCACGCGGCCGCGCTTGTCTGAAATCAGAAAATTCTTGGTCAACGACAGATCCGTCGTCGATTGGGCCGGCCCGCTGAATAAGTTCCGTGCCGCATTGCCGTACCGTCCCGGCTGGTTCGGCACGAAGGCGGCGGTGTTGAAGAACTGCGCGATCATGTCGTCCCGGTTGGCATGGGAGCGCGCCGGATTGCCAACGAGATCCGGCCGGTCAAACCCCACTCCGGTGAGCGAATTGTCGCGATCGCTGCGCACCCACACCGGTAGCCCGCTAGCGACGCTCACCACGCCCGATACTGCCCAGCCTCCGAAGCCTTTGCTCAGGAATCCCCGTTGTGACTTCCAGAGCGGTATCTCGTAAACGAAGGACGTGGCGAAGACGTGACGCCTGTCCTCGTCCGACCGCGCCCGATCAGCCCGCTGGTTGTAAGGATCTTGCGGTGTCTGGCCTAGATTCTGCGCTGAATAGTAATCCAGAAACTTCCCCAGAGTGTAGGCGGTGAGAAACGTAAGACCGCTGCTGAATCGCCGGCTCACCGAAACCTCCAGCGAGTGGTAAGAGGAGTTGGAGTTGGTCGCAACCTCGCGGAAGCTCGAATAGACTCCCGGCAAAAGGATCCGCCGTTGATCGGTGTTGGCCGTAGTGGAACGGTCGGGAATATAGACAGCCGGATTCTTCTGGACCATCCGCAGCAAATTGTGCCCCAACTTGCCCACGTAGGCGGTCTTCAGCACGGTGTTGCCGGGTAGCGCGCGTTCGATACTGAGGCTCATCTGGTGCACATAAGGCGAGGTGATCACCGGGGCCGGCACCGTGAACAGCCCCATCGGTACGCTGAACTTTGCGCCACCGGGCGTGTAGATGTATGGGAATGGGTTGACCCTGCCTCGGTACGGATCGGTGAGGCTGAAGGGATTATTGACGAATTCACGAATCACGAAGGGCTGATTGACCGCAGGGTAGGTCCAGATATCCGAACGGAAATCTTCGTAGAAGAGACCGTAGGCTACTCGGACACCAAGCCGGCCGTCGCCCCGCGGGTCCCACGCCAAGCCCAGGCGAGGTGCAAAATTGTTCTTGTCCACCGGCACCAGCCCGCGGCTGATTCCCTGGTCACCGGGAAACACCATCCCTAGCGGCGCTCCGGGCGAGACCGTCGAGCGCTGTCCTTCCCGGTAGGTATTGGTCCAATTATGAACATGGTGATAGGGACGGAATAATTCGTATCGAAGCCCCGCGTTGATGGTCACGCGACGGGAGATTCGGTAGTCGTCCTGAACGAAGACATACCAGTTGTATCCCTTCACCACGCGGTCATAGGGACTGCCTTGATCGATACTGCGGGGTTTGCCGATGAGGTAGTCGGCAAACGCGTTGCCTGTGACCGAACCATCAAAGCGGAAGAATGCGTTGGTGGCGGTGGACGCCCGGTTGATCATCTCGGTGCGTTGAAACTCACCACCGAACTTCACCGTGTGGCGGCCGCGGAACCAGCTCACATTTTCCCCAAGCTGGTAGATGTTGCCGTGCTCGATGTAATTCAGTCCGGCGTCCAGGTTGAAAAATCCGTCCGCGGTCATCTGGGGAAGCTGCGATGGGAACACGCCGGGCAGGATAGCTCCCAGGTCGGACAACTGTGTGTCATCGAGGCTTCGGATCTTGGTGTCCACCCGGTTCACTCCCAGGTGCAACTCGTTCAGCAGGGATGGGCTGAACGTGTGGGTATCGTGCAATGCCCAATTGTCCACGCGCAGCGCTTCCCGATTAGGAGCGTAGGGAGACACGTCGCCATTCTGCCTGACTACGTTCGTGTTGTCGCGGAAGAAGCGGAGATTGAGCGAGTTTCTGGATCTGATGTTATGATCGACGCGCCACAGGTACTGGTCGCCGTCGGTGGGCCGTGACACCAGGGCCACCCACCGGCCATCCTGGGTGTTGGGTAGAGGTACGTAGCGCTCCATGAACCGGACGGCGACGCTATCGAAGCGCGCCGCGGGAATCACGCCGTTGGGGAACGGTTGGTTGGTCACGGGATCCCTCGGCCGAAGCCGGGAGGCCGAAAAGTCTCCTCTCCGCTCATCGGCCGTGGCCGGGCGCGCCGTGCCAAACAGCGTGGTTTCGCGAATCCGCGTTCCCTGGTAGGACCCGAAGAAGAATGTACGGTTGCGGATCGCCGGGCCGCCGAAGGTAAACCCGAATTGGTTCTGCTTGAGGTCAGGCTTGTCCAGCGCAAAGAAGTTTCGGGCGTTGAGGGCCTTGTTGCGCAGAAACTCCCAGAGTGCTCCATGAAACTCATTGGTGCCCGCGCGGGTGACGGCCACGAAGACCCCTCCACCGTTGCGTCCGTACTCTGCCGTGTAGTTACTGGTGAGAACCTTAAACTCTTGCAAAGCGTCGGGCGAAGGAAGGTTCAGACCGGAGTTGTGGGTCAGGTTCTGATGAGAAGTCCCATCGAAGCGGAACTCATTCTGCGTGTCTCGAGCGCCGCCCACCACTACGCGTGGCCCGCTGCGCCCGTTGGTCGGGGCAGTTGGGGCGCCGACCGTCACCACTCCCGGAATCACGCGCGCCAAAGCCATCGCGTTGCGCCCGTTGAGCGGCAGTTCCTGGATCCGAGTGCGATCCACCAGTTCGCCGATCGTCGACGATCGGGTGTCGACATCAGGCGGCTGGGCGTTGACCGAGACACTCTCCGACACCGAGCCGACCGTCAGAACGATATCCACGCGGGCATTTTGGTTCACTACCAGGGTGATACCTTCCTGGATGAATCGTTGAAAACCTTCCTTGGCCACCGTCACCGAGTACTCTCCGACTGGAAGGTTGGTGATCAGGTAACTTCCAGTCTCGTCGGTGGAAGCGCTCCTGGTGAACGACGTCAGCACGTTTCGGGCCGTGACCTGCGTTTGAGGAATCACAGCACCAGTACTGTCCCGCACCACACCGAGAAGAGTTGCCGTAGTCGTTTGGCCGAGCACTGCCCGCGGAGCCGCGGTCAGTAAGAGGAGGGCGAGGAGGGAAAACCATTTTTCTCGATGCATATGCGGGGGCCCTGGAAGAGGTTCTAGTGGGCTAATGGTATCACAGCCGTTTCTTCAGAACAGACTCCAGCCTCCGTCGATCGTGAGGATGTGCCCCGTGACCGGCTTGGATTCATCGGTCAGCAGGTACAGAGCCGCTTTCGCCACGTCCCGCGCATCGATGAAGTCCGGCGCGATTGGCTGTTTGATCTTCATGTACGCGAGGATCTCCGCGCTTTGCTGCGCGCGCCAGGTCATTGGAGTGCGCGAAAGCCCTGGTGCAATTGCGTTCACACGAATGTTGTGATCTGCGTAATAGGCGGCCATCGATTTCGTCAGCGCGACGATCGCTCCTTTCGCCGCGGCGTAGGCATGCGTGGCGAAATGACCCGGTGCGGGCGAATCGGCAAGCACGCTGGTCATGTTCAGGATCACACCATGACCTTGGGCCATCATGTGCCGCAGCGCGGCGCGCGACATAAGGAAGGTTGTGTAGAGGTTCTCTTCCATCGTGTACTGCCAG
>Ga0187893_10004767_pt1 | contig 25355 bp, 22 predicted proteins | sample MA1701074metaG_FD_139574 | JGI IMG/M metagenome (GOLD analysis project Ga0187893, IMG submission 139574) | White microbial mat communities from a basaltic lava cave in the Kipuka Kanohina Cave System on the Island of Hawaii, USA - MA170107-4 metaG ... | reverse complement strand
CCGGACCGCTGTTTGATTCCGAGACAACCGAGTTCCTGGCTCCCCGCGGTGTCGCTTTCCCTACGCACACCTACAAGGTTCTGCTGGCAGTTCACGCAGGACGGCGGACCATGTTCGCCGCAATCATCCCCAACGGCCAAAACCCGGCGCAGCCGTTGAATTTCTTTGCCGTTACGGTGAATGAAGTGGAACGCCGCGCCGGGTTGGACTTTTTCGCTTTTCTCGAAGACCAGGAAGAGGCTGCCCTCGAGTCGCGCCTGGAGTGGTTCCCTCAATAGCCGGGCTTCGGGCCACATTCGCTTTGTCCACACAAAGCTTGATATGCTTTCCATGGTCGAATCGACGCCAAACAACAGGAGCCACTTATGAAACGACGTGACTTCTTCGCGGGCGCCGGCGCAGCCGCCGGAGCGCCCCTTATGCAGGCTGCCGCCCAGGTAGGCACCCGGCCCGCCATCAAGATCACCGACATCAAGACGTTCCTGGTCGGCACAGGCGGCCGCAACCTGTGCTTCGTCAAAGTGGAAACCGACCAGGGAATCCATGGCATTGGGGAAGCCTACTCTTGTGGCCCCGACGAGGCCACCGTCGCCGTCATCGCCGACTACAAGCGGTGGCTGGTCGGACAGGATCCCCGCAACATCGAGCACATCTTCTCGACCATGTACAACTTCACGCGATTCCCCGGCGGGCTGGTTGTGAACGCCGCCATGAGCGGCATCGAACATGCGCTGTGGGATATCGCCGGCAAGGCCGCGGGCCTGCCCGTCTACATGCTGCTGGGCGGCCAGTGCCGCGAGAAGATCCGCGTCTATCAGAGCGCCGGCGGCAATGAGCCCAAGCAGGTAGCCGAGAACGCCAAAAAGCTGGTCGAAAAATACGGCTACACGGCGATCAAGATGCGCCCGCAGCCTTCTCAGGACAACAAGCGTCCTTACAACGCCGTCACGCGCATGGCGGGCGAACGCGTGCGCGCGGTGCGCGACATGCTTGGCCCGGATGTCGATATCGGCTGCGACATTCATGCGCGGTTCCTCGAAGTATCCCGCGCCATCCGGCTGGCGCGCGCCATCGAGCCGTACCATCCGATGTGGCTCGAAGAGCCGCTCCGGCCGGAAAACGAACAAGCCATGGCGAAGCTGGCAGAACACGTCAACATCCCGCTGGCCAGCGGCGAGTGCAACTACATGCGCCATGAATTCCGCAAGATTCTCGCCCTTCAGGCGCTCGATATCATCCAGCCCGATATTTGCGTTTGCGGCGGCTTGCTCGAGATGAAAAAGATCGCTTCGATGGCGGAGGCGCATTATGTTATGGTGGCGCCGCACAATCCGATGGGACCCGTAGCCACTACGGTCAACGTGCATTTTGCTGCTTCGACGCCGAACTTCCTGGTTCTCGAATACCATCCCGACGATGTAGCCCCGCGCAAGGATCTGCTTAAGGAGCCGCTGATGGTGAAGAACGGCTACATTCCGCTTCCCACCAAGCCGGGTCTGGGCATCGAGCTGAACGAGGAAGCTTTCCGCCACTATCCGCCCAAGCCGTGGAATCGCGGCTTTGACTACCGCTCCGACGGCAGCGTGGCCTATATCTGAGAGGCGCATTCTTCTGGATGCCTGATCTACCGCTGTGGAAGTGGTTGCTGGCCGCTTTCTGCGCTTTCAACGTGGGCATGGCAAAGACCGGGATGCCGGGTCTGGGCATCATGGTCATTCCGCTGTTTGTCATCGCGGTGGGCGATGCGCGCCTTTCCGCCGGGTGGCTGCTGCCGGTGCTGATCACTGCCGATCTGTTCGCCGTTTTCTACTATCGCCGGCATGCGGCGGCCGGCCGGTTGTTTTCGCTGTTGCCTTGGGTGGCGGGCGGCATGGCCGCGGGCGCTTATATCCTCCGATATGACGACCGCTTTTTGCGTCCGCTGGTGGGCGTCATCATTCTTTCCATGCTTATCGTCTACCTGCTTCGCAAGCGCGCCGTTGACCCGCTGCCGACGGATGGTGTTTTCTACTCCGCCGCCTACGGGAGCATGGCCGGATTCGCCACGATGGTGGCCAATGCGGCCGGTCCGGTGATGAATGTCTACCTCCTCAGCAGGCGTCTGTCGCGGGAAGAATTCGTTGCCACGGGCGCGTGGTTTTTCTTTGTGGTGAATCTGACGAAGATCCCGGTCTATTATGGGCACGGGTTGTTCAGCCAGGCTTCGCTGGCGTTCGACCTGGCACTGGCGCCCGCCACCATGGCCGGCGCATTGGCCGGAAGAAAACTGCTCGCGGTGATTCCGCAAAAGGTTTTCGAGGTTTCCGTGATCGTTTTGGCGTTTCTCGCCACAATAGCCCTGTTCATCTCCGGCCGCTAAACTCTGGATCCGAGCCCCGGCAGTCCGCCGAGCGAAGGCGCCAGCCGGACGGCGCGAAGGATCGATTGCGCAACGGCCTCCGCCGCGGCCACTCCCAACGCATCAACAGGCGCCTGCATTTGACCCGCCGAAAGAGAAAACACGATGTCGCCATCGGACATCGTCCATACGGGCTGGATCGCGCGCGCCACGCCCAGGCTCGCCAGTTGCGCAAGTTTGGATGCGCCGGTTTTGGATAACCTGGCGTTGGTCGCCACTACCACCAGCGTCGTGTTCTCGATGGGGCGGAATCCGCCCTGGTGTCCCCGCAGCAGCGCCGCTGATGAATCCGCGAAATCGAGGCTCTCTTCGGACACCCGCGCGCCGGCGACAATATTCCCTGTCGCAGGATCGCGCACGTCGCCAAAGGCGTTGACGGCCGCCAGCGCCGACACTCGCACGCCTGCCAGAGAGCCATCCAGCCACACCGTCGCCGACCCGATGCCGGACTTCATGGCTCGCCGCATGCCGAACAACTTGCCCACGGTCGCGCCCGTGCCGGCGCCTACCGCGCCTTCGGCGACGGGTCCGTCGGTGGCCGCGGCCGCCGCTGCTTCCCCCATCTCGCGAGTAGGCCGGGCGCCGGGTTTGCCGATTGCAAGATCGTAAAGGATTGCGCAAGGCGTCAGCGGGACGCGCGCGGCCCCAGTTGAGAATCCAATCCCCTGCTGTTCCAAATGCCTCCGGACACCGCTCGCCGCCTCCAGTCCGAACGCGCTTCCTCCAGCCAGCACCAGGGCGTGAATCTGCGGCGTGACGTGCATCGGGCTCAGCACGTCAAGCTCCTCGGAGCCGGTGGCCGACCCGCGCACATCCACACCCGCCACCGCGCCTGCCTCCACCAGAATCACAGTGCAGCCGGTCAGCCCTTCGTAATCGGACGCATGCCCGACGCGAATGCCCGGAATATCCGTTAAGCCCTTGCTCATCGAGGTAATCGAAACGGGTATGCTAGCATCAGATTTCCAGGGTAGCGTATTGCTCGATTTCCTCAAAACTCCCGTTCTTTCCATTCAGGAGTTTTCCTTGCTGGTGGGCCGGACGATCCGCAATCTGCCGCGCCGCCCCCATTATGGCAAAGACATCATTTTGCAAATGGACATCATCGGAGTCGGGAGCCTCCCTATCGTTCTGCTTACCGGGTTTTTCAGCGGAGTCGTTATGGCGCTTCAGATGTCGAAAGCGCTGAGAACCTACGGGGCAGTCAGCCAGACAGGACCCATCGTGGCGATCACGCTGGTTCGTGAATTGGGACCCGTGCTCACCGCGCTGGTCGTCGCCGGCCGCAACGCTTCCGGCATGGCCAGTGAGCTGGGGTCGATGAAAGTCACCGAGCAGATCGATGCCATGCGCGCTCTTGGCACGGACCCGGTGCAGAAGCTGGTGAAACCCCGCCTCATCGCCACCTGCATGATGCTTCCCTGCCTCACCGCCATCGCCGATTTCGTCGGCATCACGGGTGGCTTCATGATCGCCTATTTCCTGCTCAGCCTGACGGCTTCCGAGTATTGGAATGGCGCGTACCGCGCGCTCGACTATCAGGACATCGCCGAAGGCATGCTCAAACCGTTCGTTTTCGCAATTGTCATTTCGATGGTGGGTTGTTATTACGGCTTGCGAACCACTGGCGGAACCCAGGGCGTGGGGCGAGCCACCACGCAGGCCGTCGTGGTGGCGTCGGTCTGGATCTTCGTCCTTACCGCCTTCATCGCCAAGATCTTTATTACTTTCTAACCCGATATGTCCACGGAATCCGTCCTCCGCTTCGACCGTGTCACCGTGGCCTTCGCGGGCGTTCCCGCGATTGAGGATGTTTCCTTTGAAATCCGCGCCGGGGAAAGCCGCATCATTCTGGGAGCGGCCGCCAGCGGCAAGACCGTGATTCTCAAAACCGCAATCGGTCTGCTCCGCCCGGACGCGGGCCGCGTTTTCCTGTTCGGCAAAGACATCTCCACGATGCGTGAGCGGGAACTGTTCAACGTCCGAGCGCGCGTGGGGATGCTGTTTCAGGAAGGAGCGTTGTTCGATTCGCTCACCATTGAGGAGAACGTCGCCTACGGGCTTGTGAACCAGAAGACGCTCCAATGCCCGGAAGATGAGGTGCGCTCGCGGGTTGAAGAGGCGCTGACCTTCGTCGAGCTTGGCCACACGCTGGAAAAATTCCCCAGCGAGCTGTCCGGTGGAATGCGGCGTCGCGTCGGCATCGCTCGCGCTAACGTTACCGAACCCGCCCTGGTGCTGTACGATTCTCCCACCGCCGGCCTCGATCCAATCACCGCGAACAATATTATGGCCCTGATCGTCAAGGAGCGCGACGTGCGCAATGCTACGACGGTCATGGTCACGCAGCGCTTTCAGGATGGAATGATCATGTCCAAGTACCACTACAATCCTCGAACCGAATCGCTGGAGCTTGCCTCGCTGGAGGGCGCCGCCGTGCAGGGAATCGGGTTCCTTGTGATGCGGGAGGGCCGGCTGGTCTTTGAGGGAACACAGGAAGAGCTGCAGAAGAGCACCGATCCGTACATTTCCAGGTTCATCATGAGAAACTGAAAAGGTCTGTTATGCCGTCGGCGAGCAAAGTCAGTTGGGCACAACTCAGAGTAGGCATTACGGCGATGGTCGCCATGGCGCTCATCGGTGTTCTGATCTACCTCCTCACCGGAGGAACCAGCCTGTTCACCCGCGAGGTGGTCCTCTACACATATCTCGGCGACGCCGCCGCCGTCGCCGTCGGCGCCCCGGTGCGTGTCAACGGCATTAGCGCCGGTAACGTCCGGCGCGTGGCGCTCTCCGGATCCACCGATCCGGCCCGCATTGTCCGTGTTGAAATGGCCATAGACGAGAACATGCTCAAAGAAATTCCCATCGATTCGGTTGCCGGCGTCAGCGCGGAAAACCTGCTCGGATCCAAGTTCATGAATATCAAGAAGGGTAAGAGTCCGCAGACCGTCAAACCCGGGGCCGAGATCCAGAGCCTGGCGACGAAGGAAATCTTCGAGATCATGGACAGTTTTTTCCCGCTGCTCACTTCGGCACAAGTCATTTTGCAGCGCATCAATCACATTGTGGAGATGGTCGAATCGGGGCAGGGAAATATCGGCAAGTTTCTGGTGGACGAAACCCTGTATGCGCGCATGGACGCCATTCTCGGCGAGTTCCACAAGACTGCTCTTGCGGTCAACTCAGGCAAGGGCACAATCAGCAAGCTGCTCTACGACGAAGAGCTTTACACTGACATCCGCGCTCCCATCCAACGCATCGATCGCATACTGGCGGCGATCGAGGAAGGTAAGGGCACGGCGGGCAAGCTCCTTAAGGACCCCGCGATTTATGACGAGTTGCAGCGCAATCTGATTCTCGTCCGTCTGATCCTCAACGACGTGCAGACAGGCAAAGGAACAATGGGCCGTCTGCTCAAAAGCGACGAAGTGCACAACCAGATTGCGGGCTTGCTGAAGCGGATCGATTCCACGGTTGAGAAGCTAAACAGCGGCCAGGGCACGCTCGGGCAGTTACTTGTGAATCCGCGCCTGTACGAATCCCTGGACGGCGCTACGCGGGAGATGTCCGGTTTGATGAAAGACTTCCGCTCCAATCCCAAAAAATTCCTGCACATCAAACTGGGCCTGTTTTGAGCGCGCCTCAAAAACTGCTGATCGTCAATGCGGATGATTTCGGCTTCACTCGGGATGTGAACGATGGGATTATTCAGGCGCACACCGGAGGAATCCTCACCGCCACCACGCTGATGGCCAACGGCGCGGCTTTTGACCACGCGGTTGCGTTGGCCCGGCGGCATCCTGGTCTGGACGTAGGCTGCCACCTGGTGCTGGCCGGCGGGCATTCGCTGGTTGTGCCGAACCGCCCGTTCCCGTCGAACCTCCGCGCGCTGGTTTTGGCGCTGGCCCGCGGGCAGTTGAACCCGGAGCAGGAAGCGGAGGCCCAGATCCGCCGAATTCTGGAGGCGGGCATCCGGCCCACGCATCTGGACACGCACAAGCACACCCACCTGCTGCCTCCGGTTCTTGAAGCCGTGGCGCGGCTGGCGGCCAGATACGGCATCCCCTGGGTTCGCCGGCCGTTCGATTACCCTATGCACTCCGGCAGCGTGCCCGTAGCACGCCGCCTGCTGAGCCGCTCGTTCCATTTCCTGCGCCGCCGTTTTCACCGGGTCCTCGACAAGCATGGTTGCCGCACGACGGACCACTTCGCCGGATTCCGGCTCACCGGGGTTCTGCGAACAAAGGAGTTGGTGGAGTTGTTGGAGCAGTTGCCGGCCGGCAGCACCGAGTTCATGACGCACCCGGGCTTCTGCACCGAGGAGCTGAGGCAGGCGAGAACACGCCTCAAGGAAAGCCGGCTGCACGAATTGGAAGCCCTCACGCATCCGGACACGCGGGAAGCCGTGCTCCGAAACGGAGTCCGCCTGGTCCGCTACCGGGATCTGGAAGCGTCGCAGTGATCGATCGAGCTTCGCATCGAATATAATTGGGATCGCCACATGAGTAGAAGTATTCGGCCGGCTCATCTTCTTCTGCCGCTGCTTGCGGCGAGTGTGATTGCACAGGATGCTCCCCGCGCGCCGCTGCCTGCACTTCCTGGTCCCCTCGGCGTGCCGGCGCCCGGGCCGTCCACTGATGCCCCATATGCTCCGTTGCCCATTCTGCAAGGAGGTGTTGTAGTCCCGTTGTATCCGCCCGGCTCATCTTTTCTCAAAGCCGAGCGCGTCCGCGAAGCAGAGCAATACAACATGAGCCAGTCCGTGCCGGGACGCATCAGCAGCATCGTCAACATTCATAATCCTTCGATTGAAGTGCACACCGTGGATCGCAGTCTCAACACCGGCACTGTCGTGATCCTGGCGGCTGGCGGCGGACACAACACGCTGAACGTCGGCACCGAGAGCGCCGATTTCGTTCCTTTCTTTTACAACTACGGAGTGAACACGGTGATCCTGCGGAACCGGCTGCGCCGCGACGGCTACAACCCGCGTAGCGACGCGGTGAACGATGCTCTCCAGGCCATCCGCCTGGTGCGCGCCTACGCCAAGCAATGGAGCTTCGATGCGAACCGCATCGGCATAGTCGGCTTTTCCGCTGGCGCGGAGCTATCCGCTCCCGCGGCCGTGTTGTTTGATGAATTCGACAAGAACAACAACGCCCCCGGCGATCCGCTGGCGGGAATCAGTTCGCGTCCGGATTTCGTAGGCTTGGTCTACCCCGGCCCAACGCCTTTCGCCAGCAATCGCACGCCCCCGGCGATCCCGCGCAACGTACCGCCGGCGTTCATCATCACTCCCGGTTCGGGCGACCGTGTCCATGCGATATGGGCCATGGAATACTTTAACGCGATGCTTCAGATGGGGGTGCCGAATATCGAGATGCACGTTTACGGCAATGGCCGCCACCCCGGCGACGCCTTGCCGGATGGCAGCCGCATGACCGGCGGTTTGACGGACCGCAACGGCATCCCGTTTGGCGCCTGGCAATACCGTTACATCGACTGGTTCCGCGATCTCGGTTTCCTGCAAAAGCCCGGCATAGAGACGAAAGCGGCAAAGGACGTTGCTACGTTCCTCGCTCAGCCGCAGCGCGGCGCACGCCCACCTCAGAAGTAGTTTCTAACTTGTTTGATATACTCTCGTTGCGGATACAGTCAAATACGGAACAAGAGTTCGCGAATCTGCTGGAACGATCGCGCGAAGGAGACCGGGAGGCGTTTGACCACATTGTTCCGCTGGTGTACCAGCAATTGAGAAGACTGGCGAGCAAGTTTCTTTCAGCCGAGAGAGCCAGTCACACGATGCGGGACGACGGAGTTGGTGCATGAAGCGTATTTGAGGCTTGCGGGCGCAGGGGTCGCGTACCAGAACCGAACGCACTTCTTCAGCATTGCGGCGCGGTTGATGCGGCAGGTCCTCGTCGATCTTGCCAGAACCCGCAGCGCAAACAAGCGGGGCGGAGATTTCACGCGTGTCACCCTCGATGAAGGCCTCATCATGGGCCGGGGCGATTTGGAAGAACTGATCGAAATCGATCGCGCGCTTTCCAAACTGGCGGCGATCGACGCGCGGAAAAGCGAAGCCGTGGAACTTATTTACTTCGGCGGGCTCAGCTACGAGGAAGCGGCCGAGACGATGCAGATCTCGGAAGCGACGCTCGACCGGGAGCTGCGGTTCGCCAAAGCCTGGCTGCACCGCGCCTTAACCTCTGCGTCTCCATGAACGGCGACCGCTGGCGGAAAATTCAGGAGATTTTCGACGCCGCCGTCCAACTGGACAGCTCCGAACAGGGCCGTTTTCTCCAGCAGGCGTGCGGCGGCGATCCAGAACTGCGAAAGGAATTGGAAACCTTGCTGCGCTCGGACGCGTCGGGCGGAGGGTTTCTTGCCAATGCGGTGGGCAAGGTCGCGCAACATCTTCTACAAAGCGAAGACCACCTTCCGGCTCAAACGCGAGTCGGGGCGTATCGCGTGTTGCGGCTTCTGGGCCAAGGCGGCATGGGCGCGGTTTACCTGGCCGAGCGCGCCGACGGGCAGTTCGAGCGGCAAGTAGCGATCAAGGTGGTTCGATCCGAGGCCGTGCATCGCTCGCAACTGTTGACCCGGCTACAGGCGGAACGGCGGATCCTGGCGAACCTCGATCACCCGCACATAGCTCGGCTGCTGGACGGCGGCGCGACGAAGACGGCCATCCTTACCTGGTCATGGAGTACGTGGATGGAGTCCGTCTGGACGAGTACTGCCGGGCGCGGAGTTTGCCGCTGGACGAGCGCCTTTATCTTTTCCGCGCGGTTTGCGGCGCTGTCCAATACGCCCATGCCAATCTCGTGATCCACCGGGATCTAAAGCCGGCAAACATTCTCGTCACGCAAGATGGAACAGCGAAGCTCTTAGACTTCGGCATTGCGAAGCTGCTCGAGGAGGGCGTGGATGCAACCCTAACCGGGCCGGGCGACCGGCTTCTGACCCCCGAGTACACCTCTCCGGAGGTTATCCGCGGCGAATCGGTCACCACCGCCGTTGAGTGGAACACAGCGCCGATCTGGCGCTGTGGCGGGCCAGTCTCGCCGGCCTTTGGGAGCGGCAGAAGCGCTTTGCCGAAGCGGAACGTTTATATCGAGATGCCTTGCGGCCCCCTGCCGGTCGGCCCGGCATTCCCTCGCGCTCGGCTGCCGAATTGTATGCGGGCCTGGGCCGGCTGGAAGCGGCCAAAGGAAAGCTGCCGGCGGCGCGGGAGCATTGGAGCAGGCGCTTGGGCTCAAGCAGGCCGGTGGCCGTTCGGGCGTTCGCGGTCTGGCTTCCTTGCTCATCGATCTGGGCGAATTGCGCTTGCGCGAGAAAAAACCGGAGGACGCGGCTCGCCTTTTCAGCCAGGCTATCGAGGAAGCCACCCGGACTGAAGGCGCTCAAGCGCCGGATACGGTTCGAGCCGCGCGGCTCTTGCGCCAGCAGCAGGGACCCATTACCAGCTCGCAACCTGCTGATCCCGGTCCTCGTAGGCGCCAGGACTAACTTCACCTACATCTACAAGGTTCGGGTGAAGGAGTTCTTCTCTGTGCGCGGCCAGTTCCGGCAGCAGAGCCTGGTTCTCCCTTTTTTGTTTCATCAGCAGATTCCAATCTGCACTTGCCTTGGCAAATTCCCTGGCCGTGACCGCCCTGGTGCCGAGGTGATTCTCCACGATAATGTGATCGATGGTACTGCGAACATTTTCAACGCCTGCAGGACGGCCAGCATGTTTGTGTCGGTTGGCTTGTAATGTCCGCTGTCGGAACGGATGCGTTTCACGCGGCCCCGTTCGATTAACATGGACCCCGCGGCCATCACGGTCTCACCGGCCAGATAGGAGGAATGATAGAGGCCGTTGTGTTGGTTTCCCTCGCCTGGACGATGGTAGCTCATGTAAAACTCGCGGCCGGGAGTCAGAATGAAGGGACCGTAGTTCACGTTCGCGACGTGGGAAACTTTGTCCTTATCAAAGACCGCCATGGGATTGTACAGGTTGGACGAATCCACTAACCTGCGCTCCGGTCTCTTCCCCTTGCTGCCCCATGCACCGCTTTGGTACGCCAATCCGCCCTTGAACCAGATCCTGTGACGTTCGAGTTGCTGGCGAGTGAAATACCTGGCTTTACCGTCTCTAAAATCGGTATCCATCCCGATCATGGACATCTCACCCCCAAACGTCTGATCGAGTTCGCGGCGCACATCGCCAGGCCCGCAGTTGAAGAGGTAGCACAGATGGCAGGTCACGCAGCGGTGAAGTCCCTCAATGGCATGCGTGCGGCCCTTTTCCATGCCGCGGTTGGACTTGACGTACCGCACCCAATAATCAAGCGCATAGTAGAGATCGCAGATGACTGTGTTGGGGTGCTTGGACTCGTGATACGCATCCACCAGGACATCAATGCGGGAGAGGACGGGGTCGGACTTGCGGAAGGCGAACGTCACGCTGCTGTCTTTCTGAAACTGACTGAGCGTCGGGATTCTGCTATAGATGATCATTTCTCTCTCTCCTGAGGTTGGGTTTTCTTGAAAGTCTCAATCTGCTCTCGACCCGTTATGCGGAATCCCCCTCCGGCTTCCCTCAGAAACTTTCTAAGCGCTCGCCGCAATCAATCCACCGGCTCCGCATCTGCTCGTGAAAAAGTGTAAAGTGTTACTGTTTCCGGTCCTTAGATGACTGCCGGAAACAGGAGAACACCATGAAACAAAAGCAATTTGGAGTGTTTGCCCTGCTTGTGGGGTGCATCGTTGGAGCCGCCGCGGGAAGATTCCTGAAAGCTCCGACGGCCGCGGCAGCGCTGGCCATGGCGGCGCCCGCCGCGCAGGCGCCGGCGGATGGGAAGCTGCGCATCATCATCTTCGGAGCGCACCCGGACGATGCCGAGTACCGCGGGGCCGGTGTGGTGATGAAATGGGCCCGCCAGGGACACCACGTCAAACTGGTCTCGGCAACCAACGGCGACATCGGGCACTGGCAGAGCGCGGGTGGGCCCCTGGCGCTGCGTAGAAAGCAGGAAGTGCTCGAAGTGGCCAGGCGTCTGGGAGCGAGCACCGAGGTGCTGGATATCCACGACGGAGAGATCATGCCGACGCTCGAGAACCGGCGCACGGTAACGCGGCTGATCCGGGAGTGGAACGCCGACATCGTTATCACGAACCGGCCCAACGATTATCATCCCGACCACCGCTATACGTCGATCCTTGTGCAGGATTCGGCTTTCATGGTGACGGTGCCCTTCTTCTGTCCGGATGTGCCGCCGCTTCAGAAGAACCCCGTTTTCCTCTACACGGCGGACCGCTTCCAGCGGCCCAACCCCTTCAGGGCCGACGTGGCTGTTGCCATCGACGACGTCATGGAACCGACTCTGGACGCGCTGCTGGTGATGGAGTCGCAGATCCACGAAGGCGGCGCCAATGGCCACGCGGGGCTCTACCCCCAGGACGAGGCCGCGCGCAAGCGCCGTCGCGAGGAGGTGCGGCAGAACCTGGCCCGGCGCTACGCCTCCAACTCGGACAACCACCGCGAGACCCTGGTCAAGTTCTATGGCGCCGAGCGCGCGCGCAAAGTGCGCTACTCGCAGAGCTTCGAAATCTGCGAATATGGCCGGCAGCCTTCGGCCGATGAGATCAAGCAGCTCTTTCCGTTTTAGGCCGATATCGCATCCGTATGTCGCATCCTTTGATCCCGGTTTATCCCCGCATAACCACCGTTCATCCACTTCCCCTGCCTCCGGTCCAAAAACCGCTGCCGGATCCACCGCTCCCGTCTATCCTGACATGCAAGGAGGGTTGCTCAATGACAACCAAGAAAATCGTCTATTTCGCCATCGCCGCCGCTCTGGGATTGGGCGTCGGCCTGCTATCCACCGCCGGAAAGGCGCAGCAGCGCTTTGACCACGTCGTCCGGAACGACTTTTTCGCTGCCTTTGCCGGAGACAAAGAAGCGCTGGCGCGCGGCATGGACGCCTGTGAGAAGATCCTGGCGGAAAACCCCAAGCATGCGGAAGCCATGGTTTGGCACGGTACCGGGATCTTCCTCCAGGCCGGCCAGCACTTCATGTCCGGCAACAGTGAGAAAGGCATGGAGGTTTACCAGAAGGCCATGGCGCAGATGGACGAAGCCGTGAAGCTGGAGCCCGATAACATCGGCGTGCGTATTCCCAGAGGCGCTGCTCTGCTGGGCGCGGCGCGATCCATGGGGAAGAACAATCCCGTGGTGCCGGAGCTGTTCCAGCGCGCGCTCGACGATCACATGCGCGCATTCGAGCTTCAGAAGAACGACCTCGACAAGATGGGCACGCACCCTAAGGGGGAACTGCTGTTCGCGCTCGGCGACGTCAACTCCCGTCTCGGCAAGCCCGGGGAAGCCGCGAAGTTCTTCCAACTGATCCTCGACAAGCTGCCCAATACGCCCTACGCCAGGCGCGCCAACACCTGGATGGAGACCAAACAGCCGCTTCCCGTCAACCAGACCGGCTGCATCGGCTGCCATGCAAGCAACTGAGCACCCTGTGCTACCATCCTCGACGATGCCCAAGCGAGGCTGGGTCAAAGTGGTCGGGGAGCTGGCCGTGTTCAATCTCGCGGTCGCGGTAGTCCTCACGTTGCTGGTCGTCTGGCTGAACGAGCGGCTACCGTGGGAAACCTTGAAGTGGATTTTTATCTACGGCTTTATCCACTCCAACGCGATTGGCACCGTCTGCTCCCTGATCATGCCCTGGTCCGTTCCGCGCATTTGGGATCGTCACCCCGTACCGCGATGGGCCTTGATTGTGGCCATCCTGATGGCCTGCACCTTCGCCGGATGCCTGATCTCGGTGGGTCTGATCCACGCGCTGAATATCCAGCGAGGTGCGGAATTCTGGGTGCACGTCTTTCAGGTCTTCCGCGGCGCCAGCGTGATCACGCTGCTGATAGGCATCTCCGTCACAGTCTACGAGGCGCACCGCTACGAGATCGAGGAAGCCAACCTGGAGATCAAGAACCGGCAAATCGAGCAGGAACGCGCCCTGAAGCTGGCCAGCGAAGCACAACTGGCCTCCATTGAATCCCGCATCCAGCCGCACTTCCTGTTCAACACGCTGAACTCGATCTCCTCCTTGATCCGCGAAGATCCGGCCCGCGCCGAACAGCTTATCGGCCGCCTGGCCACCTTGCTGCGCACTTCGCTCGATACGCAGGCCACGGGGCTCGTGCCTGTGGAGTGCGAACTGAAGCTGGTCTCCGATTATCTCGATATTCAGAGTGCCCGCTTCGGAGACCGTCTTCGCCATGCGGTGGAGGTGCCCGATTCGCTACGACAGCTCCTGGTACCGCCCTTCGCGATTCAGACGCTTGTCGAAAACAGCGTGAAGTACGCGATCGCGCCGCGCCGCGAGGGCGGTTTTATCCGCGTCACGGCCCGCTCCGGCGGCTCGCGGATTTCGCTCGAAGTCGCCGATGACGGCCCCGGCTTTGACGCCTCTAGCGTGAAGCCCGGCCATGGCCTGGACAGCCTGAATGCGCGGCTCATGGCTCTATTCGGCGAAGAGGCTGCCCTTGACATCACGCGCCTGGAGCCCGGCGCCGCCGTCACCATCTCCATCCCGCAACGCACAACGGAGCGCGTCCTGCCCGCATGAACGTTTTCCTGGTGGATGATGAGCCCCTTGCGCTGAAGCGGCTTGCGCGGCTACTGGAAGCCACCGGCCGCGTTCGCGTTGCCGGCTCGGAATCGGACCCTGAACGCGCCGTGGAACGCATTTGCTCCCAGCCGCCCGACGCCCTCTTTCTCGATATTGAAATGCCCGGCATGACCGGCTTTGATCTGCTCACCCGGCTTCCGCAGGATCCCCTTGTTGTCTTCACCACCGCCTATGACCGCTATGCGCTGCGCGCCTTCGAGGTCAATTCCGTCGATTACCTGCTCAAGCCCATCGAACCCGATCAGCTCGACCGCGCACTCACCAAGCTCGAACGCATGTTCGGCGGCGCCGAGCCCCGCGTCGACATCAAGACCCTCGCCGCGCAGCTTGCTCAGGCCATGGAAAAGCGCGAACCGGAGCACCTTACCCGCATCGCCTCGCGCCTCGGTGACCGCGTCGAGTTCATCGAAACCGCGCAGGTCACGCACTTCTACGCCAAGGACAAACTCACCTACGCCGCCACGGCCGCCAAGCACCACGTCGTCGATCTCACCATCGCGGATCTGGAAGAAAAGCTCGACCCGCGGCGCTTCATCCGCATTCACCGCTCCACCATCGTCAGCTTCGACGCCATCCGCGAACTCTACATGTGGTTCGGCGGACGCCTGCTGGTGCGCTTGAAAGACGGCAAGACCGAGCTGAACGTGGCCCGCGACCGCGTCACCCAACTCAGAGCCAAGCTCGGGGTTTAGGGCGCCTCAGGGAGAAGCTGACTCACCGTCTGCAGTTTCCAGCCTCGCTCGAGGAGCCGGGGGTCTCTTTCCGTTTTAGGCCGTATCGCATCCGTATGTCGCCATGTAATTTTTGCACTCCGTGTCTCTTCTGTACAATAAGTTCATAGCGACAATGCTTCATCTCAGATTGTCATTGATGTTGCTGTTGTTGTCGGCTCTGCCGGCGTTAGCTCGGGAGGCGAGTTTCGGCAACGCGGTGCAACCCGTCCTCCGCCAAAACTGCGCTTTTTGCCATAACACTGCCATGGCATCCGGCGGACTCAACATCGACGGGCTAAAGGATTCCGCTTCGATCGCGAGCAACCGGAACGCATGGGAGCGCATCATCGCCAAGGTGCGGTCCGGGGAGATGCCGCCCAAAGGCGCGCCGCGACCAGGCCCGGAGCAGATCCTGGCGCTGGTTGACTACGTAACAAATGAGTTCGACCGCCTGGATCGCGCACGGCCGCCCGATCCCGGCAGAATCGTTGCGCGGCGGCTGAACCGCGCCGAATATGCCAACACTATCCGCGATTTGCTGGGCGTGCGTTTCCGCGCCGGTGAAGAGTTTCCCGCCGACGATTCCGTGCTGGGCTTCGACAACATCGGCGACGTGCTGACCGTATCCCCGTTACTGATGGAAAAATACGTTTATGCCGCCGAGCGCATCGCGTCGCTAGCGGTCGGCGCCGACCCTCTGCCGAAGCCAACCCTGGCGGAACAGAAAGCGGATAAGGTTCGGCGAATCGATATCGGCGCCACCGATATTATCGAACACGTCGACTACAGCGGCGAGTATGTGTTCCGCGTATGGATTCGCGGACACCTCGGCCCGAAGGGACAACCGGCGGCACTGCAAATCTCAGTGGACGGCAAACCCATCAGGACCGTGGAAATCGCAACCGTTGAGAACGAGACCAGTACCGTGGCGCGCGACGTGCAAAGGAGCAACGAAGAAGCGCGCGTCTACCTGACCGCGGGTTCACACGTTTTGCGCGCCGAACTGATCGGCGACCAGTTCCGCAAGCCTGTGCCGCGCCCTCCGGCGGGCCGCCCGGTGTTTGGCCGTCCGGCGGAAATCATGATCTACCCGGAAAAGTTCGACCTGCTGGGACCATTTCCCGCCCCGGGCGAGCGTCCCCGCCGCGCCCGGATTCTGGTCTGCGATCCCGCCACCGGGCCCGCCTGCATTCAGCGCATCATGACTCCACTTGCGCGCATGGCTTACCGCCGGCCCGCCACCAAGGTGGAGGTAGCGCAGCTTGCCGATGTCGCTCGCAGGGCCGTGGATAACGGCTTCGCACCCGATCAAGCGGTACAGTTCGCCATCACGGCGATGCTCGTCTCCCCGAACTTCCTGTTCCGCATCGAACGCGACCCGAAAGGTCAGTATGGGCCGATTTCGGATCTCGAACTTGCCTCACGGCTGAGCTATTTCCTATGGAGTTCGATGCCGGACGAGGAACTGCTCTCGCTGGCCGAACAGAAAAAGTTGCGTAAGCCGGGCGTGCTCGAACAGCAGATTTCGCGAATGCTGGCAGACCGAAAGTCGGAAGCGCTCGCGGAGAATTTCGCCGGCCAGTGGCTGGAGACTCGTAGTCTGGCCGCGGTCAAACCCGACGTGCTGAAGTTTCCCTTGTGGAACGCGGCGCTGCAGGAGGACATGGCGACGGAAACCCGGCTGTTCTTTGACCATATACTCCGCGAGAATCGCCCCGTGCCGGAGTTTCTCAACGCCGGATACACGTTCCTGAACCCGCGTCTCGCCCGGCATTACGGGGTTGAAGGCGTCGAGGGGCCCGATTTCCGCAAGGTCCAGGTGGACCCCGCGCAGCGCGGAGGCATCCTCGGCCATGCCAGTGTGCTCACGATCACCAGCTATCCGGTCCGCACTTCGCCAGTGTTGCGGGGCAAGTACATTCTGGATGTCATCCTGGGTTCGCCCCCGCCCGCCCCGCCTCCGGACACCCCGGCGCTCAACGAAGACACGGTGGGCGCGCCGGCTTCCTTGAGGGCGGCGCTTGAGAAACATCGGGCCGATCCGGTATGCTTCTCCTGCCACAGCCGTATGGACCCGCTCGGATTCGGCCTCGAAAACTACGACCCGATCGGGCGTTGGCGCACCGAGGAGGGAAAAGCTGCGATCCAGGTCGGAGGAACGCTCCCCAACGGCGTGGAGTTTTCCACGCCGGCTCAGTTGAAAGTTCTTCTGCACCAGGAGCTGCCCGAATTTACACGAAACCTGACCGGGAGAATGATGACGTATGCTTTGGGGCGTGGCCTCGAAAGCTACGACCGCTTGGCGATCCGGGAAATTGTAAGTAAGATGGAAAAGTCAGGGTATCTATTTCAAACGCTGGTCCGGGAGATCGTTCATAGTCTACCGTTCCAGGCGCGGCGCGGGCTGAACAACACGCCCGAGGTGGCAATCAAATGATCATCACGAAGAAGGCGCTCGACAGACGAACATTCCTGCGCGGGATTGGAGCCTCGGTGGCTCTGCCGATGCTGGATGCTATGAGTCCGGCGTTGGCGTCCAGCACTCCGGCCCCGCTTCGCACGGCTTGGTTCTATGTGCCGAACGGGATCGACATGCGGAACTGGGTGATTGATGAACCGGGCCCGCTCACCAAGCTCCCGCCGATTCTTCAGCCTCTCGATTCGCTGAAGAGCGAGTTTCTTGTTCTGTCGAACCTGACAGCCAACTGGGGCCGGCCGCTGCTGGTGGGCGCCGGCGACCACGGCAGAGCCCTGGCCGCCTATATGACGGGCAGCATCGTCCACCAATCCGTGTCCAACCTGAAGCTCGGCGTCTCCGCCGACCAGATCATCGCCAAAGCGATCGGTCCGCAAACCCGGCTGCCTTCGCTCGAGCTCGGACTCGAGGAGACCCGCCAGGCCGGAAACTGCGACAACGGCTATTCGTGCGCCTACGCCTACAACATCGCCTGGAAAACCGCCACCCAGCCGCTGCCTCCGATCTCCGACCCGCGCGGCTTATTTGAGCGCCTGTTCGGAGTCGACTACTTCGCAACCCCGGAAGAGCGCGCCCGCCGGCTGGCGATGCGCCGCAGCATTCTCGATTCCGTGATGGATTCGACCGGTAAAGTCCAGCGCGGACTGGGCCCGGTGGATCGCCGTAAGCTGGACGAGTTTCTGACTTCGGTGCGCGAGGTCGAGCAGCAGGTGGAGAAGTCCGAAAAGGACGGCATGGTGATCAACCCCGGCATAGAGAAGCCGTTCGGCGTTCCTTCCGATTTCGGCGACTACTTCAAGCTGATGACCGGCATGCTCTTCATCGCTTTCCAGGCGGATCTGACGCGCGTCGCCACGGTGATGATCGGCCGCGAGGGCTCCAACCGGCCTTATCCGGAAATCGGCATCCCGGACAGCCACCATCCGATCACGCACCACCAGAAGAATCCGGTGCTGCTTGATAAGATCAGCGCCATCAACACGTACCACGTCAAGTTGTTCGCCGCGTTTCTGCGCCGGCTGAAGGAGCACAAGGAAGGCGATTCGAATCTGCTCGACAACTCGATGATCTGCTACGGAAGCGGACTCTCCGACGGTGACGAGCACCTGCACGACGAACTGCCGACGATTCTCGCCGGACGCGGCGGCAAATTCTTCTCGCCGGGCCGCCATATCATCTACCAGCGCGAGACCCCGGTTACCAACCTGTTCGCCACGATGGCGCAACGGATGGGCGTACAGGCCGGTCATATTGGCGACTCCACCGGCCAGCTCGCCGAGCTGAGCCTCAGCTAACGCCATGCAGTTCCGCGGCCGCACGCCAGTCGTTGGCGTCGTCTACAACACCACGATGGACCGGCCCGATGCGGCGCTGACGCTCGCCCTGCTCTATGGGCTGGAAGGGAAGCGCGAGTCCCGGGTCGCTTCGATCGCCGTCACCGGGAACAGTCTTGGCGCCGCTGCTTTTGCCGACGCCGTGTTTCGTTTCTATCAGCTCGGGCCGCTGCCAAATGCCAACCGCTCTCTTCCGGTCGGCCTCGCGGCGGACAAACCGCTCCCGCCCGATTCGCCCATGGTCAAAGCGGTGCTCGAACGGGTGAATGAAAAAGGCGAGCCGCAGTACAGGCACGGAATGCGCCGGGTAAGCGACACGGCGGAGGCCACGGCCCTGATGCGCAACTCGCTTGCCTACATCGAGGACGGTTGGGTTACGGTGATCCTCAGCGCCCCGGCTACGTACCTGGCCCGCATCCTCGATTATGCGGGGACGCCGGACCTGATCAAGTCCAAAGTCCGCACCACCATCATCTCGGACTGCAGGCAGGATGTCGCGGCCATGCGCAGAGTGTTGGCCGAGTGGCCCACCTCGCTGGTGTTCTGCGGGCGCGACGCGGCGCTTCCTTATCCCGGCTCGAGCATCGAGCAGGATTTCGCGTGGACGAACGCTCATCCGGTCGTCGATTTCTATCGAGCGTACAAGCCAATGCCCTACGACGCTCCGGCGCAGGACCTGTCGGCGGCGTTGTTCGCTGTACGGCCGGATTCCGGTTTCTTTCAGCTTTCCCCCGGTTTGATCGAGGTCCTGGACGATGGCGGAATGCGGTTCACTCCATCGGCGGACGGAAAGCACAAGCGATTGATTGCCGATCCGGGGAAGAAGGATCAGATCCTGACGGCACTCCGCGAAGTCGTGGCCGCCAAGCCCGTGCCGCCACCCGAGCGCCGGCGTTTCACTCCCGAGGAGCTCGAAAAACTACGGCGGCAACGGGAAGAAGAAATCAAGAAACGGGAGCTTGAAGAGCGCAAAGCCGCCACCAAGCCGAAACCGTGACACTCCGCTGACCTTCGCTCAGCAGCGCCGGGTTTTTTAGAAGCGATCTTCCGGCATCTCGCCAAGCGTAACCCGGACGTCCATAGTCCGGCCCCCTCTCACGATGCTGAGTTCCACGACATCACCGGGTCGCTTGCGGCTGAGCGCTCTTGACAGAGCGTCGGAGCGATCCGCTTTGACGCCGTCGATCGCCAGGATGAAGTCGCCGCCGATACCCACCTCCGTGTTGCCCACGACGACGAACCGCCGCGCGCCGCGCAAGCCGGCTTCTTCGGCCGCCGTGCCCGGTAAAACTTCCTGAATCAGCAGGCCGCCCTGCACGGGAAGCTCCAGCAGCTCCGCCAAACTCCCATGGACAGGCAACACCGAAACGCCCAAACGCGGACGCCCGAATCGCTTACCCGACTGGAATCCCTCCAGCATGGATTTGGCCCGGTTCACCGGCATGGCAAAGCCGATGCCGATGTTGCCGCCCGGCCCGAAGATCGCGGTGTTGATGCCGATCACGCTGCCCTGCGAATCGAGCAGCGGACCGCCGCTGTTGCCGGGATTGATGGCCGCGTCTGTTTGTATCGTTCCTTCGAGCATCCGTCCTTGCTCGTCGCGAAGATCGCGGCCCAGCGAGCTGATGATTCCCGTGGTCAGTGTGCCATCCAAACCGAACGGGTTGCCGATAGCCAGCACCTTCTGGCCCACTTGCAAGTTGTCGGAATCGCCCAGCTTGAGGAACGCCAGCTTCTTTTTGGGCTGGATGCGGATCATGGCCAGATCGTTGGAGGGGTCGCGCACCAGTACCTCACCCTTGTATTTCGTCTTGTCGGCAAGGGTAACCACAATTTCCTGCGCGCTGCCGCTCACCACATGGTAGTTGGTGAGAATCCTCCCATCGCCGTTAATCAGGAACCCCGAACCCGTGCCTGGCTCTGGAATGATCTGCCCAAACCAGCCCCGCCGGTAGACGGTGCTCGAGATGTGCACGGTTGCATTGTGCGCGGTCCTGTAAATCTCTATGTTGTTGATCTCGTCGGCGCTGAGGCCCGCCCCTTTGGCCACCTGCGGCTCGGACCACAGGTTCCCCGTATTCGTTATGGGACGCAGGAATGCCGGCGGATCCCATTTACGGGTGGATGTAACCCAAACGAATCCAGCCGCAATCACCAAACCGATTAATAACGTCCGTGGCTTCATTTTCCAATGCTCCGTAGCTCCTGATAAATTGCTCTGGTCTGCCGCACGGTCTCCTCCTTCGATCCGGAAGTATCTATGACGTAGTCGGCATATTTTCGTTTTTCTTCGAGCGGCATCTGGCGCCGTAATCTGGCCTCCACATCTTCCCTCAAGGCGCCGTCACGCTCCATAGCCCTTTCAATCTGCTGCTCCCGGGTGCACCAGGCCAGGATCACCTTATCGTAGTTGCGATAGCCCCCTGTTTCGATATGAATGGCAGCCTCCACGACGGCGATTCCTTTAGGATCTCCTGCAGCGAATTCTTTCATCAACCGCTCGATCCGGGCCCGCACCGGGGGGTGCACCAGCCCGTTGAGCAATGCCAGGCGGTCCGGTTTGTCGAAGACTTCCGAGGCCAGCCTGCGCCGCACAATTCTTTTCTCATTATCCAGGATATCGCCGCCGAATTCCCGAACCACTGGCTCGTAGGCCTCGCCGCCGGGATTGAGCACCGCGTGCCCAAGCCGGTCGGCCTGAATCAGAAAACACCCCAGTTCTTCGAGCGTCTTGGCGACGAAGCTTTTCCCCGAGGCCAGTCCTCCGGTTAATGCGACCTTGAGCATGGGCGAACATTCCAAAGTGTAGCGAAACGGGCTCCTCTGATGGCGATTGTTACACTGGTCTATTGATATGTCGACGATGCGATTAACAGCACGCGTCAAAGCCGCCGGTTGAGCGTCAAAACTGAGTCCAAAGGTTTTGGACAAGGTGTTGCGCAACCTGCCCAAGGTGAGCAACGACGACGTGCTGGTTGGCTATGAAACGTCCGATGACGCCGGTGTATACCGGCTGAACCCGGAGTGTGCCCTGGTTCAAACCGTGGATTTTTTCACTCCCATCGTGGATGATCCGTTCACCTTTGGCGCCATCGCCGCGGCCAATGCTTTGAGTGACGTCTACGCCATGGGCGGCACTCCGCTCACCGCGCTGTCCATTGTCGCCTTTCCAGGCAAAGGGGAGGTGGACGTGCTCGAGCAGATTCTGCACGGGGGCGCATCCAAGATGCAGGAGGCGGGTTGCGCCGTGATCGGAGGGCACAGCATCAGCGACGATGAGATCAAGTTCGGCTATGCGGTCACCGGCCTTGTCCACCCGGAGCGGATTTGGGCTAACGCGGGCGCAAGGCCAGGTGATGCGCTTGTGTTCACCAAGCGGATCGGAACAGGGGTGATTGGCACGGCGCTCAAGCGCGGGATTGCCAGTAACCGCCATGTACCGGAAGCGGTGGAATCGATGTTGAGGCTGAATCTGGCGGCGGCCGAGGCGCTCGATGGGTTACAGGTTCACGCCTGTACCGATATCACTGGCTTCGGACTGATCGGCCATGCCAGGGAGATGGCGATGGGCTCCGGAGTTACGCTGGAAATCGAGTCCGAACGCGTGCCGCTGCTGGCGGGGGCGCTCGAATACGCGCGGCAGGGAGCGATTCCCGGCGGCCTCAAGAACAACCGGGAATTCGCGTCTCCCGATGTGGAAGTGGCCGCGCCATTGGCTCCTGAGTTGGAGGAGCTGCTTTATGATCCGCAGACTTCCGGAGGTCTGCTGATAGCTCTCTCCGATGCCGATGCAGGCATTTTCGCGGAACGATTTGAAAATGCCGTCCGGATCGGGCGCGTCGTCGAGCGGCAGGGCAAAGCGATTCGCATTCTATGAACAATCCGATAATTGTGGCTCTGGACGTGGCGTCCGCCGCGGAGGCTCACGCGCTGGTGGAGAAGTTAGGCGATGCCGTGACGCTCTACAAAGTCGGCATGGAGTTGTATGCGGCCGCCGGCATCGGGTTTGTGCAACAGTTGCTTGGCAATGGCAAGAACGTGTTCCTGGATCTGAAGTTTTACGACATCCCGGAAACCGTGAAAAGGGCGACGGCGCAGGTGGCGGCGCACGGAGTCCAACTGCTAACGGTGCACGGGAGCCAGGCGGTGATGCGCGCCGCCGTGGAAGGGCGAGGGGACGCCGCGCTCCGGCTGCTTGCCGTAACCGTGCTAACGAGTTTCGACAAAAGCGATCTGAACGACCTTGGTTACCCGTGTGAAGTGGAAGAGCTGGTGGCGTTGCGCGTTCAGAAGGCCTGTGAGGCGGGCGTCGATGGCATCGTGTGCTCTCCGCGGGAAGCGGCCCGGGTACGGCAGGCGATGGGTCCGGAGGCCATCATTGTCACGCCCGGAGTGCGGTCGGCCGGTGAGGCGAAGGGAGATCAAAAGCGAGTAGCCACGCCTGGCGAAGCGATGAGAGCCGGGGCGACATACATTGTCGCCGGACGCCAGATTACTCGAGCAGCCGACCCGCGCGCCGAAGCGCTGCGCATCCTCGAGGAAATCGGATGAGTGAACGGTGCTCCATTTCAGTTGCTAGCGTACTATCCACTGAGCCAGCCTTTCGTCCCGGCACGGCCCGGGTTGAAGGAGCGTTGCGGGGATGATCGACCCCGTCTCTTTGGCAAAACTTGGGTTCCTCGGGGCACTGACTAGTGTCCAGATCGAGATCTTACGCCGTTAAATCGGGACGGTCCCGATATTCAGCCGACATCGATGTGTTCCACGATCAAGAAGAACGCGTCGCTACGGCTGCCCTCGCCGGGGCCATTGGCCGACCAGCCACGATATTGCTGCTGAGATTATGGAGCAGTATCGGAAGAAGTCGTCCTGAGCTGGCCTGACGACAATCGAGAAGCGCATCCTTGTTGTGGTGATCCGCTGCTGACCCGAGAAACTCCTATTGAGCTCTTTGGTCGCTGCAAGTTGTGATCTGCGCCCAACCCGGCTTCACCTAAGCCGCATGTTTTCAACTGGGGAAGGTTTGGCTCCCCGGCATGGATTCGAACCACGATTCACGGCTCCAAAGGCCGCTGTCCTACCATTAGACGACCGGGGAATGCAACCGAAAGAAGTCGTTACCAGTGTATCGTTGCGTGCGACCGCCTTGCAACGTTCAGCCATCTATCATCCATCCCGTCCATCCAGGATCCCCGCCGAAAAGGAGGTTCCCTATTCCGGCGACCGCGAAATGGCGATGCTCGATTTGCACGCGCCACCTTCGGCGTGCAGCCTGCCTGCCCTGCCGCGCCGCATCCAAATCACTGCCGTACGCAGCCGCCATGCTATTTTGATTATGAGAGCCCACGAATGTCAAATCCCAAAATGGTTGCTATGGAGGAGCTTTCTGCTCTATCGGCCCAGTCCGGTTTCGCCGCCGACGTTAACCCGGTGGAAACCGCCGAATGGATGGAGGCGCTCGACCAGGTGGTGGAGGAAGGCGGCGCCGAACGCGCTCAATTTCTCCTGAACCGTCTGATTGATCGCGCCTCGATTGCGGGCGTCAAATTTCTGGCCAGGCTGAAAACTCCTTACATCAACACGATCCCGGTTGAGGAGGAGGTCCCTTACCCAGGCGACCGCGAAATTGAGCGCCGGCTCAAGAGCTACCTGCGGTGGAATGCCATGGCGATGGTGGTCCGCGCCAACAAATACGACGCTGGCATCGGCGGTCACATCTCCACATATGCTTCTCTGGCCACGCTGCTCGAGGTTGGGTTCAATCACTTCTTCCGGGCGCGGATCGCGGATGCGCCTGGCGATTTCGTCTATTACCAGGGACACGCCTCCCCCGGTGTTTATTCCCGCGCCTATCTGGAAGGACGGCTCAACGAACAGCATTTGGAAAATTTCAGGCACGAATTGCGCGACCATCCCGGCCTTTCCTCCTATCCGCATCCATGGCTGATGCCGGACTTCTGGAGTTTTCCGACGGTCTCCATGGGCCTCGGCCCCATCAACTCGATCTACCACGCGCGCTTCATGCGGTACCTGGAGAATCGCGGGATCATACCCGCCACCGATCGCAAGATATGGGCCTTTGTCGGCGACGGCGAGTCTGACGAACCGGAAACGCTGGGGGCTATCACGCTTGCTTCCCGGGAAAAACTGGACAATCTTATTTGGGTGGTCAATTGCAACCTCCAGCGGCTGGACGGACCCGTGCGTGGGAACGGCAGCATTATTCGTGAGTTGGAAGCCGCCTTCCGAGGCGCCGGCTGGAACGTGATCAAAGTTTTGTGGGGCTCGGAATGGGACGCCCTGCTGCGCCGCGATACTTCCGGAAAGCTCATGCAGCGAATGGAAGAATGCGTCGATGGAGAGTACCAGAATTTCAAAGCCCACGGCGGCGCCTACTCGCGCGAGCACTTCTTCGGCAAATACTCCGAGCTGCGCGAGCTGGTCGCGGACATGAGCGATGAGGAAATATTCAAGCTAAAGCGCGGCGGCCATGATCCGGCGAAAGTTTACAACGCGTATCTGCGCGCGTTCCAGCACAGGAACCAACCCACGGTCATTCTGGCCAAAACCGTTAAAGGATACGGCCTCGGAGAAGCCGGAGAAGGCCGCAACATCACACACCAGCAAAAAAAGCTCAATGAGCAGGAACTGGAATACTTCCGTGCCAGGTTCCAGGTGCCTCTGAGTGAAGAGGAGGTGCGCAAGATCTCGTTCTACAAGCCGCCTGAGGACAGCGAGGAT
>Ga0187893_10004765_pt1 | contig 25358 bp, 21 predicted proteins | sample MA1701074metaG_FD_139574 | JGI IMG/M metagenome (GOLD analysis project Ga0187893, IMG submission 139574) | White microbial mat communities from a basaltic lava cave in the Kipuka Kanohina Cave System on the Island of Hawaii, USA - MA170107-4 metaG ... | reverse complement strand
GTACAGCATGCCAACCCGGCTTCCGGTGTCGCGCCTGCGCACGTCGGGCCGGGTGTACGGGCGCGTCGTCGACGCCGTGTCGGGCAGCGGCGTCGCCAATGCCCTCGTGCGGCTCGGCCCGCAGGTGGCCATTACCGACAAGACCGGCAAGGTGGCGTTCGGCGGCGTGCCGGGCGGCGAGCACCGGCTGTCCATGTCGCAAGAGACCTCGTTCGCGGACGCAGTCTTCGTCGGTGACCCGACGCTGGCGGTCGACAGCACGCGCACACAGCCGACGACCTTCACGCTCGCGATTGCGCGCAGCGCCCGCGTCGACGTGAGCGTGCGGCGCCTTGCCGTGGTGCGCACCGGCGTCGGCGGCCAGCCGGACTCGCTGGCCGCATCGGGCATGGTGGCCAACGCCACGCTGGTGCTGGTCGGTGAGCGTGACACGCTCTACCGCACGACCAGCGACGACGGCGAGGCGTCCTTCACGGACATTCCGCCCGGCCGCTGGCGGCTCACCATCCGGGGCGACGCTCCGGCGTTCCACCGCTTCGAGCCGGACCGCCTGGAACTGAGCCTCGAGCCCGGTGAGGCGCGGACGCTGGAGTTCCGGCTCGTGCCGCGCCGCCGCGAGGTGCAGGTGATCGGCGGCGAGCAGGAGCTGCGGCCGCAGGCGGCGGACCCCAAGACCCAGGCCGGCCAGGGCGTCCGGGTGATCAAGCCCAACGACATGCGGCCCAATGACAGGCAGCACTAGCCCGCTCGGCGGCGCCGGTTCGCGCCCGCAGCGCGCGGCGCCACAGGCAGTTCCGTCGCATTACGGAACTGTCATGGAGCAGACAGGCTCCTGTAACGCGGTCCGGGACAGGTTTGAGGCGCATCGAACAAACCCTTCTCATTGCGACGCAGGAGTCAGAACATGAACGCAGGACGCATTGTGGCGACGATGGCTTTCCTTGCCGGCGCGGCCGGCGCTTCGGCCCAGACCGCCAACCAGAGCGTGACGTTCCAGGTCGACGCGATCAACCAGATCTCAGTGGCCGGTTCGCCCTCGCTGGTGATCAACACCGCGACGGCCGGCAGCGCCCCGACCCAGGCCTCGGCGGCCGCGAGCTGGGCGGTGACGACCAACCAGACCGGCGCCAAGATCACGGCGAGCATCAACTCGGCGATGCCGGCCGGCCTCACGCTCCAGGTCAACCTGTCGGCTCCGGCCGGCGCGACCACCGCTGGCGCCACGACCCTGAGCACGACCGCAGCTGACGTCGTGACCAGCATTACCAAGCTCGCGCAGTCAGGCATCGCGATCGGCTACACGCTCGACGCAACCCCGGCCGCCGGCGTCGTCTCGTCGACCAGCCGCACGGTCACGTTCACCATCACGGGCGGCACCTAAGCACCTCCGTCCTGCGTCCACCCGGGTACTTCGTCCTGACTGGCGACGTCCGCCAGGCGCGATGAAGTACCGCGGGTCGCGCGGCCCGCAGAACGCAACGCAATCCGACTTTCTTCCAACGCATTTTCCCGAGGCACGACCACTGTGATCCCGGACTTCAGCATCGCAGCATTCGTGGGAGCGATCGCGATCAGGGATCTCTGGTCGAGGCGACGTGGCCCGCACAGCATCCGGGCACGCGAAGAGCGTGCCCGGGCGGCCCATCGCGAGGCGATGCGGGTCATGCAGGACGCGCTCGAGGCCACCAACGCGGCCCGGCGCACGCGCGAGGAGTTCCTGGCGCGGATGAGTCACGAGCTCCGCACGCCGCTCAACGCCGTCATCGGCTTCTCGCGCGTGCTCGAATCCAACAAGCCCGGCAACTTGCGGCCCGAGGACGTCGACATGGCGCGCCGCGTCCGGCTCGGGGGCGAGCAACTGCTGCACATGGTGGACGACGTCCTGCAGCACGCAGGCCGCGCCGGCGACGCGCCGGCCGCCGACGCCAGGCTCGCCGATCTCGTCGCGATCGCCAATGCAGTAGTCGACGACTACCGCGGCTCGGCCGCGCTCAAGGGCCTCTCGCTCACCAGCACGATTCCGGTTTCGGCGCCCACGATGCCGCTCGACGCCGGCCGCCTGGCCCAGGTGCTCGAGTACCTCGTCGACAACGCCGTGAAGTTCACGGCCGAGGGCGGCGTTCATGTGACGCTCGCCACCGACGCGGCAACCGGGGCGCCGTCCAGGATCATCGTCACCGATACGGGAGTCGGCATTCCAACCGACCGTTTCGACGAGATCTTCCAGCCATTCCAGCAGCTCGAGACCGGCGCCGCGCGCCGGTTCAGCGGGGCCGGCCTCGGCCTGCCGCTCGCCCGGCAGCTTTGTGACTCCATGGGCTGCCGCCTGACGGTGGAAAGCGAGGCGGGCAAGGGCTCCCGGTTCGTCGTCCGGCTGCCGCGGGTATTGCTGAGGGCTGGATAAAAGCCGCCCGGCCGTCGATACTCAGGGTGCAGGGCAAGGCGTACCACCTGACACTCGAGGCCGGGTATCGTGCGGCGAACGTTGGTTGCGGTCGCAGGCGTGGCGCTCAACGCCGGCATAGCCGGCGGTCAGCAGGCCACACAGGTCGTGCAGTTCCGGGTGAACCCCGTCAGCGAGATCGCGGTGTCCGGCACGCCGGCCCCGCTCGTCGTCGGTTCGGCCATCGCCGGATCCGCGCCCACCAGCGCCACGAGCAGCGGCACCACGTGGGCCATCTCCACCAACGAGTCCAACCAGAAGGTCATCGCGTCCATCGACGCGATCATGCCCACGGGACTGAGTCTCGAGGTGGCGCTGGCAGCACCCGCGGGCGCGTCGAGCCGCGGACTGGTTCCGCTCGGCACCTCGGGCGCGGACGTCGTCACCGGCATCTCGACGGTCGCCGCTTCGGCGCTGCCGATCAGCTACCGGCTGAGCGCCACGCCTTCCGCGCCCGTGAGTTCAGCGCAGACGCGCACCGTGACGTTTACAATCGTATCAGGGGTCTAGTCCTTCCACCCCATCCTTCTCCTGAGCGTGGTGTCCGCATACGCCAGGTAGGACGCCAGGATACGTTCGCCGAACGGGTCGCCGGTGGTCCGCCGCGCAAACGCGCGTAGCGACTCCTGGGCCTTCGAGTAGTTGCCCAGCTTGAGGTGCGCCACCACCAGGCCATTGCGCACCAGCGTTTCCGGCAGCCAGCCGATGCTGTCGACGGATGCCTCGAGGATCGTCCCGGCGGACACCACCTGCGGCCAGTTCCAGGTGCCGATGCCGCGCAGGAAATCGACACTCGCCCGCGCCTCGAGCGGCGCGCCGGCCCGCGCGGCGTAGGCGGCCAGTCGTGAGTAGAACGCCGTGTCGGCGACGCCGGCGGTGCCGCTGTGAATCTCGCCGTCCGTCGCCCCGACGTGATCGATCCAGCGGTGCCAGTCCGGTGGCGGCTTGGAGCCGGTCGACATTCTCTCGAGCTGGTCGAACCGGTAGACGGCGGCGCGTGACTCCGCGGTGCCGGCGATGCGCAGCGCCATTTCCGGGCCGAGGGCTCGCGAGGCGTTGATGATTGCGCTCAGTGCGCGGGCCTGCGACCTCGGGATGTCGGGCGTGAGCGGAAGCGTCGAACGCGCAAAGCCCATGCGGCGGCCGGCGAGCGCCGCGACGATATCGAACCGCCCCTCCGACAGCGACATGAAGCCGGTGGCGTCCTCGCGCAGGAAGCGCGAATACTCGGCGCCGAGATCCAGCACCGGGAAGAAGTCCGAGTTGGCGGCGCCTCGCGACATGATCATCGGGCGCAGCACGCCACGTCCGCCGAGGCGCAGCGCCTCCATCTGCTCGGCCGCCATCGGCACCACGCGCTTCACGTCAGCCGCGATACCGGGGTAGGTCACGACGTTCCAGGCCGGCGCCGGCAGCGAGTCGTTTGACGCCACGATCAGGACGTCCGACGACGCGGTGTAGAAGATCTCGTACGCCGGGAACACCGCGTCTATCGCTGCGAGCACCGACAGGGCGAGCCCGTCGCTCAGTTCGTACAGGTGCAGCCACTGGCCGAACACGCCATTGGGCGCGAGCTGCTTCTCCACGCGCCGGTAGAACTCGAGCGTGAAGAGGCCCGAGACGCCACTGACCCACGGGTTGGACGGTTCGGAGAGGATGAGGTCGAACTTGCGGCCTGACGACGCGAAATACGACTTGGCGTCGTCGATCACGAACATGGAGCGCGGATCGTCGAACACGCGGCGATTGGCCGGCATGAAGCCCCGCGACGCCGCGATCATCTGCGGCTCGATCTCGATCGTCACCACCTGTTTCGCGAACTGGCTGCCCAGGAGGATGTGCGACGACATGCCGGAGCCGTGGCCGATGACCGCCACGTTCTCCGCGCGCGGCGCATGGGCCAGCGCGATGACGGGCAGCAGCAGTTGCGTGCCCAGGTCGCGCGTCAGCTGGATCAGGTCGCCGGTCTCGACGGTGTCGATCCACGCGGCGTCCATCGACGCGTCCGGCTTGCCGTTCGTCGACAGCGTCAGGAACCCGTCCGACGTCCGTCGCATCGTCACGCTGGCCGTGCGGCCGTCCTTGTAGAAGGTGATCTCGTAGTCGTCCGGATTGGGCATGACGCCGTGCCGGTACACTCCGCTCGACAACAGCGTGAGGTCGAAGCGCGCCAACAGCGAAACGACCGCGACGGCGCCCCCAGTGGCGGTGATCATCATCGCCAGTCGCATCGGGTCGCGCCCCGCGCGCGCCACGAGCCACACGCCCAGGGCGATGTCCACCAGCGCGCCGAGGATGAGCAGCGCCTTGAGGCCCACGAGCGGCATGAGGAGCAGCCCCGCGATCACCACTCCCACGATCGAGCCCAGCGTGTTCACGGCGTATACCGCGCCGATGGCGCGCTCGCCCGCGCCGGCGCGCATCAGCACCCGCGTGATGAGCGGCAGCGTCATGCCGGCGCAGAACGTGGCGGGCAACATGATCGCCAGGGCAATCGCGTACCTGCCGGCCGTGAAGACCTTGTACCCGGCGGCGTTCGTTTGGACGGTGTTGAGGAGGTTTGCGATCACCTCGAACGAGCCGATGTAGAGCGGCAGCGTCGCCACGGCCAGCAGCCCCATGACCCACTGCACGTTGCCGAGGTACCGCACCGGGTCAATGACCGTGTCCGCGCGCCGGCGGATCCAGAACGCGCCGAGGGCGAGGCCGAGGATGAACGCCGACAGCATCAGCTCGAACGAGTGTGTCGCGCTGCCGAGGGCGAGCGACAGCATCCGGATCCACGCGATTTCGTAGATGAACGACGCCACCGCGGTGCCGAACGCGACAGTGAGCAGCGGCCGCCACAGGTCGGGCCCACGCACCGGAGAAGCGGCAGGCGCAGCCGCCGCGGCTGCCGGCGCCAAGCCACTCCCCATGGCCAGGGCGTCCGCGTCCTGCGCCAGCGCGATACGCTCGTGGACGCGCGCCACCAGCCCGACGAGCACCGCGACCACGATGTTCGTGAACGCCGCCGCCATCAGCGTGCCCGGCAAGCCGAGCCGCTTGAGAAGCACGAACCCGGCGAGCAGGACGCCCGCCGCCGCCCCGATGCTGTTGGCGAAATACAACAGGCCAAGGATGCCGCCCGGTGACTCCTCCTTGCGCGCCACACGGATGACGCCGGCGCTCATGAGCGGGAACGTCGCGCCGAGCAGGATGGACTGCGGCAGTATCAACATGCCGGCGAGCGTCCACTTCATGATGGTCAGCATCATCCCGCCACTCGCCGGGAACAGGCGGTCGTACGCAAACCCGGTCGCGCCCGTGAAGACGGGATCGAACCACAAGGCCAGCATGCCGACCAGCAGCTCGATGACGGCGTACCACATCAGCGGCGAGCGGATGCGGGTCGACCACTTGCCCGCCAGGTACGCGCCGAACGACATCCCGCCGAGGAAAATCACCAGCACGATGATCTGGGCGTACGCGCTGTGGCCCACGAACAGGCCCAAGTAGCGGGTCCAGATCGACTCGTAGATCAGGCCCGCGGCGCCACTCAGGACGAACGCGGCAACCAGCAGCGGGATCATCGGAAGGCGTTGTGGTGAGAGGGGTTCGGCCCGCAGCCCGGGCGCATCGCCTTCTATAGTAACGGCGCAAACAGACGTAGCAAGCAAGTACCTACTTGCTTGCAATCGGCTCCGGTGCTACACTTCGCGCCCCATGTCAGAGGAAATCCGCAGTCGCATCCTCGCCGCTGCCGCCAGGGTGTACGCGCAGTACGGCTTCCGTGGGGCGACGACCCGCCTGATCGCGTCCGAGGCCGGCGTCAACGAGGTGACCCTGTTCCGCACGTTCGGTTCCAAGGCGGACCTGCTCGAGGCGATGCTGCAGAGCAAGGTGAACGCGCATTCGGCGCCGGCGATCACGGGCGACCTCAGCGACCCGGAGCAGGAAATCACCGCGTGGTGCGCCGAGCTGCTGACGCACCTCCGTGGCCACGCGCACATCATCAGGAAGACCATCGCCGAGGCCGAGGAACGTCCCGACGCCGCGTGCGCCGCGTGCGAAGGCTCCAACACCGCTGGTGCGTCGCTGGCGCTCTACGTCAGCCGGCTTCAGGAGGCCGGCGTGGCGGACGCCGATGCCGATCTCCGCACGTCGGTCTCGATGTTCATGAGCGCGATGTTCGGCGATGCGCTCTACCGGGACGTCATGCCCGAGGTCTTTCCGCAGCCGGTTGAATCCGCACCCGCCAAGTACGTCCAAACGTTCCTGCGGGCGGTGGGCGTCCGCGTCGCCTCGCTGCCGGTCCGTTCCCGGCCAGCGAGGGTCGCGAGCGCCCGCCGTCGCAGCCGCTAATCGGGAGAAGGTCATGCGAGTTGTCATTGCTTTGCTGTTTCCGGTCTTGGCGCTCGGCTCCGCGCTGTCGGCGCAAACCGGCCAGGTTCGCCGGGTTTCGCTCGAAGACGCCATCCGGCTCGCCGACAAGACGAGCGAGGCGGTCGAGTTGGCCCGCGCCGCGGTGACGCGCGCCAACGGCCAGCAGTGGATGGCGCGCAGCGCGTCGATGCCGCAGCTCGGCGCCAGCCTCTCGTACGGCCGCACGCTGGCGTCCCAGTTCGAGGGGCTCGCCGGCAGCGGCGGACCGGACACGAACACGTTCCAGTCGCTCTGCACGCCCAACATCGATCCGACGGCGACGCCGGCGGAACGGCAGGCGGCGCTCGACCAGGCGCGCACCTGCCAGAGCGGTGGCGGCGGCATCGACTTCCAGAGCGTCGGGTTCGGCGCCGAGAACTCGTGGACGCTCGGGCTCCAGTTCTCGCAGAACGTCCTGACGTTCGGTCGCGTCTCCGGCCAGCGCGCGGCCGCCAACGCCGGTCGCCGCGCGGCGGACGTCGAGCTTACCGCGCAGCGCGCGCAGCTGGTGCTCGATGTCACGCAGGCGTATTACAACGCCGCCCTGGCGTCACGGCTGTTCGACATCGCCGAGGCATCGCTCGGCTGGAACGAGGACGTGCTGCGTCAGACGACGCGCGCGCGCGAAGTGGGCAGCTCGTCCGAGTTCGACCTGCTGCGCGCGCAGGTGGCGCGTGACAACTACGTGCCGGTCGTGTTGCAGCGTCGCAGCGATCGCAGCATAGCGATGCTGCGACTGAAGCAGATCCTCGAGATTCCGCTGGACGATTCGGTGACCCTCACGACCGTCATTGACTCGGCTCCGCCGTCGGGCCTGGAGACCGCCGGTGGCTTCGCGGCCGCCCGGCCGGACACGAGCGCCGACGCGCGCGCCACGGTGCGCGAGGCGGCGGAGAACGTGCGCGCCATGGAAGGCCTGCGGCTGGCGGCCCGCGCCGAGCGGTACCCGGCGATCGCCATCACGTCCGGATACCAGCGGCTGTCGTTCCCCAGGGGGTTCGCGCCGGATTTCGGGGCCGGCCTCGAAAACTGGACCGTCGGCGTCTCGGCGAGCGTGTCGCTGTTCAGCGGCGGTCGCACCCGCGGCGGCGAGCTGATTGCCGACGCCAACCTGCGCGAGGCGCAGGCGCGGCTCAAACAGGCGCGCGAGTTTGCCGCGCTCGATTCGCGCGTGGCGCTCAGCCAGCTGGAGCAGGCCGAGGCGACGTGGCGCGCCAGCCAGGGCACGGCGGAGCAGGCGCGCCGCGCGTACAGCATCGATGAAATCCGGTACCGCGAGGGCATCTCCACGCAGACCGATCTCACTCAGTCGCGCCTGCTCGTCGAGCAGGCGATGGTGAATCGCGCAGTGGCCGGGCGCGACCTCGCGGTCGCGCGGATCCGGCTCGCGCTGCTGAAGGACCTGCCGCTCAGCGGCGGTTCCCAGGCCCCGGCGGGCGCTGGGGCCGCCAGCCAGCCCGCGGCGCCGCCGCCGCAACCTGCCCGTTCAACCTCAGCCGGAAGCGCCGGCACCTCAGGGAGCAATCAGTAATGACCGCCCGAACCGCCTCTCTCAGCGCGTCAGCACTCGCGCTTTCATTTGCCGTCGCCGCTTGTGGCGGCCGGAACGCCTCCGCTGACACATCCGCGGCGGTCGACGCCGTGCTGGTCGGTGCCGAGAACGTGGTCGTCGTCCAGGTGAAGGACATCCGGACCGGCCCGATGCTCTCGGGCGCCATCGAGCCGGAGCGGTCCGCGACGTTGCGTGCCGAGATGCCGGCGTCGGTTCTCCAGACCATGGCCGAGCCGGGCCAGCGCGTGAGCGCCGGCCAGGTGCTCGCGCGCCTCGACGACTCGGCCATCCGCGACGCCGCGCTCGCCGCCCGCGCGGCCGTGGCCACGGCACAGAACGCCAACGAGATCGCCGCCAAGGAACTCGAGCGCGCCGAGGCGCTGGAGAAGGCGGGCGCCATCGCGCTGCGCGACCTGGAGCGCGCCCGCAATGGCGCTCTCGCCGCCAAGACGCAGCTCGCCAATGCGCAGTCGATGTCGGTCAGCGCCGAGAAGCAACTGGCGCGGACGCGCGTCGCCGCCCCGTATGCGGGCATCGTGAGCGCGCGCCAAGTGAACGCGGGCGACTTCGTCAGTCCGGGCACGGCGCTGTTCACGGTCGTCGATCCGGGCACGATGCGACTCGAAGCGTCCGTGCCCGCCGAGGCGCTTGCGGCCGTGCGGGTGGGCCTGCCGGTGGAGTTCATCGTCGCCGGCTATGGCGAACGGCGCTTCAACGGCCGCGTGACGCGCGTCAACCCGACGGCCGATCCCGCCACGCGCCAGGTGCGCATCCTCGCCACAATTCCGAACGCGGGCGAAACGCTGGTCGGCGGCCTGTTCGCCGAGGGTCGCGTCGCGACCGAATCGCGCAAGGCGCCGGTGATCCCGATCAACGCGGTGGACGAGCGTGGCGTTCGCCCGAGCGTGATGCGCATCAAGGGCGGCCGGGTGGAGAAGGTCGAGGTCGAGCTGGGCCTGCGCGACGACCAGTCGGAGACGGTGGAAATCCGGTCGGGTCTCGCCCGGGGTGACACGGTCCTGCTCGGCACGGCCCGCGGGCTGACGCCGGGCACTTCCGTGCGCGTTTCGGTGCCGGCCGACAAGTGACAACGTTCCTGGCCGAGCCGCGGCCGGGTCCATAGAGAGGACTGCTTCCGTATGATGATCTCCGACTTCGCCATCAAGCGCCCGCTCATCACCGTCGTCAGCATGGTGGCGCTGGTGATCTTCGGCCTGTTCGCGCTGCTCAAGCTCAAGACCGACGAGTTCCCCGACGTTGCGCCGCCGTGGCTCACCGTCGGCGTCATCTACCCCGGGGCGTCACCCAAGGTCGTCGAGAAGGAAGTGCTCGACCCCATCGAGGAGCAGGTCGGCTCCATCGCCGGCGTCAAGCGCATCATGAGCAAGGCCTACGACGGGTACGCGCTGCTGATGATCGAGTTCCTGTATTCCAAGGACCTCAACGAGGCATCGCAGGACGTGCGCGACGCGGTCTCGGCCATTCGCGCCGACCTGCCGGTGGAGATTCGCGAACCGATCGTCCGCAAGTTCAACGACACCGACCGGCCCATCGTGTCGGTTGCGGTCTCGTCGAACATCCTGTCGTCGGCGGAGCTGACGCGGCTCGTGGACCCGGGGATCACGCGCGAGCTGCGGTCGCTTCCGGGCGTTGCGGACGTGCAGACGTTCGGCAAGGTGGAACGTGAGCTGACGGTCGAGATCGTCCCCACGCGGCTCCAGGCCGCCGGCGTCAGCGTCGGTCAGGTGGTCCAGGCACTGCAACTCCAGAACCTCGCGGCGCCGGTCGGCCGCGTGACGGGCACGCTCGACGAGCGCTCGATCCGCCTGCTGGGCCGCATCGAGAACGCGGCCGAGTTCGCGAACCTGGTGGTTACCGAGCGCAACGGCCGGCTGGTACGGCTCGGCGAAGTGGCCAACGTGAAGGACGCCACCGAGGAGCCGCGCACGCTGTCGCTCTACGGCGACGGCAACGGCGAGCGCGAGGCGGTCGCCATCGACGTCAAGAAGTCCAAGGGCTACAGCACGACCGACGTGGCCGACAAGGTCGTGGCGCGGCTGGAGGAGATCAAGAAGACGATGCCCGCGGGCACGACCCTCGACATCGTGAAGAACGCGGGCAGCCGCGTACGCAACTCGGTGGCCACGGTGGAGGAAGCGCTGTTCCTCGGCGCGTTCCTCACGGTGGCCGTGGTGTTCCTCTTCCTCAACTCCTGGCGCTCGACGGTCATCACGGGCGTGGCGCTGCCAATCTCGGTGCTGGCCAGCTTCATCGCGGTCTGGGCGCTCGGCTTCAACCTCGAGACCATGTCGCTGATGGGCCTGTCGCTGGCCATCGGCGTGCTGATCGACGACGCCATCGTGGTGCGCGAGAACATCGTGCGACACGTGGAGATGGGAAAAGACCACTATACCGCGGCGCGTGAGGGGACGGACGAGATCGGCCTCGCGGTCGCCGCGACCACGTTCTCGATTCTCGCCGTCTTCATCCCGATCGGCTTCACCGAGGGCGTGACGGGGCAGTGGTTCAAGCCGTTCGCGCTCACGATCGCCGCGTCGGTCGCGGTCTCGCTGTTCGTGTCGTTCTCGCTCGACCCGATGCTGTCGGCCTACTGGCCCGATCCGCACAAGGCGGAGCACGAGAAGTTCTGGATCACGAAACAGCTGGACAAGTTCAACCGCTGGTTCAACCGCCAAGCCGAGAACTACAAGAAGGTGATCGCGTGGGCGCTGGACCACCGCGTGTCCATGCTGGTGATCGCGGCCGGGACGTTCTTCGCGGCGTTCCAGCTGCCGGCGAGTGGGGCGTTCGGGCTGCTGGCTGCGTTGGGTGGCATCGGCATCATCGTGGTCGGGATCAACGCAGGCGCGGTGCCGTGGTGGGGACGCACGGGCATCATTGCGATCGGGCTCGCCACCTTCATTGCGATACCCGGCGCAATCGGCAAGACGCCGGTCGCACAAGTCGGCAAGGTGGGCACGGCGTTCTTCCCGGAGGACGACCGCTCCGAGTTCATCCTCAAGATCGAGACGCCGCCGGGCTCGAACATGGAGTACACGCGGCTCAAGGCGCAGGAGGCCGCGCGCATCGTGCGGTCGCAACCGGAGGTCGTCTACACCTACACCACGCTTGGCGAGGCCGGCACGGGCTCGGTGGACGTCGGCAATATCTACGTGAAGCTGCGCCCCAAGGCGGACCGCAAGTCGGACGGCCAGCGCTCCGTGGAGCATCTGGCCGCCGACATCCGGGGCCAGATGAACCGCATTGCAGGCGCGACGATGTCGGTGTTCACCAGCGACTTCAGCGGCGGCTTCAAGCAGATCATGATCCAGCTGCGCGGCCAGGACGTCGACGTCCTGGCGCAGTTCGCCGAGCAGGTGCGCGGCCAGGTGGTGCAGGTGGCGGGCGCGGTCGACATCGGGCTGTCGTCCAAGGGCCAGAAGCCGGAGCTCAACGTCGAGTTGAACCGCGGCGTGGCCGGGGCGCTCGGCGTCACCGTTGGCCAGGTGGCGCAATCGCTGCGTCCGGCGTTCGCGGGGATCGACGTCGGTGACTGGATCGACCCGACCGGCAAGTCGCGCGATGTCACGGTGCGGCTCTCGCCCGAGGCGCGCCGCCGCGCCGCCGATCTCGAGCAGCTGCCGCTCGTCGTGCTCGGGCCCAACGGCGCGCCGTCAACGATGCCGCTGGGACAGGTGGCCACCATCACGGAAGGCCTCGGCCCCGCGATCATCGACCACCTGAATCGCGAGCCGGTGGTGAACGTGGAGCTCAACACGTCCGGCCGGGCGGCAGGCGACGTGACGGCCGACATCATGGCGCGCGTCGCAGAGCTGCCGCAGCCGCCCGGCGTGACGATCTCGCTCGGCGGTGACGCCGAGGGCCAGCAGGAAGTGTTCGGCCAGATTTTTTCGGCGCTCGGGCTGGCTGTGTTGTTCATGTACCTGATCCTCGTGGTGCAGTTCGGGTCGTTCCTCGACCCGCTGGCGATCATGATGTCCCTGCCGCTGTCGCTCATCGGCGTGATGCTCTCGCTCGCCATCACCGGGTACACGATCAACCTGATGTCGCTCATCGGGGTGATCCTCCTGATGGGCATCGTGGCGAAGAACGCCATTCTGCTCATCGACTTCGCCAAGTGGGCCAGGGAAGAACGGGGCGTGCCGCTGCGCGAGTCGCTGATCCAGGCCGGCGCGATTCGCCTCCGCCCGATTCTCATGACGACGTTCGCGCTCATCGCCGGCATGTTGCCGATCGCGCTGGGCACGGGCGAGGGCGCGCAGTTCCGCGCGCCGATGGGCGTGGCGATCATCGGCGGCGTGATCACGTCGACGTTCCTGACGCTGCTCGTGATTCCGACGATCTACGAGGTGATGGACGAGATCCGGTCGAAGCTGGCGGGGAAGGTGGGGCTCACGGCGCCGCGCACGGGCGAGCATCCCGTAGTGGCGCCGGCGGGCGACTAGCGGGTCGGCTTCAAGGTGAAGTCGGAAATGTCACGCGAACTGTCGTTACACGGCTTTTCAAAGGGACTGCACGCGTGAGCATCGGGGCTATGGACGAACCTCGTCGGTTACGCCAGAGAGCGAGGAAAGCAGATTCACCTTGAACGCCCTCGAGAGCGCAAGCAAGCACTAAGCCGTCGGCTCCCGTGATGCCATCTGAACGACCGACTCGCCACCTAACCATTGGGATCGGAATGCCAGTTTCATCGACGATCAGGGCTGCGAGGATGCGACTTGTGGTCTTCTTGACACCGCAGCGCTTGGTCAGAGCGCCGTGCGGGCTTGCAACACGAATCGTCACGGACGAACTCGAGTCCCGTGCCGCGTGAAAATACGCGGCGGAGCCAAGATCCAATGCTACGACGCGCATGACCGAGTCTGCCGCTGTTGCGCGGTACGGTCCTGGCAATAAACCAACAAACCTAGCCGCACCCGTCGAATCAGTGATCCGTGCATAGTCGGTAGAATCCAAGCGAACAAGCGCTCCGGCAATCGGGGCACCTGCGGAATCGACTACTCTGACCAATGCCTCCCCAAGATGTCCCTGCCACGTCGCGCCGTCGGGCCACGACGCCTCCGCCAACTCGCCTCCACCCTCCGACACCGCGAATCTGGCGGCGGCCCGTTCACCCCAATGGCCCGTCGCACCACCCTTTGAAAGCGGAGCGGTGCGTTCCACGAGTGCGGTAACCATTCGGATCGACCAGCGTTCTACGACGAGCACTCCATTCGACATCTCACGGAACGATATCACGCCTCCTGGCCCGTACCTGTCGCTCCCGCGTTCGAGTCCAACGTACCGATAGTCGATGTCGCGCAACACACGGTCAGCTGTATCAATCCAGAGAGTCCCGTCAACGTCCGTACGATTGTGACGGCGCTTGGCGGGTACAAAACGAAGGCCAACCTGTTGCGGTCGATGCGCGACAGCCTGCGACAACGAGAAGCAATAGGCGTCGAGAAATGCTGTCTCGAGCAGGACGTCTGCGTCGGGAGCAAAAAAGGTTCGGCGCCCGTCCAAATGGCGTTCCACGAAACCATGTTCGGCGAAGGCCTCGGCTGAGAAAGCCGCACCGAATGGTCTCGACCACTCGCCCACAACAGTCCTGACGGTCTGTTGCGAAACGGAATCGGCCTCGTCCAGCGTTCGCTCATAGACCAGGATCGTGCTGCGCGCCTTGGTCGCCTCGCGAGCTACCACCGAAGCCACAAGGCCGATTCGCGCCTGCTCCCATAGGCTGAAAACCAAACCGTCATCTGGTTGGCGCGGGCAAGAGCGATTGCTCCTGACACTAACGCGGCTCATGAGCTGCGGAAGTCTCACCATTTCGGCTCTCGCGAGCTGACCCTTGTCAAAACCCGCCATCGGAACTGCACGAGGGCGGAAACCCATACGCAGAACACGCAATTGCACAACAGCCGTGTCGAACGGGAGTCGAAACTCACCTTGTGCGCCGGTGAGGACTCGCCCACGCTCACGCCCGGCCAGATCCAGACTAACAACGACCGCCGCGGATATAGCGGCGCCGGTGGCGCTGTCAACCACGACGCCATTCATCGCCTCCTGAGCACACAACGGCGCCGCACTCAAGGCGCCCGCAGCAGCGATCGCTACCAGGCAAGCCGGCAAACAACGTTGCAAAGGCTCAGGACCCAAGAGCAGTTCAGTGCTTCTTGGTGAGCCTTGCGGCAGCTGCATCTGCTTCACGGCGAACGCTGGGATCAACATCTTTCCTCGAGATACGCAACAACAATTCTAGATCACCAGAGCGACCAACTGTACCAATCGTCCTGACTGCAGCGCGTCGCACTCCGACGTCGGCGTCGTCGGAAGCACGAATGACGAGCGAGCGAACGGCTTCTCTCTGAACGTTCGACAGCACCGCGCTGACCTGAGCAATCGTGCCCAGCATGGCAATGGCTTCGCTCCGGGAGACGACACTCCCACCGCGCGCTCGTCTCAGTACGATCTCAACTACCTGGGGGCCGTGGTTGCGCGCCAAGTCTGTTGCGAACCGACTGGTCGGGCTGTAGGCGGCGTTCGCCAGCGCGGCCAATGTTCGAGGTTGATCTTTATCACAGTGCCGGTCACAGGCACCCAGGAGCGCGAAGTAGTACTCCGAGTACCCCTCTCCGTACCTGAGTCCAACACCGCGCTTTTTAGGGTCTGGATCTTCCAGGGCGGTTTCCACGACCAAATTCTCTCGCTCTAGGAGGCCGACGAGCTCGCCCGATTTCGCAGCATTCGCTAGGCCGTCCGTGCGCTGGCGCAGCGCCTCGAAAGCTTGCGCGCGCGCGGTCCAAACCTCAGATCCCAACAAGCTCGGAGAGTTCTGCGACGTAGCAGCACGGGGGGCGCAAGCGCTCAGTAATGCGCCCAACATGAGCATACGTGCTAGGTTGGCAGCAATTCTGATAAGGTTCATCGGCTCACCAGCCAGTCGGACAGGAGGAATGCTGGGCTAACGCACCAGAGTGCGACCGATAGTCGATGTGGAGATGGTTCCCTCCAAAGATATGCTTCGGCTCAACGCACGGATCGGTATCCAACACATTGAGCATGTCCACTTTGAGGTCATCCCATGTTGTTGACGTAGAGTGAATATCGGCCGCGTCGCCGTATACATGGCGGCTGTTCATTGCTCCAGAGTTCAAGTAATACTGATGATTTGGCGACGTATAGATTCTGTTGCTCGTCGTGATTGTGATGCTGAGCTGACTGTACAACGCGTCTATCGCGTCCTTAACACTATTGCGGAAAATGGCGTGCGTGTATTGTCGACCAAGATCGTGGGACTCAATCACATCATATCCAAAGTACTGAGACTCCGGCTGGTGCAAGAAGTAGGAGCAAGCCGGAATGACGTTAAGCTGGTGGTTCTTGTACTGCTCGCGCAGCACGTCCGCGTCGTTCGGATTCGATCCGCCGCACCAGTTTACGTATCCGTTGCCAACCAGCCATCCATACCCACTGCCTCCCTGATAGACGCAGCCATAAAGTGAAAGGTTGAAACTCCAGCTGTCCCCATTGAAGGTGATCGTGATGTCCCATCCGACGCATGCCATCGAGCAGTCGAACGATGCCCGGCTTGCCGGGGCTCGGTTCAGCTCCCACTCGTAGCACTCCTCCCACTGCAGCGACGCGCCAACCTCCGTGCGCTGACGCTTCAGTAGCTCTTGCTCGAACGTCGCGATGTCGCCATCAAGCGAGGGTGCATCGAATCCCGCTGGCAATTCACGAGCGGTTTCAACGCTACTCAGGAGAGTCTTCCAGGCGTCGTTGCCAAAGGTCCCCTCAACCGAGCTGGCGAACGCCTGATGCGGCAGCGACAATGGCACTATGCAGTTTAGCGTAACAGTTCCTTCCGGCCTCCGGAGAACGATTCGCCGAATCACACCGTTCCCGCCCCCGGAATTGGCGCCACGGACAACCGGGGGCAGCTCAAACGGGAGATCCTGCCTGGCGACAGCGAACCCACGCTGAGTGCCGGACTGCGAAACGGAAACAACGGCGCAGCCTTCGCCAAACGCGCGCATCTGGTCGAGACGACCAGGACTATCAGGACGCCGACTTTCGGCCCGCTCGAAATGCTCATTCGGCGGATCCACTGGCAGATCGCAAGCGCCTAGGGAGAATAGGGCAACTGCCAGACAGGCTCCGCCTCGATATAGTGCGGGTGTTGTGGTCTCCGTCTCAAGCATACACTCCTTCGGCGGGAGGTGTAAGACAGCCTAAACTAGGTGCCTAAAGCGTTCTTAAGGAAACGTACATTTTAGCGTGTGCTTACTAGGCGCCTATCGAAATAGTGGGCGATAGTGGCGGGGCCATGATTTCAGTGTCGGTCGTTGTTGTCAAGGGGCGACCAAGGACGTTCGGGTAACTGGAGCGGCCGTTACTCGACTGGACGCTACGCGGTGTTCGTGGTGCCTAAGGTCGCAAGCCGTGTGCAGGCATGGCTCGCCTCCAACAACCGCAACAACACCGTTGATACAGAACCCACCGTTACAGCGATGACATGACGTTGGCGTGGAAGCGGCGCCCCGCGCGCAACAGCCACTGAACGGGGCTACTCTCTCTGCGAGATGGCCTGTACGCATCGCCAGTTGCCGATGCAACCGTTGGCCCGTCCCCCGCACAAAGGACATCACCCTTTGCGCTGAGGTCCCAATGCGAGTCGATCACCGTGCCGCCGTTGCCGTCCTGGCCGCCTGTCTTGCGGCGGACCTCGCGGCGCAGGACAGCAAGAATCCCGCGCGCACCGGCAGGCGCACGCCGCTGCCGCGCGCCCAGGAGGTGGCGCTTGCGCGCAGTGCCGCGCCCGCGTCGGTCAGCGATTCCGCGACGATCTGGGTCTTCACCGACTCCGGCTACGTCGTCGCGGCCACCGGGAGCAACGGCGTCGCGTGCTACGTCTCGCGGTCGTGGCCGCAGTCGCTCGAGCCGCATTGCTTCGACGCCGAGGGCGCGGCCACCATCCTGCGCATCCACATGAAGGAGGTCGAGCTGCTCCACCGGGGCACTACGGTAACCGAGACGGATCGCGTCGTCGGCGAGCAGCTGGCGTCCGGCGCGTTGCGGCTCCCGCGTCGGCCCGCCATGTCGTACATGATGTCAGGCGGTCAGCACCTCATCAACGACAATGGACGGCCCATCGGGAACTGGCGCCCGCACATCATGATCTACTATCCGTATCTCGAGGCGACGGACCTCTACCGGGGCGCGACGGACATGGCAGCCGGCACGGTGGCCGGCGCCGGCTCGGCGACGTCGAGCATCGTGTTCCTCGCGGCTGACTTCGTGAGGGTCAAGCCATCGCCGTGACCGACGCGCCGGCCGACGACCTCGATCGCGCGCTCGCGGCACGACTCGCGCGCGGTGACCAGGCCGCGTTCGGCGCCCTGTACGATCGCCACACGACGTACCTGTATCGCTTCGCGCTCCGCCTCACGGCCGGTGACTCGGCCGCCGCCGAGGACCTCGTGCATGATGCGTGGGTGCTGGGCGTAGAGCGGCTCGCGTCGTTCCAGTGGCGCAGCAGCCTGCGCACGTGGCTGGCCGCATTTGTCGTGAACGGCGCCCGGACGCGCTGGCGCGACGACGCGCGCGTGCTGCCCATCGACGACACGCACGTGGGTGGCGACGCGCCGCTCCGCGGGCGACTGGAGCGCATCGACCTGCAACGGGCGCTCGCGGCGCTGGCCCCCGGGTTTCGCATGGTGCTGATCCTGCACGACGCCGAGGGCTACACGCACGAGGAGATCGGCCGGCTGCTGGACATCGACGCCGGTACGTCCAAGAGCCAACTGTCCCGGGCGCGGGCCGCGATGCGGCGCGCACTGGGCGCAACGGAAGGAACCGGAACATGACGGACACCCCCCTGAAGGATTTCGCCGACAGCGCGGAGCCGCCGGCGCACCTGCGCGGACGCGTGGAGGACACGCTGCGCGCGCGCGGGCTGCGTGGCCCGCGTCGCCCGTCGTGGTACCAGCCGGCGGCCGCGGCGGCCGCGGCGGCGCTGGTCCTCGCGGCGGCGCTCGGGTTCCTCGCGGGGCGCATGACGCCGGCCGGGGCCGCCGAAGAACCCCGCTACCTGTTGTTGCTCGTGGGCGACGCGCAGACTGACAAGCCGGAGGCGGAACTCGTGGCCGAGTACACGCGGTGGGCCGATTCGCTGCGTCGCGAGCGCCGGCTGGTGCTGGCGGAGAGGCTCGCTGACGACCAGCTCGTGCTTCCAGCCGGGTCAGCGGGCAGCGAGGCGGACGCGCGCATCAGCGGCTTCTTCCTCGTCCAGGCGCCGTCGCTCGACTCGGCCCGGGCGCTGGCGGAAGCCGGTCCGCACCTCCGGTACGGCGGCCAGGTCGTGGTGCGGCCGATCGATCATCGCTGAGCGGCGCTCGACCTGAGTTCGCGAGCCAGGAGTACTGCCAGCACCAATAGCGGGACGGAGGTGGCGAGTCCGGGTGTGTAGCCACCCTGGATGGTGGACCAGGCCGGGTGTCCGACGCCGTTGATCAGCTCGATCACGACCCAGAACCACATGAGGCCCCGTGCGCCGCGCCAGCCGGCGAGCACCGGCCACAGGCACAGCATGCCGAACGCAACGAGGCCGATGTTGATCACGAGGAACCCGAACGCGCGATCGGCGGACACGAGGCCCGTCAGGGCCTGCGCCGGCGGGAACGTCTCCCACAGCCGGCCGGCGTACTCCTCGAAGGAGTGCAATGCCTGAATGCCGATGAGGGCCACAAAGAGGCTCTGTGGTCGCTTCATGCAACCTCGAACCTGTCGACACCGGCGCGGGTCACCTTCCCGGCCCGCTTTCAGGCCTGTAGCGCCGCGAAGTCACGGTCCCGGTTGTCGTGCTGCGATCGGGGCAGGCGATGGGCGGCGCCTGGCGGTGCTAGAATTCCCCGCATGATCGTGTACCTGAACGGTGCGTTCCTCGACGGCGAACGGGCCACGCTGTCGGTCCTCGACCGCGGCTTCATCTTCGGGGACGGTGTCTACGAAGTGTGGCGCGTCATCGACGGCAAGCTCTTCGAACATGCGCGCCACGAACGCCGGCTGAAGCACGGGCTCAAGACGCTCCAGATCGAGTTTGCCGACAAGGACGTCGAAGGGCTGGCCAACGTGGCCGCGCGCCTGCTGAAGGACAACAACCTCGCGTCGGGCGAAGGCACCTTCTACGTGGAGATCACGCGCGGCGCCGCGCCGCGCACGCACGCGTACCCGCCCGCCGGCACCAGGCCCACGATCCTGGCGATGGTCAGCAGGTTCGAGGTACCGCACGCGCTGCGCGAAACCGGCGCCAAGGCCATCACCGATACCGATGTCCGCTGGCTGCGCTGCGACGTGAAGACCGTGCAGCTGCTGCCCAACTGCATGTCGAAGCAAAAGGCGGCCGCCGCCGGCGCGATGGAAGCCATCTTCGTGCGCGACGGTATCGTCACCGAGGGCACGCACACCAGCCTGCTCGGAGTGAAAGGCGGTGTGCTCAGGACGCACCCGCTCGGCCGGCTCATCCTGCCGAGCGTCACGCGCGAGCTGGTGCTCGAGGTCGCGCGCGAGCAGAAGGTGCCGGTGAACGAAGCGCCGTTCACGAAGGACGAGATGTTCGCGTTCGACGAACTGTTCGTGTCGGGCACCACGACCGACGTCACACCGATCGTCGAAGTGGATGGAAAGCGCATCGGCTCCGGCAGGCCCGGACCGGTCTCGAAGCAGCTCTACGCGGGACTACAGGCGCGACTTTACGGCGGAGCCGCGGTCGCGCAGCGTTAGCCCATGAGACAACTCACGCTGTTGCTCGTCCCGGCGCTGCTGGCGGCCCAGCAGCCGGAATTCGACGTCCTCATCCGTGGCGGCGCCGTCATTGACGGCACCGGCGCCGCGCGCTTCCGCGCCGACGTGGCGCTCAAGGGCGACCGGGTCGCCCTGGTATCGCGCACGCCAGTCGCGGCCAACCGCGCCGCGCGCGTCATCGACGCCACGAACCGCATCGTGGCGCCGGGCTTCATCGACATGCACGCCCACATCGACCCGCTGGCGAACCTGCCCGGCATGGAGAGCGCGGTGCGCCAGGGCGTGACGTTCTCGCTGGGCGGGCCCGACGGCGGCGGGCCGCTCCCGCTCGGCGCCTACATGACCGCGCGCGAGCAGCAGACCATCGGCGGCAATGTCGGCTACCTCATCGGTCACAACACGGTGCGCCGGAACGTGATGGGCGTCGTGAACCGCGTGCCGACAGCCGCCGAGCTGGACTCGATGAAAGCGCTCATCGCGCAGGGCATGCGCGACGGGGCGTTCGGGATCTCCACCGGCCTGCGCTACCTGCCGGGCAACTTCTCGAAGATCGACGAAGTGATCGAACTGTCAAAGGTGGCTGCGGCCGCCGGCGGCATCTACACGTCGCACCTGCGCGAGGAAGGACTCGGCCTGCTCGAGGGAGTCGCCGAGGCGATCACGATCGGGCGCGATGCGCGGATTCCCATTGTCCTCACGCATCACAAGGCCGTCGGCGTGAAGATGTGGGGCCAGAGCGTCACGACGCTCCGCATGCTCGACTCGGCGCGCCGCATCGGCATCGACGTCATGGCCGACGTCTATCCGTACACCGCGACGTCCACCGGGCTCGGCGTACTCATCCCGACGTGGGCGTTCGACGGCGGTGACACGTCGTTCGTGCGCCGCACGAAGGACCCCGTGCTGCGCGACAGCATCAAGAAGGGGATCGTCTTCAACATCAACAACGACCGCGGCGGCGGCGACATCTCGCGCATCCAGTTCTCGAGCTTCCGCTACCAGCGGCACCTGAACGGCAAGACGCTGGCCGATTGGGCGAAGGAACGCGGGCTGGCGCCGACCCCGGAGAACGGCGCCGAGCTGGTGATCGAGGGCGAGCTCAACGGCGGCGGCAGCATGATCTATCACGTCCTGGACGAGCAGGACGTGCAGCGCATCCTGGCGCACCCGCAGGCAATGGTGGGGTCCGACGGGCGGCTGTCCCGGCCGGACGACGGGTCATCGCCGCACCCGCGCGCGTTCGGGACGTTCCCGCGCGTGCTGGGTCGCTACTCGCGCGACCTGAAGCTGTTTCCGCTCGAGACCGCCGTGTACAAGATGACCGGCCAGTCGGCCGCGCGCCTCCGGCTCGTCGACCGCGGCGTCCTGAAACCAGGCGCGTTCGCCGACATTGTCGTGTTCGATCCGGCGACGGTCGCGGATCGGGCCACCTTCGAGAATCCGGCGCAATACCCGGTGGGAGTCGACTTCGTGTTCGTCAATGGCGTCGCGGCCGTTGACGCGGGCAGGTTCACTGATGCCCGGGCGGGCCGCGTGATCCGACGCGGCAAATGACCTTTCTCGAGCGCCTGGGGGCGTACGTGACCCTCGGCGCCATGGGCTTCATCTGGGAGGAAGCGTCGCCGTTGATCGGTGGCGTGGCCGCGTTCGACCGGCACCTGGCCATCGTGCCGGTGATCCTGGCCGTGGCCCTCGGCACCTGGATCGTGGGTGCGGCGCTGTACGCCCTCGGGCGCTGGCAGGGCATCGGCATCCGCAGGCGCTGGCCGAAGCTGCGTCCGGTGGTGCTCCAGGCCGCCGCCATCGTCCGGCGCCACCCGTGGCGGGCGTCGCTCTTCGCCCGTTTTGCCTACGGCCTTCGTGTGCCGCTGCCCATCGCATGCGGCGCCGCGCGCGTGCCGATGTGGCTGTTCCTGAGCGGCTCCGCCATCAGCTGCGTGGTCTGGTCGGCCGTGTTCACGGGCCTCGGCTGGTGGCTGGGCCAGACGGCGGAGCAGGTCATCGGCACGTTACGCCGCTGGGTACCGTTGATCGGCACGCTGCTCGTTGCGCTGATGATCGTCGGCTACGCGTTCAGCCGCCGGCGCCAGGTGGCCGAAAAGACCAAGCGGGTGCTCGATCGGGAGCGGAGGCCCAGGCCTACGGGCAGCTAGCGCTCCAGAAGAACGTCCGGATGGCGCTCGACCCTGTGTCCGGCGGCGCAATGACCAGCATTTCGCGCTTGGAGCCCTCGAACTGGCGGTTGCCGAGATCCAGCGCGACGGTCTGCGTGCCGGCGTCCGTGAGCCGCACGTTCCACTCGCCGGGCGCAATATCGAATGGCGCGACGACGTCGCCCGTGGCAATCGCCGTCGCGCTGGGGGTTCCCAGCGGGCTGTTGGGCGGCGTCAGGTAGGCGTCGTACGGGCCGGCGCCGCTGATGTTCATCACGCGAAGGCGGGCCGGCGTGCCCGTCACGGTGTCCCTGGGCACGCGCACCGTCCAGTACACGGCGCCCGCGCCGCTGCCCCACGCGGCCGCCACGAGGTACGCCTGCTCGCCGTCGGCGAACGTTCCCTGAAACACGGACGTGACCGCGCCCCACTTGGCGGCGAGCTTCGGCTCGCGCGAGTTGACGGTGAGGCAGTTTGACGCGTCACCGTACTGGAACGGGCCGGCGACGGTCACGCCATCGACCAGCACGTTGAGCACCGGAGTCGAAGCGTTGATGACCCTGAGCAGCGCCACCTGACCAGCGGGCTGGAAGATCTGTGCGCTCTGCTCCGCGGTGCACGCGAGCAGCGTGGGCGCCGCCAATCCCAGCAGCCTCGCCAGACGGTTCACGCCGTCTACGATGCGGGGCGCCGGCCGCTAACGCCAGCGGAACAGCTTGAGGGCGAGCACGAAGGACCCCACCGACCACGCGAGCAGGATCAGCAATTCCGCACCGATCACGTTCAGCCCCTCGCCGCGCAGCATGCTGGCCCGCAATGCGTCGTTCACGGCGGTGAGCGGCAGCGCCTGGATCACCGGCTGCAGCACCCCGGGAAAGTTCTCCGCCGAGAAGAACACGCCCGAGAGAATCCACATCGGCATCATCGCGAGGTTCATGAGCCCGCTCGCGCCCTCGATGGTGCGCGGCCGCGCCGCGATCAGCAGGCCGAGGCACCCGAACGCCAGCGCTCCCAGCACGCAGATCACGGACAGCTGCCACAGCGGCCCGCGCACCGGAACGCCGAACGCCAGGGCCGCGAAGCCCACGAGCAGCAGGACCTCGAGCACCAGCAGCACGAACCGCGAGACCACGAAACTGCCGAGGTACTCGGTGCGCGACATCGGCGTCGCCATGAGCCGCTTGAGCAGCCGCTTGCGCCTGGCGTCCACGATCGAGAAGCCGATGCCCCAGATGCCGTTGCCCATCAGGCCCATGCCGAGCAGCCCCGGCACGACGAAGTCGACATAGCGCGAGCCACGCTCGCGCACCTGCGACTCGGACAGCTCCACGCGGTCGCGCCGCCCGGCGCCGCGCTGCACCGCGTCGTCGACGATCAGGCGCGCCATGCGCGCGTCGGGTCGTGTGTCGTCAAACTCGTAGACCACGCCGCCGCTCGGCTCCGCGCGAACAACCAGCGCGATGCGCCCCGTGCGCAGCCCCTGCATTGCGGCCCCTGCCGTCAGCGACTCCGGCGCAATCGCAGCCGATGCCCGCAACGAACTCATCACGACCGCCGCGGACGCCGGCTGGCCGACGACCGCCACGTGCACGACCTCCGCCGGCCGGTTCCGGAAGGCGATGCCGAGCCCGACCACGAGCACGATCGGGAACGCCAGCGACCAGAACAGCGCCTCGGGCTCCCGCACGAATTCGCGAAACCGCGTCAGCACCAGCTGCTTCAGCGAATCACTCATCGCGCAAGTGCCGTCCCGTGAGGGACACGAAGACGTCTTCCAGCGTGGCCGAACGCGACTGCAGCTCGGCCAATCTCGCGGACCGGCGCTCCAGCAGCCCGAGCAGCGCGGGGACGGTACGCTTCAGTTCCTTCGCGGTCAGCTCGAACGCCTCGCCGTCGCGGCGCACCGACGTCACGCCGTCGACGGCCCGCAGGTCATCGGGCTCGATGGCCGAGCCGGACGGCTCGAGCTTGATGGTGACGACGTGTTCCGCGCCGAGCGACGCGATCAACGCGCGCGGGGTGTCGAGCGCGATGACGCGCCCGTGGTCGACGATGGCCACCCGATTGCAGAGCCGCTCGGCTTCGTCCATGTAGTGCGTCGTCAGCATCACCGTCCGGCCCTCGTCCTGGAGTCGCTCGATCAGGTCCCACAACTGGCGCCTCGACTGCGGGTCGAGGCCGGTGGTCGGTTCGTCGAGGAACAGGAGCTGCGGATCGCCGACCAAGGCGCACGCCAGCGCCAGCCGCTGCTTCTGCCCGCCGCTCAGCGCGCCGACGCGCGACGCCGCTTTCTCGTCGAGCTGCACCATGCGAATCACGTCCGCCACCGGCCGCCCGCTTCCATAGAAGGAGCGGAACAAGGTCACCGTCTCCCGCACGGTCAGTTTCTCGGCCAGCTGGGTTTCCTGGAGCGCGATGCCGAGTCGCTCGCGCAGCTCGCGTTCGTTCGTGCCCCAGCGCATGCCGAGGATCTCGACGTCGCCTCCGTCCGCTTCGACGAGGCCTTCACAGATCTCGATGGTCGTGGTCTTGCCGGCGCCGTTGGGGCCGAGCAGCCCGAAGCACTCGCCCCTCGCGACGGTGAGGTCGATCGATTCCACCGCGCGCACGTCGCCGTACGACTTGCGCAGGCCGCGGATGGCGAGGGCGGTGCCCTGCGGAATCGTCACGGCCGCGGCGGTTCCGTTTGCGCGTAGCGCAGGATGTCGTACAGGAACTTCACGCCGAAGCCGGCGTTTGCCACCGAGATGCGCTCGTCGTTGCCGTGCACGCCGCGCTGCGCGTCGGCGGCTTCCACCATGAACGGGTCGAAGCCGTACGTCACCAGCCCGAGGGCGCGATACGTCGGCCGGTCCGTCGCGCCGGTGAGCATCGGCGTCGTGACGAACGCGCCGGCATTCCGCTCCCGCGCCGCACGCTCGATGGCCCTGAACAGGTCGGTGTCGATCGGGCTCTCCAGCGGCGTCTTGGGCGCCAACAGCGGCGTCCAGGTCACTGC
>Ga0187893_10004764_pt1 | contig 25363 bp, 25 predicted proteins | sample MA1701074metaG_FD_139574 | JGI IMG/M metagenome (GOLD analysis project Ga0187893, IMG submission 139574) | White microbial mat communities from a basaltic lava cave in the Kipuka Kanohina Cave System on the Island of Hawaii, USA - MA170107-4 metaG ... | reverse complement strand
CGGCGCCCAACTCGCGAGCCAGATCCAACCGGTGCCGCCTCGTGCCGAACACGACGCTGTCACGCACCCCTCTGATGCGGCAGACCTGGAGCAGCAGAAGGCCGGCGTGTCCCGGGCCAATGATCGCGACCCGGCGCCCGGCCAGATCGCCCGCGCGATCCGCCGCGTGCAGCGCGGTGGCCAGCGTCACCACGGATTGAGCCTCGAGCGCGCTGATGCTATCGGTCAAGGGGTAGACGCTGGAGGCGCGCACCGCTACCGCACCCGCGAAGCAGCCATCAACCGTGCGGCCCAGCAGGACACGCGACCGGCATGCGGCGCGGCGGCCGGCGAGGCACTGCTCGCAGTGGCCACAGGCCCATCCGCCTTCGGCGAGCACGCGCTGGCCCTCCCGCAGCCCGTCAACGCCCTCGCCGACGGCCAAGACACGGCCCGCGAACTCGTGCCCCAAGACGATCGGAAACCTCGCCGGATGTTCGCCCTGGTACACGGCCACGTCGGTGCCGCAGATCCCTGCGGCTTCCACGGCCACGACCACCCAGCCCGGCTGCGGATGGGGTACGGGGCGCGCCTCGATGCGCAGATCCTCGGGACGGTGAAGTACCGCGGCGTTCATGGTGGACACAGCCGGTTTGACCTCCGCGGTCGCCGCGGGCCCGCGCTCATCGCCAGTAACGCCGCCCTGTGGACGTGTCCAGTGGATGCACGTCGGTGAGGAGGCGCTCGTCGAATGGAAGCGTCGTAAAAATCTCAGGCTCGCCGTCTCGAACGATTACGTTGTTCTCCAACCGAAATCCGCCGACGCCCGGCTTGCCGGCGTACGGTTCGAGGTTGAGCACCATGTTCTTCTGGAGGGGGACCGGCTCGTCTTTACTCGAGGCGCTGAAGTATGGGGGCTCCCAGGGGCTCACGCCCGCCCCATGCCCAAGATTGTCCCTGACGCACGGCTGCGCCGCCATGTAGACATCATAGTTCGTCTTGCCGACACGGGCGGTGGCACACGCGCTGAACAGGGCATTGTAGCACTGCTGATGCAGCCCAATTTGCTCATCCGTCGGCCTGACGTTGCCGCAGATGAATGTGCGCGTGAAGTCGCCCCAGTAGCCGTTGAAGCACCCCCCAATGTCGATGACGACAGGATCGCCTTCCCTGATGATCCGGTCGGAGGTGAATCGGCGGTAGGGTGCGGTGTAGGGGCCGGACGAGACGATGTTGGCACACTGCGTCCACTCGCTGCCCAGACGCGTCATCGCCCCCCAGGCGGCGCCAAGAACCTCGCACTCTCGGGCGCCGGGCTTCAGCGTCTCGAGCGCGGCTTGGAAACCCACCTCGGTGAGCGCGGCGGCCGCACGGATACAGTGCAGTTCGTCTTCGGTCTTGATCATCTTCGCCTTCAATAGAATTTCATAGCCGTCGACGAACTCGGCTTTCGGGAAGACGCTTCGCAGGGACGCTTCCACGCGCGGCGTCCACAGATCCACCCCGATCTTGCCGCCCTCGCCCAGACCGAACCTGGCCTTCGCCTCGTTGGCCCACCTCACCGTGCCCGCGTGATCGCGGAGGTTCGCGCGCCCCTGAATCTGATCGTCGCGAAGCCAGGGCATCGAGCCCAGGCACGTGTCCCGGTCCATGGTGTAGAGGGCGTAGTCGTCGTTGCGGTGCAGGACGACCGTGCCGAATCCCAGGGCGGCAACCGGACCCAGATGACTCCGATGGCCTGTCAGGTAGCGCGAGTCCTCGACGCGAAACACGAACAGTGCGTCGACATCTGTCGCCCGCAGCGCGGCCTGCGCCCTCTGCAGCCGTTCGCGGCGCATCCGGTCGAAGTCGATCCGCTGTTCCCAGTCGACGCCCATCCAGCCGAAGTCGCTCATCCGTGCCTCCTCGGGGCTCTAATCCTTGTCCATGAGATAGAAGCGTGATTGCCACCAGCCAAGGTTCTGGATCATCCCCCGCACGTTGCTGCGCGCGGCGGTCCCTTCGGAGACATACCAGAGCGGGATGCCCGGCAGGTCGCGGGCGAGCTGCTGCTGGATCTGCTTCAGGATTGCCGCCCGCCGCTGCGGGTTGATCTCGCGATCTTGCCCGTCGATCAGGCGATCGAGGCCCTGCCCTTTGTACAGGTTGAGGTTCGTGCCCGGAATATTGCGCGGATCGAAGTACTGGAGGATCTGGCTCACCTCGGCCACCGTCGGATTGGACAGCGCCATGTCGTAGTCGCCCGCGCGTTGCCGGGCGGACCGCACCGCCACCTCGAGCGGCTCGATCTGGACATCCACGCTCACCTGCTTCCACATCGCCTGAATGATGATGGCCGTCGCCGGATGATATGCCGAGTTGAGGATCATCAGCGAGACCTTGAATCCATTGGGATGGCCGGCCTCGGCGAGCATTCGCCTGGCCCGGGCGCGGTCGAACTCGTATTTGACGACGTCGGTCGTGTGCCCGAATACCGACGGCGGCACAAACGACTGCGCGGCATTCGACGCGAGGGTTTCCGTCACCTTAAGGGTGAGGGTCTTTCGGTCGGTGGCGTGCGCGAGCGCGCGCCGCACGCGCGCATCGTTCAGGGGCGGGCGCGTATTGTTCATCCAGAGCACGTACGGGCTGGTCGACCCGGTGAACTCGAAGTTGACGGTCACGTTGGCGACGCGCCGGAGCAGCGCGATGTTCGGAAATTCACGCACCAACATGTAGTCGATGTCTCCGCTGCGCAGCGCCAGCACGGCCACGGACTCCTCGGGGATGACACGCATCTCCACATCGTCGATCCGCGGCCGGCCGCCGAAGTAGTCGTCGTTGGCGACCAGCGTCACGCCACCTCGCGCCTCTGCACGGACCACACGGTACGGTCCCGTGCCGATTGGCCGCAGGCAGTGCCCGACCCCGCGCTCCTCGACCGCGCGGCGGTTGACGATTCCGGTCCATGCCGAGTTGGCAATGTTGGTCAGCCAGCCCGCCGACGGGGCATTCAGCGTGACGCGCACGGTCCTGGGGTCGACTACATCGATGGACTTCACGGGACGCAAATCGGAGTTGTCGGCCGCGCGCGTCGCCGGATTGAGCAGCCGCTCCCACGAATACTTGACGTCCTCGGCGGTGAACTCACCAAAGTTCTCGTGCCACCGGACGCCCTGACGCAGGAAGAACGTGTACACGGTGCCGTCCTGGCTGACGGTCCACCGCTCCGCCAGGTCGGGCGCCACCTCGGTGAGCGTCCCGGGCTTATGCGTGACGAGTGAGTTGAAAATGTTCATGCGATTGTTCCAATCGGGCAGCCGGCCGCCCGCGGCCGGATCCAAACAGATCGTGGGCAGCGCCTGCGCCCAGACGAGCCGCTTCCGCGGCCGCTGCGCGAACCCGGTGGAAATGCTGCCGGCGATCAACGCGCCGATAAGCGCGGCGGTCAGCCCGGTGAGTGCGATGCGTCGAATCCAGGTGTCCATTACGCTCCTCCCTTGGACCAAGCGAGTGCCTTCAGACGTGCACGACCAACCATCCCGACTCTACCGTCACCGGATACGCCGGCACGCGCGGAAAGTCAGGCGGCATCTGTGCCTCCACCGTCACCTCATACGACTTCACCCGGACCTTGGCGGGATCGATCAGCGCCAGGCCGGTCTTGATGTCGAACTCCCAGCGATGCCAGGGACACCGGAGTATCTCGCCCTCACGCGTCCAGGTCACCTCGCCCGGCATGTCGGCGACTCCCGCGCCGGTGATGTCGCCCAGGCAGAGCGGTCCCCCTTGATGGGCGCAGCGGTTGAGCAGGGCGTAGTACTCGCCCTTCACGTTGAAGACGCCGATCGAAAGTGCGCCGATGGTGACGAGCTGGCGCTCCCCCGGCAGAAGATCCGCCGCCTTGCCGATCACATGTCCCGGCATGCCTGTCCTCGACGCGCCGCGCTCCACGCTAGAGCCGGTACAGCTCCTTCGCGTTATCGTAGAGAATCTTCCGCCGCAGGTCCGGACGGAGTGGCGAGAGCGCGCGGGCCGGGGAATCGAAATCCCAGTGCGGGTAGTCCGTGGCGAACAGATAGAACTTCTCGTTGCCGACCATATCGATGACCTGCTGCAGGTACTCCGGGTCGTCAGGTTCCTCCACCGGCTGTGTGCTGCAGTGAAAGTGCTCGCGGATGAACTCGCTGGGCTTGCGGTCGACCCACGGGACCTCGTGGCGCAGACCTTTCCAGTCCTTGTCCAGGCGCCACATGACGGTCGGCACCCACGACATCCCGCATTCGATCAGCACCACTTTGAGCGTGGGGAACCGCTTGAACACGCCTTCACACACCAGGCTCACGGTGTGGCTCATCGCCGCCAGCGTCCCGCTGACCGCATGCATCTCCAGATAGTAGGAGAACCAGCCGACGGGTGAGGGAGGCGGCGTCGTGTCGGTCGCCATGCCCAGGTGGATGCCGAGAGGGAAGCCGTGACGCGCGGCAGCCTCGTGGATCGGTCGGTACCGATCCTTGCCGTAGGGTGCCTCCGAACCGCTCGGGATCAATATCTGCACGAATCCGGAATGATGCTTGGCGGCTCGATCGATTTCCTGCGCCGCCGCCTCGGGATTCTGCGGCGCGACGATGATGCTGGCTCGAAAGCGTCGGTCCCGATCCAGCCAGTGATCGGCGGTCCAGTGATTGACCGCGGTGGCCAGCGCCGACGCGAAATGAGGGTTGGAGATCCAGGCGACGCCGTGATAACTGGGATTTAAGACCGCATATTCGATATTCCACTGGTCCAATAGCTGCGCGCGCATGAAGTCGGCGTCGGATCCGGCGGGCCCTCCGCCCGGCGGAAGCGCATCGATCCGCGGCCCTCCGCTGGGCGTGTGATTGGTAGGAGGTCGCTTGTACTCGCTGATGTCAATATAGTTCTTCCAGTATTCGGACAGGTATGGGTACAGGTCCTTGACCGACGGCACGACCGAATGCACATCCGCGTCGATGATGGGCTCCGCCGCACGTCGGGTGGCGGTCTGGTCTGAGATGCTGCGCACTGCCTGTTGAGCCATTCAGCTCACCCCTTTGAAAGGCCGCTACCGCCCGCCCCTGAGCCGCACATCCAGGGCATCGCGGAGCCCATCGCCGAACAAGTTGAAGCTGAGCAGGGTGATCATTACCACGACGCCGGGAAACAGCGCGATCCAGGGCGCCTGTTCCAGGTAGGCACGCCCCTCGGCCACCATGATCCCCCAGGACGGCGTCGGCGGACGAATGCCCAGGCCAAGGAACGAGAGGCTGGACTCGGTCAGAATCGCCGTCCCGATGCGGGTCGTCGCCAGGACGATGGTCGAGGCCATGATATTGGGAAGGATGTAGCGCATCACGATCCGCAGATGCGTGGCGCCGATTGAGCGTGCCGCGGTCACGTAGTCACGGTCCCGAACCGTCCGAGTCTCGGCGCGGATGACGCGCGCGAACATCGGAACGCTTCCCAGCCCTACGGCGATCATGACATTGTAGAGGCCGGCGCCGAAGATGGCGAGGAGCGCAATGGCGACGAGCAGCAGCGGAAACGCCATCAGCATGTCGACCAGGAACGTCAGGCCCCGATCAACACCCCCACCCACGTAGCCGGCGGTCAGGCCGAGGATGGCGCCGATCACCGTTGCAATCATAACCACGATGACGCCGACCGCAAGCGAGATCCTGGTGCCCCAGACAATGCGTGAGAGGATATCGCGGCCAAAGGGGTCGGTCCCCATCAAATGCGCCTGCGAGGGCGGGGCGTAGCGATTGTCGAGATCCTGCGCGGAGGGATCGTAGGGCGCGACGATCGGGGCGGCGATGGCTGCCAGCACGAGCGCCCCGACGATGAACGCGCCGACACCGGCGCTCTTTCGCACGATGAACAACTCGCGCAGGAATCGCCATCGCACCGTCCGGGGGGCCCCGACGGGCACGGCCCGTGCCCCACCGTTCTCGAGTCGCAGCGCGCTCTTAGTGCTCACTGGTAGGACACCCGCGGGTCGAGGAAGCCCATCAGGACATCGGTGAAGAGGTTGACGACCACGATCACGGTGCCGAAGACCAGAATCAGCGCCTGGGCCAGCGGGAAGTCGCGGCCTGTGATCGCGCTGATCATCAGCTGGCCCAGACCCTTGCGCGAGAACACGATCTCGACAACCACCGAGCCGGTGAGCAGATACGCGAACATGGTGCTGGCCGCCGCGACGAGCGTAATGCCCGCGTTGCGCAGAATGTGTTTGATGATCACGCCGCGGGCGGGAAGGCCCTTCGCGTGCGCGGTGCGCACGTAGTCCTGATTCATAGCCTCGAGCATGGCAGACCGCGTGAGACGCGCGATCAACGCCCCCAGGCCAGCGCCCACGACGATGCCCGGCAGCACGAGGTGCAGGGCCGTGGATGCGAACGAGCCATCGCCTCCACCCATGATCGGAAGCCACCTCAGGCGGAACGAAAACACATAGAGGAGCAAGATTCCGATCCAGAAGCTCGGGGCGCTCAGCCCGACAATCGCGGCCGACAGTGTCACATAATCGGCGGCGGTGTTCCGTTTGACCGCCGAGATGATCCCGGCCGGCAAGCCGATGAGCACCGCGATGGCCAGGCCGGCGAGTGCCAGGTGCACCGTCGACATGAAGTTAAGCTTGATGTCCTCGATGATCGGAAGGTGCGTGCGGAACGACGTCCCCAGGTCTCCGCGGATCACGCGGCCCACATAGCGAAGGTACTGTTCGTGAAGCGGCCTGTCCAACCCAAGATCCTTCCGGATCACCTCGAGCTGATCTTTGGGGATCAATTCGGACTGGATATCCACGAGGGCTTCCACCGGATCGCCGGGGGCGGCATGCAGCATCAAGAACACGCCGAGCAGGATTCCCAGCAGCGTGGGAATCAGCAGCAGGACGCGCTCTGTCACGTAGCGCGTCATGCGGTCCGCACCGGCGCTCGCGGATCCAAGGCTCGACGTCGACCGCGCATTGGCCTCCTAGAGATATGATATCATACGATGTCGGCGCGCAGCAGACAGCGGAGAGGTGAGGGGATGGCCAAGGAGCGGCACGTCTGGGACATGAAGGAGCGGGCGCGGCGCGGCATCGAGGTCCGCCGTCAGGTGTTCGGCGATACGACGAGGCTGCATGGAAACGCCTGAACGATGAATTCGACCCCGAGTTCCATGACATCATGGTGGGGTTCCGCTGGGGCACGATCACGGCGCGTCCGGGGATCGACATGCGCACCCGCATGCTCTGCCGAGTGGCCGCGTTCCTGGCGCAAGGCAACCTGGAAACCGTGGACACCATCGTGGAGAACCACATCCGCGGCGCGCTGCGAAGCGGGGCCACGCCGCAGGAGGTCGTCGAGGTCATCCTCGAGGTCGGGCTGGCCGCCGGTATTCACAAGTGGAAGGCGCGCGAGGTGGCCATCCGCGTCTTCAAGGACATGGGGTACAAGCGCGGAGTCAACTGGGGTCCGCCCCTGCCCGAGGGTTGGTAAGACCTCACGCGAGCACGGTCGCCGCGTCTTCGGCGCGCGCCTGCAGGGTCGGCGGGAAGCGATCCGTGGCCAGCAGGGTCTCGGCTGTCACGACATGAGCCCTCCGCTCCTGGAGACGCTCGAGCGCGTTTTCGTGCAGTTCATCGGTGAGCGACGCGCAGCCGTCGCGTAGGAGCACCAACCCGTAGCCCAGGTCGTGCCCTTCTTGGACAGCCCGCTCGACGCAACCATGGGTCACGACGCCGCCTATGATGGCCGACGTGATGCCCATCTGGCGCAGCAAGAAATCCACGTTCGTCCCCGTGAAGACACCGGAGCAGGTCTTCGGCACGTCGAGTTCCCCCGGGAGCGGCGCCAGTTCCTCGATCAGCTGCGCTTCATCTGATCCAGGCGGCGCCGAGCGCGTGGCCCGCACATACCAGGAGGCCCGCGGGCTGTTCACGGTCACCACGTGCACGTGAAGAATCGTTTGAGCGTTCGCCCGGGCCCTGGCCAGCACCCGCTGGAGATTCGGAATCGCTATGCTGAGTTGCCGCTGGTACTGCTCCACGGCCTCCTCCAGTCCGCACGCCCGCAGGCGCCGGATCGTGTAGCCGTGGGGACGGATGCATGAAACCTGCATGTCGATCAGCATCAACGCGGTTTCCGGCGACCATGGACGAACACCCGGGACTCCAGAGAAAGCCCGCAGTGCGCGCCGTGTCAACTCCTGCATATCCCTCCACCTCCATCCTATTTACCTGAGCATCCGAGGAGGACGACCGATACGCGCGAGGGTGGTGCGAGGGGCCACCCTTATAAGATATCATACGAGTTCACGGCCGCACGGACCGGGCAACGTGTCCTCAGCAACCTCTAGGATGACGCGCGACGCCGCACTTCGTAGAGAAGGAGCGCGGCAGCGACCGCGACGTTGAGCGACTCGACAGGACCGCGCAGGGGGATGCGCACGCGCGTGCCCGCCTCCTTCCACCGCGCATCAGGACCCGCCACCTCATTGCCAACCACGATCGCCACGGGCGGGTCAACCGGCACCGCGGTGTAGTCGTTGGTGCCGCGCGGATCGGCAACCAGCAGACGCACCGACGCCGTGGCCAATGCCGTGAGCAGCGTAGCCGCGTCCATGCTCAGAATCGGAATTCGGAAGGCGGCACCCATCGTCGCCCGCTGCACCTTGGGCAGAAAGGGATCCACCGTGCCTTCGGTCAGCGCGACAGCGTGCGCGCCAGCCGCGACCGCGGTGCGGATCATCGTCCCCATATTGCCCGGGTCCTGAACTCGGTCGGCGACCAGCAGAATGAGATCGCGTTCCGCCAGTATCGCCTCGTCCGCCGGCTGCGGGCGGTGCGCGACGGCAACGACTCCCTGGCTGGTCTCGACGCGGCTTGCCGCCTGAACGACGTGCGGCGCCGCCTCGTGCACGCGCGCGCCGGCGGCGCGGAGCCTGGCGGTCAGCGCCTGCACGCGCGGTGGCGCATCGGCCGCGATCAGCGCGGTCTCGACTCGGATGCCCGCGGCGAGCGCGTCCTCGATCAGGCGAAAGCCGTCAAGAAGGATACGCCGGTCGGGATCACGACCGGGGTGGGTCCCCAGTCGCTGCAGGGTTTTGACGAGGGGATGGCGCGTCGACGTAATCACCCGACGCGGGCGCGATCAGAGCGCGGCTTCGAGTTTCGTGAGCTGGCGGTTCTCCCCGACGACCACCAGGACGTCACCGGTCCGCAGCGGCGTGTCGGCTCCAGGCGAGATGAGCAGTTGACCGTCCCGGCGGATCAGCAGGACGCTCACGCCATACTTGGCCCGCAGGTCCAGCTGGCCGAGCGTTTGCCCTGTCAGGCGATCGGACACGCTCAACTCTTCGATCGAGAACGTGGGAGAGACTTCGAGATAGTCCAGTACGCTCGGCGCGGACAGGGTGTGGGCGACACGGACCCCCATGTCGCGCTCGGGGTGGACGACGACATCAGCCCCCACGCGCTCGAGCACTTTGGCGTGCCGGATGTCCACGGCCTTGGCGACGATCCTCTTGCACCCGAGCTCCTTGAGCACGAGCGTGGTGAGGATACTCTCCTCGATGGAGTCGCCGATGGCGACAACGACGCCGTCGAAGTTCGTGATCCCCACGCCCTTGAGGGCGTCCGCGTCGGTGGCGTCGACCTGCACCGCATGCGTGACCTCGTCGGCGATCTGGCTCAGCGCCTCCTCGACCTTGTCCATGGCCATGACCTGATGGCCGAGTTGGTTCAGCGTCCTGGCGACGCTCCGGCCGAACCGTCCCATGCCGATCACGGCAAACTGGCCCATCGTCTCCCCCGTTATCCGATGTAGAGGCGCTCTTCAGGATACCTGATGCGCGGCATCCGCTGCCGGCGTGTCAACCCAAACGCGATCGTCAAGAGGCCCACCCGGCCGCTGAACATGGTGACCATCAGGAGGATCCGCCCCACCGGCGACAGCTCCCGTGTGATCCCGGTGGTCAGGCCAACCGTACCAAACGCCGACGTGATCTCGAAGAGGGCCGGCAGGAAATCCCGCCCCTCCACACGCACCATGAGCACCGTCATCGAGACCACGAACGCGACCGAGACCAGCGCAATGGTCACGGCCTTGTAGACCACGAACACCGGAAGCCGGCGGCGAAACATCGTCGGATCGCCGGTGCCCCGGATGATGCTAATGATCACCGCTAACGGCGTGATGAACGTCGTCGTCTTGATGCCGCCTCCGGTGCCGCCCGGGGACGCTCCGATGAACATCAGGGCGACGATCAGCATCAAAGTCGCCTGCGTGAGCGCGCCCATGTCAACCGTCGCGAAGCCGGCGGTCCGCGGGGTCACCGCCTGGAAGAACGACGCCAGGATCCGCGCGGGAATCGACAGAGCCCCCAACGTTCTTGGGTTGCTGAACTCGAGTAAACCGATCAGCAGCGCGCCGAGACCGATCAGGGCGCCGGTGGTCAGCAAGACGGTCTTCGAGTGCAGCGTCAGGCGCCGTGCGCCAAGGTCGAATAGCACCGAGAAACCCAACCCCCCGATGATGATCAGACCGGCGACCGCCAAGCTCACGACGGGATCGTTCACGTAGCCGGTCAGGCTTCGGAACCCGCCCATGAGATCAAAGCCGGCGTTGTTGAATGAGGAGATGCTGTGAAAGACTCCCATATACAGCGCCCGGCCGATCGGGACCTCCCTGAGCCACCGTAGCGTCAGCACCATCGCGCCGATCGCCTCGATTGCCAGCGCGAGGATGACGATGCGCCGCGTGAAACGCACGACGCCGCCCATCTCGTAGAGGTGGTGCGCCTCGGTCAGGATCACGCGATCGCGCAGCCCGATCCGGCGTCCGAGGATCAGGGACAACAGCGCCCACGAAGTCATATACCCAAAACCCCCGAGCTGGATGAGCAGCATGATGACCAGCTCACCGAACTGGGAGTAATGTTCCGCGGTGTCTACGACGACCAGTCCGGTCACGCATGTCGCCGAGGTCGCCGTGAACAGCGCGGTGAGAAACGGCGTGGACCGTCCGGATTCCGACGCGATAGGCAGACTAAGCAGGATGGCGCCCGTCAGAATCACGGCGGCAAAGCCGAGGATGACCGTTTGCGCGGGGCTGAGGGTCGGCCGGAGCGACGCCAGGCGCCGAGGCAGTGCGAAGGTCCGGGCCATCAGGCGCGGCCTACGTGCCCAGGCGCTCCTTGGCGCGCGCCACCAGCGCGTCGAACGCCGCCGGGTCCCGGACCGCCAGGTCGGCGAGGACCTTGCGATTTACGGTAACGCCGGCTTTCCGGAGGCCGCTGATCAGGCGACTGTAGGACACTCCGCTCGCGCGTGACGCCGCGTTGATGCGGATCACCCACAGACGTCGGAACTGTCGCTTACGCAACCGGCGACCGGCGAGCGCCTGTGCCAGGGCACGCGTGACGTACTGATTGGCAAGTTTGTACCAGCGACTCTTGGCGCCCCGGAAACCGCGCGCCAGACGCAAGATTTTCTTATGCCGCCGGCGCACGGTGACGCCGCGTTTCACTCGAGCCATGTGCGTCTCACCTTCCTAGGGCTGCGGGAGAGAGCCCGATCAGATCCCGGGCAGCAGCTTGCGCATCCCGGCCTCATCGGCCGGATGGACGGCAACGGTGCGGCGCAGCGAGCGCTTGCGCTTGGGCCGTTTCTTGACCTTCAGGTGGCCGCCGTGCTGGCGGCCGCGGGTGAGTTTGCCGGAACCTGTCATGCCGATCCGCTTCGCTGTGCCCTGATGCCGCTTCGCCTTCACGTCAGGCTCCCCGCTATGACCCCTTCTTCGGGGTCAGGATCATGATCATGTTGCGGCCTTCCAGCATCGGCGTCCGCTCCACGACGCCGACATCCGCGACGATCTGGGCAAGGCGCTGGAGCAGGACCTCGCCGACCTTAGGGTGGGCCATCTCCCGTCCCCGGAACCACATCGCAACGCGGACCTTGTTGCCGTCTTTCAGAAACTCGTGCACCCGGCGGGTCTTCACCTGAAAGTCATGCTCTCCGATCTTGGGACTCATTCGCATGCCCTTGAGATCACCGGCACGCGTCTTCTTGTGCGCGTCACGATCGCGCTTGCTCTGCTCGTACTTGAAGCGCCCGAAATCCATGATCTTGGCCACTGGCGGACTGGCCGTGGGAGCGATCTCGACCAGATCCAGCGATTCTTCCTGCGCGCGGACCAGCGCGTCGCGCGTCGCGACGATTCCAAGCTGCTCCCCGTTGGCCCCGATCAAGCGGAGCTCACGTGCCCGTATCCGATCGTTAATCCTGATGTCGCGGTCGATACCCGTTCGCCCTCCTCACGCGTTGCGCAATCTGCGGCGGCTGGGAAAAGTAAAAAGGGACGGCACAGGCCATCCCCGCGAAATGTCACATGATCGCGGCGACCCAAGACGCACCAACGTCAAGCTGGGCACTCAGGTGAGAAGCGGATGGCTTCTACTTCCAGCCGCACGGCTCTGCGGAGTATAGCACCGGGGGGGTCGGAGCGTCAATGCGTTATAATGTAGCGTATGCGCGGGCAGCCGTTTGCTTCTCGGGCCGCGTTTGCGCCTCTGGCCACACTCGGTGGAGCGGTCCTACACGGCCTCGCGCAGACCGGCCGGGCGTCGATCATGATGGCAGACGCCGTCCGGTGGGTATTGCGTGGACAGCTGGAACTACGCGAGATGATCCACCAGGTCACCCGCATCGGTGTGGAGTCCGTTCCTATTATCCTCGTCACCGGGACGTTCTCGGGGATGGTGCTGGCCTACCAGTCCGCAGGGCAGCTGCTCGAGGTCGGCGCCGAAACATTCATTGGAGGCCTGGTGGGCATCTCCATGGCCCGGGAGGCGGCCCCGGTGTTCACCGCCATCACGGCCGCCGGGCGGGTCGGCGCGGGCATGGCCGCTGAGATCGGCACCATGGCGGTCACCGAGCAGGTGGATGCGCTGCGCGTCCTCGCCACCGACCCGGTGCGGTACCTCGTGGTTCCCCGGCTGCTGGCCGCCGCCCTCGCGCTACCGGTTCTGACCATCTTTGCCAACCTGGTCGGCGGCCTCGGCGGATACGCGGTCGCGACGTCCGTAGCGGGGGTCAGCAGCGGACAGTACCTGGGGGCCGTCCAGCGGTTCGTCCTGCCGTACGACCTGATCGGCGGTCTCATCAAGACGATCTTCTTCGGCGTGATCATCGCGGCGGTCGGCTGTTTCCGCGGGCTGCACACCACGGGCGGCGCCGACGGCGTGGGCCGCGCCACCACGGGCGCCGTCGTGTCGGCGATCGTCCTGATCCTGGTGGTCAACTACTTCCTCGACCTGATCCTGTTCGTTCCCAAACGGTGAGTCTGACGACGCGTTCGACCGCACATCTGCCGCCGGCGCCCGGTGCGGCCGAGACGGTCGTGTCGGTACGCGATCTGTGGAAGTCGTTTGGCGATCGCGTGGTGCTCGCAGGGGTCTCCCTGGAGGTTCGGCGGCGGGAGACTCAGGTCATCATGGGCCCGAGCGGCTGCGGCAAGAGCGTCCTGCTCAAGCACCTGGTCGGGCTGCTGCGGCCCGACCGCGGGGAGGTCTACGTGTTCGACCAGCCGGTGCACGCGCTCGAGGGGGCCGCCCTCGATGCCGTCCGCGTGCAGCTTGGAATGGTGTTCCAGTCGGCCGCGCTCTTCGACTCTCTCACGGTGGGCGAAAACGTGGCCTTCCCGTTGCGGCGGCACCGCCAGCTGCCCGAGAGCGACATCGTCCGGCAGGTGAGCGAGCTGCTCGCGCTGGTCGATCTCAAAGGCTCGGAGCGTGTCATGCCGTCCGCGCTGTCGGGCGGGATGCGCAAGCGCGTCGGCATCGCGCGGGCGCTCGCGCTGCGCCCGTCGTTGATCCTCTACGACGAGCCCACCGGCGGGCTCGACCCGCTGACCGCGCGGACCGTCGATGACCTGATCCTCCAGCTGCGCGAGGACCTCGGCGTGACGTCAATCGTCGTGACGCACGACATGGACAGCGCCTTTCACCTGGGCGACCACATCGCCGTCATGGACCAGGGCCGGCTCATCGCGGCCGGCGGGCGCGATGAGATCAGCGCCTCGCAGGATCCCTTCGTCCGCCGCTTTCTGGCCACCCGCAGGGTTGAGGTGCGGCGCTCGTGACAACCGAGACCCGCGCTGGCCTCCTGACCGTGATGGGCATCGTCATCCTGGTGGGAGCCATCATCTTCCTGCGCGGGGGCATCAGGCTCCGCGAGGGGGGCTACGACGTCAAGTTGCGTATCGCCAATGCGCAGGGGATCATCGTGGGCGCCCCCGTGCTGATGGCCGGCATCGAGATCGGCCGGGTGAAGCGCGTTGGGCTCACCCCTGACCGCCGCGCCGAGATCACCATGCGCATTCGGGAAGGCGTGACGATTCCCACGGGCTCGCGGTTCGCCACCGCCTCGTCGGGCATCCTGGGCGATCGCTTTGTTGCGATCACGCCTGGCTCTCCGGATGCGAGCCCCATCCCGCCGGATGCGACGGTGGTCGGGTCAGATCCGTTAACGCTGGAGCAACTCTTCGATCGCCTGGCCGTCGTCGCCGCGCGGGCCGAGGAGACCCTGTTGAGCATCAACCGTTTGATCGGCGATCCCGCGCTGGCAGCGAACGTCAACGAGACCCTTCGGAATGCGCGGGATGCCACCGCCGTGGCCCGGCAGGCTGCCCAGAACGTCGAGCGGCTCACGCGGTCCCTCGAACGATCGATGTCGACCGAAGTCCCGGCCATCGCCAGGGAGCTTCGGGCCATGGCCACCGACCTGGCCGGGGCGGCCCACGAGGTCCGGACGATGGTGCGGGACGTGGGCGGCGACGGCGAAACGTCGCGGCAGATCCGGGAGACCATCGGTTCGGTCCAGCGAGCGGCCCAGCGGGTCGACAAAATGGCCGAGGATCTCTCGGGTGTGGTGAACGAGGAGCAGATCCGATCGATCAAGGCGACGATCGCGGAGGCCCAGGCGGCCGTATCTGAGGCGCGGCAGGGCCTGAACGATGTCCGAGGGGGCATCTCTGAGGCACGACAGGGTGTGGCGGAGGTGCGGCAAGGCGTCGCCGAGGCCCGGAACGTGATCGGGCGCGCCGGCACCGCTATCGATCGCGTCAACCGCCTTCTCCCGGAGCGAGGCGGCATGCCGGGGCTCAGGGGATCGCTCCGGTTCGACTATGAACTCTGGTACGCGGGGACACGCGCCGGCCACGACGTGCGGTTCACGTTGTTGCCGGGGGCGTCCCGGCACTACATCCTGACCTGGCGCGACATCGGCGTGACCAACAAGGTGGGGCTGCAGATCGGGAACCGCCTGCAGAGTGCGCCGCTCGTCATTCGTTATGGGCTGATCGACGGCCAGATCGGCGTGGGCCTCGACTACGGGACGGCACCGGGCCTCGTCTACTCTGTCGATCTCTCTAACGTCAACCAGCTCACGCTCAACGCCTATGCCCACTACTTCATCACGGGGGAGTATGGCGTTTCACTGCGCGGGACCAACCTCACGAACCAGCCAATGCTCGGCATTGGCGTCTTCCGCCGCTTCTAGACCACAAAACAAACAGAGAGCACTGCGCGCGCAGTGCTCCCGTTCAGTCGTTCACGTTCGTGTGTGACCTTACCTCTTCTTCTTGGCCTTCTTTTTCGCCATTGCCTTCTGGCCTCCCCTCTGTGAGCCGACGTCGGAGCTGAGGTTCACGTCACTCGCTCCGTCTTCGGGATGCGAATATTCGCGCACCGAAGAATTTTTCCTGCTGAATTCTGTTCTGCCCAGAAAAAAATTTTGCAAGACGTGTTTTCACACCCACATGTGTCTCTCTCTTGCCGCAAGTGACGGCTGATGTCAGCGATCGAGCAGCGCGCGAAAAGCGCCGACGACGACCGGGACATCGTCGATCGAGACATGGCGGTGGGTGACCAAGCGCAGCCGGTGTGAACTGAGCGCGCTCACTCGCACTCCGCGGGCGCGGAGTGCATCGGCCTTCTGCCGCGCGCTACCGTCGCTGAAGTCGATTCGAACCATGTTGCTCTGCACGCGCGCGAGGTCGACCGACAGTCCCGGCAGCGCGGCAAGGGCTTCGGCGAGCGTGCGGGCAAGGCGGTGGTCGTCGGCCAGACGGTCCACCATGTGTTCCAGCGCAACGATCCCTGCCGCGGCGATCACACCGGCCTGGCGCATCCCACCGCCAACCATTTTGCGGAACCGGCGCGCGCGAGCGATGAACTCGGCGTCACCGCACAGCACCGATCCTACCGGGGCCGAGAGTGCCTTCGAGACGCAGAAGGTCACCGAGTCCGCCGTTGCGGCCAGCGCGGCGGCCGGTACGCCGAGGGCGACCGCGGCATTGAACAGGCGTGCGCCGTCGAGATGGACCTTGATGCCGTGTGCGTGCGCCGCGGCGGCCACCTCGGCGATCTGCTCCGGGGTGAAGACGGTGCCGCCGTGACGGTTGTGCGTGTTCTCGACGACTACGAGGCGCGTGGGTGGGAAGTGCGGGTCGGAGGGGCGCAGCGCCGCCTCCAGCTGCGCGCCGCTGATGATCCCCCACTCCGTCGGCAGCGGTCGCGGGATGCACCCCGCGACCCCAGACAGCGCGCCGGCCTCATGGAGGTAGGTATGGGCCTCGGTGTCTACGAGCACCTCGTCGCCCTTCTGCGCGTGGCTCATGACGGCGATGAGGTTGGCCATGCTGCCGGACGGCACGAACACGGCCGCGGCCTTGCCTGTTCGGTCCGCCGACAGCGCTTCCAGCGCTTTGACCGTGGGATCCTCGCCAAACACATCGTCGCCAACCGGCGCGCGGGCCATCGCCTCCCGCATGGCGTCGGTGGGCTGCGTGATCGTGTCGCTGCGGAGGTCAATGATACGCCCGATCGCGGCCGGGGCTTCGGGGTCCCCTCGACCGGCCGGCGCCTGCGCGACTGCCGGTCCGGCGGACCCGCCGGCTGCCTTCGCCTGTCTAGACTTCATGGGAGCGAGAGGCGGCGTAGAGACCGATGCCGCGGCCGGCGACCGAGGACCCGACGTACGCCATGACGACGAACATCGCAAACTTGATGGCCAGCGTCACCAGCGCCGCGTTGGCCTCTACCACACGCGGCGCGCCGGTGATCTGTCCCAGCACGCCGGCGCCGGTCAGGTCACGGTAGGCGAGAAGGAAGACGAGTGCAAGGAACCCGACCCCGAGCAGGAAGACCACAAGACCCAACCACTTGCCGACGGAATCCTCGACCTGTGTCCGCTGCATGCATGCCTCCCTGAGTGCGATGAGAGTGTGGCGGCCCAGACGAACCGGTTCTACCCATGCGCGCCCGCCAGAGCCGAGCCGCAGCGACACGTGCGCTCCGGCGGACACCCGGCGATGATCCTAACGATCAACTCGCGAAGCCGGCTCAGGTTCGCGGCGAACTGACGCAGGACCTCTTCGGCGCTCACCGGCGCGGCGCGAGGATCCCCTGCCACCCCGACGTCATAGTCGGTGATCAACGAAATGTTCACATAACACAGCTCGGCCTCCCGCGCGAGCATCGCTTCGGGATACTGGGTCATGTTGATGACTTCCCATCCGGCCGCGCGGAACCAGCGGCTCTCCGACTTGGTGGAGAAGCGCGGGCCCTGGATGACGACAACCGTGCCGGTCTCGTGCGCCGGATAGCCCAGCTCCTGCACGGCGTTCCACGCCACGCCCCGCAGCTGGGGACAGTATGGATCCGCCGCGCTGACATGCATCACCTCAGGGCCATCGAAGAACGTGTCGCGCCGGCCCCGGGTTCTGTCGACAAACTGATCGCAGAGGACGAAGTCCCCGGGACGCACATGAGGCTGCAGGCTGCCCGCCGCGCACGGCCCGAGCAGGCGTGTCACCCCCAGCGACTGCATGGCGGCGACGTTGGCCCGATAGTTGATCATGTGCGGCGGAAGCTGGTGCTTGCGGCCGTGACGGGGAAGGAACGCGACCCTGCGGCCGTCCAGCTCGCCAACGGTGATCACATCGCTCGGCGCCCCGTATGAGGTGTCGACGACAACCTCCCGTGCGCCCTCGATCAGCGAGTAGAAGCCTGACCCGCCTAAGACACCAATCTCTGCTTCGGACATCCGTTCGTCATTCTGTGGGCGCGGAATTGGCTCCTTCAGCCGGCGGCGCGCGCATCGAGCGCAGCCGCGATCGCTGGAAGAATCTCGGCCGCCTCGCCGTGCAACGTGACCGCGGCGCGTGGGTCGAAGGGCGTTCGCTCCCGGTTGACGATGATGAGACTCCCGCCGGCGGCCAGCGTCTCTTCCGGCAGCGATGCGGCGGGGTAGACCTGCAGCGACGATCCCACGATGAGCATGACGTCGCTCGTAGCGGCGGCCTGCTCGGCGGCCAGCCACGCGCGCACGGGGAGCAGATCGTCGAAGAGCACGACGTTGGGCTTGAGGATCGCCGCACAGTCGGGGCAGTGCGGCAGCCTGCCGTCCTCGAGTGCCTGGCGAATAGCCGCAATCGGCCGGATCATCCCACAGCCGGTGCAGACGGCTTCGCGAAGGTTCCCGTGCACCTCTATGACAACGGTCGACCCGGCCGCCTGGTGCAGCCCATCCACGTTCTGCGTAATGACAGTCTGCAGCCGTCCGGCGCGCTCCATCGCCGCGAGGGCGCGATGCGCAGGGTTGGGCGCCGCGCGTGCCAGCAGATCCAGCCGCGTCCGGTAGAACCCGTAGAACTCTTCGGGGCGCCGTTCAAACGCCGAACGCGAGGCGACGGTCATGGGATCGACCTTCGCCCAGACACCCCCCGGCGAGCGAAAGTCGGACAGTCCCGACGCCGTGCTCACGCCGGCGCCGGTAAACGCGGTCGCGCGGCGGGCGCCACGAAGCAGATCGGCCGCTGCGGTGATGCTCACGGCGTTACTCGCGCTCGAACCGCCTTCACGCCAGATCCGGCAAGTAGCCGTCGGCGTCGAATGCCCAGGCGGTAGCGGGCCCGATGTCGACACCCTCTTGTCCCCGCATGCCTTCGATAGCGGCGGCGGAGGCCAGAAGACGTTCCAGGTGCAGGGTGTTCGGAATGCGCATCACGCGGGCGGACGACCTGTCGGCGATTCCTAAGGTGTCGAACGCCGCGGCGATGGCCTCACGGTCGGACGGCATCGTGATGGGAATGAAGCCGCGCTGGACGTACGTGCTGGTCAGCGTGTTGAGATACGTGGATGCGAGGTCCACGGCATCTACCAGGCGCCGGGTGGTCAGATCGGCCAGCCCGATGCCTTGGGCATTGCCCCCAGAGGCCGGCGACAGCCTCAGCGCCACGATGCGACCGATCCGGGGGGCAGCGGGCTCGGGCAGGCCTGCGATGCGCCACCTGCCGATGACATTCGTATCCATGCCGGTGCCCGAAAAGGTCTTGCTGATCTCGTCCACGATCAACACGTCGAGGTCGTCGACCGGAAGCCGGGGCAGGAACGCCCGCGCCGTCGCAAAAAGAGCGAGCTCGCGCTCAATGAGCGCCTCCGGTGGGATGGCCTCGATGATCGCTGTCTCGTCATGAGCGTTCTCGACAATCGCGACCCCGCCGATGACGGAGCCGCGGTCGAGGTAGACCTGTGCGATGGCGCGTATCGCCGCCGCGAGCACCGCCGGACCCTGCCGGTGAATCTGCTGAGCCCCCTCCACCTTTCCCAGCCCTACGCCCAGCATCTTCATCAGGCCGCTACCGAATGGTTCGCCAAACGCCGTGTGTGGTTTCATCCGGTTGACGGCCAGGATCCCGTCGCACGATGCCGCGACGCGGTCGCAGTACGCCGTCAGTCCCTCCGGCGTGCGGCCGATGCTTACCGTCTCCATGTCGGTGGAGATCGGCGCCCCAACGGCCGTCTCGGTGATGCCCAGGTGCGAGAGCACGCGCCGCTGTCCGTTGGCGGTACCGCCACCGTGACTGCCCATCGCCGCAACGACAATGGGGTCGGCGCCGCACCGGCGCAGGTAAGTCACGGCGCCCCGGAGCACCACCACAATATCCCGGATGCCGCGGCTTCCGGCCGTGACCGCGATGCGCTTGCCACGGACGCGTTCCGCCAGCGCGAGTCCGGCCAGCGCGTCATCGGTCGCCGTCTCAGGATCCTCCACACGGGGGCGCGGCAGGCGCCGCAGCACCGTGTGCATCGGCGGAAAGCTCACCACGCGGTCTCGAAGAGGGCGACCATCTCCTCATAGCGGGTGCTGCGCGGGTTGACGAGAACGTTGCCGCTCTGCATAGCATCCCGGGCCATCGCGGGGATTCCTTCGCGCCTCACTCCGACATCGCGCAGCCGCTCGGGGATACCCACATCGCGCGCCAGCGTGCGGACGGCATCCACTGCGACGACCGAGGCCGCGCGCGCCGATACTCCGCCCACCGACTCCCCCAGCGCCGCCGCCACATCCGGGAAGGTCTCCAGGCAACCGGGAAGGTTCCACTCCATGACATAGGGGAGCAGCACGGCGTTGGCGACACCGTGGGGAACGTCGAAGTGCGCACCCACCGGGTGGGACATCGCATGCACGTTGCCCAGCCGCGTGCGCGTAAACGCCATCGCCGCGAGCAGGCTGGCTAGCAGCATCTGGGTGCGGGCGTCGAGATCGCGGCCGTTGGTATAGGCGCGGCGCAGGGCCCCGCCGATTAGCCGGATCCCTTCCATCGCCAACGCCTTGGAGATCGGATTGTAGAACGTATTCGTGAAGCATTCGACCGCGTGCGTGAGCGCGTCCATGCCCGTGGCGGCGGTGAGCGGCTGCGGCATGGTCATGGTGAGCTCGGGATCGCAGACGGCCACCTGCGGGAGGAGATGCCAGCTGCCTATCGGCATCTTGAACTTTCGCGCGCGGTCGGTGATCACCGAGAACGTGGTGACTTCGCTGCCGGTGCCAGCGGTCGTGGGGATGCAGACGAGGGGCGCGGTCGGCCCCGGCACCTTCCCCACGCCCTCATAGACGCCGATCGGCCCTGGATGGACCGCAAGCAGAGCCACCGCCTTGCCGACGTCCATCGAGCTCCCGCCGCCCACGGCCAACACCCAGTCGCAGCCGGCCCGCTTGAACGTTGCGGTCGCGCGCTCGGCGGTCTCAACGCTCGGGTTGGGCTCGACATCGGCCGCGATCTCGGGACGCCGTCCGGCTGCGCTCAGCACGGAGGCCACGCGGTCCAAGATGCCCGCGGCGGCGACGCCGGGATCTGATACCAGCAGCACCCGCTCGCCTAACGTACCCATGGCGTCTGCGAGCTGACTCAGGCTGCCGGGTCCAAAGATGATCTGGGTCGGCGCGTGGTACGTGAAGATCGCTGCTGGCACCGGCTGGCTCCTCGCCGCGGCTTCGTCGGAACGCGGCAGAGGATCGATTTCGCGCTAGCGCACGGTTATCCCCTGCCGGGTCCCGCTGGGCCCTCGCCCTCTCCGCGCTGACGGCGCAGTCGCGCGATATACAGGCGCGCCGCGGCTTCCATCGAGGCGGCACGCGCCGCGGCCTCGGCGGGATCGTCGATCCGCCACCGGTCGGCCGCCGCGTACTCGGTGTCCTCGGCCACCTGTTCGGGAGGCGGTGCCCGGCGGACGAACGCGACGGCCGCAGCGAACAGGCGTCCCATCTGATGCTCGATCGCCGGAATACGCCGCAGTGCGACTTCCACGACAAATCCGAGCAGGGCGACGCCGCCAAAGACCGGCCAGACCGGCCGGGACCGCCGCGCGGGCCTCGCGGGCGGGGCGAGCGCTTCGGCGGGAGTCGAGATGACGCGGGCATCCGCGGCCTCGATCAACTGAGAGATCGTCGCTCGGTTCAGGCCAACCTGACGCAGTTCGGGTGAATACGGTACCGCCAGCGGCAGCGCGGCCCCACCAACAGGGCGCAGGCCGTCCCGTGCCAGCACCGAGACCAGATACGCGCCGGGCGGGGGCAGCGGGAGCGTGACCTCATACCATCCCGGTTGCGTCTGCGACATCGGCGCGCGTGCCACCTCGCCGGCATCGCCGACCACGATGGCCTGCGCCTCCCACGCGATCAGGGGCGATCCGTCGGCGGCCCTGGCATCGAGAACCACCCGCACCTTATCGGCCTCGATGTTGACGTGGGCGTCGAGTGCGCCGGTCTCTCGGCTCATCGCCCAGCGCACGGCCTGGGACCAGAAACGGGGGGCCTGTGACCAGCGAGCCCACGCGGCGGTCCAGCGGAACCGTGCATCGGTGGTGATGGCCACGGCGCGGCCGAGCCCGTAGGTCCACGTGGCCACGATGGGATCGTCCTGATGCGAAACGACCGCCTGTTCGGCCGCGGGTTTGGGCGCCGTCGCCAGGTATCCGTGGAGTGGCGGCAGCGCGCCGAGGCTCGCCAGGATGCCGGGCGCACCGACGATGCGGGGTGCGAAAGTCTCCTCGATGACGTAGGCGCGTGTCGCCAGCAGCGCTTCGGCGGTGAGGATTTGCGGGATGCTGAACAGGTCACGGGCAACATAGGTCCGGCCGCGTCCCCACGCGGCGATGTTGCGCATGATCTCGAGGTCGGCGTCGCGGCCGACGGCGACCGTGCTGATGGTTATGCGCTCGTCAGCCATCGCGGTGGCCAGCCCGCGGAAGTCTCCGGGATCGGTTTGCCCGTCGGAGAGGACGATGCTGTGCTTCACCTTGGCCTCGACGCGGCGCAGGGCATCTCGTGCACTCACCAGCGCGGGGTGAAGGTTCGTGCCACCTCCGGCTTTGATGCGGCTGACCGCATCAAGAATGCGCGTCCGTTGGGCCGCGGGGGTCAGCGGAATCAGCCAGCGCGGCGACTGATCGAAGGCGACGATACCCACAAGGTCGCGCTCGCCCAGCAGGTCGATCACCGACTGCGCGGTCTCTTTGGCGAGCTCGACCTTGGCCAGCTCGTTGCCGAAGCTGCCCATGCTGCCCGAGGCATCCAACACCAGCACGATGGCCATGGACGGGATCGCCAGGCGGTGACGGACATCCATGCTCACTGGGAGGGCTTCCTCCAGCGGCGTCCCCGCGTAGCCGCCAATGCCGAAACTGCGCACCCCGCCGACCGCGATCAGTCCTCCGCCGCCCACGCGCACAAAGTCGCCCAGCGCGGCCATCTGCTGGGGCGACAGGAGAAAGGCGGGTACGTCGTCGAGGACAACCGCCGCCGTGCCGTGGTAGGCGGCGGCCGCCGACGGCAACTGCGCCGGGTTGACGCGGCGCAGGTTCAGGCCCTGGGTCTGCAGCGCTTCAGCCAGCGGCCCGGGCGAGGATGCAACGTAGAGCACGGCAGGGCGGCCCTGGACGAAGGCAAGCGCAAATGCGCGATTGTTGCCCGCCTCACCGTCGGGCGATGGATCGATCGCGGCCTCGACGCGCAGCAGACCCGCCTGCGTGGCCAAAGGCTCGAGCTCGATGTGCGTGCGTCCCGGGCGGAGGCGCAACTCGCGCGCGAGGAGCAACTTCCCGTTGCCGCGCACGCGCAGGGCTGCGTCGGCGGCGGCCGTCGCGCGGATGGTGACGACGACGGGTACACGCTCGCCGATTGCAATCGACTCGGGCATGGTGACCGCTTCGACCATAACCTCGGGTGAGGCCTCGGGTGCGATGGGGACTACCGCAAGCTCGACGGATCGGGCACGCGCCGCTGCGAGTGCCGCCGAGAGGTTGCCGGCGGTCGCCTGGCCATCGGTGAAGAGCACGATGCGACCGCCGCTGCCCTCGGGCAAGGCGGCCAGGGACCGCTCGATCGCGGCCGCGATGTTCGTCCCATCTGACCGCGGACGAGACGCGAGCGACAGCCGGGGCTGCGTTGTCGGCGCCTCCTCGAGGATCGTGTCGGCCCCGAATGTCACGAGCCCGACGCGGTGCTCGGCTCCGGCCCGCGCGCGCACCTCATCGAGAAAAGTGCGGACGATGCGGGCGCCGTCGGGACCGATGCTGTCGGAACGATCGGTTGTGAGCACGACGGTAAGATCTGGGACCGCCCCACGCACCTCCATCCCCGCGGCGGCGGCGACGAGCAACGCGATCGCGACCATCCGCAGCGCCACCAGCCCGCGCCGGCGGCCGCGACCACGCATCGCCAGCGCGACGAGCGGCAGGAGTCCCAATCCCAACAGCACAAGCGGGGCGCCAAAGTGGATCATCGTGTACGGGCCTCCCGCTGCCGGCGTGGAAGCGTGCGGGCCCATAGCCACCACTCGCCGGCGAGAAGCAGCGCGGCCGCCCCCAGCAGCCATGGCGTCAGCCGGAACTGCGCGATCTGCGCGGGCTCGGTTGCCGCTCGGATCGCCTCCGCGGGCGGAACCGCGAGCGACGCCTCGCCCGGATCGGCGGTGGACACGACCCAGCGGCGCTCCCATCCCACGTCGCGCGTCGTCCCGGTGCGCAGCGTGTAGACGCCCACGCGGTCAAGGGCGGGCAGCACGAAGACGCCGTCGCGCGCCTCGACCGGAGCGGTTCTACCGGCGGGATCGAGCAGCGTCGCGCTGCGCCATTGGCCCGCGGGCACGACCGGGGCGTCGCCAAGCATGGCATCTGGGCTGCCGGCCAGCCAGCCAATCGCATTCGCAATCAATACCGGGAATGCCGGATGCACAGGCAGGTCGCTCTGCATCAGATCGAACGGCAGCACGACGGTCCGCAGGCCCCTGCCTTCGTACGCCCACACGAGGGGGACGTCGCCCTCCGCCAGTACGCTCCCTGCCTGCGGACGGAGCGCGAGCCCGCCGGCGACGCGCACGCCGCGCAGATCCGTCAGGCGCATCACCGGATGGGTGGCACTCACCGTACGGATCGCTTGCTCGGCCGCGGTCCCCTCGATCTGCACGGGCAGGTTCGCAGCCATCGTGCCGATCAGGAGATAGGCACCGGGTGGCAAGATCTGGGGGCTGACGCGATCCAGCACCACCAACGGAGATCGACCCCATTCCCCCGGTCGCATCTCCGCGATCCGCGTGACGCCGCCGGTAGGCACCGCGGCAAGAACCGCATCCAGCACGGGATTGGGTTCGCCGGCCACGAGTACGCGCGGCAACCCGGCCTGGCCGACCGCAGCGGCCGCCCGATCGTCGGCGGCGAGGGCGTCCCGTCCCTGGAACGTCACGGTGGCGATCCCCGAGCGCGTGCCCAGGTCGAACAGCGCAATCTGCGGGCGGTCCGGCATGGCGCGCACCTCGCGGCGCGCGACCGCGCGCCCATCGACCTCGACCACCAGCGTGCGTGGCGGAAATGCGGCCCCAAACGCGTCCACGCGCACCATTAAGAGCGTGTGCCCACGCGCGTCGCGGCGCGTGCGGGCCGCGGTGATTGCGGCGTTGGGGGCTCCGGTGCCGATGCGGTACCAGCGCGCCGCCGCGCCGCGTGGCGGGCGGTCGGCAAAGACATGCACCGCGGCCGGCCGGCCTTCGTGCCG
>Ga0187893_10004763_pt1 | contig 25369 bp, 22 predicted proteins | sample MA1701074metaG_FD_139574 | JGI IMG/M metagenome (GOLD analysis project Ga0187893, IMG submission 139574) | White microbial mat communities from a basaltic lava cave in the Kipuka Kanohina Cave System on the Island of Hawaii, USA - MA170107-4 metaG ... | reverse complement strand
TCTGCCGTGCACCTCGAATCCTTTCCCCGCCGCCAATGTCATCTGTTTCACAATCAACCCCTCCCGTTTGCGTCTCGTACTTCGACAACGCATCGAGAGACTTGTTCAGTGTTTCCCTAGGACCGACTGGGCGTCATGCAACAAGACCCCGATCCACGGCGGTCCGTTCTCGACCCACCGCACTTCGCGCACCGCGGCTTCGCCGATGCCGCATTCCTGCACCACGACCTGCGGATTCATCGGTCTGTCGCCTGTGGCGGGCCAGGCCTGGCAGCTGCCCAGCGTGGGGTGGCCCGCAAACGGCAGTTCGCCCAGCGGCGTGAAAATGCGCACCAGGTAGTCCGCCGAGGGATCCTTCGGCGGCAGGAGGAAGGTGGTCTCCGAAAGATTCGTCCAGCGCGCAAGCGAGGTCATCTGTGAACACGTCGACCTGCGAAAAACGGCGTACGGTGCCCATGCAGCCTAGCGCGGCGCTGCCGCGTAGGGCTCGTCTTCGGCGACGAAGTCGGTTTCCTTCACCGCATCCGCGCTCCAGGCCTTGACGCCGGGAGAATCGAGCAGTGCGCGCTGGTAATCGCGCGCCGCGCCATTCAGTTCGTAGCCATAGGTGACGAAGCGCGTCGCCACGGGCGCGTAGAACGCATCGGCGGCGCAGAAGGCGCCGAAAAGGAAACTGCCTTTGCCGCCGAATTCCTTGCGTGCATCGGTCCATAGCGTGACGATGCGCTCGATGTCCTTCGCCACATCCGGATTCAATCCCTTGCCCGGATGGCGGCCGCGAATGTTCATCGGCATCGCGCTGCGGAAGGTCCTGAAACCGGAGTGGAATTCGGCGCACAGCGACCGCGCCCGCGCGCGTGCGCGCGGGTCGGTGGGCCAGACCCCGGCCGCCGGGAGCAACTCATGCGCGCGTTCCGCGATCGCGAGCGTGTCCCAGGTCGCGAAGCCGCTGCCGGGCTCGCCTTCCCACAGGATCGGCACCATGCCAGAAGGCGACAGGCGCTTGATGTTGTCGGTCCAGTCCTGGGTATGGAACTTGACCAGCCGCTCGTGGAACGGAACGCCCAGTCCGCGCAGCAGCACCCAGGGGCGCATCGACCAGGAGGAATAGTTCTTGTTGCCGATGATCAGCGTGAGAGAGGCGTTCATACCTCCATTCTAACGGTCGCTGCCGAAGCCGGCGGGCGGCGCCGGGACCGTGTCCCGATCCTCCTTTCCTGGATCCGGCGCGCCCGCCGCTGCGGTTCTTCAGGCCTGCAGTTCGTTACACCTTAGTCGCGATCACGACGTAACGTTGCGGTCCGCCGGCGCGCAGCGCATCGAATGGCCAGCAGGTAACGAGTGTGAGCCGGGACGAGCCGTCGTTCCTGGTCACCCAGGTGTCGCTCTTGTCGAGTACGTCCCGCTCGGTGATGCGGTATTCGATGCGCTTGCCATCCGCGCGCTCCACGCTGAGCCTGTCGCCGCGCTTCACGTGGCGCAGGAACGCGAGGTGCGTGTCGCGATGTCCACCGACGACGCTGTTGCCCGCGGCACCGGGCAGCGGCGCGCCCTCCAGGTGTCCCGGACCAAAGGCGATGCTGCGCCCATTGGCGCCGGCAACAACCAGCAGATCGGCGTTCTGTGCGGGCGCAACGAGGCGGGCGACCGGCCAGGTGTCGGCCCAGGGCCAGGGCTTGACGGCGGCTTCGCCCGCCAGCGTGCGCTGCCACGCGCGCTCTAGCAGCACCTGGGCAAGTTGCGCCTTGGCGTGGATGTACAGTCCTTGGCCGAACTGCAGGGCGCCGGCGAGGAAAAGGATTATGGTCGCGACGGCGAGGATTCTCCTGGCGTGGCTTTTTTTCCTTCCGATGGAAGCGGCGACGGAGAAAGCACATTCGACGCCAAGCGCCACGTCGCCGTAGCTCATGCCAGCCTCTGGCGCAGCATCCAGGCTGAAAGGAGCAGCAGCAGTCCGCCGAGAAGATGGACGCGCGCGTCAGTGGCGCCGCGCGGCAGTTCGCCGTAGACCGCGTCGTAGCTCCAGCCTTCCGGCAGATTGGTCGGCATGCTCGCGCTCTTCAGCAGCTCGTCGCGCTCGCGCACCTGTGCCTTGTCCACGGCCACCAGGCTGGTGTACTTGGAAACCAGGTGGTGATCGAGCGCGAGCTTGAGTACGCCAGTGCGTACCTCCTCTTCTGGCGCACCACCGCGCAAGGTATCCATCAGATTCGCGATTTTCTCGCGCGCCCAGAGCGTGCCCAGGCCGCCGGTTTCGGCAAGCGGTACATTGCGCGCGACGAGACCCGCGACCTTGATTTCGTCCGCCACGCTATCGGCGGAGAAGAGCACCACCACCGGTTCACCGAGGTACAGGTCGGGCACGGCCTTCGGCCAGGCTTCCACGCCTGTACTCGCGCCCCAGTCGATCTGCAGGCCTTTTAGCACCGGCGATTCGAGCTTGGCGAAGAGCGCGGTCATTTTTTCCTTCACTTCCTCGATCCGGCCGATGCAGGTGAAGGTTCCAGCGCCGAACTGGGCAGCCTTGCGCATGAAGTGGCTGTTGGGCGCCGAGCCGATGCCCACGGTGAACAGGCGCGAATCGCCCAGCCGCTCGCGGATCATGCGCAGCAGCGGGTCTTCGTTCCCCACCGCGCCGTCGGTGAGGAACACGATCTGGCGGATGCGGCCCGGGTGGTCCTTGCCGTCGAGCGCGAGATCGAGCGCCTTCGCCATCTCGGTACCACCCTGCGCGCGCAGTTCGCGGACCCAGCGCACCGCGTTATCAATGTTGGCGGTGCTCGCCGGCCGCGCCTGCCCGAACAAGGCGCGCGCGTAGCTGTTGAACTCGATAACGTCGAATCTATCAGCGGGTCCGAGGCGCCGAATTGCCAGCTCGAGTGCTTCCCGGGCTTGCGCGATGGAGGCGCCATGCATGGAGCCCGAAGTGTCGATGACGAAGATCGCCTCGCGCAGGACAGCGGGACCGCGTTGCTCAGGCGCCGGCGGCACCACCATCAGCAGGCCGTAGGGGCGCTCGCCCTTCCTTTCCGTGAACAAGGCGGCGGTGGGTGCGGGTCCGCTCGCGAGCGTCCAGGCGAGTTCGAAGTCCTTGTTGGCGTAGTTCGACCCGGCGAGGGTAATACGGTGCCTGGTGCCGCGTTCTTTCGTGACTTCAACGGGGTGGTAGGGGCTCGCGATTGCGCCGACGGGAGTTCCCGCGTCAAGGGCGACGCGCAGCGTCACCGGATTGATCGGTCCCGCGTTTTTGTCTGGTCGCAGCACCGCGGGCATGATGCGCGCCGTATCCTCGACGACTTTCGGGACGTAGCGCGGCCCCACGATCATCGGGAAGCGCAGCGAGTAGCGCCCCTGGTTGTAGCGCAGCGTTTGCTGGTATTCGATTTCGACCTCAATCGCTTCGCCGGGTCCGATGTTGGCGACGCTGCTGGTGAAGATATTCGGCCGCTCCTGCTCAATCAGAGTTGCGTGCCGGCGTTCGCTCTTCGCCTGCTCGTAGCTGGCCTTGGCGGTTTGCCGTTCGCGGATCTCGCCTTCGACCACACGCTCGCCGATGCGCATGCGCAAGCGGTCAACGGCCGCGTTCTCGGGCAGCGGAAAGGTGTAGATGCCTTCGAACCGATCGGCATGCGGGTTGCGGAAGCTCTGGCGCACGGTGGCGCGCGCGACGTGGCCGGTTACGCGGATATGGACATCGGTTGCGAGCAGCGGTGCATTGATCGATCCGGCGCCGGTCTTGAAGCGCAGTTCTCCGGTGCGCGGTTCCGCCGCCGCCTGTGCGCTGCCGGCGAGCAGCAGTGCGGCGCCCGCGAACACGATGCTGACGCACAGTCCGACGGCGGCGGCGAGCGCGATCTGGGCTGCGATTTCGACGATGTAGGGCCTGGATCTCACCATTTCCTGTCTCCTTGTTGATGGATCCCATTACAGGCGCGGTTCGTGCGCCCTGTGGGCCCGATCCATGGCAAGGCAGAGAAGAATTGAGGCGAAAAAATGGCACGGACCCTTCCGGTATATTCAGGATATGGCCCGCCGCATCGCGATCGTCGAGGATGATGCCGCCATCCGCGCCAACTACACCGAGGCGCTCACGCGGCACGGATACGAGGTGTCTGCCTATGCCGGCCGGCGCCAGGCGATGGACGCGTTTCGCCTGCGCCTGCCCGATCTGACCATCATCGACATCGGTCTGGGCGACGATGCGGAGGGCGGCTTCGCGCTGTGCCGCGATCTGCGCTCGCTTTCGGCGCAGATTCCGATCGTCTTCCTCACCGCGCGCGACTCGGATTTCGACGTCGTCTCCGGTTTCAGGCTCGGTGCCGACGACTACCTGACCAAGGGTGTCAGCCTGCCCCACCTGATGGCGCGGATCGCGGCACTGTTCCGGCGCGTGGATGCGCTCGCCGAGGCGAAGCCGGTGGAAGAGCGCATCCTACGCGGCGACCTGGAGCTGGATCTCAAGCGCTTCAGCGCACATTGGAAAGGCGGCAGGGTCGAACTCACGCTGACCGAGTTCTGGATCGCGCATTCGCTGGCGCGCCATCCCGGCCACGTCAAGAACCGCGACCAGCTCATGCGCGACGCCGAGCTTGTTGTCGACGATGCGACCGTTACCTCGCACGTCAAGCGCCTGCGCGCTAAGTTCGTCGCCGCTGATCCGGCCTTCGAGGCGATCGAGACCGCCTACGGTCTCGGTTACCGCTGGAAATCCTAGGCGGCGGCGTTGCACGCGCACCCCGCGCCGTGACCCGCTTTCCGCTGCGCGGCAAGCTCGCGCTAGTCGCCCTGGCGCTGCTGGTGCTGCCATGGGCGGGCTGGCGCTACGTGCGCGAAATGGAGCGTTTTCTTCTCGTCGCTCAGGAGGAAGCGCTCCTGGCGGCGGCGCGCGCTGTCGCCACCGCGCTGCACGAGCGCCCGAAACTGCTGGCCTACCGCTCGCGCGGCGAATCCGAGCTGCGCAGCGAGGCGGAACGCGAGCTCCAGCGCCTCACCGGCGGCGTGATTGCGCGTGAGGCGCCCGCCCGTGAGCACGATGCCGACGCCGAAATCAGCGCGATTCTGAAAGGGCTGGAGCGGGCGAGTTCGCGCATCTGGGTAGTGAGCCGCGATTACCATGTGCTCGCGCTCGTCGGCAGCCTCAAGCGCGCCGGTGGCGCGCCGCCGAGCCTTGCCGAGCGCTTGCTGGGCTGGCTGCTTGCACCGCCTACCGAAGAGTTCGACGACGCAATCGCCGAGGATGCCATCGCAGCCGGGCGCGAAGTGGCCGGCGCATTGCAGGGCGCCGCCGGCACGCGCACGCGCAATACGCGCGACGGGCAGGCGATAGTGGTGTCGGCGGCGTTCCCGATCTGGGTCGGCGAACAGGTCCACGGCGCGGTCGTGGTCGAGGAGACCACCAACCGGATTGCGTCGCTGCGCAGCCAGGCGCTGGAGCGGCTGCTCATGGTAACGCTGGTTCTTTTTCTCCTCGTGGGATCGTTGCTGCTCTGGTTCGCAACGCGCATCACCAACCGCATTCGGCGCCTTAGCGACGAGGCCGAAGCCGCGATCGACGCGCACGGGCGGGTGACGCGCCTGACGACTGCTTCGGACGCGGCGGATGAAATTGGCGATCTGTCGCGCGGCTTCAGCAAGGTGCTGCGCCGCCTCGCCGGCTACAACGCCTACCTGGAAGCCCTTGCAGGCAGGCTTTCGCACGAACTGCGCACTCCGGTCGCGGTGGTGCGCTCGTCGCTGGAAAATCTGCATGCCACGCGTACGCCGGAGGAAACGCGGGTCTATGTCACGCGCGCCGAGGAAGGCTTGGCGCGCCTGAGCACCATCCTGTCGCGCATGACCGAGGCGAGCCGGCTCGAGCAGGGACTCTCCTCGGCCAGGCGTGAGCGCTTCGACGCCGCGGCAGTGGTGCGCGGTTGCGTCGAGGGCTACCGGCTTGCGTACGCGACAAGCAAAATCGAACTATCGCTACCGGCGGAGGAAGTTCAGGTGCTGGGCGCTGCCGATCTGCTTGCGCAGATGCTCGACAAGCTCGTCGAAAACGCCGTCGACTTCGCCGCGAGCGGCACGCCGGTGCGGGTTTCACTCGTGGTGGCAGGGAGCAAGGCGATGCTCAGGATTGAAAACCACGGCCCGCCCCTGCCCGACGCGATCCGCGTCTCGCTGTTCAACTCGATGGTATCGTTGCGCGGCGGGCGCTCCGGCAGCGCGCCGCACCTGGGGCTGGGACTGTACATCGCGCGCCTGATCGCGGAATTCCATGCGGGCGCGCTGCGCGCTGAAAACCTGCCCTCTGGAGGCGGCGCGGCCTTCGAGGTGGAGCTGTCGCGCGCCGTATAATTTCCCTTTTGCAATCGTACGGACCCCTTGGAAAATAGTTACGATCTGCTGGTCGTGGGCGGCGGCGTCAACGGTGCCGGCATCGCGCGCGACGCTGCGGGCCGCGGCCTCTCGGTGCTGCTGGTGGAGAAGGACGACCTCGCCTGCGCGACTTCGTCCTCGTCGTCCAAGCTCATTCATGGAGGACTGCGCTATCTCGAGCTCTACGAGTTCAGGCTCGTGGCCGAAGCGCTGGCTGAACGCGAGATCCTGCTGCAGGTCGCCGCGCACCTTGTCTGGCCGGCGCGCTTCGTCATGCCGCATGTGCCGGAACTCCGTCCGCGCTGGATGATCCGCGTCGGCCTGTTCCTATATGACCACCTCTCGCGTCGCGCCAGCTTGCCGGGTTCCAGGGCAGTGCGCCTGGACGCTCCGCCCTATAACTCGGGCCTGCAGCCGCAGCTCAAGCACGGATTCGCTTATTCCGATTGCCGCGTGGACGACGCCCGCCTGGTGGTCGCCAATGCGATGGATGCACGCGAGCGGGGCGTACGAATCCTGACCAGGACCGAATGCCTGTCGGCGGTGCGCTCGAACGGACGCTGGACGGCGCGCCTGTCGAACGGTGAGCAGGCAAGCGCGAAGGCGGTGGTCAACGCGGCCGGGCCGTGGGTCAAATCGGTGCTGAATGGCGCCTTGTCGCAGGCTTCCGGCGACACGGTCCGCCTGGTGAAAGGCAGCCATATCGTGCTGCCGAAACTCTACGACGGCGAGCACGCGTTCATCCTGCAGAACGACGACCGGCGCGTGATCTTCATGATCCCGTACGGCGAGCTCCACACGCTGGTCGGCACGACCGATGTTCCGGTGGAGGACGAAGATGCGCGGCCGGAGGTAAGCGCCGATGAGGTGGCATACCTTTGCCGCGCGGTGAACCGTTACCTTGGGCGGCCGGCGCGGCCCGAAGACATTGTGTGGAGGTATGCGGGCGTGCGACCGCTCTACGACGACGGTTCCGCGGATCCCTCGGCGGTGACTCGCGACTACACGCTGCGCGTGGACGACGATGCGGGAGCGGCGCCGGTGCTGTCGGTGTTCGGCGGCAAGATCACTACCTACCGGCGGCTCGCGGAACAGGCGATGGATAAGCTCGCACGCTATTTTCCCGGACTCAAGCCGGTGTGGACCGGCCGGGTGCCGCTTTCGGGGAGCGATTTCGGCGGTGTCGCGCGCGTCGAGGCACGCGACGCTTTCTTTGCCAGCCACCCGCACATCGCGGAAGCGACGCTGCGGGGCATCTTCCGCCGCCACGGCACGCATGCGCAGGCGGTGGTCGGTGACGGTGACCTGGGCGAGGACTTCGGCGCCGGGCTTTCCGAGCGCGAAGTGCGCTATTGCGTCGCCCAGGAATGGGCGCGCACGGCGGATGACGTGCTGTGGCGGCGCACCAAGGCCGGCCTGCTGATGAGCCCGGCGCAGCGGCAGCGCGTGGCGCAGGTCTTGGGTGGCGCGTGAAGCCGTTGGCCGAATTGCGCGATGCGCAGCGCATCCGCGGCCTGCTGTTCGACATCGACGATACCCTCACTACAGAGGGCAAGCTCACACTGGAGGCTTATGCGGGTCTGGACCGCCTGAAGCGAGCGGGCCGGATCCTGGTGGCGGTCACCGGACGGCCGGCGGGCTGGTGCGATCACATCGCGCGCATGTGGCCCGTCGATGCGGTGGTCGGGGAAAACGGCGCATTCTATTTTTGCTCCAAGCACGGAAAACTGCACAAGAGATTTCAGGATCCCGATGAGACTCGCGCCCGCAACCTGGGCCGCTTGAAAGAGATTGGTATGCGCATTCTCGGCCAGGTTCCCGGCTGCGCGCTTGCGTCCGACCAGCCTTACCGTGAAACCGACCTTGCCATCGACTACTGCGAGGACGTGCCGCCGCTGCCGCTCGAAACCGCCGAGCGCATTGCCGCGCAGATGCGCGCCGAAGGCCTAACTGCGAAAGTGAGCTCGATCCATGTCAATGGGTGGTTCGGCAGCTACGACAAGCTTGCGATGACCTCGCTCCTGTTCGCCGAGCAGTTCGGGCTTTCCGTGGATACGCTGCGGCAGGAGTTCGCGTACGCGGGCGATTCGCCGAACGATGCGCCGATGTTCGCGTTTTTTGTCTGCTCCGTTGGCGTGGCCAACATCGCGCGTTTTTCGGGCAGCTTCAAGCCGGAGCCGAAGTACGTGACCCGCGGCGCCGCGGGCGCCGGATTTGCCGAACTCGCGGCACAGCTGCTCGCGCCGCCTTCCGAGCGCGGCTGATGGAGTGGTGGTGGGCCTACCTCGCCATCGGCGCGACGGTGGGCTTCCTCGCCGGTTTGCTGGGTGTCGGCGGCGGCATGCTCATGGTGCCGATGCTGGTATTCGTATTCACGGCGAAGGGCTTTCCCGCCGAGCACATGATGCATCTCTCGCTCGCCACCTCGATGGCGACGATCGTGTTTACCGCACTTGCCAGCGTTCGCGCGCATCACCGGCACGATGCAGTGGACTGGGTGGTCGCGCGAGCCATGGCGCCGGGCATCGTCACCGGTGCGCTCGCCGCGACGCTTGCCACGGGCTTGGTGCCGACGCGCCTTCTCGCGATTCTCTTTACCGGCTTCATGTTCTACGCCGCGGTGCAGATGTTCTTCGAAGTCAAGCCCAGGCCCGCACGCCAGCTTCCCGGGAGTGCCGGGCTCTTCGGGATTGGTGCGCTGATCGGTGGTTTCTCAAGCGTGCTTGCCGCTGGTGGCGCATTCCTATCGATCCCGTTCCTCGCCAGGTGCAATGTGCCGCTCAAGCGGGCCATCGGCACCGCGGCGGCGAACGGCTTTCCGATCGCGGTGGCGGGCACGATCGGCTACGTGCTGAATGGCCTGCGCGTCGAGGGACTGCCGGCTGGCAGCCTGGGCTATGTCTATCTGCCCGCGCTGGCGCTCATCGTCGCGGCGAGCATGCCGGTCGCACCTCTGGGTGCACGCCTCGCGCATCGCCTTCCGGTCAAGCGCCTGCGGATCGTCTTTGCGTTCATGCTCCTCGGCCTCGCGCTGCGCATGCTGGCGAACCTCTGGTAGATTGCCGCACCTTCACACTGGAGCAATTCATGGCGGGGCCGTTGGCGCAGGTTCGAGTGCTCGATTTGTCGCGTGTGCTGGCCGGCCCGTGGGCAGGCCAGAATCTGGCCGACCTCGGCGCCGAAGTAATCAAGGTGGAGCGACCCAAGGTTGGCGACGACTCGCGCGCCTTCGGCCCGCCGTGGGTGAAGGATACGACAGGTCGCGAAACCGGGGACTCGGCCTATTTCACGTCGGCAAACCGCGGCAAGAAATCCATCACCGTCAATGTTGCCAGGCCGCAAGGCCAGGGGCTCATTCGTGCGCTGGCGCGCGAATGCGACGTCCTCATAGAAAACTACAAGCACGGCGACCTGGCGCGCTACGGCCTGGGATACGACGACCTGAAGAGCGTCAATCCGCGCCTGATCTATTGCTCGGTCACGGGTTTCGGTCAGACCGGACCGTACCGCGAGCGGCCCGGCTACGACTTCATGATCCAGGGCATGGGCGGGATGATGAGCATTACCGGCGAGCCCGATGGCATGCCGGGAGGCGGCCCGCAGCGTGCCGGCGTGCCGATCGCCGACATCATTACCGGCATGTACGCGTCGATCGCGATCTGCGCGGCGCTCGCCAGCCGCGCGCAGACCGGCGCGGGCCAGCATCTCGACCTCGCGCTGCTGGATTCCCAGGTCGCGCTGCTTGCATATCAGAATACCAACTACTTTTCGACCGGCAAGGCGCCCGGGCGCATCGGCAACCTGCATCCGAACATCGTGCCTTACCAGCCATTTCGCTCCAGCGACGGCGAAGTGATCGTCGCCTGCGGCAACGACAATCTGTTCCGGAAGTTCTGCGATGCCGCGGGATTCCCCGAACTGGCCAAAGATGCGCGATTCGCCACCAACGGCAAGCGAGTCGAGAACCGTGCCGAACTGACCCGGCTGATCCAGGAAATTTTCGGCAAGAAGACCACGGCCGAATGGCTGGCGCTGCTCGAACCCGCCGGCGTGCCGAACGGCCCGATCAACGATATTGCGCAGGTGTTTGAAGAGCCGCAGGTCAAGGCGCGCGGCGTGAAAATCGAACTGGAGCACGCTGCCGCGGGCATGTTGCCGCTGGTGGCGAGCCCGATGCGTTTTTCCGGCACCCCGCTCGAATACCGATTGGCGCCGCCGGTGCTCGGCGCGCATACCGACGAAGTACTGCGCGGGCTCCTCGGCAAGAGCGACGCCGAGATTGCGCAGCTGCGTACCGAGGGCGTGGTCTAGGCGCTAGTTATCGATTTTTGCGCCGGCGTCCTTGACGACTTTGGCCCATTTTTCGATCTCGCTGCGCACGAGCGTTACCATGTCGGCCTGCGACAAGCCGCCGGCCGTGGCGCCCTGCTCGGCCCAGATCTTCTTGATAAGCGGGGTGTCGAGCGTTGCGACGAACTCCTTCCACATCCGGTCCTTGATCGGCTGCGGCGTGCCCTTTAGCGCCCACAGGCCGTACCAGGTGCGCACCTCATAGCCGGGCAGGCCTGCTTCGGCCATGGTCGGCACATTTGGTAGTACTGGATTGCGCGTCGGGCTGGTGACGGCAAGCGGGATCAGCTTGCCCGCCTTAATCTGCACCGACGAAGTGCCCATGCCGTCAAACGCAAGGTCGACCGTTCCGCCCAGCAGCGCAGGCATCAGCGGTCCGGCGCCCTGGAACGGAATGTGGACGATGAACGTCTTGGTCATGGTCTTGAACAACTCGACAGACAGGTGGTGGGTGGTGCCGTTGCCTGCGGATCCGTAGTTAAGTTTGCCGGGGTTCTTTCTGGCGTACTCGATCAGGTCCGTCAGCGTCTTGATCTGGTCGGCATACTTGGGATGCACGACGACGACGTTGGGGACGAATGCTGCGACGGAAATCGGCTCGAAGTCACGCTCGAGGTTGTACGGCAGCCGCGCATAGAGGCTCTCCGCAATGGTGTGGTGCACTGCGCCGAAGAACCAGGTGTAGCCGTCCGGCGCGCGCTTGATCGCGTTGGTCGCGCCCACGGTGCCGCCCGCGCCGCCCTGGTTTTCGATGATGACCTGATTGCCAAGCGTCTCGGACAGGCGCGCCGCGATGGGCCGCGCGAAGGTATCTGTTCCGCCGCCTGCCGGGAACGGGTTCAAAAAGGTAACCGGCTTGTTCGGCCATGCCTGCGCCTGCACGCCTACGCTCGCGGCAGCAAGTGCCACGACCAGAATGATTCTCAACATGCTTCCTCCTCCATAGAAAAGCACTTTTCCCTGCGGCAAATCATAGCATCGGCGGAGAGCGATCACTCCGCTCTGACGTCGACACCCTTCAGCAGTTTCGCGATTCAGGCCGCAGCGCGCGCGGGATTGGCGTTGCATTCGGCAAGGTAGGACATCGCTGCCTGCACGCCGTCCATCTTTATCGGTACTCCGGCGAGCTGCAGTCCCATTTCACAGCCCGCGAGGGTTCCGATAAGCGTCAGATCGTTGAAATCTCCCAGGTGTCCGATGCGGAACACCTTGCCCGCGAGTTTGCCCAGGCCGGTGCCAAGCGACATGTCGAAATTCTCGAGAATGATTTTGCGCACGCGATCGGCATCATGCCCGGCCGGCATCAGCACTGCGGTGAGCGAACCCGAATATTCCGCGGGATTCTTCGCCAGCACCTCGAGTCCCCAGGCGCGCACGGCGCGCCGCGTTGCCTCGGCGTGCCGCTGGTGGCGCGCAAACACGTTCTCCAGGCCCTCCTCGTCGAGCAGCATTCTGAGCGATTCGCGCAGGCCGTAGAGCAGGTTGGTCGCCGGCGTGTACGGGAAGTAGCCGTCCTTGTTGCTCGCGAGCATGTCGCTCCAGTCCCAGAAACTGCGCGGCAGCTTCGATCCTTTCGCGGCGGCGAGCGCCTTCGCCGAAATGGCATTGAAGGAAAGCCCTGGCGGCAGCATCAGCCCCTTCTGCGAGCCGCCCACCGTAACGTCCACGCCCCATTCATCGTGCCGGTAGTCGATCGACGCGAGCGACGAGATGGTGTCGACGAGATAAAGCGCGGGATGCTTCGCGGCATCGATCGCGTGGCGCACATCGGCGATGCGCGAGACCACCCCGGTCGCAGTCTCATTGTGCACCACGCATACGGCCTTGATCCGGTGCTGCCAGTCCTCGCGCAGCCGCACTTCGATCGCCTGTGGATCGGCGCCGCTACGCCAGTCACCGGCGATGAATTCGGGTTCCAGGCCCAGGCGCTTGGCCATCTTCTGCCATAGGGTGGCGAAGTGCCCGGTCTCGTACATCAACACCTGGTCTCCCGGCGAAAGCGTATTTACCAGCGCCGCTTCCCAGGCGCCGCTGCCCGAGGCCGGGTAGATAACGACTGGGCTGGCGGTCCTGAATACACGCTTCATACCGTCGAGCACATCCTTGCCAAGCGAAGCGAAGGCCGGGCCGCGGTGGTCCATGGTCGGGAAATCGATCGCCCGCAGTACCCGGTCAGGCACGTTCGTTGGGCCCGGAATCTGGAGAAAGTGCCGTCCGGCAGCTCGCGTCATGATCGCCTCCTGGTATTGCATACAAAAAGATAAGTTGTGCGCAGCATAAGGGTTAAGTATTGCAAAAATCGCATAGTTTTTGTATTCTGCATACAAAATGGACAACTCGCAAGAGCGTACCCCGATTCTTCGCCGACCCCTGCACGAGGAGGCGACCGACCGCCTGCGCGACCTGATAGTCCAGGGGCACCTTGCCGCCGGCGGCCGCCTGAACGAACGCCTGCTGACGGCCCAACTTGGCGTGTCCCGCACCCCGCTGCGTGAAGCCTTCAAGGTACTCGCGACCGAGGGTCTGGTCGAGCTGCTGCCCAACCGCGGCGCCATCGTTTCGCAGATGGATCCGGTTCGCTTGTCGGAATCGCTCGCGGTCATGGGCGCGCTCGAGGCGCTGGCAGGCGAGCTGGCCTGCCTTAATGCGACCGATGCCCAGATCAACGAGATCCGTGCCCTGCACTTCGAGATGCTGGCCTATCACGCTCGCGGTGATCTCGCCGGTTACTTCAAGTTCAATCAGGCGATCCACCTGAAACTCGTCAAGTACTCGGGCAACGCGGTGCTCTCTAACACCTACAGGCAAATGAACGGCAATGTGCGGCGCGCGCGCTACATGGCGAATCTATCGAAGGAGCGCTGGGACGCTGCGGTGCGCGAACATGACGCGATCCTCGCCGCATTGAGCGCGCGGGACGTGGACCGGATCAAGACGCTGCTCTCGGACCACCTCGCGCACAAACTCTCCAGCGTACTGGCCGAACTCAAAGCGCTGACGGCGCGCCAGGCGGCGTGAACGCGCCGTCGTTCCCGGTCAAGATTGTGGCGGCGACGCCAGGGGACTCTTCGCTCGCGCAGCGGCTACGCAAGGAGGTTGATGGCGAAGTGCTGTTCGATCCCGCCTCGCGAGGGCGCTACGCGACTGACGCTTCGATCTACCAGGTGGAGCCGATTGGGGTAGTAGTGCCGCGCAGCTTGGAGGCCGCGCGCGTCGCGCTGGCGATTGCCTCCGAGGTCTCGGTACCGGTGCTGCCGCGCGGCGCCGGCAGTTCGCAATGCGGCCAGGCCGTTGGTGCGGCCCTCGTTATTGACGACTCGAAATACCTGGATCAGATCGTTGCCGTGGACCCGGTGGCACGCACCGCGCTCGTGCAGCCAGGCGTGGTGCTCGACACGCTGAATGCGAAACTGCGTCCGTTTGGCCTGTGGTTTGCCGTGGATGTATCCACCAGCGCCCAGGCGACGCTGGGCGGCATGGCCGGCAACAACTCCTGCGGATCGCGCTCAATCGCCTACGGCAACATGGTGCACAACGTGCTCGCCATCGATGCGGTGACGGCCGAAGGCAAGCGCTGGCGCTTTGGCCCGATGGACGATCCGTCGGGACCTGCCGACTACCTCGATTTCGTTGGGCGCATGAAGCAATTGTACGCAAGGGAGAAAGACGAAATCGAAGCGCGCTTTCCCAAAGTACTGCGCAAGGTCGCGGGCTACAACCTCGATCATCTCGGGCCGCCCCACGCGAACGCCGCACACCTGCTGGTCGGTTCCGAGGGCACGCTCGCCTGGTTCGAGCAGGTATTGCTCAAGCTCTCGCCGCTGCCCGCGGCGCGTGTGTTAGGCGTGGTGCATTTCCCGAGGTTCTACACCGCCATGGACCTTACCCAGCATATCGTCAAGCTCGGTCCTTCCGCGGTAGAACTGGTGGACCGCACGATGATAGGTCTCGCGCGCGACATCGGCGCTTTCCGAAAGACTGTCGATGCTTTCATCAAGGGCGACCCCGAAGCGATCCTGCTGGTCGAATTCGCGGGGGAAGACGGCTCGGTCCAGAAAGCCAAATTGAAGCAGCTGGCGCAGCTTATGGCCGAGCTTGGTTTGCCCGGCAGCGTAGTCGAAATCACCGACGCGCAGCAACAGAAGAACCTCTGGGAGGTGCGCAAGGCGGGGCTCAACATCATGATGTCCATGAAGGGCGACGGCAAACCTGTTTCCTTCATCGAAGACTGCGCAGTACCGCTCGAGCACCTGGCCGAATATACCGACCGCCTGACGCAGGTGTTCGAAAAGCACGGCACCCGCGGCACCTGGTACGCGCACGCCTCGGTGGGGACGCTGCACGTGCGGCCGGTGCTCGACATGCGCCGCGGCGGCGCCGCGAAGATGCGGGCGATTGCCGAGGAAGCTTGTGCCATGGTCAGGCAGTACAAGGGCGCCTACTCGGGGGAGCATGGCGACGGCCTGGTGCGCTCGGAATGGATCGCGCCCTTCTTCGGTCCGCGGCTCACTGCGGTACTGGGAGAAATCAAATTGCTGCTCGACCCGCGCGGTCTCATGAACCCTGGCAAGATCGTCGCGCCCTCGAAAATGGACGACGAGACGCTGTTCCGCTTCAAGCCGGGCTACGCGCCCACGCTGCCGCCGCCGGTGCTCGATTGGTCGGAATGGGGAGGCCTCGACAAGGCCGTCGAGATGTGCAACAACAACGGCCACTGCCGCAAGTTCGACGCCGGCACCATGTGCCCCTCCTACCGCGCGACGCGCGACGAGAAACACCTCACGCGCGGCCGCGCCAACACCTTGCGGCTCGCGCTGTCGGGGCAGTTGGGGAGCCAAGCCGATGCCATGGTGAAGGAGGCGCTCGAGCTTTGCGTCTCCTGCAAGGGCTGCAAGCGCGAACGTCCGACTGGCGTCGACATGGCGCGCATGAAGGTCGAATTCCTCGCGCAGCACCACAGGAGCAACGGCCTGAGCCTGCGCGATCGCGCGGTGGCCTATCTGCCGCGTTACGCGCAGTTTGCGGCGAGCTTGGCGCCGCTCTCGAACCTTGGCGCCCACATTCTGGGCGGCCCGGCCGGTTTTACCGCAAAGCGCGCGCTGCCGGCATGGCGGCGCGATCAACTTTCGGACCTGGCATGGGAGAAGAGCGGCGCACGCGAAGTAGTGCTGCTGGTCGATACCTTCAATCGATACTTCGAGCCAGAGAACGCGCGCGCGGCAATCCGCGTGCTGCAGGCCGCGGGCTACCGGGTGCATGCGGCGGCGCCGGTGGAAGACACGCGGCCGCTTTGCTGTGGTCGTACCTTCCTGTCAGCGGGGCTTGTCGACGAAGCGCGGATTGAAGCGAAGCGCGTCCTCGAGGCGCTCGCGCCATGGATCGCGCGCGAGGTGCCGATCATCGGACTGGAGCCTTCCTGCCTATTTACTTTGCGCGACGAATACAGCGTGTTGCTAGCCGGGACCGAGGCGCTGGCAAGGAATTCATTCCTGTTCGAGGAATTCCTCGCCGCTGAAGCAAACGCCGGCCGCCTAAAGCTCGACCTCAAGGCCGTCGCCGCCGAGGCGTTGCTGCACGGACACTGCCACCAGAAGGCATTTGGCGTGATGGGCGCCGTCGAGCAGGTCCTGCGCCTGGTTCCAGGCCTGGATGTCAGGGCGATCGAATCCTCGTGCTGCGGCATGGCAGGCAGCTTCGGTTACGAGGCAGAGCATTACGAGGTGTCGATGAAGATGGGTGAGGAGAGCCTGCTCCCGGCAGTGCGCAAGGCCTCGCCAGCGGCGCTGATTGTCGCGGACGGTACCAGCTGTCGCCACCAGATCGCGCACGGGACAAACCGCGAGGCGCTGCATGTCGCCCGCGTGCTGGCGCAGGCGTTGGTTTAGCGCGTTACGCGCCCTGCCGGCATCAATTCCACAGGTCCACCTTCTCGCCTCGACCGCGCATTCGCTCGGCGCGCGCCTGCAGGTAACGCTGAAAGGAGAGTTCCTTGCGATAGGCGCCGCTCGCGACGTACTCGAGCGCCGAGGCGAGATGGAAGGGCCGCATGTAGGCTTCGATGCGGAATACTTCGTTGCCGCGCTCGAAGAAGACAATTGTCGGGGTGTAGGCGACGCGCAACTCGCGCGCCCAGGTGCTCTCCGGCGAACGCTTGTCGTTCAACGTCAGGCGGTAGACCACGAAGCGCTCGAGCAGCTTGCGGACCTCGGGCCGGCGCAATCCCTCGCGGTGCAGCTCGTCGCAGCCGGCGCAGTACGGCGTTTCGAACAGCAATGCGACTGGCTTTGCACCCGCCAGCGCGACCGGCGGTTTAGCGAAGAACGCCTCCTCGTGCAGCGTCGCGCTGGCAGGTTCCTTGAGTACATTCCTGATGTATTCCTCGTAGCGCATGCCCTTGCCCGCGAGCCCCGCCGCGTAGTCGAGCGCCGCTTCGAAGCGGTGGGGCGGCAGGTAGCCGTTCAGGCGCAGCACGACCGCGCCCTTCTCGTCGAGGAACAGCAAGGTCGGGGTGAACTGCACGCGCAGCATTCTGCCGAGTTCCTTCTCGCTCATGCGGTGGCCGTCCAGCCAGACGGCCCCGCGGTCGCCCCAGAGGTTGAGCGCAATGGCGACGAAATGGCGCCGGGTCTTGTCCACGATGGCGCGCTGGCTGAAATTTGTCTGCATCAGCGCGGTGCAATACGGACAGCCGTCCTGCCCGAAGTAAAGCATCACGCGCCGGCCCACCGCTGCTGCCTCGTGCACGTCATGCGGCAGGTCGAGAAATGTCTCGGTGAACCAGCGCGGAATCTCGATCGCGTGGGGGCTGGGCGCCTGCGCGCGCAAGGGCGCAGCGACCGCGACTGCGAGCAGCAGTGCGAGAAATCTCATCCTTGTCGACCACTTCTGGCGAAAAGCCAGATCCCGGCCACGATCATCGGCAGACTCAACCACTGGCCCATGGAAAAGCCAAGCGCGAGAAAGCCGAGGAAGCTGTCCGGCTCGCGCGCGAATTCGCAGACGAAGCGTGCTGCGCCGTAGCCGATGAGAAACAAAGCAGAGACCTGCATGCGCGGGCGCGGGCGTGAGGAAAACCACCACAGCAACGCGAACAGCGCGAGACCCTCGAGGACCAGCTCGTAAAGCTGGGAGGGATGGCGCGGCAGATCGCCCGCGCCACGGAACACCATGCCCCAGGGCGCGTCGGTGACGCGGCCCCAGAGCTCGCCGTTGATGAAGTTGCCCAAGCGCCCGGCGCCAAGGCCGAGCGGCACCAGAGGCGCGATGTAGTCCATCACGTCCCACCATTTGACGCGCTGGCGCCAGGCGATGAAGGCCATGGCGACAAGCACGCCGAGAAAGCCGCCATGGAACGACATGCCGCCCTGCCAGATGGCGAAGACCTCGAGCGGATGCGACAGGTAGTAGCCCGGCTTGTAAAACAGCACGTAACCCAGGCGCCCGCCGAGGACCACTCCGACGATGCCGCCGAAAAGGAGGTCGTCCAGTTGCGCGCGCTTGATCGGAGCAAGACCTGCCGCGATGCGCCGCGTCCCCAGCCACCAGAACGAAGCGAAAGCGAGGAGATACATGAGGCCGTACCAGCGCACTGCCAGTGGACCGACGGAAAGCAGGACCGGATCGAAATTCGGATGCGTCAACATGCGTCAGTACAGATTAGCGTGCAATTCTGCGAGCATGGTGGACGAAATCCCGTGCCGCTGCGTTGCCGGGTCCGCCCCTGCGCCAGGCGAGCCAGACATCGAGGCTCGGGTGAGGGTCGGTGATATCCCGGTAGGCGACTCCGCGCCGGCCGAGGTTCGCGACCGACGTGGGCACCACGGCGACGCCCATGCCGCTCGACACCAGGCTGACGACGGTTTGCATCTGGATGGCTTCCTGCACCAGGCGCGGCACGAAGCCTGCGCGCGTCGCGAGAGCGGCGATCACATCGTGCAGGCCGGGGGCGATTTCGCGCGGCGTCATGACGAAGGCCTCTGCCGCGAGATCGCGCATCGCGACCCTGCCGCGCCTGCGTGCGAGGCGGTGACGGGCAGGCAGGGCCACCAGGAATCTCTCGCGCTGCACCACGATGTGCTCCAGATCCGCGCCGGCCACCGGCGGCAGCAGCAGGCCGAAATCGAGCTCGCCCGCTTCGAGCGCCGCGGCCTGGTCCGGGGAAAGCATCTCGCGCAAGGCGAGCGCGACGCCGGGCCGCGCCGCCTTGTAGGTCTTGAGCAGGCGCGGCAGGACGCCGTAGTCCGCGAGCGAAACGAAACCGAGGCGCAGCCGCCCGCCGCCGGCCGCCATGCGCCCCACTTCGAGCACCGCGTGCTCGAGCTGCGCGAGCAGGCGCCTCGCTTCCTCGAGGAAGCGCTCGCCCTCGGGCGTGAGTTCGACCCTGCGCCGCGAGCGCGCTAGCAGCGTGGCGCCGAGCCGCTCCTCGAGGTCCCGGATCGAGCGCGAGAGGGGCGGCTGCGACATGTGCAGAGCGGCGGCCGCGCGGCCGAAATGCAGCCGTTCGGCCACGCTCACAAAGTGCCGCAGCTGCCGCAAATCCGGGGTTTTCATACCCCGAAGGTATCAATCATGGCTCTGCATTGTATTGGATTGCAATACAACCCCAGGCTTAGACTCGCGCCCCCAGAGGAGGAAACCATGACCACCCCGTCCAACCGCCGTTCCAAGCTCATCACGCAGGGCCCGGCCCGCTCCCCCAACCGCGCCATGCTGCGCGCGGTCGGCTTCGGCGACGGGGACTTCGACAAACCGATCGTCGGCGTCGCCAACGGGCACTCGACCATGAATCCCTGCAACGCCGGCATCCAGCCGCTGGTGGACAGCGCCATCGCCGCGCTGCATGCCGCGGGCGCCAAGCCGCAGGTCTTTGGCGTGCCGACCGTCACCGACGGCATCGGCATGGGCACCGAGGCGATGAAGTATTCGCTGGTATCGCGTGAAGTGATCGCGGACGCGATCGAGACCTCGGTCAACGGCCAGGCCATGGACGGCGCGCTGGTGGTCGGCGGCTGCGACAAGAACATGCCTGGCGGAATGATGGCGCTCGCGCGCATGAACGTGCCGGGGATCTACGTGTATGGCGGCACCATCAAGCCCGGCAAGTGGAAAGGACAGGATCTCACCGTCGTCTCGGTGTTCGAAGCGGTGGGCGCATTCAGCGCGGGGCGCATGAGCCAGGAGGATTTCAGGGGCATCGAGAAGAACGCCTGTCCTTCGGTCGGCGCCTGCGGCGGCATGTTCACCGCGAACACGATGTCGTCGTCGTTCGAGGCGCTCGGCATGAGCCTGCTCGGCTCCTCGCAGATGGCGGCGCCCGACGCGGAGAAGGCGGATTCTGCGGCCGAGTCCGCCAAGGTACTGATCGAAGCGGTGCGCAGGAACCTGAAGCCGCGCGACATCATCACGCGCAGATCGATCGAGAACGCGATCGCGCTCGTGATGGCGACCGGCGGCTCGACCAACGCGGTGCTGCACTACCTGGCGATCGCTTCGGCGGCCGGCGTGAAGTGGACGATCGATGATTTCGAGCGCGTGCGGCGCAAAGTGCCGGTGTTGTGCGACCTGAAGCCCTCCGGAAGGTATGTGGCAGTGGACCTCCACCGTGCCGGCGGTGTGCCGCAGGTACTGAAGATTTTGCTCGCCAATGGCGTTCTGCACGGCGAATGCATGACCATCCATGGCAAGACGATGGCGGAAATGCTCAAGGATGTTCCGGCGCAGGCGCGCAAGGACCAGGACGTGATCCGGCCCTGGTCCAAACCGATCTACAAGCAGGGCCACCTTGCGATCCTCAAAGGCAATCTCGCCCCCGAGGGCTGCGTGGCGAAAATCACCGGGCTGAAGAAGATCTCGATCACCGGGCCGGCGCGCGTTTTCGATTCCGAACCGGATGCAATGAAGGCGATTCTGGCCAAGAAAATAAAGCCAGGCGACGTGCTGGTGATCCGCTACGAGGGCCCCAAGGGCGGTCCTGGCATGCAGGAGATGCTGGCGCCGACTTCAGCCTTGATCGGGCAGGGCCTGGGCGATTCCGTGGGGCTGCTCACCGATGGGCGTTTCTCCGGCGGCACGTGGGGCATGGTGGTCGGTCATGTCGCGCCCGAGGCCTATGTGGGGGGCACCATCGCGCTCGTGAAGGAAGGCGATTCGATCACGATCGACGCGAAAAAGCTGCTGCTCCAGCTAAACGTGCCTGCAAAAGTGCTCGCCGCGCGAAGGAAGAAATGGCAGGCGCCCAGGCCGCGCTACAGCCGGGGCCTGCTGGCGAAATACACGCGGCTGGTCTCGACCGCGAGCAAGGGCGCGATCACCGATTCAGAAACTTGAACCGGGTTGCTTGAGGAACTCCACTTCTTCCAGCGTGCTTGCGCGCCCGAGGGCGGCGTTGCGGTGGGGAAACCTGCCGAAGCGGCGGATGATGACGAGGTGTGCCTCGGCCCATTTGGGCAGGTCCGCGGTTTCGGCAAACTGCGAGATCTCCTGCATCAATGCGAGGCAACTTTCCTGGTCCGCGAGTGATTCGGAGTGCTCGAACGGCAGGTAGGCGAACATGCGCTCATCGGGTGTCATCGCCTTGTCCCAGCCCTGATCCAGGATGACGCGCGCCGTGGCGCGGGCGAGCGCATCGGCGTCGAACGCCCTTGCAGTGCCGCGGAACATGTTGCGGGGAAACTGGTCGAGCAGGATCACCAGCGCCAGACAGCTGACTGGATCCTCGCGCCAGCTGTGCAGTTCCGCCCGCAACGCGCATTCATACAGCGGCAGGAAGCGCGCGCGAATCTCCGCGTCGAAGGCAGGGTTCTTCTCGAACCAGTCCTGTCTGTCGCGATCAAACCAGAACCGCAATACGTCGTTCGCTTCCACAGGTAACGAATAGTGCTTGCCGCCGTGCTGTGTCAACGGGCCTGGGTACCCCGGCGTTAATCGCCATGCTCCGGAAAGCTCTCTGGATGAGATGCACGCCGCTTGCAAAGTGCCCGGACTTTGGTAGCATCCGCTGATCCGCAACCCACAGGAACCTCATGAAATCATTGATTCTTTCCGCTACCGCACTGGCCTTGGGCGCGATCCCGCCGGCGCAGGCGAGCGATGATCTGGCCAAGAAGCACCTGTGCACGACCTGTCACGTCGTCAAAGGCGCGAAGACCATCGGACCAACCTATGCCGATGTGGCCAAGAAGTACGCCGGGCAAAAGGACGCCGAGGCCACGCTCGCCGACAAGGTCAAGAAGGGTGGCCAGGGCGTCTGGGGCCAGGTGCCGATGCCGCCCAACGCCGCCGTACCCGACGCCGATATCAAGGCCTTGGTGAAGTGGCTCCTGTCGGTCAAGTAATCGGCCGGAAAACCCTAGAAAACAGCGAAAAAGGCCGGCTACGCCCGGCCTTTTCGTTTTTCTATCCCGGGAGTATCATCCGCCCCCTGCCTTACCCCTATTAAACCAAACACCCCCTTTTGGAGAGATATATGAAGCGCGCATTCGTTGGACTCACGGCCATCGCGGCGGCAGTCGCCCTGATCGGCTGCGGCGACAAGGCCCCTGACACGAAGAAGGCGGCGGAAGTCAAAAAGGACGCTCCCGCGCCTTCGGTCGAAATCAAAATCGGCCACGTCGGGCCGCTTACCGGGGGCATCGCGCACCTGGGCAAGGATAACGAGAACGGCGCGCGGCTCGCCATCAACGAAGCCAACGCGGCGAAGGTCAAGATCGACGGCAAGGACGCCAAGTTCGTGCTGGTCGCCGAAGACGACCAGGCAGACCCGAAAGTGGGCACCACCGTCGCGCAGAAGCTGGTGGACGCCAAGGTTGCCGGCATCGTCGGCCATCTGAACTCGGGGACCACGATTCCCGCTTCCGCCATCTACAACACCGCCGGTATCCCGGTGATCACGGGTTCGGCCACCAACCCGAAGCTGACGGAACAGGGCTTCAAGGTCGTGTTCCGCACCGTCGGCCGCGATGACCAGCAGGGCCCTGCGATCGCGAGCTATCTCGCCGATACGAAGAAGCCGAAACTGGTTGCGGTAATCGACGACGCTACCGCCTACGGCGAAGGCATCGCGAACGAAGTCGAGAAGACGCTCAAGGCGGTCAACATCAAGGTGCTGCCGCGCGAGAAGGGCACCGACAAGACGACCGACTGGAAAGCCATTCTCACCAAGGTCAAGGGCAAGAACGCCGACGCCGTGTTCTACGGCGGCATGGACGCCACCGGCGGCCCGATGCTCAAGCAGGGTCGCGAACTCGGCATCAAGGCAGTGTTTTCCTTCGGTGACGGTGCTTGCACTGACGACATGACCAAACTCGCAGGCGCTGCGGCCGATGGACTGCTGTGCTCGCAGGCCGGTCTGCCGCCGCAGGCGGCCGACAAGAAGTTCCTCGATGCGTACAAGAAGGCATTCAACGTCGATCCGATCCTGTACGCGCCCTTTACCTACGACGGCGCGAACCTGCTGATCGAGGCGATGAAGCGGGCGAACTCGGCCGATCCGGCCAAGTACCTGCCTGAGCTTGCCAAGAGCAACTACAAGGGAGCTACCGGCAATATCGCGTTCGACGAGAAGGGCGACCGCAAAGACGCCGAGATGACGATCTTCACCATGAAGGACGGCAAGCTCGGACCGGTTGCGATCATCAAGGGCGGCAAGACGACCGACTACGCCGAGTTCATGAAGGCGGCGTCGCCGGCGCCAGCTGCGGCCCCGGCTGCCGCGCCGGCGAAGGACGCGCCGAAGGCGGAAGCGAAGAAGTAATCCTCGCAGGCAGAGGAAAGAAGACGGCACCTTCGGGTGCCGTTTTTTTTGTTAGTCTCGCAACGCCGTGGATATCTTTATCCAGCAGATGGTGAACGGCCTGACGCTCGGGGCCGTGTACGCCATCGTGGCCCTGGGTTACACCATGGTCTACGGCATCATCCAGCTCATTAATTTCGCGCACGGCGAGCTCGTGATGATCGGGGCCATGGTCGCCTTTACGGTGATCAACCTGCTCGCGGCGGGGGGCATGCCGCCGCTGGTGGTGGTGCTGATCGGCACGGCCTGCGCGATACCGGTGTGCATGCTGGTGGGCTACTCGATGGAGCGGCTGGCCTATCGCCCGCTGCGGCACGCACCGCGCCTTGCGCCACTCATCACCGCGATCGGCGTTTCCATCATCCTGCAGCACCTCGCAATGCTGGTCTGGAGCCGCAACGTGCTTGCGTTCCCGCAGATCATCCCGCTCACGACCTATTCGTTCGCCGGCGCGGTCGTCACCGGGGTGCAGATCACCATCGTCGGCCTGTGTTTCGCGATGATGGCGGGACTCGCGATGCTGGTTTACCGCACGCGGCTCGGCACCGCGATGCGCGCCACCGCGCAGAATCCGCAGGTGGCGCGGCTGATGGGAGTGGATGTGAACCGCGTCATTGGCGCCACCTTCATCATCGGCGCTGCGCTGGGCGCGGTCGCCGGCGTGATGTTCGGCACCTACTATGGCGTCGCGCAATACACGATGGGCTCGGTACTCGGCCTGAAAGCTTTCGCGGCTGCGGTCCTCGGCGGGATCGGCAATGTTCCCGGCGCCATGGTCGGCGGGCTGCTCCTGGGCGTGGTGGAGGCGCTCGGCGCGGGATACATCGGCGAGATCAGCGACCTGTGCCACTACGACATGCTTGCCGCTTCGCTCGGCGGGCGCTGCGCCGACGGCGGACATTTCGTTTTGTTCGGGTCCAACTACCAGGACGTATTCGCCTTCATCGTGCTGATCCTGGTTCTGGTATTCCGGCCCTCCGGATTGCTTGGCGAACGCGTGGGTGACCGGGCGTGAACCGCGCCAAGCTGCTCTGGGCGGGCGTCGCGCTCATCGCCGTAACGCTGTTGCTGCTGCCGTTCGCGCTTTCCTACGCCGGCACCGCCTGGGTGCGCATCGCCAACTTTGCGATGCTCTACGTGCTGCTCGCGCTGGGCCTGAACATCGTTGTCGGCTTTGCAGGCCTGCTGGATCTGGGATACATCGCCTTCTACGCGGTGGGCGCTTATGTCTATGCGCTGCTCGCGAGTCCCCAGTTCGGATTGCACCTGCCATTCTGGGTGATCCTGCCGATCGGCGCCGCGGTAGCCGCGCTGTTCGGCGTAATGCTCGGCGCGCCGACGCTCAAGCTGCGCGGCGACTATCTTGCCATCGTCACGCTCGGTTTCGGTGAAATCGTCCGCATCTTCCTCAACAACCTGTCGCAGCCGGTGAACATCACGCGCGGCCCGCAGGGCATCGCCGGCATCGACCCGGTGCGCGCGGGCAGCGTCGATTTCTCGCGCAGCGACAGCCTGCTCGGCGTGGTGTTCACCGGGTCGATGAAGTATTACTACCTGCTGCTGCTGCTGCTGCTCGCCATCGTGCTGATCAACGTGCGGCTGCAGAACTCGCGCGTCGGCCGCGCCTGGGAAGCGATCCGCGAGGACGAGGTCGCGGCGCGCGCCATGGGCATCGACACCACCGGCATGAAGCTGCTCGCCTTTGCCATGGGCGCCAGTTTCGGCGGCGTTGCGGGCGGAATGTTCGCCGCGATCCAGGCGTTCATCTCGCCCGAAAGCTTCGTGCTGGTCGAGTCGGTCATGGTGGTTTCGATGGTAGTGCTGGGGGGAATGGGCAATGTCGCCGGGGTGATCCTCGGCGCGCTGCTGCTC
>Ga0187893_10004762_pt1 | contig 25370 bp, 8 predicted proteins | sample MA1701074metaG_FD_139574 | JGI IMG/M metagenome (GOLD analysis project Ga0187893, IMG submission 139574) | White microbial mat communities from a basaltic lava cave in the Kipuka Kanohina Cave System on the Island of Hawaii, USA - MA170107-4 metaG ... | reverse complement strand
TCGACCTGCTGGGCGACCAGCAGATGCCCTGGGCTGGCGCCGGGGCCTTTGCGGTAATCCACAACTTCGGCAGCGTGCGCAAGACCGGCGGCGCCGGCAACGCGGCCGTCGGGTTCGTCGTGACAAATAATGCCGTGGTCGAATCGCGCAGCGGCACACTGAGTTTCACGGCGAGCTACGTCCAGAACGCCGGCTCCACGCTGCTCGCGGGTGGCGGTTACGGCGGTGTGCTGCTCGACATCCGCGGCGGCGAACTGCGCGGCGCGGGCAACATCGCCGCCGACGTGCGCAATTGGGCCGACGTGCATCCCGGATCGCCGTTCCAGTTCCTCAGCGTCTCGAACAACGTGACGCAGATCTACAGCAACACGGTGAACGGACGGCTCAACCTCCAACTCGGCGGCCTTACTCCGGGCACGAACCATGATCAAATCCAGGTCACCGGTCAGGCCAATCTCTCCGGCACCATCAACGTGAATTTCCTGAACGGCTTCGTGCCGGCGGTCGGCAATTCGTTCACCGTAATGACCTACACGGCGCGATCCGGCCAGTTTGCTGGCATTGTCTCGCCCCCGGGCATCACGCTTCAGGCCGCTTACTTCCCGACCCATCTCGTGCTCAACGCCGTCACCGTCACCCAGGTGCCTCCATTCATCATCACTCAGCCGACGAACCTGACGCTGAAGGAAGGTCTCACGGCGACGTTCCGCGTGGTGGCGGGCGGCACGCCGACGCTAAACTACCAGTGGCAATTGAACAGCGCGAACCTGCCCGGCGCCACCAGCGACACGCTGATCATTCCCAACGTGACCGTGACCAATGCCGGTTCGTACCGCGTCATCGTGAGCAACCTCGGCGGCTTCACGAACAGCGAAAGTGCACTGCTGCTGGTCGAGCCGGGCTTCAAAACCGTCGAGATCAACACGGGCAACACCAACGCGCTGAGCGGCGTGAGCTTCTTCAACGGTCGCAACGGCGCCATCGTCGGGCGTGACGGAACCATGCGCGTGACGCGTGACGGCGGCGCAACATGGCAGCTCGTCAATACTGGGATGAGCAACCTCACCGATGTGCAGTTCATTGGCGGAGCCATCTACATTGTTGGCGGCGGAGCGCACACCATTTGCGTCTCCTACGACGGCGGGTCCACCTGGAGCGCCGCGTACGCAGGCCCGGAGCGGTTGCGCCGGCTGCGCTTCCTGTCGCCCGGTTACGGCATCGCCGTCGGCGACAACGGCGCCGTGGTCGTGTGGGACGGCGCGTCGTGGACACCGATGGACGGGGAGATCGACGTGCGCCTTTTGAGTCTGGACTTCTGCGGAGGCATCCCCGTGGCCGTGGGCGAAGCGGGCCGGATTTATCGCTTCGAAGGCACAAACTGGGTGCTGCGGCACATGGAGGTAAATCTGGCGACGTTCAACGACGTGCGCTTCTGCGGCAATGGATCGGTTGGTCTGGCGGTCGGCACTGGTGGGGTGATCTATCGGACAACGGACTGCGGTTTGACTTGGGAGCCTTACACCAATCCAGCGTTTGGCATCGGCCTTAATTCCATCACGTTCGGCGACTGCGACGCCTGGTGGATTGCCGGCGATGACGGCACGCTGCTGCTGTCCAGCGACGGTGGCGCAACCTGGGGCACAGTCTATACTGGCACGACCAACCGCATCACCAGCGTCGTGTTCATCGACGGGGTGGGCTACTACGTGGACGATGGCGGGCACGTTCACCAGTTCTTTTACGCGCCGATTCCCTTCAACCCGCCGCCCGCCGTCGCGTTCGTCGCTTCAACGAGCCGCTTCACCAATTTTGCCTGCGTGTCCTTTCCACTCCACGCGATTGCCGCCGACGCGAACGGCTTCGTGGTGAAAGTCGAGTTCCTGGCGAACGGGCAGGTATTCGCGCAGGATTTTCTCACGCCGTATCGGACGGCCTGGACGAATGATGCGCTGGGTGAGTTTTCACTGACTGCCGTAGCGACGGACAACCAGGGTGCGCAAGGCGTCTCAGACCGGATCACCGTACTGGTCATCAGGCCCCCGCTGCATGTGCTGACCCTCGGCGGCATGACCACCAATCGTCTTTTCAAATGCTGCATGACGGGCGAAGAAGGCCGTGACTATGAGATTTATGCCCACACGAACGTCGAAGCGTCCTTCTTAACCTGGCAGTTGCTCGGCCTGATGACGCACACCAACAGCATCCTGGAGTTCATTGACGCCGACACCACCAATCACATCCGCCGCTTCTATCGCGCGAAGCAGGCGCCGGCAATATCGCTGCCCTGAGGGAGCGATGGCCCTTCCGGCTGTTCATTCCTGATTGCCCTCACTCCATCCTCAATGGAGAGTTCACGGACGAACTTGCAGACTTGATTCAAGATGGCTGACCGCTCCTTCAAGCTGGCGATGATTCAGATGCGTGTCGCGCCCGGCGACAAAACGAACAACCTGCGCCATGCGGGTGAACTCGTCGCCGCTGCTGCCGGCCAAGGCGCGCAAGTCGTGGTGCTTCCTGAAGCGATGCCGGCAGGCTGGACGGATTCATCCAGCGCCACCCTGGCGGACGAAGTTCCCCACGGTGAAACGTGCCGTTTCCTGGCGAACCTGGCGGTGACGCACCGGCTCTTCCTCTGTTCCGGCGTCGTGGAGCGGAATGGCAATCACGTGTTCAACACCGCCGTCCTCCTGGGGCCTGACGGTGAGCTGCTTCTCCATCATCGCAAAATCCATGAGTTGGAAATCGGCCACGACTGCTATGCCCAAGGTGACCGGTTGGGCGTGGCGCAGACATCGCTTGGTTGCATTGGCGTCATGATTTGCGCTGACGCTTTCGCGCCGGGGCAGGTCATCAGCCGCACTCTCGGGTTGATGGGCGCGGACATTATTCTTTCGCCCTGCGCCTGGGCCGTCCCGCCGGCGCACGATAATGTGAAGGAGCCTTACGGTCAGCTTTGGCGGGACAACTACGGTCCGGTCGCCCGCGACTTCCGACTGTGGGTTGCCGGCGTCAGCAACGTCGGCCCGATCACCAGCGGCCCGTGGACGGGCCGCAAATGCATCGGCTGCTCAATGCTGGTCGGACCCGATGGCGAAGTGATCCTGCAAGGTCCGTATGGCGAGAACGCGGAAACCATCCTCTACGCCGACGTTCAGTTGAAGTTCGGACGGCGCGGCAGAGCCGGGGCGCCGAAGTAGAGAAAGCATCCTGGCTGCCCAGCGAGCGCCGCCAGGGGCGAGCATGAATCAAGCAATGTTTGCCGCTTCGCTGCAAACGGTGCAGGCGGGACGCCTGCCCTGCTTTTCAATCCAGCAGCCGCACCTGGTAGAAGCGGCGCGTATTGGCGCCGACATTATCGGTGGCTGAGGAGATGGACCCGGTCGCCAGCACGTTCCCGCCTAGCGGCACCCAGATGGCGGCGGAGAGGTCAGACTTGTATTCAACGCGATAGGTTTTGCCGACGAAGGAGGTCCACTGGAGATTCACCACGCCAGCGGGCGAGACGGTGATGCTGGTGATGCGCGGCGGGCCGGCGACGATGATGTTGATGGTCTCGAAGTCGTTCAGCGTGGGTGTACCGTTATCGGTCACGCGCACGGTCACCTGGTTGGTTGTCGGCGTGTGGCCGATGGATGGAGTCCAGGTGAAGACGCCTCCCGCCGTGACGCTCGCGCCGGTGGGCACGCCCGCGTCGAGGCTGAAGGCGAGAGTTTGCGCCGGGCGATCCGGGTCGGTGGCCGTGGCGGTGAAGGTCAGGTTCGATCCGGCGGTGACGGTCTTGTTTCCAATAGCGGCGAGCACCGGCGGAAGGTTGGATTCCAACACCGTAATGGTAATCGTTTCGCTGTCGCTCAAGGGCGGCGCGCCGTTGTCGGTCACACGCAGAGTGAGCGTGTAGGCGCCGGGGCCTTCCAACTCGACCGGCGTCCAGGTAAAGACGCCGGCGGACGTGACGCTGGCGTTGATGCCGCCGGGGTCGCGCGAGAAGGTCAGTGTTTGCGGCGGCGAATTCGGATCCGTGGCAGAAAGCGTGAACGTGAGCAACTGGCCTTCGATGACAGTCTGATTGCCAACGGCAGAAAGGACAGGCGGCGAATTGGCCGGGAGATTGACGGTCAGCGTCGCGTTGGCGCTGGTCGCGGAACTCGTCAGGTTGCTGACCATCACGGAATACGTGCCGGCGTCGCCGGCCTGGGCGCTGGCGATGGAATAGGTCGCGGCGTTCGCACCGGCGATGAGTGAGCCGTTCTTGAACCACTGGTAGAACGGCAAACTGCCCGTGACACCGACGGAGAATTGCGCAGATGAGCCGGTTGTGACGGTAAGGTTTGTCGGCTGGCTGGTGATGGCGATGGGCGTCGGCGGCGGCACGAGCGCGGTGAGGGACAGGCCAAAGACCACGTCACTGCTCGTCGCGTTTTGCTGATGCACTGAGACGGCGAGGACGTTTTCTCCAGGGACAAGGCTGGCGGCCGAGATATTGGTGACGCGGATGAGGTTCGCCTCCCACGAAGATGCCGAGAACGTGGTGGCAAAGACAGCGCCCGTCGGCATGTTCATGCGCTGGGCCTCCACGCCGTTGAGGTAAATCACCGAGCCATCATCCAGCACGTTGCTGGCGGTGAGTGTCACGCCCGCCGCATCGGCCGGGAGAAAGAACTTCGTCCGGAAATAGTAATTGGTGATGCGCTGGCCGGTAACAGTGCCGGTGAGGGGCAGGAACGTATTCGTCGGCGCAGGGACGACCGAACTGGTTTCATTGGCAAAGACGGCGGGCGCTGACGGCCACGCGGAGTCGTCGTAGGCCGTTTCCTTCCAGGTGGTGAACAGGTTCGAGCCGCTCACGTTGTAACGCCAGGTGTTCGTGAAGTTGACCAACGTGGTTTCGATGGCGGTTTCGGTGACGTTGATCGTGATCGTCTCGGAGTCGTCCAGCGCGAGCGAACCGTTGTCGGTGACGCGGATGGTGACGACGTAATTCGACGGGCCTTGGGCCGCGCTGGGCGTCCAGGTGAACACGCCGCCAGCGGTGATGCTCGCGCCGAACGGAGCACCGGTGTCGATGGAGAACGTGAGCGTCTGCGCGGGCTGGTCGCTGTCCGTTGCGGTGGCGGTGAAGGTGAGCAGGCTGCCTTCGGTTACGGATTTGTTGCCGATAGCCGCGAGCACGGGCGCGGTGTTCACTTCGTTGACCGTGATGCTGATCGTCTCGAAATCCGTGGCCGCGCCCGGGCCGTTGTCGGTCACGCGAACGGTGACGACGTAGTTTGACGGGCCTTGCGCTTCGGCCGGAGTCCACGTGAACACGCCGCCGATTGTCATGTTCGCGCCGGCGGGAGCGCCAGCATCGAGCGTGAAAGTGAGAGTCTGCGCGGGTGCGTCGGCATCCGTGGCCGTGGCGGTGAAGGTGAGCAGGCTTCCTTCGTTGACCGTCCGGTTACCGATGGACGCGAGCACGGGGGCGAGGTTCGCTTCATTGACGGTGATTTGGATCGTCTCGGTTGTGCTGCGGTTGGGCAAGCCGTTGTCCGTCACGCGCACGGTGACGGTATAAACTCCGGGGCCTTGAGCTTCGGTCGGCGTGAAGGAGAAAACGCCACCGGACGTGATGCTCGCGCCGCTGGGCGCGCCGGTGTCGAGCGAGTAAGTGAGCGTTTGCGCCGGTTCGTCGGAGTCTGTCGCGGTGGCGGTGAAGGTGATGAGCGAGCCTTCGTTGCCGGTCTTGTTGCCGATGGGCGTCAGAGCGGGCGCGTTGTTGGTTTCGTTGACGGTGACTTGAATTGTCTCGAAGTCGCTCAACACGGGCGAGCCGTTGTCGGTGACGCGAATCGTGATTGGATAAACGCCCGGCCCTTGCGCTTCGCTGGGCGCCCAGGTGAACGCGCCGCCGGGGGTGATGCTCGCCCCGCCGGGCGCACCGGCATCGAGGCTGAAGGTGAGCGCTTGCGCCGGGACATTCGTGTCCGTGGCCGTGGCGGTGAAAGAGAGCAACACGCCTTCATTCACCGTCTTGTTGCCGATGGCGGCGAGCACGGGTGGCGCATTGGTCCCAACCGCTGCGAAGTTGGCCGCGCCCGGCGACGGTGCGCCGCCGCTCCAATTGACAGGGTCGTTGCCGTAGAACGACGCCGTGAGGCGCTTGAGCGAATCGCCGAGGCCATCCGGCGTCAGCGGCCACGGCGCGGCGTCGCCGTAAACGACACGGTCCACCACGACATAGGGCACGAGGCCGAAGTCGGGGCCGGGAATGGTCTGCGGCGCGTCGGGCTTGCGGAGTTCGATGTCTTCGCCGCCGTTGTCGAGCTTGCCGCCGTAGGGGCCGAGCAGGGTCATGTTCGTGCCGTAGGCCGCGCGGAAGGCGGCGAGCGAAGCGGGGTCGGTCAAAGGATCAAAGTTCACCAGCACGAGGAAGCCGCCGGCGGGAATGGTTGTGCTCGGCGGGAAGTTGAAGTCGATGCCCTCGCGCAACCGCCACGTGTTCGCGGGATTGGCCGGGTCAAACAGCGAGACAGGCGTGCCGAGGATGTTGTGCAACTCGACGAACTCCAGGGTGTCGTTCGTATCGCCGGGATAGTTGTACATGATCTCGTTGATTACGACGGGGCCGACCTTCGGATAAGCGTTGGTCTTGCCGGTGCCGGTGCGGAATTGGTTTGTCGTCGCCGGGGTATCGACGCCAAACGTGCGCGCGCTCAAGGCCGTGAAATCCACACCGACGCTGGTTTGGTAGCGCCCGAAGGAGACGCCGTTCTCCGACGCGCCGAACTCGGCGAAGGCACGGTAGCCCGTCACGGTACCCGGTGAAGTAGATTGCGAGAGATAAACTTCATCGCCCCTTGCAGAGCTGAAGGAGAAGCGTACGCCGGGATGGTCGCCGTTGAACTCGTATTCATAAAAGACCTTGAAGCCGCCGGCGGGCACGACCGTGCTGGCCGGGATGCGATACTTGAACAGGTTGTTCTGCGAATCGCTGAGATACCAGCCGCTGATGTCCACGTCGTCGCCGGTGGGATTGAAGATTTCCACGGCGTCCTCCATCGGCGGGTCGGAATGGCTGAGCAGTTCGTTGATGACGACGCTGGTGAGCGGGAGGAAGTTGGCGTTGCCGGGCGTCGGCGTGCTGATGAAGAAAACTCGGGAGGCCGAGCCGTCGGGCAGTGAACCTTCGGAAATTCCGTTCGCCTGCGGGCCGTAGCTGACACCGTGAATGAGCGTGCCGTTGGTCGTCGAGATGGCGACTGCCTCGGTCTGCTGGTTCAGGCTGAAGCCGGTGAAGTCGGCGTCCGCGCCATTGGCGGCCCAGAAACGCAGGTAAGCCTCCGATCCCGCGCCGATGAAGGAGCGGTCCGGGATGCGGTATTTCTGCCGGTCGGCCAGGTCGTCACTCAACCACAGGCCGCTGAGATTCACGGGCTGCGCGTTGGGATTGAAGACCTCAAACCAATCGTCGTTGCCAGATCCGGGAGAGGCCATCCATTCGTTAATCTTCAACTGAAGGGGATCGCCGAGCGATGCGGTGATGTTGGCCGCGCCGAACGTCGGCAGCGTGAGGACCCAGTTGCTGCTGCCGGCGGGCACGCGACCGAGCGAGAAGTCGGCGGCCTGTAAACCGTAGGTGACGGAACTGGCGGGCGCTCCGCCGTCCTGCGGACGATTGTAAAGATACACCGCGCCCCCGTTGGCTTTGAGGCCGAAGCCAGCATTGGTGTTCGACGCCGGCAAGTCGGGATCCAGCCGCACGTTCAAATAACCGAGCGCGGGAATTACCGACGGCGCGGGAAGGACCCAGCGCTGCGGCGTGAGCGTACTGTCGGTGAGGCTCATGCCGGCCACGTCCACGGCGTTGCTTGAGGGATTGTAGAGTTCGACCCAATCCGGCTTGCTGCCGTCGGGTTCTTCGAGCGTGGCGTTGTTGGCCAGAACTTCGTTGATCATCACACCGGCGAGCACGGGGTTGTTGGTGACGCTGATGGCGTCAAGCCGCAGTCCGAAGACGATGTCCGAGCTGCCGGGGGAGGACTGATGAACTTCAACGGCCAGGACGTTGTCGCCGGTCACCAGGTTCGTCATGGCCAGCGTGGTGGTTTCATAGACGTTGGCCTCGTGCGAAACTGGAGCAAGCGTGTTGAAAGCAATCACTGCGGGCGCGGCAGCCATGTTGAAGCGCCCGGCCTCGGCGCCGTTGATGTAGAACACCGCCCCGTCGTCGGTCAGGTGCGTGGCGTCAAGCGTGGTAATGTTCAATCCTGCGGGCACGTTGAAGTGCGTGCGGAAGTAGAAGGTGATCTTCCCGTTGGCGACGGTCAGCGGCGTGCGAATCGGTTCGGGCGTCACGCCGGCATCTTCGCGCGCGAGAACCGCCGCGCCAGTGAGCCAGCCGGAATCGTCGAAGCCGATCGCAAACCAGCCGGTGCCGAGATCGGTCCCAGACTCTTCAAACCGCCACACGTTGCTGATGGCGATCAAGTTCACTCCGGTGAGCGGAGGCGGCGCGAAGGGGCAGGCGTTCGGTGAACCGGGCGTCGGCAGCACGAGCGGTTTTTGTGAAACGGAACCATCCGGACAGCGGCCCGTGGAAACCCCCGCGAGTTGCGGGCCGTAGATCACGCAGTCGATGACGGAACGGTCGGCGTCTGTCAGGCCGATTTCGCCCTGCTCCAGGGCGAGGCCGAAATTGACGTGGTCGGCCTCGTCCGCGTCGCCATCGGCGATGAAGACGGCGTAGGCGCCTCCCGCGATGAAGCTTAGCGGCGCGATGGGCGAGAGCGCAGGCGCGCCGATGGGTTGATCGGTCAGGTGCAGGCCGCCGAGGGCCACCGGATTCGCGTCGGGGTTGAACAATTCGATGAAATCATCCGGCGTGGGCGTCACGCCGAGGGCCTGCCACTCGTTGATTTTCAGATTGCGCGGATTTCCGAGTGTGCGGGCGGCATTGACGGCGTTCATCGTCGGCGTGTTCAACACCCAGTCGCCGCCCGCAACGCGCCCTATGGAAAGGTCGGCCAGTTGCAGGCCGAAGACAACGGAGTCGAGCAGAGTGTTGCCGTCACTGGCGCGACTGAACAGATAGACGCCGTCGCCATCTTGATTGAGCGAGAAGCCAAGGTGCAGTCCGGGTGTGCCGTCGGGATTGTTCGCGAAGACGACCAGGCGCGCGCCCGCCGCGAGGGTGGTGGTGGCCGGGAAGGTGAACTGGTTCGGGTTGTTGGGATTGTCGGTCAGGCGCAAGCCGGAGAGATCCACTGAAGCCGCGCCTTCGTTGAACAGTTCGATGGCATCGGGAAAAGTGCCGTTGTGATTGAAGGCCGCAACGTTTCGGGCCAGCACTTCGTTGAGCCGGACGGCAGGCCACGAAGTATTGACGACCCACGAACGAATGGCGGCGTTGGTTTGTTCCTGCCACGAGCCGGTCGAGTTCTTGCCGATGACGGCGATGGTATGCGTGCCGTTGGCGAGGCCGCTCAAGGTGATGGGCGTGGCGATGGGGGTCTCAGCGCCATACGCCCCGCCATCAATGGACCGCCGGTACGAAACGATATCCGCACCGCCGATGGTCAGCGACGCGCCGGTCAACGGCGTGGGCGAACGCGGGGTGCCGGTGATGGTGGCGACGGGCGGATTGGTGGACGTGATGGGCGGGAGGATGCCGAGGACGAAATTGCGGCGCTGATCCATCCAATTCTTGATGGCGCTGATGGTGCCCGGCGTGACGTAACCTGGCAGCGCCTGATCGACCAGCGCGTTGAAGCTGGCTTGCGACAGCGTGGTGTCGAGCAACTCCTTCAACGTGCGGTAGTAAATTGGCTCGAAATCCGGCCAGCGCAGCAGGCGGTCAAGGGCCTGGCCTGCGCCGTTATTGGCGGTGGCCGTGAAGATGTCCGCTGTTGGTCCGAACGAGCCGCCTTGACCCAGGATTTGGTCGAGGTCATAGGGGATAAGGATGAATCGCGGATCCAGCACACCGCGATACATGTAGTAATCGTCGTTGAAGCCACTGTTCAGTCCGGACTCGGCGTTGCCCAGGAGGTTCATCAGCGCGAGGTGCCGCAGCCATTGCTCGACATTGATGACCTGCCGCACGTTCTCAGTGGTGAAGGACGTGGCGTTGTTGATGCCGACGACGCGCAACATGCCGATGAGATCGGTCCAGTCGTCCTCGCTCACGTTGGATTGCTTGAACCAGGTGTTCTGATAGCTCGACGGGGTTTCGCCACGATAGCTGAAATCGGGCGGGGCGATGTCGCGCACGGCGCGATAGACGTTGCCGTTGCCATCGTTGGGGAAATGTTTCGCGGACCAATCGCCGTTGATGACTTCGTTCGCCGCGTAGGAACCGCCGGATCGGTTCTGGTTGTTGACCCGGACCTGCACGGGGATCGTTTCGCCCATGGCCACGCCGGCTTTGCGGGCCACCAGACTGCCGAGGTGCTGGATGGGCACCTGCACGGTGTTGAGGTTGATTCCGGTCACGCCCTTCCAGCGGTCGTCGGTGCGGAAGTTGACGCGGTAATTCGGCGGGTTGAAGGTGCGGCTGCCGTGGCCGCGATTGCGGATGCCGGTGAGGTAATGCAGCAAAGTCCCGCCCGCATCGAGGCTGACAAACGTGCCGTTCATCTGCGAGTTCGGTCCTTGCGCGTTGCTTTGCGAGGGGATGGCCTGCAACTCGGCGCGCTCGGCCTCGGTCATGATGAGTTTGTAGAGCGGCTGGTTGTTGGTGGGGTTGTAAGCCGTGTCATCCACCTGCAAGAGCGCGTTGGCGACCTGGCCGGTGGGTCCGGCTCCATCAACGGCAGCGATGGCGGGCGCGGGCCAGACGCGGGTGCGGCCCTGAGCATCGGCGGCGGTCATGTAGAACTCGATGACGGTGTTGTTGGCCTGCGCGGGGAGTTGCGCGGTGTAGAGGCCGTCGCCAGCGGCAGCATCGCCGTTGACGCCGGTGTCGTTCATCGCGGCGGTGTTGAAGGGCGGAGGCGTGGCGGTATTCGCTCGCCAGTTCAAGGTGACCGTGGCGCTCCCGGCGGATTCATCCACAACGCGCGCGGTGAAGAGCAGCGGATCTGTCGAGCGCGGCACGACGGGAAAATGCGCCGCGCCCAGAATCATCGGCGCGATGTTATTCGTGAACACGGAGTTGATGGAACCAGGCGTTCCTTGAGAAGTGAGACTCGCACCCCAGTTCTGGCCTTCGTTGTTCGAAAGGTCGGGATTGATCAGCTCGACCGATTTGCCAAGACCATCGTGCTCCTTGAACCAGACCCAGCCGCGACTGGTATTGCCGCCGGGCGCGAACGGATCCAGGGAGCCGCGCTGGCGGATGGCCCAGTCGCCCTCGTCAGCGTAGGTCACGCTGTCGGCGCGGTTGCCCTGCGCGTCGTCGAGATCGATGTCTTCGCCGCTGTTGTTGAGGAAGCCGGTCCAGTTGCCGACGAAGTTGTTCACCGCGGGGTATTTGGTTTTAAAGGTATTGGTGTCCGCCGCGACCACAAGGTAGCCGCCCGCGGCGATGCTGACGTTCGGGAACGCGAACTGCACGCCGCCGCTGAAACGCCAACCGTTCAGGTTGACCGCGCTCGCGCCCTTGTTCAGCAGTTCGATGTATTCCTCCAGCACGTTCTCGGACGAAGGGTGATACATGATCTCCGATATGATGACGCCGCTGGCGTTCGTGTTGAGCGTGTAGTTCCACGGGCTGGCGGCGAAGGGATTGCCGGAGGTGTCTTGTATGCCGTGCGCGGCGTTCCAGGAAATCTGCACCGTGCCGAGAGCAGGCTGCGAAAAGCTGAATGTGTAGGGGCCGGCCCCGGAGCCGGAGAGCGTGGCGGCGGCCACGGAGTTGATGCGCAGGTCGGAGGCGTTCAGGCCCGTCACTGGTTCGCTGAAGAGCAGGGTGATGCTGGAGAGCGCCGCGATAGTCGAGCCGGGGACGGGATTGAGGCTCGTAAGCGTCGGCGGGGCAGCGTCGAGCAACTGATACTGCCAGTTCGCGCCGGGGCTGTTCGTGTTGAAAGCGTTGGGCGGCATGAAGCCATCGACAATGCCGTGAGCACTGGCCCAGGTGATCGGCACCGTGCCGTAGGGCGGCTGCGGGAAGGTGAAAGTGTAGTTGCTGCCGGAGCCACTGACACCGGTAGCGGGCACGCCGGCGATGAGCAAATCCGCTGTGCTCACCCCAAGGACCGGCTTGCTGAAGTTGACGCTGACCTGCGTGAGGCTCGTGAGCGAACCGGGCGCGGGCGATTTGGCGATGACGACCGGTGGCGCGGTATTGGTGCTGACGGTCAGGTTCACCACGCTGGACGTGGCCGAGAGGCCGGTGTCGTCGGTGGCGACGGCGGTGAGCGGGTAATTGCCGGCGGTGACTCCATTCCAGTTGAAGCTATAGGGAAAGGAAGCGTCATCAGCCAGTTTCGAGCCGTTGGAGTAGAAGGCGACGTTCGTCACCGCGCCCTCGCTGTCGGAGGCGAGGGCAGTAAGCGTGACGCTGCCCGGCGCGGCGATGGTGGTGTTGTTCGGCGGCGCGGTGAGGCTGACGATGGGCGGGAGATTGGTCGAGGCGGCGACCACGGCGAGCAGTTCGAGTTCGAAGCTCAGGTCCGAGCTGTTGCCGTTGCCTTGATGCACTTCGACCGCGATGACGTTCGTCCCGGCGACCAGCAGGCTGGGCGGAGGATTCGTGCCCTCGAAGCCATACTCGGTGGCGGTGATGGCGTAGGTGCGGTAGTCGATGGCGCCTTCGGCCATGCTCAGACGATAAACTTCCTGGCTATTGAGATAGACCACGGCTCCATCGTCCCGCAGCACGCTGAGGATCAGTCCCTGCACCCGCGCCGGGTCGGCCACGGTGAAGGCGCGGCGAAAGTAGGTGGTCGGGTATTTGTCAGCGGCGTTCGGGCCAAAGCGGACGACAGTGGCTTCGTCGCCATCGCCGTAGCCGAGCTGGGCGACGCCGTTGGACCAGGAACTGTCGTCGAACGGCAGCGCGATCCAGCCCGTGCCCTGGTCGGAGCCGTCGTCGAGATATTTCCACTGACTGCCGAGGGCGATGAGCGCATTGGTGGACGGAGCGCCGCTGGCGTTGACGGTGATGTTCACGGACGCGGACGTTTTGCTGAAGCCTGTGCTGTCGATGGCGACCGCCGTCAGCGAGTAAAAGCCCGCCGCCACGTCGTTCCATGGAAAACTGTAGGGGCTGCTGGTGTCTTCGCCAAGCTTGGCCGTGCCTTGGTAGAATTCCACCCTGGCCACCGAGCCGGTCGTGGAACTGGCCGTGACATCGACGATGATGTTCGCCGGACTGGTGAAGGTGGCGTTGTTGGCCGGCGCGCTGATAGTGACGAACAGGCCGTTGCCCGACGCCGCGTCGAACGGATAAACACCCATGTCCGCACGGCTGCTGTCGGGATCATTTGGCGACGCCGGATCGCCGGTGTTGATGCAGGGCGAGCCGGTGAGGAGGTGAAAATTACGTGCGGCGGCATCCACGAAGAGCGGATTACTGTTGATGTTACCGGCGCCAGACCACGCTTCGGAGACGCCGGAATAAACGATGGTGAAGTTCGTTGGCCCGAAGTCGGATTGCACCGCGTCGCCGCCCCAGAGAACGCAGTTGGTAATGCGATAATCGATGAACGGGCCGGGCGCATTGCCTTTGACTTGAGCCAGCACGTTCGTCCCATTGCCCGTGACGGTGCAATGGTTCATGGTCACGAGCGTGGCCGAGCCGCCGCTCCACTTTGCCGCGACACCCACCGTGCTATCGACGACAAGGCAGCGGCGGAGGTGCGTTGCGCCGTTGAAGACGCTGATGGCCTTGGCGTCTTCGACCACGCTGTTCCAGTCACGGAGGATGGTGTTTTCCACATTGACGACGGAGTCGAGCGTGTCGATGCCGTCGTCGTCGCCGCCGGCGAAGACGCATCCGGTGATTTTGATCTGCTGTCCCGTTTGCTGGCCGTGGAGGTAGGTGCCGTCCGCGTCGTCCGGCCCGCGCATGTCGATTAGCCAGGTGTTGGTGCAGAGCAGCGCGGTGCCCTGGATTTCCGGCCCCATGCGCGCGCGGGAGAGCAGGCAGTTGCGGAAAGTAAGGTCGGAATTGATGCCTTGGCCAATCTTGCCCGGCGTGCCGTTGGCGTCAGCATGATCCGTGAGGCTGCAATCCTCAAAGGTGATCGTGGAATTGTTCGGGCGAATGATGGGGGCCTGGCCGGTGTGTCCTTCGCCAGTGGAGCGACCCGCGCGCGTGATCATCGTGTGGCGGTAGAGTGAAGGTTGAGCGTTGTCGTGGCGGATCTGGCCCCAGCGCAGGGCGGCGTTGGCGCAGGTGATCGTGACGGGATGCGCTTCGGTGCCGAGCGAATTGATGGTGCCGTTGACGAGTAACCTTGTTCCCGTCGTGCCGGAAGCCACGCCGTTCATCAGGACAAGCGTGTTGGACCGGATGGTGAGCGTGTGGCCGACCGGCACCGTTACGTCAGCAGTGACATTGATCACATTGCTCCAAGTCGTCGCGCTGCCGGCAAGCGTGCCGCTTGCCGTTGTGACCGGAACGCTGGCGAGTGTCCTTAAAGATCGATTGGCCGAAAGACTTCCCAACGTGGCCGTGAGCGTAAAGTCGCCCCCACCGGAGAACGTCACGAGCGCGCTGCCCATGCCGTTGCGGAGGGTGACCTTGTTGGTGGAAAGCGTGACCCCGCCGCTGGCCGAGAGAGCGGCCTCCGCGTCCCACAAGTCCCGGTCGCGCTCCCCTCCGGCCGTCAGGGCTTCGACCCGCACAAGCACCGGATTGGCTGGCAGGTAGCCGGACTGGGTGAGCACCTTTAGACCAGTCGGGGTCGCTCTGGCTGACGAAGCAAGTATGGACAGCAACGAAACCGAAACGAACAGGTGTCGGAGAGGTAACTTCATGGGAGCGTCAGAAAGCCATCGGCCGCAGCGACAAAACAACAGTCTGGCACGACGGGGACATGCATGATTCGCGCAGAAAATGCCATCTCGTGGCAAAAAGACAACAAGGAACCTTACGGGCAGGCAGTTAGGTTAATCCCCGGTTGACCGCTGTCCCGTCCTCTGGTTCGCTGCCGAACGGCGCATGAATGTCCACGTCACCTTCTACTCCTATTTCAAGGACTTGACCGGCGTCGCCCGGGCGAGCGAGTCATTGCCGGACGGCAGTAACATCGCCGAGTTGTATCGGCGGCTGACCGCCCGCTTTCCCCGGCTGGCGGCGATGCAGAAATCCACTCTCATTGCCGTGGGTGTCGATTACCAGGGGCGCGATTACGTGCTACGGGAAGGCGACGAAGTCTCGTTATTCCCGCCCGTCCAGGGAGGTTGAGAGATTTATGATTTACGATTTACGATTTGCGATTGACGCACGCGGGAGCGGCCTCCCGCATCGCGTATCACGCACGACGTCGCCGTGAAACGCGAACTCACCATCACCGGGAAGCCGATCGACGAGGCGGGTTTGGTCCGGCAGCGGACCATGACCCAGGGCATGGGCGCCGCCGTCTATTTCGCGGGCGTGGTCCGTGGCAGCGAGGAACAGGAACCTATCGTCGGCCTTGACTACGAAGCGTTCGAGCCGATGGCCCGGCACCAGTTCGAACTCATTTTTCAGGAAGTTGAGAAGCGGTGGCCCATAGAGTCCGTGCGGTTGGTCCATCGCCTCGGCGTGGTGTCCGTAAACGAAGTTTCACTTTGGGTGGAAGTCGTCGCACCGCATCGAGGCGAGGCCTTCGCCGCTGGTCAATTTCTCATCGACGAGATGAAGCGCCTGGTGCCGATCTGGAAGAAGCCGCTGCGCTGAGAAACCAGCCGCCAAAACGTGGTGGTACACTTTCAACCATTGGGTGGGGGAGCGTCCTCGCGAGCCGGCTCGTCAGGAGCCTCGCCCCCCAAACTGTACCACTACCCGCCAAAACGTCTCCTCCCCTTTGTAACAAAAGTTGGCTAAACTCCGTCAGCCCTTCGCCGATTATCGGTGCGGCCGGCCTTCGCTCGCTGGCCGGCGGAGACTGTGCGGCCTGGGGGCAAGCATTTGGGCGAATCGGTGGACTCTTTTTCGCCACCCAGACAATCAGGGCCCGGTCTGCCCTGCTCGAACTTCGATGGCACGATGAGCACTGAACTGTTTCGACGGCTGAAAGCATCCAACCGGCTGCCCAGCCCGCCCGGGGTGGCTTTGCGCATCCTGGAGCTTTCCCGGTCGGACGACACCTCGCTGGACGATCTCGCCAAAACCATCAGCACCGATCCCGCCCTGGCCAGCCGCATGTTGAAGTTCGTCAACTCGCCGTCCGCCGGCTTTGGCCACCAGATTTTCACGCTCGACGAAGCGGTGAACCAGATTGGACTGCGCGGCGTGCAATTGATGGCCCTGTCGTTCTCCCTCGTGTCATCGGGCAGAGTCGAGGTATGCCCAAGTTTTGACTTCGATCAGTTCTGGTCTCGTTCGCTGGCCTGCGCTGTGGCAGGGAAAGTGTTTGCTCAGACGGCCGGCCGCCTGGATCCCAACCAGGCGTTTGTCACCGGGCTGCTCTTGCACATCGGTCAGTTGGCGATGGCCTGCGGCATCCCGGACGCCTACGAGGCCGTCCTCGCCGAAGCAATCTCGCGTCCGCAAGAACTGCCGGCCATTGAGCGGGAGCAACTCGGCGCCACGCACATCCAGGTCGGCACGGGACTGCTGCAAGACTGGCGAATCCCGGAAGCGATCTGGCAGTGCATCGCCCAAACACAGCAGCCTGAGATTTCCCACACAAGTCCGGGGCGTCTTCCACCGAGCCATGTCCTCCACCTCGCCGACGTGACGGCCACGCTGCTGTGCGATTCCAAAGCACACCGCGCGGGCAAGGTGGACGAAATCCTCGAACTGGTGCGGGTCAACTTCGAACTGGAAGGACAGGCGTGGCTGGAACTCTACGACCAGATCGTCCGCGACTGGAAGGCCTATGGGCAATTGCTCTCGGTGAAAGCCGGGACCGACATGTCCTTCCGAGATTTACAGGACGAAGCCCGCGAGCAGATCGCCGCCCTCAGCATGGCCACGCAGATCGAGAACAAGGGCATCAAGCAGCAGAACGAACAATTGCTCCAACGTTCCCGCATCGACTCCCTGACCGGCATCGCCAATCGCGCCGCGTTCGACGAACGCCTCGCCAGTGAACTGGCGCGCGCCCGGCGCACCAGGTGCCCGGTCGCGCTCTGCCTTCTGGACATCGACCACTTCAAGAAATTCAACGACGCTCACGGCCATCCAGTCGGCGATCGGGTCCTTCAATCCGTGGCCAAAGCGTTGGAGAAAACCGTGCGCAAGATGGACCTTGCCGCCCGGTACGGTGGCGAGGAATTCGCCGTCATCGCTCCGGAATGTAATCCCGAAAGGGCCGCTTCCCTGGCCGAGCGCCTGCGCGAAGCCATCGAAGAAATCCGCCTGGACCTCACCAGCCAAAAGCTGAGCGTGACGGTCAGCGTCGGTGTGGCCTTCGCGCTCTGGCCCGGTGGCGGGCGCACTCCTGCAGAACTGATCCAGAGCGCCGACGCTCGGCTCTACGAAGCCAAGCACGCCGGGCGCAACCGCTGCCGCGTCGAACCAGCGACCCGGAAGGCGGCGGCGTAAGACAGTCCGCCGCGGCGAGAATTCCCCAACGGGTTCACATTGGCGCTATGAACCGATGCGCCGGGTCTGGCGTCCCGCCTTCAGTCGCAACCAGGCCGTTGGCGGTAAAAGGCGGGTGAAGAGTTCCAGCCGGCGATGCACTCAGCGATCGGCACGAAGCCGCGGCCCGCGCGAGGCTGGCTGCACTGTGAAGGTCCGCTCGATGCGACTCAGATTTCCCTGCTTGTCCTTCACCGCGACAACAATGGTCGCGCGCGGCAGGTCTTTGAGCGGTTTGGTCAGCTTCAGTTCCCAAACGCCTTGAGAGAGAGGTCTGAATTTGGGAGCGATGTTTTCGCCGGGCTTGACGCCGTTGACTGCGAAGTCCGCCGTGACCGTGAAGCTCTCCGGGGCGAGGCCCGTGTAGTAGTCGTGCATGCCGATGAGGATGCGGTCGAGCGACGTGTTGGCTCCGGTTCGCGGCGAAGTGAGTGTGAGGATGGGACGGTTATCGTCCAGCATCCAGCCGAAGCCGCGCGCGTCGGAATGCGCGTGGTCGTAGTCGAGGTCTATCGGGCAGCCGAGGTCGATCCAGCGGACGATGGTGAAACGATCCTCATCTGTGAGCGGTTCGACTTTGATGCGCTGGCCGGCGGCGTTTGTGTAGGTGCCAGTGACGGCGGCAAGCGGCGGCATCTGACTGCCGAGGAAATCGAGGTCGTAGCGCGCGCGGTTCTTGTCGGTCGGCGCACGCTCGCCTTTGTGCGCGTAGTAACCGACGCCTGGCTCAGGTTCGGAAGGATGGTCGTCGTTGGAGAAGCCGTCGAGGCGTTCGCCGAAGATTTTCCACACGAGCAGGCTGCGGCGGGACTGCATCTTACGGATGTAACGCGAGGCGTTCGGGTAACCCCAGGAGTCGTAGCCGATGGGTTTGTAGCCGAACTTCGCGCCTTCATCGAGCGCGAGGCGGTAGTAGGTGCCGGGGAATTTGCCCTGCTGTTCGCGCTGGACGAGTTGATCGTCGGCATCGAGGTCGAGGTTGCCTGCCGCGTTGGCAGCAGCCGACGTGAGGAGGCTCTGATCCGCTTCCGGATTTGAAGGGAGCCTCCTCACGTCGGCTGCTACGGATTTTGAGGTATGGCACGGCACACAACTGCGCTGGAGAATAGGCCGAACATCGCGCCAGTACTCGACGTTGACGACTTCGGTCTTCGCGAATTTCAAACCGGCTTGACTTTCCGCCTCCCATCGCTGTTTCGACTCATCGCTGCGCTTTGTGGTGAGCAGCGGTCGCTTGTTTACCAGGTCCCACATGTTGTAGTCAGGCTTCGCGGCCAGCGTCTGCGCGAAGTCGGTTGGCTTCTGGCTGTGCGCGTGGCAGCCGCCGCAATTGTTGCGGATTTCACCGGGGCGCAACTGGTGCCACGTCTGCGCGGTATTCAAGACCATGCCGCGTTTGTCGAGCGTCTGGAATGTGAACGCCGTATCGGCAGGAATCTTCGCGAGGAAACTGGTGTCGGGATTTCCGTCGGGGTCGGTTGGTTGATCGTCGATCAGATTGGCGCGTTTGGACAATTCGGTTGCTTCCTTTCCCCTCACCCCAGCCCTCTCCCCAGGGGAGAGGGAGACACTTTCGCGGGTCTCTTGTAATCTCGCAGCGTCTCGAATTGTCGCAGACTCGCGAGCCGCCGAGACGCGCAGCGCGTCGCTCCCTCTCCCCGAGGGAGAGGGTTGGGGTGACGGGGAAGAGGACGTTCGAACCGCAGCAGCATCAAACTTCCTCACCGGAATCTCGCCGAGGATGCGCAACCGCTCGCTCGCGTGATTGTAGAAGCGTCGTCCCGTATTTGCCCCCCGATGACGGTCGGTGGTTGGCTCCATCGCGAGGATGCGGACGGCGTGGATGTCGCTGTTTTCGTAGAGTCCCACGTCGGCGCCCTGGTTGTGAAAGTTCAACGGCGGGCCATTGCCGTGGCTGGTGAAAGCGTCCAGTCCGCGCCACGGATTATTTCCACCAGCGTAGGTCGCGGTCACCTGACCCTCCGGGACCTTGCCGTTTGGATAACTCTCGCGCTTGTAGAGGCTCGACGTGCCGACCAGTCCGAACGGTGTACCTTCCGGCAGATGCTTCGAGAGCGAGCCGTCATTCGCCAGCGGCGGAAGCCGCGTCGGCTCTTTCATTCCATAAATGCGCTCGTAGGAGACGACGGCGCGTGGCCAGCTTTCGTTGTAGTTGGGGTCGTTTTTGATCAGGAGCATCCGGGCCGGTTCTTCGATGACCGCGCCGTCTTTCATGAGATAAATCCCGCCGTCGAGTTGCGGCAGGTAGGTGTATTGATGGTTCACCGGACCGGGCGAATAAATCGTGAGCAAATGATTGTCCGGCGCGCCGGAAGGATGGGTAAACTTGCCGACCGCGGGCGATTTCTTGTCGCCGACGACAGAGGGATCCGCCGGGCCTTCCAATCCGTGCGAGAAGGGCGTGAGCGACACCGAACCGAGTGGCATGAACGGCATCTGATACCAGTTCGGCTTCGCGTTGTAGTGGCGTCCGTAGCGCCAGGGCTTGTTGCTCGCCATGTGGGCCGGGCCGAAGGCAGGTTCACCATAGGCATACTTCGACGGGAATTTGATGTAAGCGCCAAAGCCTGAATTGTTCTGGTTGTAATACTCTTCGACGATGAGCGCGCCGTCGGAGAGTTGCGTCTGGAAGTGAAATCCGTTCGGCGCGCCGCCGTGATCGAAGGCGCTCATCAGCGGCGCCCAGCCCGTGCCGTCAGGATTGATGGCCCAAAGTCCCCACAGGATGTCACTGCGCAAACCCTGCGACTCCAGCGTGCTGAACATGATGCGCCCGTCCGTGAGCACGACGGGATGCAAAGCGCCTGCGACGTTGAGGTGACCGATCTTCTCGATGTTCCTGCCCAGGCCGTCATCCGAGTCATCCATCACGAACAGTTGCAGCGCAATGGCTGGGTAACCCTTCGACGGCTTGAAGCCATCCCGGTTGCTGGTGAAGACGATTCGCCCGCCCGGCAGCGGACACGGCCCCATGTTGAACACGCCGTAGTCATAATGCGTGCGCCCATCGCGCGGCGTGCGGAAATCATCCGACCACTTCGCCGCGCCCGTATTGGGCGTGAAGGTCTGGTCGGTGAGCTTTACGACGCGCCGGGTCTTGAGATGAATCTTGAAGATGTCCGCGCCCTGGCGCGGCGGAGACCACTGGCTCGCCTTCTGCAAGTTGTTGAGGCGGACGTAATAAACCCACTCGGCATCGAACGACATCATCGGGTCGGTAATGGAGCCGTCGCCGCCCGCGACGAGCAGTTCTTCGCGGCCATCCGGGTGCAAAAGCATCAAGTCCGCGCCCGGCTCCATGGTCACTGGCTGCGAGAAGTCCGTATAAAAACGCTTGTGGACCTTGTCTCCCGCACGCGGAGCGCGAACGTAAACGATGTCGTAATCATAACGCACCGATTTGTCGGTAGAGATGTGCGGGACGGCGACGTTGACGACGTTCGTGTAACGCGGCGAGTGGTCGGCGGCGCCCGCACCCTGGAGCATGTTTCCGGCGAGCAGAACCCAAAGCGCAAGCAACAACCGCGGGTTCATACGATGAAGATGCCCTTGGCAGGACAAGTGACGCAATTCTTATTCACGGCTTTTTCCCGAGATGGCCGGCACCGGCAGGCTCTTGATGGGTTGGGCGCAATCGCGGCAGCGGGGGTGGGCTTCGTGAAATGACGCTGCCTCATTCAACTCGGTATGGCAATTTGCGACGTGCGATCATTCATTCATGCAAACTGCAAGCGGCGATCTACGATCCAGACCGGTTCTGAGTCCAATCTTTGAAGGAATATCGCGAGATTGGAGAAAGAGGGGACGATGGATCTTTTCTAGCTGACCTTTCCCGAAATCGTGACCGGGGAACTTGAGACGCTCCATGAATGGGCGCCTTGCGGATACAACTATGTTTTTCAAAATCGTCATCGCCTACGAAGATTACGAAGCGGGCACTCGCGCTCGGAAGATGATCGAACGACTGGCGTCGCAATTGGGGAGCGAGTTCAAGACCGTCAGCGACGACTGGAAGTTTGAAATGATTGGCGATTTCCGCCTGATGTCGCACGCTGTTCAGGCCGCCGCGGAGGCAGACATGGTTATTTTGGCCGTGTCGGAAGCCGAAGAACTGCCACCGTATGTGAAGCAGTGGTTCGAACAGTGGGCCGCTTTCAAACGACCTGATCCCACTGCGTTGGTGGTGTTGCACAATCTGACGCAAGTAATGATGGATGAATGCCCGTCCTTACGAAGTTATCTTCAGAGCATTGCCGTCCACAGCGAAATTGACCTGTTTTGGTATGGGGACGATCATTCCATACCGGGTCAGGCATGTCCCACGAGCTCAGGTTTACTGGCGATGGCGTAATAATCGGAGATGGCGACCCTGACGCCAAAATATCTTTTCAACGACTCCTTCAATGGTTGGCGCGTTCTGCCTGAGCCTCGTTCGTCCACCGTTTGAGCGAGCGCTCTCGGCAGTCCTTTCGCCACCTGCATTCTGCATGGATTTACATCTCATCATCGCGGCTTTTGCAAACGAAGGCCCCGTCCACTAGAGCCCAGGATTGTATGGGCGCTGTGTGTAATGGCCTCAGCAAAAAGGAACTAACGCCCGAAAGTTTTGTCGGGGAAACAAAGCATTTTCACGGGGTATCGTCGCTGCTTCTAACCCATCCATGAGAACGAGAATCGAAACCTTGATTTCAGCATTCGTCTTCCTCCTGTGCGCCACCGGGAGCGGACAAGTCCGGCCCGCTACGAACGCCATTCCCCCGACGCCGACCAACGCTTTCCCTCGCACCCCGACCAACGCCTTCCCGCGCACACCGACTAACGTGGTGCCAGGCACCCCGACCAATGCCGTGCCAGGCACGCCCACGAACGCTTTTCCGCGCACGCCTACTAATGCCGTTCCACTCCCCGAACCACCGACAAAACCACTTCCTCCCAAATTGCGGTAACGGATGGCAAAGCCTGCCAGACGCAGTGCGCCCAACGGCCGTCGACAGGCAACGAAGCGCTCCACCTATTCCGCCGGATCATTGGCCGGCTGGGTTTGAACCCAGCGCACGGCATAGCAAATCAGTTCCATGCCGCTGACCAGCTTGAGTTTGTCCTTGATGTGACAGCGGTGCGTGTCCACGGTTTTGTGACTGACGTTGAGGTGCCGCGCGATAGCATGGCTGTCGTTGCCTTTGCCGATCAACTGAAAGATCTCAAACTCCCGATCGGTCAAACGCGAGATAAGCGACGTCTTTTGGGAGTGGCCAGAAAAGGAGTTTACGATGCGCGCTGACATCCTCGGGCTCACGTAAGTCTGCTGACTCAAAACCTGTCTGATGGCCTGCAATATCTTTTCCGGCCCTTCCTCCTTCATTACGTAACCGTTGGCCCCGGCGCGCAAAACCCTTTCGGCATAGAGTGTTTCGTCGTGCATGGAAATCACCAGGACGGGCAAGTCGGGATACAGCACCCGCAAATCCTTGATGAGTTCCAATCCGCTTTTGCCGGGCAGGCTCACGTCCAGCAGCACCAAGTCGGGCCGCAATTGTTCAATGGCAGTCAAGGCCTGGCGCGCGTGATTCGCCTGGCCGACCACCTTCAGATCGTTTTCCCTTGCGAGCACACCGGCCAACCCTTCCCGAAACACCGGGTGGTCATCCACAATCAAAACTCGCTTAACGTCCATTTTCTTTGTGATGCGTTTTTCCATGCGCCGAGGTGGATAATTGAGCTTGCACGTCACACATAACTTTAGTGCCACGAATGCCCCGACTCCGAATCGCAAAATCGGCTCCGATGAGATCGGCGCGGTACTTCATGGTTCGCAATCCCATGCCTCTGTATTCGTTCGGAGCTTTTTTGAAACCCACGCCGTCATCCAAAACGCTCAACCTGACCCCGCCCTTTCTTGCGAAAAGCCCGATTTCGATCCGGCGCGCACGCCCATGCTTCAGTGAATTGTTTATCGCCTCCTGCGTGATGCGATACAAATGCGTGGCGGTGTTGTTGTCATTGAGCAACACGGCGTCCGGACAAACCAGACAACACTTCACCCCAAACAAGTCCGCTGTCTGTCTGGCCAATTCTTCAAGCGCCGCCATCAGGCCATTCGGTTGCGGTGAGACGGGCGACAAGCCGCGCGCCAGGGTGCGGGTCTGGTTGAGCGCCGTTTCCAGCAATTGAACCAGCTTGCTGGCCGTGGGCAATTGCGGCGAAGCCTGCGCCTCGAGGTTTTTCCGCAACGTGTCGCTCAGGAACCAGGTGCCGGCCAATTGCTGGCCCAGGCCATCGTGCAAGTCCTGGGCAATGCGCTCCTGCTCACGCTCGCTGATCCGCAAAACTTCTTTTTCCAGACGCTTGCGCTCGGTGATGTCGGTCACAATGCCGCCCACCGCATAGATTTTCCCTTGGGCATCGCGGATGGGATACTTCGACACGAGGCTGCTGTGTCTGCCATCATCGTGGGTCGCTACTTCCAGGAACTGGAAAGGCTTGCCGGTTTCGAGCACCTTCAAATCATTGGCCCGAAAGGCTTCTGCCTGGACGTGTGGAAAGATCTCATAATCCGTTTTCCCGATGGCTTGGGCCGCCGACAGATGGAACGCCTCGGCAAATCGCCGGTTATAGACCAGATAGCGCCCCTCCGTGTCCTTGAGGAAAATCATCTCTGGACTGTGTTCCAGAATTCCTTGCAGCCGCGCCTCGCTTTCCCGCAGTGCATCGTTGGCCTGGGTCAATTCAGCGGTCCGCTCGCGCACCCGCTGCTCTAATGCGTCATGGGCGCGGCGCAACGCTTCTTCGGCCTGCTTGCGGCGGCTGATGTCCCGGGCGATTTTCGAGGCGCCGATCACCTGCCCCGCGTCGTCTTTCACCGGCGAGATCGTCAGCGACACCGGCACCTCGCTCCCATCTTTGCGGCGGCGGATCGTCTCGTAATGTTCCACCGGCTGCCCGCGCCGGATCTGCTCCAGAATCTCCACCTCTTCGCCCAGGCGTTCCTGCGGGATCAAAACAGTAATCGGCTTGCCAATGACTTCCTCCGCGGAATACCCGAACAGCCGCTTCGCTCCCCGGTTCCAACTGGTGATAACGCCATCCAGCGTCTTGCTCACAATGGCGTCCTCCGAATACTCAACGATGGCCGCCAAATGCCGCCGGGCCTCGTCCGCGCGCCGTTGTTCCGTTATGTCGCGAATGGCGGCGCGGATGCGGAAACGATGGGGGAAGGCCTCGTGGGAGCGAATGCTGGCGATGTGCAGAAGCAGGGGCTGGCCGTCCTTTCGAATGAACCGCAGTTCCGCAGTGGTTTCCGTGCTGGTCGTCGCGCGGGCTGCGGTCAGGTGTCGGACAAATGCCGGGCGGTCCGGCTTGGCGACAAACATCATCAATGAGAAACCCACCATTTGCCCGTGCGTATATCCCAGCAATCGCGCGATGGTTGGATTGGCCTTGATGATGGTTCCGTTGCGGTCGAGCGTGGCGTAGCCGATCGGCGCGAAATCGAACAGATCCGTATAACGATCGTGCGAAGCTGCCAGCTCCCGTTTCGCTTCCACGACCGCGTTCTGCTCGGCCTGCAATTCTTCCTGCTCCAGCAGCAGGCTTTCGCGTAGCTCCTGGATCTGGCCGCGCTGTTTGTCGATCTGGCCGCGCTGTTTGTCGATCTGGCCGCGCTGTTTGTCGATCTGGCCGCGCTGTTTGT